>MDSY01135315.1_pt1 | contig 15805 bp, 9 predicted proteins | sample 811131 | NCBI WGS metagenome assembly MDSY01 (sample SAMN05326643, study PRJNA326480) | marine metagenome | isolation source: seawater | place: Atlantic Ocean: South West | collected 2010
GGCCACTGGGTCCGCCTCGACGCTGTCGGAGTCGCCGCTGGAGTCGACGCTGTCGGAGTCGCCGCTGGAGTCGGCCTCTTCTTCGTCTAAACCGCCGTCTTCGTCGCCGTCTTCGCCGCCGGGGTTGCCGTCTGTGTTTGAACCAGGACGCGATTCTTCAGCTGCCTTAAACAGTGCAGAGAGCAATTCATTATACTTGTCCATTAGTGCGGTGTCTGCGTCAAAATACGCATTTAGTACGTTCTCGCAATCTTGCGGGTGGTACGCATTGTCCTGACACTCTCTTAAGGCAGTTTCGGCCGACTTATAATCTTCGTCGGCCAGATCATACGCCTCTTGTTCCTCTGGGACAAAAGGATTTACAGCATCTAAGTAGGCCGCTTCGGCATCAAAACACGCGTCGCAGCCTACGCACGTACCGTCGTTGTCATATTCGGCTAAATCACAAAGTGATTGATAATTATCGTACAGTTGGTACAACGGTATTTCCGAAAACGCACCGGAAGAATGTCGTGACGCCGGAAGCACGCGGAACCCGCCAGAACTCGAATCCTCGTTGCCGCCGAACGTGTACGAAACCGTGCGCAATCTCCTTGAACCAAGATCACGCTCAATCACCCACGTAATCTCCGCGCTCATACCGGCCATCGGCAACACGCGCATAGACACAACTCCGTGCTTAAGACCACCGTCACCGTCAGAAACAAGGGGATCGTATTCTTCAGGCAGACCCGAGAAAAGTCCATTATACATTTCGGAACTGTCATCCGTAATGACGATGGTCGGCGCAGATACTTTGTGATTGGGAGACACTAACAATTCCCCCGACGTGGCCGTCAGCGTTAACTCAATATCATTGTCGGCCCGGATCGTTCCGCAATCAGCTGTGGTCCCTCCGACCAGCGTTCCGCCGCCATGGGGTCCGCACCTTTTAGTTATGGGGAATTGGCCTGCCATGGATCCAACGGTATCATCAACCATAACCGCCTTAGCCGGGCATTGAAGCTGCAGGTTTACGTTCGCTTCCGCCGTGTACCTCACGCCGTAACGCGTATGGTGCATATCGAATCTTACCGAGCGTGCATCAGTGAAGGCATCACAACCGTCTGAGGATGCAATACATTTACCCGTCAGAATGACTTGGCTCGTGTCTTGACCACTTCGGGTAGGAGATTGACTCCAACCGGCAATATAATGAAAGTCTCCAATACCGTCGCTTTCCACCCACATGGATGATTCGGCTCCTTTGCGCGACATATCAATCTCGGCGTAAAGTTGGTAACCAGCACCACTATTGCACGATTGGTACTTCAATTCCGTGACGGCCACGGCAAACGAATACGTCTCCGGCGCATCCACAGTAAAAGAGGCAGTGGCAGTTCCTTTTTTCTGAATAGCAAATGTCAGGGTGCGAGCATCACAGAAAGCGTGTTTTCCGGGATCGTTGTAAATGTAATTGTGGTAGCGAGCATCGCGTTCAAACTGGCGAATGTACTTGCCTTGTCTTTCAAGTTTATCGTCGTTACTTGTATCCTTAAATCCACATTTTGTCTTAAGCGCCTCGAGGAAACCTGTCGCACTTTTTTCGCTAAGGTGAATAGAATTGTCACCAGATCCAGCCGTAGTAAACGTACAGGCAGTAGCATGACTGGTGAAATCATTACCGCAGACGGCATTAGGACTTACCAGACCGGCGAATTTCGTCTTAACACCCTGAATCGTTTTAACACCCGTCGTTAATTTATCATCTTGGGGAATCGTGACACTTCCGCCGGTACTGCTAAATGCGGCAGCGGAGGAGTAATCGAGACGCACGGTATCGGCAAGTCCCGCTGTAGCGCCGTTATGCCTGGGGCATTTGACGCGAAACACGAAATCAAACGATTTGGATCCCGCGTCAGCACTGGCCGTGAGTTTAATTTCGGCAAACACACAATGTTTATCATTATCGTCAGCGGATACTACAAAACGCGCATTGTCGTTGAATTCACTGGTCGAGAGTTGACCCGACTCCGTTTCTTTAAACTTAATATTACCGTGGTGGAGTGTGGTTGTCAGGTCTACCGTCGCGCCGCCACCAAGGTAAGCTTCGCTCACTCCCAGAAATTTGGCGTCGAGCACAATTTCATCGTTATGAACTTTGTAAAACTCACTCGGTAACAGGACGGAAACTTCACCCTGAATTCCGTGAGGCTTAATTACCTTTGTTGCGGTGGAGTCTGCTTTGTAACTCTTAAGCTCAAGTTGCAGATCTTGCGGCGGGCATTCAAGGGGAATAGACTTAGTAAGAGCAACAACAACACCCTGACTATCCGAAATTTGAATTTCGGCAGGGTGTTCCCCGTCGGGGCAGTGATTGTTCACATCTTCATCCTGATAGGTTTTGTACACCACATCAAGCTTAGCCTCATACGCACCAAACACCACGGATGCTTCTACAGACAACGGATTTACATCGCCGGCAACAACTGTGGCCGTGTATTTGTCTTCGGTCAAACCGTCACCCGTAAGCTTTAGATCATAAGATTTCTTGTTCCAAGCGTCGCCATCCTGCTCGTCAGATACGGTCAGTGTCTCAGGCACATTGGCCGGGCATTGAATCGGAATCTGGAACGTGTGCGGATCGTGGTCCGTGGCATGGTTACAATCGGTATCCGGAGTATCATCGCAGTGACTTCGGATCGTAAACGAAATCATTTTAACCTCTCCGGCCGCGTCAACAAAAGCAGGATCACCAGCAAATTTACTAGTGCAGACACTTTGTTTGTTAATTTTGGCGAACACTTGACTGCTTGTTTTTGACGCCGTACTGTCGTCGTTCCTCTGCGTAATAGTTACTTCACCTTCTGAATACACGCATGCTTTAGCCTTAAACCGAACGGCGGTTTCTACGGAAGTTCCGGCACAAAACTTGACGCGAGTATCATCGGTACTGACTTTGAAGTCGCGCGGAGAGGAACCCGGAGTGTTAAACAGAATTTTGAGTTCAAGATCATCCGCCGTAACGGACAACAGACCTTCCCCGGCCGTCATCACACTGGTCGCTTCACCGTTTGTTCCAGGAACAGACGCGCCGTGTTTGGTAAACGTCGCCAGAGATTTTGCCGTAAGATCGTGCCCGGTACCCTTTTCTCGCGCAAACACAGTAACATCGTCGTCGTACACCTTGGCGTCTCCGCTCACCGTAATGGTAAACGTTTTTGTGGTGCCAGATTGCCCACTAACGGGAAGCGGGTGCGCAGCGCCTGAGTACGCTGTACCGCAAGCTATAGCTTTACCATAACCGTCACTATCAGCGGGAGCTTGGATTTCGGCGCCGACACCGACCGTCAGGGTCGGGCAAGCGGGTTCGCTTCCAACGCCGCAGAAGCCTCCGTCGCTGATGCGAGCGATTGACATGCCAGTCACCGTCACGGTGCACAGGCCCTCCGCATCACACAAATGCGAAGCAATTTCTCCGCCGTTTGAAACCACCGCCGACAATGATTCTACCATATCGAGAGGCATGGCGGTTGACAGGATATGACCATTATGTGGAGTTTTAGCCACGGTATACGTGAACGTCATAGCAGTGGGAGTGCACCCGGAGTCGCCGGCGGGGCACTTAGATGGCTGCACTTGAAGTTCCGATACCTCCATAGAGGTCTTCGTAAGGCTCATCGTGACCTGTGGCAAACCGTACACGCGGTGCCTGGCTTGCGTCGTAGTCAAAGCGTAACTTCCGTCATTACACGGTTTGGGGATACTTGTTTGGTATGCTATGTTGCGCGCATTGCCGCCACAATTGTAAGAAATATCTTCGGATTGAGTGGTGTCGTAAGTGAACCTTTTCGTCAGGGATCCAGTAAGCATGCTACTCGTCACACCAGCATTCTTGGCATCTCTTTCATTAGATCCTACAATAAACACATCTGCATCAATAAGACTCTTAACAAAATCATCCTGCGGTGATTCTTGAGAATCCACTCGGTATTCTTTTAATACAATGACTTCATTGCCTTCGTACCTCGAGTCTCCAGTGACAGTTTCGTAGGAGTACATAACATTAGCTTTGGCAAGCAGGCACTGTTGCGGTTTCCACCCGTCGCTCAGCGAACCCGATTTGCAGAAAATTCCACCCGTGGCGGATGATATGCAAGAATCAGCGGCATGCACTTTGGTATCATCTGTGGATCCGCTCAGATCCTCAAAGATTGTCACTTGATCGGGTGCTTTGAACGGACTAAAAGATGTGCTTTGTACGTAGAAACGTTGAGTAATGTCAATGGCTTCGCCAGCCAAGAACCCGACACGAGTCGCTCCTTTGGTAAAAGCGACCTTATGATCGGATTCGCTGTTAATGAGCTGACCCGGGAAGTCGGTATTACTGATTTTTCTCTCATCACCAGTGTAAGTAATCACTCCATTGGCACCGGTTATTGTAATGGCGAACGGACCTGCGTTGCGGTACTTGAATTCACTTTCCGCATCAGCACCCGACGAAATAAGCTTGTAGCTTTGGAACGTGAAGCCGTACTTCTCCGGCATGGAAAAAGTAGATCCCAGGATGGCACCCACTTTGGTGTTCAATAGGGTAGCGGCAGAAGCTTTGGGCAGCGAAGTAATCAGAGCGGAAGACGACATGGAACTGCCGCTGAGGGTTAACTCGATGTCTGCCGTCGTATCCGTTCCGACGGATGAATATGTCACACTCTGCCTAAACTGGTAGGTTTGATACAAATCACTGATGGGTTGGACGTCAGCCGTAAGGGTGAAAATATCACCAAAGACAGCGCTGCCTTTCGTGCAAATTTCTTTGCCGTCGGCGGCGCACTGAGTGCTGTCGGCGTTGGCCGCGGCCGACCATCCCACCTTGAGACCCGTAAGAATACTGCGAGTCTCCTCATCAGCGGGAATCTTGTCGTGCACGTCGAGGGACGCCAAGTCAGTGGTTTTAGATTCATCTATTTCAGTTTGGGTTGTCGGCGGTCGTTTGCACTCAATTGCAGGTTTTGTGTCTCCGTAGTATTTCTGCAGCGGCAGATCGTAGCGGAGGTAAGCGCTATCTTCGCTGAGATCCGCTTGCTGGTAGTAGTGTTCACAGACTTTAGGGCCATTTGGATCCGTAGAATCGGCAGGAACACACTGCCCAGGTTCCCATCCGCCGTAAGGTTGTTTTTTTTCCGAATCGGCACTTGACATCCACCCATCACCAACGGGATCAGCCAGATCCGTATTGTATGCGTTCCAGTCGCACGACATGTCGGCTGGAGCGGCGAGATCGCCGATATATTCTACGCGCCAGGCTGTGTCTTTCCCCTGGGGAAACACGACCTGATCCATAACGTATTTGGCGGAAGCCTCGTACTTAATTTCGTGTTTGGCGTCCCCCACTAATTTATCGAAGGATGCCCATGTTTCGGATCCCGGAAATTGAACGCTTCCCTCGGCGTCAATGGGATCCGAAAGACCACTGGCTTTCAGTTCGTATTTCGTGCTGAAGGGTGTAACCGTTGAACCACCGCTTACTGAACACACCATTTCTGGTGTGAATTTAGCCAGGAGATCACCGACGTGAATTTTTTTCTGCCCGTTGGTTCCGGTGGTATCGTAGGCCGAAGCGGGGAACGAAACGGTCCAACTGCCCGAAGTACTCGTATCCTCTTTGGTAGCGTCACCTGCCAATCCGCCGGTCAGCTGCGCGGCGGAATGAAACGTGTCGGAAGCAGAGTCCCTTTCAACGGAGACTTCGAGTTTACACCCTTGATTAGCATGATCGTAACTGGGGTTATTAACGTTAATAGTGGTTTGACCGTCTGCATTCACTGTGGCGGTACCTTGGAACCCTGAAAATTGATTTACGAAATACAAATCAGCTGAAGCGGTGACAGTGCCGGTGCCATCGTACGCTGGGTCGGCCAGATTTCTGAGGCGGCGAGCGGAGCCTCCGGAGGTGACTAAACCCCCCGAAAACTCAGAGTATGTTGGTGCGGGGACTAGTTTCCGACCGCAAATTGTTGTAGAGACATCACAAGCGGTGTTGTCCAGTTTTCTTCCGGCGAGTGCCATGGTGACAGCGCGTGACAAAATGGAAGGCATGATTACCTGTTGTTCTCGATTTGAAAACTTGGTGCTGAGGATATAGTCCAAAAAAAATGTTCGGCGGAATTCGGAAGATTTTTTTGTCCTATATGTGCAGTGGCAAAATTACCTTTGAAATCATGCGAGAATCTCGTTTTCAAGAACCACGCAAATCAAGATGTAGTGGGGTGTATGGGTGTGTTGTAGCTTCGACGGCGGCGTGTTTGGTGTTGTCCGTGACCTTTTTGGGTGTGTTTTTGAGCGGTTCTGATCTTTTGGTACGCAACCACGAGTGTGACAGCGACGCGGAGTGTTGTCCTCCCGAACTTCCGGTAACATTCGGGGTGGACGCGCAGTGTTTGTTGCCGGGCAACGAGACCCCAAAATGTTCTGATCATCGGTGCGTGTTCCCTCAACCTCTGCACAAACCGGACGGTTCTCCCTGCGACGACTTTCAGTTTTGCACCGTGGCGGATCAGTGCGTGAAGGGAGTGTGCGCGTCTCTCCCCCGGCAGTGCTCGGACGCGGATTGGTGCACTACGGAGATTTGTTCGGAGGAGCTTGGGTCTTGCACGCGGAGTCTGCGCGTTGAGGAAAACAACGCCTGCGACACGCTGTGCGACGGAGACGAGGATTGTCGTTCGGGGTATTTTTGTCTTCCTTCGGGCCAGTGCGGGAAATTTTCTGAAAGCAATACGTCGTTGTTTTTTGCCGGCGCCAATATCATGGCGTGCACGGACACGGAGAACGGTTACACGATGGTGCAACACTACGCCGTTTACTCGGAGGGGTACAAGAGGGACGGCGCTTACAGGTACAGAGTATTGGTGGACGGGGACGACATCGTGTTGCCCGCCTCTGGTGTGCTGGACAAGGCCGGCACGGCCGGACCGGAGCCGGACGGAGTGCCGCTGAAAGAATTGATGTCGCTGGGCAAAACGTGGTTTTACGAAGCCACGGACACGACGCCGGCGTACTCGGAGAACGGCATAACGGTGCGGACGGTGTGCCAGGACATGTTCGACGACGAATCGTGCCGTTCGGCTTGGGTGAATCGCCGTTACGATTTCCAGTTGTACATGACGGATTGCGTGGCCTCTGGCGGTCAGGTGCAGGAGTGTTTGCCTACGAAACTCCCCGTGGCGGCCAGCATGTCTTTGTCGTTGATCCAGTGCCCGTTTGGCGAGACGGTGGTTTTGACGCCATTAGGTTCGCTGCGCATGGAGTACGCGTCTCAGCCGGGTGTGGCCCTGACGGAGGTGTTGCCGGCCGAGGACGTTCGAGCCGTGTTGGAGTTGCAGGAGGGGGATTCTTTAGATCCGTTTTTGACGTCGGTGGTGGTGTGCGGCGTAAACCCGGCGCATCGTTTGTCTGCGTGCGCCACCAACGAGGCCGAGCACGAGTGTCCCTTTCGCGGGTGTTTTGGGTGGGATCCGGAGGACAGTCCCATCACGTTTTACCGCGAGTATTTGACGGAATCTGTGCCTCAGGCGTCGGCGTCGCTGGACGGGGTGCAGTTTTGTCGAGGCGACGATACTTTGTTGGGGTGTGCCTCCCCCCGGTGCTCGTGGTCGGCGCTTCCTAACCGCACGCCTCTTGGCGGCGCGGACGGTTTCCAGTTTACGATTATGGCCGACCCGGGCCAGATTGTTATGGTGGACGTGGAGTACAAAGTCGAGATCTGCGGACGCCGCAGGCTGGCCGACGCGGACGAGACCCCTCAAAAACGCAGTTTGGGAGTGCTCAGAGTAAAATAATGCATTATAAAGGTGGGCAGTTTTTTCCTTTCAGAAAAAAAACCTCATGTCTGCTCTAACTGCCCCGAAAGTGCGCGGATTGGACGAATTTCTGTCCCATTTGGAGCAAAATGAACCCCTCTGCGTGATCTGCAGTCCCGCCACGTCGTCTCAGGAGCACTTTTACGCCGTGGCCACGTACGATAGCGGGGAACCCGTATGGTTTTCTGCGTCCTCGTTGTCCGGGGTGTCGGTGACGGACGATTTCGACGTTGCGGCGCATCTGATATCGTTTTACAACAAGTTTTCGAGGCTTTACTCGGAGCACGGAGCTACCAACGTGTCTGACATCAGGAACGCCTACTCCATTCAAGCGTCTATGGGAAACCAGCGCACGGCGACGACGTGCGCCGTGCACTTTCTCCCCATTGGCATGGTTGTGTGTTTTCCGACGAAAATTTTCATTCGAAAATCATCGGCGGTGCTCTTGCAGCGCGCCGCGTGTTCTGGAACGCGTACGTTCGACACGGTGGTGTTTTACGGGGAAGAAGGCGCGGAGACGCACAAGGAATTCCGTTTGATGCCAAAAATCAGCCTTGTGGACGTACAGGGATGGGGAACAAAGGGAGGTGTCATCGTGTTTTGCTCTCCGGACATTCCTATAGATCCGAAGCTCATTCTGAACGCGCGCCACGAAGGCGAAGAGTGGATTGAAATCGCCAGAGCTCTGACGGGGGAGGACGAGTCTTCGGAGGAAGATTCGGAGTGGCAGGAAACAGGTTCTGAATGGGAAGAGTGCGAAGATTACATGGATTCCGATTCTGATTCGGACGTAGAAATTACACTAGCAGAAGTTCAACAAATGTTGTGTTAAGTTTTTTTATACGAATAGGGCAATGCCTTTTTTTTCCATCTCTCTACAATAAGCGTGTTGGCAAAGTTGATCATACTTGTGACGTTGCGCTTTCCGTGTTCGTACGCCATGGCCAGCAGATGCAGATCTCTAAGCGCGTCCATGTCTTTGTGAAACCCAATCTTTTCAAAGAGCTTGGGCATAGGATTGAGTGATATCTCCCCCGTCTCTTCCTTGTAGTCGGTATGCCATGACACATAAAAGTAAACCCCGGCGAGATGCAGCACGTGATCCTTGCTCTTTACAAAATCCAAGTACGCCTGGTGCATGTACTTTGGCATTTTACCACTTGTTTTTTTAGCAAAGTTGTAGACGGCCTGTGCGTAGCGCTCAGAGTGACGAAACTCATTTTGCAACAAAGCTATTTTCAAAATGGGATCATTTTGTATCAACGCCACATCAAAACACTGACAATCAGAGTAGTCGGGAACGGGTGGTGGTACAGGTGGTAAACTCTTGTGCGTTTTTTTCTGCTTTCTCTGCGCGCACAGAGTCGCGTTGAGCTGTTCTCCAAGCATAATGCCAAATAACTGCACCCTCATGTCTTGAACATCGGGTTCGGGAAACCACAGCGCCTTTGCGGGAGCCGCCGACAAAGACGAAGACGACGAAGACGACGAAGACGACGAAGACGACGAAGACGACGAAGACGACAAAGACAAAGACGACGAAGACGACGAAGAGGATACCCGGCGCCTCTTTGTCGCGGTTTTAGAGATTGAATGCCTCCCGCGTTTGTTTCCAATACTGCTCGCGGCGTTGCCCGCGCCACGGTCCGTGTCAGAACCTGCGCCTAAGAGTCCGTCCACGGCCTCGTCCACGGCCTCGTCCACGGCCTCGTCCACGACCTCGTTCACTGCCATCATCATTTTTTTCAAATATTAGTCAACCTACTCAAAAGTAACTGATACAGGACCTTCCCGAATCTGTAATTGAGAGGTCATTGTCTTATAAATAGCACATAGTCGCCTATTTTTTTCTTCCCATGCTTCTTTTTGCCTTTCGAATTCCTCCATGATGGCGTCTCTTTTTTTTTCCTCGGAATCAATACTATTGAGCGCGCTTTGTTTTTCACTGTTAATGCGGTTTATTCTAATTTCAGCCATGTCTAGCTGCTGATTTTTCAATGACAATTCATAATCTAAAGAATTTAATTCCTCGGCTTTGTTTACGGCGTCGTTTGCTAAGGCCAAGATCTTTATCTTTTCTTCATTAAGGATTTGAATTTTTTGATTTTGTTCTCGCAACTCTTTTTCATATTTTGCCATTTGTTGTCTTGCAGCTCTATCATTCTGACGTTTTAAATGTATCAGATTTGCTTCCAATTCTTGAATTCTCCGTATTTTCTCTTCCCATTTGTCAATTAATTTTTTGATCCCAATCACTGAAATAGGAAGACCAGCAGCAAGAAGCCAAGTTTTTAAATAAAAACCCATGGAATCTGCAATGGAATTAATTGCATCTTCCTCATCTTCTGATGATTGCGCTGCGAATGCTTGTTGAATGGCATTAGAAGTGGCCTGTTCTGGTGGCGGTACTAACAATTGCTGGTCAGCCGGTGGTACCACCGATGGCAAAAATTGCCTCGGTAACGGCGCTGGCAACATCGGTGGCGCTAACAACATCGGTGCCGGTACCAAGCCTTGTGTTGTTTTGACAAACTTAGCGCGGCGCTTGCGATCACATTTAGATTTAAGCAATGACATTGTTTAATCGTTTTCTAACCCTATAGTTTATACTTGTTTTTTTTAGACGGTGCCCGTAGCGGCAAGATCAAACGCCGAATTGTCGGACCACTCGGATTGTTGTTTTGTGGATCTTCTTTGCGTTGCAATCTTTATTGGTTGTAAAGTGGGTGTTTGAAACAACTCCTTTTGCTGTGTATTGGTGCGTGTACGTTGTTTTATTACAGCCTGCAGTTCTTGGTAGTCCTGAGGTTTTTCTTTCTTTTTTTCCAGTTTGTCCCATCCCAACATCAGGAGCAATCTCTCAGTGGCACCAATTACTAGAGCGTGAAGCGCAGCGTCCGACATGTTACACACTTTGAATTTATGGTATCTTTATAGTTTAAAACAATACCCCTCTTTGGTATCGCAAACGGGTTTGGCGTCGTTGCAAGACGTGAAGCACGTTGTGGGGTCCACGGTGATATTAGTATCTCCAGCAGTGCACGCACCGCTTCCCAACACCAGCAGAGACGGGCAAGGTTGGCAGTTTCCCCCGTAAAAGTTATCGTCAAAGCACGAGGAGCAGTCATCGGAACCAAAATAACCAATGCCTTCCTCCGCCGTGTCGGCGTCGCAAACGCACTCGGCTTTATCTCCTTGGTCAACGCAGCGTCCACGCGCGTTACACGACGCGATACCACCCCACTCGGCGCCTTCGCTGCCGGGACAAGTTTTTTCGCACGTTTCACCAAAAAAGTTTTCCGCACATCCCACTACTTCGTTGGCTTGGGTTACGATTTTTTCGCAGAACTCACCGGCAAACCTTGGCCACTCCTCAAACTGACCTTTGGGCCGTCCGCACATGCACTGCAACTCTTTGTACTCGGTCAAGGGCCCACCGTTGGCCTCTGGGTCTACGTAGACGCTGGCACAAGTCCCTCTGCCGCCACATATGGTTGCACTAGATTTCCCCGTAAATCCCGGGCAGCGTTCACATCGAGGGTACTGGTAGCCAGCAATGCTGCACTCGCAAAGATCTTCGGCGACGGTATATTCCAAACCGCAGACCCTTCCAGCGCAGGACCCACCGGGGCAATCTTCGTCCTCGTAACAAAGCGCGTTGGCCGTCACACTGTCGAGAGAGCACAGGCCTTGGCAGTTGTAACTAGGACAATCGTCGTTGTATTCGCAAATGGTCCCGTCAAAGGTAAATGTCATTGGCACAGGAACTTCGTTGTTGATCTGTTTGACCTTGGCATTAATATCTCCGTGCGCTCTGCAGTTCTCTTTGACGAGATCACAATATTTCCCAACTCTGCCGGAACCCGGTTCATTGACCTGCTTACAGCCTCTGACGGGCCCGCACACTTCAGAACCGTCGTCGTTGAACACCTTTTGGCCATCGTCTCCCAGAAGAGGTTGAAAGTTTTCTCCACAGACCATGCAGTCTGCGCCAGTGTAACCCGGAGCACACCGGGTGCAGATTCCGTCCGCGTCGGGCAGGAACCGGCTTTGGCACCTGCTGCACTTTCCCTTGGACGAATCTCTGGTACGCTCAGAGCATATGGAGCACGTCTGGTTTTGCTGGTCCACGCGCCAATTTACGTTGCATTCGCACATTGCCGTTCTTTCGGAACACACGCCACCCTCTCCACAAACACAGTCGTCGTCTTCGCAAACACTGTTTTTCCATCCAGGGCACGGTTGGCACACGCCATCAACTTTAGCGTGAAACGTCGGACAAGGACAATCGGACAGGTGGTAAGGGTGGCCGCCAAATCTAAGAAAAGCAAATCCAAGAAAGACAAGACCCCAGGTCATCACAAAGCCGCTGTGCACCAACGCGGGGGAGGTTTTGGGAGTGCATCCGACCACAGAGGGTAGAACAACGAGCACGACCAGAGATTGCAGGGTTATGGCACAGCCACCAAGAAAGAACACGTTGAACAGGACATAGTTGACGGGCACCGATACCGAGGGAGTGTACTCAGAGGCAACAATTGCGTTTACGCCAATAATTCCGAGTGTGATCGCGGTCAAAAACAGGACACCATAGACAATTTGTAAAATCCAATTTGGGTCGGACTCTTTGGGTGTGTTGGAACGACCCATTTTACAAATAAAAAAGACGTGTTGAATATATAATATTTACAATTTTTCGGCCAATTCTCTTGGCAGTGTTAACATCCCGTCTTCATAATATTCAGGGTTGAGCACATGCCACTTATCGTTCCTAAGTGTAACTAATTTCATTACGGTGCGATCATCACCGTGCAACCTTACCAAATTGTTGCGTACGTGCTCCGGGAACGGTATGCTCTCGTTTCTGATGTTTGACGGGGTCATCATGAGCACATCTCTTGTCTGCAGCGCCTCGGATTCCCTTGGATCCCTTGCAAAGTTGGCACACCGCATTCGCATGATTGTTTCCGGTTTGGGAAGCACTTCGTTCCACCCTTGTATTTGTTTTCTCAAAGCATAGGGGTTGACGGTCGTATCGCCGTTCCAGTTGGCCCGTGTAAAAATGCTATTCCGCTGCGAAGCGCTGATTTTGTTTACGTCAACGTACTGACCACTGGCTAAAAGGTTGGACGGGTAAAAGTTCCGCTCTTTGCTGTGCGGGAACACCACGTAGCCGTGTAGTGGAGATACATGGCAAAGAGACCCACTGGGCAGCGAAGGAATTGCTGCATTGAGAAAATGTACTCCTCCTCCCTTGGATCTGACAAAGCCGTTAGAAGTTTGTACTGTAGAAGCATCCGTTACGTGGAACTGACCGGCCAATTGGTGCGTAATGTCGGAAGTATAATCCTTAATGCTGTCATAAATCTTTTCCTCCTGACCTTCCAGCGACCCCGCGAGTTTTTCCGTGGCGGCACATTCGTAGGCCTCCTTGATCGTCATTCCGTTGAGCGTCCACCTTTCGGAAAGTTCTCTGGACGTGTCCCCGGCCGAAATATTGACGACACAAAAGTGTTTTACGTCCGTTTCTCCCGTCATGGGATCGCAGGCGTGCGTCTCGTAGGTACCCGCCACCGAAGTGGAATCGTCGGCGACCATCATATTGTCCTCCAGCTTGATGAAATGATTCGTTTGCATGGGAAAAACGGAGGAGCACTCCCCGTACATACCATTCATCCACACTCGATCCTTGGTGGACAGTTTGTACCCAGCGTCCAAACTGACAACAAGTCCTTGGTACCTTGCTTCCCCGGAAATGGCACTTTCCACTGAGCTTTTTTGGAAATTCTCTAAGAACTCTACTTTGCGAACCATGTCCGGTTGTATGTTCAGGACGCCAAGAACAAGAGCTTTTCCACCCTCGACTTCAGCCGGCGCGCCACTTTTGTACAAAAACTTGGTGCGGTCTACCACCTTTTCGGAAAAGGACGCCATTGTGTTGGGTTATGCACCAATCGACAAACGTTCATGTATATAGGTTAAAAATATGGAGTTTACATTTTTTAATAACTATATAGGCTGACGGCTTTTGGAATGCAGATCCGACCCAATGTCTTTGCTGTCAAGAAAAATATCCGAGCAACCCAAGACCGCTGTGAGCAGCAGCGACATGTTTTTCAATTTTTCGCCACAAACACACCCGTCTGCGCAACCGACGGCGGCCAAACTCAAATCGCAAAGCGGTGTTATGGAAAAAATGAAATCTTCCTGTCCGGATTTGTTTCAATCCAATCCCGGGGTAAAGAGCGTTCAGCAGGGAAACGAGATTTTTCACACATCGCAACTGTATGCGTCCGGCGGAAAAAACACCATTTCCATGGAGGAGCTGGGACACAACCTGTCCGAGTACGATTTGTGTCTTGCCGTCAGCGCCATTTCCCCGGAAAAAAATACCACAACACTAGCCATGCTCGACGCAAGTCACATTGACGAGGCGCTCAAAACAAATGCCGAATTCATTACGCTAAAAACAGGAGAGAGGGGACACATGGTCGTGTCGTTTAAGAAGAAGGACGGACTTCACTGGATTAAATCTGTAGATTATCACCTATAGAAAAAATTACTTTATTTTTTAATTCACCACTTGGGGGTAACGGTAGTCTACTTTAAGCTGTAAACTGACATTGTGTTCCTGGGACTGCGAAGGTTCAATGTTGGAAGACTGAAGGTGTACCTGCAAATTGGACACACCAGTAAACGGGAGACGTGTCACGACATTTGTCATTAACTGAGAAGCCACACTATCCACAATAGTTTTCGATACTCTATAAAACGACCCTTCCAGCAGATTTTCCTGTTCTGGGTGGAAACCAAACTGTGGACAGTGGAGTAGAGTAGTGTGGGATATTTATCACTGTTAGGTAAAAATTACAACACTGATTCCGAGTTAGAACAAAAATAACTTACCCTATCCCAATTGCGACTAATGACCTTCGTAACCACCGAATCACTTGGTACATAGTAGTACTCTGGGGTCACTTCTACGATTCCTTTCATCAATTCCTCCTTTGTCGATATGTTTCCGTAGTCCTTAATATGCCTTTGCACGAGATCATTATTTTCCGGCCCGTACAACTCCAAGTTGGCGTGCCTAGCCTGTTCAAAGGGCATGATGGAGGCTAGCTGAACAAAATTATTTTCAGCACCAGTCATGCTGACGTGCTCCTGCTCTCCGTGAAGCTCCGAGGAGGCTTGCGAGTACAGCCAACCGGCTTTGTTTTTGAGACCTTCCATCTGGCCTTTATTATTGAATAAATTGCAGCTTACGTTGACGCGAGACGGGACGTCAGAGTACACCGACTGCAATTTGATAGACGTAACGATAACTTTATCGCTGCCAGCAGTGACCTCAGGAACGCCGGCCGAAAATACAGAGGCCAGATTCGTCGTGAAGGGAAACGATTTGCCTAGCGCGAGATCCGTGGCCGTCAGCTTTGCATCGAGCACAATCTGTCTCGAGTGAACTTCACTCAAAGTAGAGGTCTCCTTGGTCACCGGAGAAAAAATATCAGAGGCCTCCACAGTAAGCGAGTCCGGTGGCGACATAGCACTGGTTGGTTCGACAGCCGGGGCAGCTGGTGTGGCGGCTGAAGTTTGAGTGACAGATTTCTGAACCCTAGACATTTTTGTTTTTATGAATCTCGAATGGCATGGAGTCTTCTCTTATATACAACATTTTTTTTACTGACCTATTTCCCAACAGATTATTTCATATAAAATATGACATCTTTTTTCACGGCCGAACCTCAGTTTGCAAACCAACCACCACCTCCTGGTTTGTCCAGTGGTGCTCAAAAGGTAGTAACCCCATTTTCAAAGCGGTTCAGGATACTAATTACGCAGAATAAACCGTTTCAAAGCAATGGTGTTGCAATGAATTACAAGTTTGTACAGATACTTGCTGGAAAAACAGACCAACAACCAAATAAATGTATAACGTTTCCAGAAGGCAGAGGAACGGAAAAAGA
>MDSY01014643.1_pt1 | contig 15799 bp, 17 predicted proteins | sample 811131 | NCBI WGS metagenome assembly MDSY01 (sample SAMN05326643, study PRJNA326480) | marine metagenome | isolation source: seawater | place: Atlantic Ocean: South West | collected 2010
TAATAATACTCATAGAAAATCTGTCTGGGAAAGAAATATCAATGCAGTCAGTTTTTGTTTTTTTACTTTTTATCGTGTTAACTGTTTTGTCTCCACCCCATATAATTCTTGAGTCACACTCTAGTGAATATTTGTCTGTTAAATTTGAAGAAGATTCATAACTTAATATCAAAATATAATTTTTATAAATTGAAAAAATTTTTTTATTCATGATATGTTTTAATAAATCACAGACAGTATTGGTTACATCACAGTTAACTGAATGAACTCTTACTATATTGTGATTGCCAGCTAACAATCCGACCGCAAGAGAATATGCAAAATTAATTGGAACATTTTTTGGAGCAATATGAAAAATACTACCTTTTCCAATTCTTAAAGGATCAGCCTTGAAAAAATGTTTCAAATTGACAATATTTTTTTTTCTACACCAAAAACCAAATGAAATAATCTCAGGGAATAATATTTTATTTTTATTTTTCAATATAGTTTTAGAAAGTTCATCTAAAAAATTAACAACATTTTTATCAAAAATTTGTTTTGGAAAATTTTTATAATCCTTATTTCCTAACAATATAAAAAGTTTGTCTTTAAACATCAGAGCACCCTCTTATTTCAGATTTTGGGAGTCTGCCCCAAATTTTAAAATATTTTCCTGCTCTTCCACATTTACAATCATCCTCTCCAAAAATTGTACCTAAATCCTCAGTTAGTATAGAATGACCTGGATAACTTCTTGGCAATAAAGATATCAATTGTACAAGGCCATTTTGTTTAAATGGTTGGTGTTGTAAATTTTTATCTCTTATTACTATATCTGAAAATGCGTGTGTATGAAAAAAGTTAAATTCACAATTAAAAAAGATAGACCCAATTTGTTCTACCATGCCATAATAATTTTTAATATTCTTTATCTTAAATTTTTTAAAAAAAAAATTATTAAATTTTTCAATATTTATATTCTTGTCAGACATTTTTTTCCATCCACCTCCATGAATAATCGTAAAATTTGACAAATTACTTTCTATTAGTGGACTATACTTATTAAATAATGACCACAACACACTTGTAAAACCAAATATATATGCTGGCTTGCCTTTTGTTTCTTTAACAATTTTATTAAATTTATTCAAATCTAAAGAATCATCTTGGTTTACAACATAGTGTTTATTTTTTGATAATATAGAAAATCCTTTGACGGCTGCTTTCCTAGCATCGAATATATTATTTTGATTTGGTTCTTTATCTAAAAAAACTATCGGTATATTGAAGTTCTTAAATTCATTTTTTAAAATTTTAAATAAAATTCTATTATTAACAAAAGTCGAATTATTATCTAAAAAAATTTTTGAAACATTTCCAGAGGTTCCTGATGACTGTAATTGATTATTGATATTTTTTTCTTTAATTGACAATAGATTAAATCTCTTAAATATATTTACTGGTAAAAAAAATTCATCTTCGATCTTATTTTTTAATTCTATTTTAAATCCATTGGCTTTGATAATATTTTTAAATGATTTGCAGAGTTTTAAATGGTGATTGTTTAAACTCCTTACACACTCTAAAAAATTATTTTTTTTATCTATTTTTTTTGGGTATAAGTTTTTATTTTTTATAAAACTATTTATGATATTTTTATAATTATCAGTCATACATTTTATTTAGTTTACTATAATCAATTTTATTAGATCTAGTTAGTGGGAAACTCTTTAAAGTAAATATTTTAATATTTGAAGGGTGTATATTTGATAATGCTGATATTTTTCGTTTTATTTCAATATAATTGTCTAAATCTTTTAAAAAGAAAGCCTTTATGAATTTTTTATTTAAAGATAATTTAATATTTAAAAAAAGTTTTTTTTTTAATAAGTTTTCTAAGCTATCTAAATCTATTCTTATTCCATTTAGTTTTATAACTCTATCTGATCTTCCTTGTATGTAAAAATAACCATCTTTATCAAAATATGCATAGTCACCAGTTTTAAGATATTCAATTTTCTTTAAACATTTTAGGTCTTCTTCTGAGTTTGCATATCCAGCAAAAATATTATCTCCTTTAAAATACAAGTCACCTTTCACAAATGGTTTATTAACTTTTTTATTTTTTTTTTTTATTAAGAAACTACATCCTGGTAAAGCTCTTCCAATTGATCCAATTTTATTATTTTTTTTAGATAACATCATTGACATTCTTGGAGATGCTTCAGTCGATCCATACATTATATAAAAATTAAATTTATGAATTTTACATAAATCATTCATATATTTTTGAAGTTGATCTGACAATTTTCCCCCTGCTTGAGTTAAATATCTTATTGACTTTATTAATTTCAATTTTTTTTCAAATTTAATTCGGTTTAATAATTCATAAGTATATGGAACACCTCCGAATGAATTTACTTTAAATTTTTTAACTATTTCCCAAAATTTGGGCTCTATCACACTTCCAGCACTCATGATTATAGATCCACCTTTAAATATATTTGAATTAATTATTGATAAACCATAAGTATATTCAGGTGGCAAGGTAGTAATTGTTATATGCTTTGAGTTGATCTTAAGGAAATTTGAAATTTTTATAATATTTGAAATTATATTTTTATAGGTAAGCTTTACAAACTTAGATTCCCCTGTTGAGCCAGAGGTAGGTATTAACAAACATAAATCTTTGTGTAGATTTAAATTTTTAGATTCTAAAATAAATAGTCTATATTTATTAAATGCATAATAATTTTTTTTTTTTTTATTGATCGTAAATTTTATCTTATTAGGGTAACAAATAAAATTAGGTCTAAATTTTAAAATCAAGTTATTTAAGTCATCATTCTTAATGTTTGAACCTATAAGTATTACTAAAAAATTATTTTGTATTAAACAAAAATAAGAAATAAAAAAATCTATTGAATTTTCTGATACTAAAATTACAGAATTTTTATTTATAGATACTACTTTTTTAAATTGATTGCTCTTTTCATTTATTTCCTTTAATGAAATTTTAATGTCAGTTTGACAATCATACACAAAAGATTTTGATGATTTAGTATTTTTAAAAAGCTTTTTCACCTAATTATTTTTTTTGTATAAATATACTTTTGTTTATTATTGAGATCTTCAACCATTAAACTATGTGCTTTTGCTGCATCTATTGAGATGAAATTTATACCGTTTTTTTTCACTTCAATAATTGCCTTATTTTTTTTTAAAAAATCTTTAAATTTTGGATCTATGAAGGTTTCAATATTATCCTCTAATTTCCTACAATACATTTCTGTTTTAACATTTTTACTTTGTTCATTTTTATCCAGGTAAGTTCCAGAAAAAGTTTTAAAAAACCTATGTTTCATACCAACTATTTGTTCTGCTACGTGTACGTACGCATGTGCTCTAAAATCAATATCAATTAAAATGTATTTCCCCTTATTTTTAATTATATATCCAAAAGGTGAATCTAAATCAAAACAGCTATAATGTTTAATTTTTTCTATCATTGATTTTTTGCTGCCATAAACCATGAAAGAATATATTGGGTTTCTTGATCTAATAAATTTTTTATCTTTTAGGGCTAATTTGGCTAAACTGCCTATTTGATTTGTTGTTTTATAATAATCAAACTTGCCGGTTTTACAAAAATCCCAGCAAAAAGCATCTATCATTAGAACTCCTTTGTTAGTTATCACTTCCTTTAACGCTTCTAAAATTATATGTGGTTTAAAATTATTTTTTTTATTTAATGATAAAATCTTAAGAATACTTGATCCTATAGAAATTTTATCATTTTTTTTTAAACCTAATTTTTTAAAAACAGCTGTAAAATGATCTTTATTAGATAGCATAAACTAATAATTCAATTTAGAAACTTTTCTTGTAGTGGAGCCATAAGCAAAATTTGCTCTAGCTGTTTGAATATTAAGAATATCTCTTTTTTCTTTGAAATTAAACTTACGTCTTCCGTGCATAAATCTTCTGTTATCAAGCATAACTAGATCATATTTTTTCCAATGAAGATCAAATATAAGTCTATCTGAAGTATCCTTAACATCTTTTATTATTTTTGCTGGAATTTTTTTTTTGTCCTATTGTACCCCAATTTTTTATTGTTGAATCAGTATTTCTGTACAAAACATGATTGGAAAAGCAAAGCTTATCAGGAAGTCTACTTTCAGAAGCAGCAAATCTAATTTGCTTCATCTTTAGAACTCCCTTATTCAAATCTAAAACTCCATTACCTGCTCCATTATAATTTAAAAACCATTTCTTTTTTTTTGCTCCAATTTTTCTATTACCAATTGGTACCTCCAAATTATATTCTAGTGGATTAGTTAAAAAAAAATTTTTTGTTTCGATTTTAAGATTATCCCAAAGTTTTATACCATCGCAAAAAGTTGTGGGACCTGAGTTTTTAGGTGGTGGAACGTTGCAAAAAAACCAAACTATCTCGGGCCAATTAGGTGAAAAACTTGCCTCACTGTGCAATGCCATCTCATTATTTCCGTAATCTACCTCATGAACCTGCTTCTGGTTTAATCTTTTTTTTCTTCTTTGCGCATCATTTGCATAAGTACTTGTATAAATATCAGTAATTTTTGTTATTTCTTTAGGATTAATCTCATAATTTCTAAAAATGATCATGCCTTTCTTTTCAAAAATTTTTATTATTTCTTTTTTATTTAATTTGCTTATTTTTTTACCTTCAAAAAAAACCAAAGCACCATCATCATCAAATTTATCTGATATTTTTTTAATAATCATTTTTGATATTTGTAATTAATTTATCTAATTTTAATTTTTTTTTCTCTCAAAAAATCTTTTATATCCTTATATCCATATTTGGTATAATAAAATATGCTACCTGCTCCACAAGCATCTGTACCATTTTCAAAAGCATTTAACATATCAATTGGACTTCCACACCCTCCATTTACTATAATTGGACAATTAAATTTTTTTCTATATTCATTTAAAACAAAAAAATCATATCCTTTTAAATAACCATCTGAATTAACAGAGCTAAGTAAAATCTCTCCACATTTTTGATCATAAACAAATTTAATAAAATCATCAAAATTAATATCAAATTTTTTTGAAGTAACATGGTCATAAAGAAAAGGTTTATTATTTTCTACTACATAATCTAAAGAGACCACTATTGCTTGTGAGCCAAATTCTTTAACTGCCTCATAAAGAAATTTTTTATTTTTTGTTACAACATTGTTTAAAGAAACCTTGTCACACCCAAGATTAAGACATTTTTCGATATCATATAAAGTTTTAATTCCTCCACCATAAGAAAAGGGCATTAATGTATTCCTAGACATCATTTTAAGAATATCAAAGTCCAAAAGTGTGTCATTTTTAGAGCATGCTATGTCTAAAACTATAATCTCATCTACATCTCTTCGATTAAATATTTCAATAGTCTGTTCTAAATTTCCAAAAACTCTATAATCTGAAAAGTTTCTACTAGTTACAACTTGATAATTATTTATAAGAATAATTGGTATAATTCTTTTTTTTAAATTTGTTAACTCCATTAAAAACTACAAAAATTTTTTAAAATTGTTAGTCCATTATTGGATTTTTCTGGATGAAATTGTGTTGCTATTACATTTTTTTCTTTAATTATAGCTGGATAATTTTCTCCATGTTTAAAATAGTATTGTATTATGCTCTTATTTTTAGGGACAACATAGTAAGAATTTACAAAATAAAAATCTTTTTTTTCATTGTGTTGGATTAAATCTATTTCATTTGTGTCGCTTTCAAATATTGAATTCCACCCTACATGAGGAACATATATTCCGTTGATTTCATCTATTTTTATTTTGGAGACAGTTCCTTTGATAATATTAAGTCCATCAATATTATCTATAGACTCTTCACTTTTATTGAATAGTAGTTGCATTCCTAAACAAATTCCCAATATAAATTTTCCATTAATTGCTCCCTCTCTTAGTGATGTATCAAAACCTTTATTTTTCATCACTCTCATTCCAGAGTCAAATGAACCAACACCAGGTAAAATAATGTGAGAAAAATCTTTAATTTTATTTGCTTCAGATACAATTACATAGTTTTCATCAATTTTTTTTAAAGCTTTACAAATAGAAGAGATATTATTTATTCCATAATCAACAACACATATTTTTTTCATTAATTAAAACTTTTTATCCAATCATCTTCTAAAATTAATTCACCATCATTATCTGTAATAAGTTCTTGATTATTATCTTTTTTAAAAAGAATAGGGTTGGTAAATTTATTTCTTATTTTTATAAAATATTCTTCATCTATATTTAGAAAATCTAAAAATTCCCTGAAATGTGTTCTTGGTATTTTACCTTCATGATTAATAATCAAATTTTTTGCTAGTTCTTTTGTCATTCTATTGTGGCGTATTTCATAAGAAGCATGGTCTGTAGCTCTACCATAGCCATATTTTATAAATTTAAAATATTGATGCATTGGCATAAAGCCACAATCTATGTCTTCAAAATTACCATAATCTCCATCGGTTGGTTTGTCTGCTCTTTTCCACTTGTGCTCTTTTTCAATTAAATCAATTATTTTTTGATGGTCCCACTTAAAATAATTTCCAGTAAATAAAGGATTGATTTTTTTTTCTTTCAATAATTTTTCATCTGGATATGAATAAGGAATTACATCTTCTTTTTTAATACTTTTATCAAACTCAAGAATATCTGTTAATCTTAGCCCATTCATACCACAATGCTCTTCAACCCATTCTCTATCAATTAATTGTTGGTTTACTAATTTATCCCATCTACCTAATCCAATAAGTCCTTGAGACTCTCCATAAAAAAGAGTGTTAATGTTGTGTGTAGCTGCGATCTGTATTGGCCATGCAAATATGCCCACATGATTTGGCCATTCATGATCTCCAACAACATCAAAGCCAATTTTTGCAAGTTTTTTATATGTATCTTTAGATTTCTTTAGCTGTATCAAGTCACAATTAAAGGAATTTGTTAAGTTATTCAAATTATATTCACCCACTTTTGTTGGGTAAGAGGGCTCAAAAGATACCAGTAAAGGTTTTAGCTGACCTATTTTAGTAATTAAGTGGACTTGATAAGTGCTGTCCTTACCACCACTAACTGGAATAATACAGTCATAATCGCTAGTTTTATTTTTTTTGATTTCCTTACAAAGCTCATAAAAATTATCTAATTTTTGATCCCAATCTATTTCTTTTTCATAGTAATCTGTATATTTGCATGCAAAACACACTTTTTCATCATCAAAATGTAATGATGGTTTTGTGTTGGGAAAGTAGCATTTCTGACATCTGAAGAATAAGCTCATAATTAAAATTTTGACTTATATATCAATCTTTTTTTTTCTAAAGTTTTTAATAATATATTCAATTTTGAGTGGCTTAAGTTACATTTATTAGAAATTTTGTCTAATTCAGTTTTTCCATCACACATGCTGAGCACATTCATTAGATCTTTATGATTATTTGAGTTCTCATATTTACTTAAGGAGTTATAAAGTTTTCTTTTTGTCATAAACGGTTCACACTTATATACTGAATTATAATAAAAAGTATTTTCTAAACAATTTATAATTTTTTTTAACAATGTAAGGCTTGAATTCATCCCATTTTTTGTGACTACTTTTCCAATGACGTCTAGTGAATTGTGATATTCTTTATATTTACCAAATTTAGATCTACTTATTGTGCAAATTGGTAAATCAACACCTGGGGAACAAAATTGTCTTTCATCACTTCCTCTCTCAAGCCAGCTATATTTTTTAAATTTTTTATCTATTGAAAATAATATTTTTTTAGCAATTTGATCAGCAATAGTATTTCCTGATCTTGAGCTTATATAGGAATATTCCCTCTCGTCTCCAATACACGAAAGATTAAAACCTGCAATAATATTTTTTTTCATTTGATCAAAGTTTTTGGAAATATATGCGATTGAACCTATGGTTTCAGGAACAAATATAAATCTATAAGTATAGTGCCTATTTTTCATATTTTTTACATACTTAGATAAAAAAGTGCTTACACATGGTCCTGAAATTTCATTATTTGCCATAGAAGGATGACATAAGTAAGTAGAAAATAATATTTCTTTTTTCGACTTGCCTTTAAAAACTAACTCACCATAATTTAAATTGCCTTTGGTAAATTTAGAATCAATAAAAACTTGATATTTACCTTTTGGCAATTTTTTAAAATCATCATATTGAATACAAAAGCCCCAATATTTTTTATAATATGAAGTAACGTAAGGAATTGCATTGGGTATTTTTTTTATAAAATGAAGCCTATGTTTTAAATCTTTCAATTCTAATATTCTATTGATTTTTGATGAAAAACCAACAACGTGCAAATTATTTTTTTTATAATCTATAATTTTTTTATTATTAAATTTGATCCATGCGTCTTTAATTGCCCATTCTTTTGGAATCTTCCAATCAAAAACTTTTGTACCACTTTTAATAGATTTAATTTTTAACAAACTTTGATATGATTTAATTATCTGTAAAGACAATCTAATACCTGGCCCTGCAATTGTTCTGTGTATTGGCCAAAGACTCTTTGCTAAAGTCATAATATTTTTTTTTGACATATATTGTTAATCTTAATTATAGCTTTGAAACTAAATTGGATACCTTCTTGTCATTTTTATTAATCTCTCTTAGGACTTTTTTTGATTTTTCTGGGGCATACTCTAAAGCTAAACTAAGTAGTTTCATCCAATAAATATTGTTCTTAGAGCGAATTTTCTGAATTTGATTAATTATATTTTGAGATTTTTTTTTCATTTAAAATTACCAAAAACTAATATATTAAAAATTTAGTGAAAATAACAATTAATAAAAAAATATCTTTCAATAAAGATAGTAGACCCTACATTGTTGCTGAAATTTCAGGAAATCACAATGGTAGTAAAAAACTTTTTCTTAAACATATTAGGGAAGCCCACAAAAATGGAGCTGATATGATCAAAATTCAAACATATGAACCTGATGACATTACTATTAAAAACACTAAACTTGATACAAAAATTAAAAAAGGCATTTGGAAGGGTAAAAATTTATGGGATCTATATAATAAAGCCCAAACACCTTTTGCATGGCATGCAGATGCCTTTAAGCTTGCCAAAAAATTGAAGATCACATTATTTAGCACCCCATTTAGTATTAGAGCTCTTAAATTTCTTAAAAAGTTTAATCCGAAGATCTACAAAATTTCATCCTTTGAGATTACTGATTTTAATTTAATAAATGAAATAGCTAAAACAAAAAAACCAATAATTATTTCGACAGGTAGCTCAACTTTTAATGAAATAAAATCAGCTTTGAAGATTATTGAAAGACATCATAGTAAAATAATTTTATTACATTGTGTGTCAGGATATCCCACCCCAATTGAAGAGGCAAATATAAATTCAATAAAATTTCTTCAAACAAAATTTAAAGATTATTATATTGGTTTGTCTGACCACACTAAGACAATAGATGCAGCAATTGGTTCAGTTTCTCTTGGGGCAAAGTTAATTGAAAAACATTTTAAAATTTCAGAAAAAATAAAGTCTGAGGATTCTAAATTTTCAATTACTGGAAAAGAGCTAAAAATACTTAAGGGGCATATTATAAATATACACAAATCGCTAGGTAACTTTAAAAAAAATATTCAAAAAACTGAAAAAAATAATAGGTTTTTTCGAAGATCTATTTATTCAATAAAAAATATCAAAAAAGGAGAAAAATTTAATGAATTTAATATAGGATGTTTTAGACCAAAATTAGGAATATCTGCAAGTGAATATTATCATGTTATAGGAAAAAAAAGTAAAAAAAATATTAATAAGTTTAATCCAATTAAAAAAAAAAATTTTTAAATTTGTCTCTATAATAATTTGGATGATTAATTAAATGAAAATAGGAATTATTGGATTAGGAACTCTAGGGGAATATTATGCTAGAGATTTTAGTAAGTTTAATACAAAAATTGTAGTTTTAAAAAATTCAAAATTACAATCGAGTATGAATAAATGTAATTTATTAAATAAAAAGTATAAATTAAATATATATCCTGCGAAAAATTATAATGACTTTTTTAATAAAAACTTTGACACGGTTCTTATTTGCTCGCCAAGTAATTGGCACCTATATCATCTACAAAAATCAATTATTAAAAATAAAAATGTTATTATTGAAAAACCAATAATTACTTTGAATAAGAATTTATCAAAAAAGTATTTAATAAATAAATTAAATAAAATTTTAAGCTATAATAAAAAGATTTATTATAATTTAATAAATGAATACTATGCAAAGAAATATCTAGAGCTATTCAGTAATTATAAATTTGAAAAAAAAAAATTTGATTTTATTTATCATACCAGTGGTGTAAATAAAAATGAGGATATAATGAATGATCTTTTACCTCATTTATTTAGTATTCTTGATAATTTATTGAATTATAATGAGATATCAAATATAAAAAAAAAAATTACATTAAACAAAAATATAATTCAATTTTATGCTGACAATTGTTTTTGCAACATTGAACTTATCCAAAATTCAAAAAAACAATTAAAGTTTGGTTTTGATGGGTTTATTGCTGAAAGAGAAATTTATGAAAAAAATGAAAATGTTAAAACATTTCTGTTGTGTAAAAAAATTAACAAAAGAATAAAAACTAATAATCCATTAACAGAAAATATTAAAAAGATAATTCTAACCAATAAAAAATATAATAAAATCACTGAATATCAAAAAATAACTAATAATTTTAAAAAATGCTGCGATATCTTTTATGCATAAAATAAATTCTAAAAATACATGTGCAATAATATTATGTGGTGGCAAAGGCACAAGGTTGGGCCAAATAGGGTCAAAAAAAAATAAAACTTTAATAAATTATAAAAATCATCCATTAATCTACCATATACTGAAGTACCTTAATAAATTTAATGTAAATAAAGCCATAATCCCCCTCGGTTATAAAGGCCAACCTATAAAAGAATATGTAAACAAAGAATTTAAAAATAATAAATTTTTTTGTTTTAATGCAGGTACTAATGCACCCATTATTGATAGAATTAAAAAAAGTCTCAAATATATTGAGGGTAATTACACCAATATATTAATATTAAATGGTGACTCTTATTACAGTTTTAATTTAAATAAATTAGTTAACTATAAATTGAATTCTGAAAAAATATTAATTAATCTTATGTGTACAAAATTACTCTTAAATTATGGGTTTATTGAAAAAAATAAAAAAAATAAAAATATTAATTTTAAATATAAATCTAATTTTTTTGAGTCTTTTCAGGATGACACCCATAATAAAAACTATTTTTATTCAGGGTTATGTGCGATCAATAAAAGTTATCTTAAAAAAAACATTAACAAATTAAAGAAAAATTTTGAAACAGAGCTATTTAACAAGGCTTCAAAAATTAATAAATTAAGCTACATCTATGATGATAGCTTATTCTTTCAAATTAATACTCAAGAGGATTTAATCGCAATAAATGAAAGCCACAAATAAAATCAAAAGCCTTACTCTAGTTATTCCATGTAATAATGAAGAAAGAGCAATAAAAATTTCACTAAAAATTTATTATGATATTTTAGAAAATTTATCAAATAATAAATTAATTACCACATTTGAAATAGTCATAGTCAATAATGGCTCAAGCGATAAAACACTTGAGGTACTTTTAGAGTTAAAAAAAATGTATAAAATTAAAATAATTAATTTAGAAAAAAATTTTGGTTACACTTCTTCATATTTAGCAGGAATGTATCACGCCTCCAATGAGATGATAATTACTGTATCAGCAGATTTACATGAAGACCCTGAAAAAATTCAAGAATTAATAAGTAAACACTACTCTTCATCACTACCTGTGTTGGGCGTTTACAAAAAAAGACATGAAACTTTTTTGAAAAATTTTTTTTCTGATCAGTACTATAGGTTCATGAAATTAATTAATATTCCAATATTACAAAATCATGCAGACTTTAGACTGATACCAAATAATATTAATAAAATATTTTTTGATGAACTTCCAAGCTTTATTTTTATAAGAATAAGAATATTTGAATTTATAAAAAACTATGAAAAAGTTTTTTATGTTGGCAGTGATAGAAAAATAGGAAAGACTAAATTTAATTTCATTTCAAGTTTTTTTTTAGCATTTGATACAATCTTGTACTATTCAAAATTTAATATTTTAAAATTTATTTTTAAAATACTTTTCACGTCTTTTATTTTATCATTTATTTCACTTTTTTTTATCAAAATACCAATAATTTCTATTTTTTTATTTTCAATATTTTCATTTTCTTTTTTATTTTATTATTTTATAAGTATACGACTGAGGAGTTTAAATGTTAATAACAATCACTTTAAAGTAAAAAATATTTTATAATTATGGATAAATTAGCTGAAAGAACAACTTATAATGCTAAATATTTAGAGTACGAAGATTTTGCAGAAAAAATTCTCTCGTACACATCTGTTCCATACCAAATAGAAATTCAGCCTGGAAGAGAAAAAGGTAAGGCTCTTTGCTGGATGAGTTGTCCATATTGTTATGGTGGTAGTGCTCAAAATTCTGGCGATAGACTTTCTGCAGATAGATATAAAGAAATAATTAAAGAAGTTTCCTCAGGTCCAAATGGACGAATAGAAAAATTGATACTTGCGGGTTATGCTACAGATCCTTTGAATTATGAACATTTTGATGACCTTTATGAATGCTCATTAAATCACAATTTTATTACTGGCATACATACTAAATTATTAAAAATCTCAAATAAATTTTTAGAGATGGTTTCATGGAACCATATAAAAGAAAAATCATATATTTCTGTAAGTATAGATGCGGGATTTAAAGAAAGTTATAACGTCACTCACGGTATAACAACATCTGTTGACATATTAGGAAAAATTTATAGGAATATTAAAAAAATTCAAACAGTTAAAAATAAAGTAATAGATATAAACACGACGTATTTATTGACAGTTCACAACTGCTCATTAGAAGAAATCTCAAAAAGTATCGAAGATTTGCAGGCATTAGAAGTGGACACTTTAAGGTTTTCTTTCCCTCAAGTGCCCAGAAAGTATGATTATAAGCAAAAAAGCAACATTTTTATAGAAGATAGGGCTAGTTTAATTAATCAAATTAAAAATTTAATTAAGAAAACACAAAACAATAGAACTTTTCTTTCTATAGTTGACCCAGACTCAAAATATGAAATCAATGAATTACGAGCTATACCTTGCTATGCAAGATTTGCACATCCCGCAATCGGCCTTGATGGTTATTTATATCACTGTTCAGAGTCTTCTTCTCCTGATTTTCATGATCAATCTCTTGGAAACCTTAAAGATAAAAATTTTTGGGAGTTATATTATTCTTATAATAAAGAAGTGGTTGAAAAAAGCTTCAAGCTCATGGAAAAAAATAAATGTATGTGTGATAGAAAGTTATTTATAGTAAATAGAGAATTTCAAAAAACAGGCAAATTAGATGAACATAACTTTAAAAAAGTTTAATCTGAAATTTGTTTATAATTAATTCCTTTTATAAAGTATAACTGATTCGATATATTCTCGATTAGATCTTTTCATTCTTTTTAATTCATCGCTGCTGACAAAAGTATAAATCTTATATTCATCATTAATTTGTTGTTTAATTTTATTTGGTAGACGACTTGTCCACTTACTCAACATGACTATATAATCTGGTTTATTTTGTAATATTGGGCTCAATTCATCTTCAACACTAAAACCTTTTTTTCCATAATAAGCACCTAAGGAATAATGCTTAAACATATTAGAAGGATGAGCTATTTTGCTTGGTACCGGTTTATTGAAAAGTAGATACAGACCATTATCTAATGAAAATAAACTATTTTCTTTTTTTATCGTCTTATCAAGGGCCTTATAAAGAATTAAAGTATTATTCAAAGGCCTGTAATTTAATTTTATTTGTTCAGTTATATTATTTAAGAAAGGTGCAAAATAACAAAAAGCTGTAAAAATAAATAGTAAAGTTTTGGAGTAATTTAATTCTTCATCCAAAAAACTTGAAGCCATTATTGTTAATAATGGGAAAGTTAATAATACATAATAATCAGAAAACTTTCTTGTTAAACAAAATGAAAAAACAATCAAAAATAAGAATATTGCTAGAACTATTAATTCTTTTAAATATTTTTTATTTACAAAGGTCATAAGAGTTGCAAAAATAAATAGTGGATACCATTGTTTAATTGAAAAGTTGTCAGCAAATTGAAAAAAGCCTAGTAGAAAAGGTCTTCCTGCTGGATATGCAAGGTGAGCTTCAACAGTTGATCTCCAAAGAATTTCTAAGCCATCTGGAACCTTTGAATATAGAATTATTGTAATTAACAAAGGTGTTAATCCACTTAAGATATATACAATTATTTTTGAAATTTTTTCTTTTTTAGAAAATAAAATAATAAATATACTAAAAAAAGCAATTAACCCTAAAGATGGCCTCATTAAAGTTGCAAGACTTATGCAGATTGCTGCAAATATTAAGTTTGAAATTTTTGGGTTTGAAAAATTTGAAAATAAAAAAAAAATAAAACATGATAAAAAAGGAATAATGAATATTTCAACTTCACTAGTTAAAAAACTTTCTTCAGATGATGCTATTAAAGCTAAACCGAATGAGGCAAAGAGCCCAGCTTTTCTTCCAAATATCTTTTTTGATGTATGATAAGATGCTACGCAGGCAATCCAAATTGAAATTATGCCAAGAAATTTTAAAGCTATTAAATAATTGGTAAAATAAAATGGAATAGCATAAAATATAAAAACAAAGGGACCACTCATATTCCATATTTCAATAAAAGGCAGATTCCCATTGTACAAAGATTGACCAACTAATAAAAATGTCCAATCATGTTCACCTACCGATAGTCCAAAAAATGAGTGATACGATCTTAGAAAAAGTAGTAAAATAAATAAACATATATAAATTTTTAAGTTATATTTAATTTCAATTTTATTAGTTATGTTCATGAATTATATTAATTTAATATTAAAATATTAAAGTATAATAAAGATAATTAAAGACAATAAAAATAAATAAAATTGACATTAACAACTAAATTTCAAAAAAAAATTAATAAAAAATTTTTAGATCAGATTATATATTTAAAAAAACAAGAATGGAATTTTAACTATAGATCTCAAAGTAATTGGATTAAAAACAATATATTGCAAGATGATATTCATGTAACTTTAAAGTATAAGAAAAAGTTAATTGGATACACGATGCTTAGAGATAGATTGATGCTTAGTAGCAATAAATCTTTAAAAAAAATTTACTTCTTTGATACTCATATTATAGACAAAAAATTTAGAGGAAAATTAATAAACAATATTCATCCTTCAAAAATATTAATGGATAATATATCAAATTTTTTAAAAAGAAAAAAAAGAGTTGCTTTTTTACTTTGTAAAAAAAATCTTATTAAATATTACAAATCAAACAACTGGGAGATAATGAATAAAAATAAAATTAAGATTAAAAATGAAAAAAAATTAACCTTAATGTCTTTTGGTAAATTTAATAAAAAAAAGAACTTCACAGTAAGTATATAAAAAAAAACCCATCTTTTTTGACTGTGGTTAAAAATAAAATATAACTATCTTTGTATCACTTTAAAATTTTTTTCAGTGCATAAATCAAGCCAATTGAGCTATTAGTACTGGTCAGCTACACGCATTACTGCGCTTCCACATCCAGCCTATCAA
>MDSY01135038.1_pt1 | contig 15798 bp, 17 predicted proteins | sample 811131 | NCBI WGS metagenome assembly MDSY01 (sample SAMN05326643, study PRJNA326480) | marine metagenome | isolation source: seawater | place: Atlantic Ocean: South West | collected 2010
AGCTCAAACGAAGAAGTAGGCCGAGCCGTTAGAGAAGAACTTGATCGAGCCAGTGATCTTTCACTGTTAGTCCGATCAGGGAAATGGGTGGGTATAACCGGTAAACCAATAAACACAGTCATTAATATTGGTATAGGTGGGTCACATCTGGGGCCTCTTATGGCAGATGCTGCTTTACGTCCTTTTAGAAATGAAACAATTAAATCTAAGTTTGTATCAAACATTGATCCAGCGGATATTGATTCCAAACTTCATTTACTTGATCCTGAGACAACGATGTTTATCATCAATTCAAAATCCTTTACCACTTCAGAAACAATCACGAATGCTGAAGCTGCCATTCATTGGCTCACAACTTCACTTGGTACTGAGAAAGATCTTTTGAGGCAGCATGTTGTCGCAGTAACCGCGAATCCCACCGCAGCAAAAAATTTGGGAATCCCGAGAGAAAATATCTTCACCATATGGGATTGGGTTGGAGGAAGGTTCTCTATCTGTTCTTCGGTCAGCCTTGCAGTAATGATTTCAGTGGGGCCTGAAAATTTTCAGCTGATGTTAGATGGTGCGAAAAGCATAGATGAGCATTTCAGGTCAACTAAATTATCGGAGAACATTCCTGTTCTGATGGGATTAATTGCTATATGGAATCGAAATTTTTTAGGTTATGAAAATCATGCATTATTGTCTTACTCCGAGGATTTAAAGTACTTTCCCTCTTATCTTGAACAGTTAGAGATGGAAAGTAATGGGAAACAGTTTCGCGTTGATGGGGGAAAGATTACTCATCACACCAGTCCAGTTATTTTAGGTGGAGTCGGGACGGATGCCCAACATAGTTTTTTCCAACTGCTTCATCAGGGAACAACAACTATCCCCTCTGATTTCATAGTCTTTTGCAAACCACCCATGTCATCACATGCTCTGTCTGAAGAGACTATGTTGAAACAGCACGAGGCTCTCGTCGTAAATTGTTTTGCCCAAAGTGAAGCGCTTGCTGTTGGTTCCGGTCGTAAATCAGGTGAATTAAATTCTGATGGTAACCGACCAAGCACAACTATTTTAGGTACTCGCTTGGATCCATACACTCTTGGACAACTTGTTGCACTCTATGAGCATAAAGTATTCACGATGGGCGCAATTTGGCAAATAAATAGTTTTGATCAAGAGGGCGTTCAAATTGGCAAGATACTCGCAGCAGATATCGGAAACGATCTTTCGCTGAATGAAGATCTATCTGGCCATGACGCTTCTACAAGGTCACTTCTATCTCTTTACCAACAACGTCGGGGTATCTAACCTAAGGAATTGCGAATACTTCTATTTCTGCTTCATCTCAGAGATTGTTTCTTCAGCTATCTCTAGAGTTTGTTCGATGACGTCTTTTGTGTGTGCGAGGCTTGGAAATAAGGCTTCGTAGGGGCCTGGAGCCAAAGCGACTCCTCGCTTTAGCATTCCATGAAAGAACTTTGCATAGATGCCATTCTCTGCTGCTAATTGGGCCTCATCAAAATTGACTGGCTTCGACTTGGTAAAGAAAATACTCAATAGCGATCCAACTCTGGGAACTACTGCTTGAATCCCGGCATTCTCGAATATCTCGGATAAACCATTGCTTAGGCTCCTAGCTGATTCAGTCAGTGCTCCATATGCGGCATCATTGTTGAGGATTTGAAGCTGTGCTATTCCAGCAGCAGTAGCAATAGGGTTTCCCGATAGGGTTCCTGCTTGATACACATCCCCTAGAGGAGCAATGTTGCGCATAATTTCTTTGGAGCCGGCATATGCTCCCATTGGAAGACCTCCGCCAATAACTTTCCCGAAGCACCAGAGATCAGGTTGCACTCCATACCATTGTGAAGCTCCCCCTTTCGACAGTCGAAAACCTGTAATTACTTCATCGAAGATAAGCAGAACACCTTTGCTGTCACAGGCCTTGCGAAGCTCAAGTAAGAAGTTTGGGCTAGGAGGCACGATTCCCATATTGGCCGGAAGGGGTTCGAGAATTAAAGCCGCAATAGATTCATCAAGTTCAGGTATTTCGTTCCAAGGGGCGACTATCGTGTCGGCTACAGCGCTCTTGGGAACTCCAGCTGATCCTGATATTCCTTGATTGGCTACTCCGCTTCCTCCAGCAGCAAGGAGACTATCCGCATGTCCGTGGTAATGCCCAGAGAACTTCATTATCTTATCTCGTCCAGTAGCGCCTCTAGCTAAACGAATTGCAGTCATTGTCGCTTCTGTACCGCTAGAAACAAGCCGAACCATTTCGACTCCCTTTACTCGATTGCAGATTTGCTCTGCAATCGTAATTTCAGCAAGGGTTGGAGCCCCGTATGTAGCTCCGTTTCCAGATGCTTGCTGGATTGCATCAATAATTTGTGGGTGGGAATGTCCTACGATGCCCGGTCCGTAGCTCATTACGTAGTCTATGTATCGAGTTCCTTCACTATCCCATACGTAAGGGCCTTCAGCTCTGCTGACAAAGTATGGAGTACCGCCTACTGATCTGAATGATCGAACGGGAGAATTGACACCACCTGGTATAACTTGGTTGGCTCGGACAAAGTAATCCTCATTTAGAGACATTCGGCTATTTCTTTCGCAAAGTAAGTCAATATAAAGTTTGCTCCCGACCTTTTCACAGCAGTTAATTGCTCGATAGCTACTTGTTTCTCGTCTATCCACCCGTTTCCGCCTGCAGCTTTAATCATGGAGTATTCGCCTGAAACGTGGTATGCGCCTATCGGAACATCAGTGATTTCTCTAGCTTGGGCGATGATATCCAGATAGGTTACGGCTGGTTTTACCATAATCATATCTGCGCCCTCATCAAGGTCTGCCTTGATCTCATTCATTGCTTCTCTCTTATTTCTCCAGTCTTGTTGATATGATTTCCGATCACTGTTTTCTAGGGAGACATTCACTGCTTCACGGAAGGGACCATACAAACCAGACGCATACTTAGCGGAATAAGCCAATATAGGAATGTCAATATAACCAGTTTCATCAAGTGCGTTTCGTATTGCTGCTACTTGCCCATCCATCATTCCACTTGGAGCAATTACATCAGCACCGGCGTGTGCTTGTGCAATTGCAATTTTTTTGTATAAATCTAGTGTCAGGTCATTATCTATTGACCCATCATCGTTTACTACACCACAATGTCCATGGTCTGTATATTCATCCACGCAGAGATCTGACATTATTACCAAATCATCCCCAGCCATACTCTTACAGTCAGCGATCGCTTGTTGCACAATGCCGTCTGGATTCCAAGCTTCTGAACCGGTTGCATCTTTCTTTTCTGGAATTCCGAAAAGAATTATGCCCGGTATTCCAAGACGCGTAATCTCATCTATTTCATGTTTTAGAGACTCTCTCGTATGTTGGAACACTCCAGGTAATGAAGTTATTGGCTGGGCTTCAGTAATTCCTTGGCGCACAAACAATGGCGCAACAAAATCATCGACATTAAGAGTCGTTTCAGAGATGAGACGCCGTATTGCTCCGTTTTTCCTGAGCCTTCGAAGTCTGTGCAATGGGAAAGTCACCCTTTCAGTATAAGAGTGTGTTTCTTCAGTTAGACCTAGAACGTTTGTTACGTTTAGTTAAGTAAGTCACGCAAGCACCGGAGGATGCCTGTTGAGTCGTGTGGAGTCGATTCACGGTAAACAGTAAGGTTTCTTTTTTTGATCTCTTCTGATGTTACGGGACCGATTGAAATGATCTGTTCTGGTAAGTTCTCTTTTCCATACATTTCAATAAAATTAATTGCTGTTGATGGAGAGGTGAAGACTACATAATCAGCATTGTATTTTTTGTTATCAAAAGGTTGGAAGTGCTTTGGTTTGATTGTTTTGTATGAGTGGACAAGATCCACGTTCCAGCCCATTTCTCTGAGAGCGTTAGGAAGAAGTTCTCTCGATTTTGTTGCTATAGGAAGCAACACTTTATTCTTACCTTTTGGATTAGGAAATATTTCTAATAGCCCCTCAGCGACTTGATGATTTGGACGTAGGTTAGCCTGAATGCCGAGGTTATCTAATGTCCTTTCGGTGCTAGATCCTATAACTGCTATTTTAGGGAGTTCTTGAATACCGATTCTTTTTACAGCTTTGACAAACTCAGTTGCACCATTTGATGAAGTCAGGATGACCCATTCATAGTCTGAGAGGCTCTGAATCGCATTTGTAAGAGCGGCTCCCTTGTCATCAGGTGAGGTGATTTCAATAGTGGGGCGTGAAATAACGTTGAAGCCTAAGTCAATTAATTCTTGAATTAGTTCTTTGCTTTGACTGGGAGTTCTCGTAATGACAACAGTGGGCTTTGTATTGTGTTCGTTGGGAGCGGTGCACATTATCCCTTCTTTAATCTGTCGAGTAATTCGGTCGCTGCTAATTTGCCGAGAGTTTCTGGATTGGAGCTGATTCTATTGTCGTGAAAGTTTTTCCCTGTCTTGCTATCAGAAAGGAAAGATCGTATTCGTATTTGGTTTCCTTCTTGAGTCGCGTGAGCGCCAACTGGGTGATTACAGTCCGCTCCGATTTCTTTTAGAAAAGATCTCTCAATGTTAATTAAATTACGAGTTGATGAGTCCTCGATTTTCTTTAATGCACTGAGTACATCAAAATTGTCAGTTAAACATTCAAGTCCAATAGCACCTTGCCCTACTTGAGGAACCATGACATCGGGCTCAAGGATTTCAATGACGTCTGGATTCAATCTTAGCCGTTCTAATGCTGTAGCAGCGATAATTATGGCATCAAAATTTTTAGCTTTTTCTAGACGAGTATGGATATTGCCTCTTAGTTCATGGAATGAAATATCAGGCCTAATTTCAGCTAGTTGAGATTTTCTTCTGATTGACCCGGTTGCTACTTTCGCTTTGGGTTCAAGGTCTTTTAACGTGCTTCCTACTAAGGCATCTCGGGGGTCCCCGCGCTCTGGAACGGCTGCTAGAACAAGTCCAGAAGGTATATCGGAGGGGAGGTCTTTTAGTGAATGAACAGCGAAATCTGCTCGTTCTTGAATCACGAATGATTGAACTTCTTTCACGAAAATTCCCTGCCCTCCAATTTCATGGAGTGGACTTACCTGGTCTTTGTCCCCACCTGTTTCAACAATTACCGGTTCAACTTGATATCCATATTTTTCAAGCAAAGCCGCTATGTGATTGGTTTGCCACATGGCTAGAGGACTTCCTCGCGTAGCCGCTCTTAATTTCATTTTTATAGATTACTAGAGATTAAAGAGTTCGCGAAGTGCGTCTGCTAAACGTTCACCTCGAGGTGAACCTGCTGCCTCATTGAGAGAAACAGTAGGGTCGTGAAGTATTTTTCCTAGAATTCCTTGTGTGAGGGATTCGATCGCATCACGTTGCTCGTCTGTGAGGCTTTGAAGCCTTGCTTCGTAACGTTTCAATTCAATTTGGCGAATTTCTTCTGCTCCTTCTCTGAATTCTGCGATTAATGGAGCTACTTTTCGTGCTGACTGCTGATTTAGAAAACGATTTGTTTCTTCGTTTATAACTAGGCGGGATGTGTCTAGGTCTTGTTCTTGTCCTTTACGGTGTGGTTCAACGAAGTCTTGAAGGTCATCCATGTCAAGTAGCGAAACACCTTTAATTTCGGATACTTCAGGATCTATGTCACGGGGAATAGCAATGTCAATGATCAGTAGTGGTTTATTGACGTGCTGTGATAGGTCGTCCTTTGTAAGAAGAATATCTGTTGCTGCTGTACTCGAAATAAAGCAATCAAATTCTTTGAGTGAAGATGTTAATTGATTAATCTCAATAGCTTCGCCACCAAACTTCTTGGCTATTTTTTCAGCTTTTTCAAAATTACGGTTTGAGAAAGCGATTTTGCCAGTGTCATATTTTGAGAGGGCGCTCGCCATTCCCTCGCCCATTTCACCAGCTCCTAGGATAACAATGTTCTTGTTCTCTAAGCCTTGCAAGTTTTCTTCGGCCATCTCAATCACTGATCGAGCTATTGATGGTGCTTGCTTTGTGAGATGTGTCTCAGTTCTTATCCGCTTCCCTACTTCAAGGGCCCGACGAAAAGCAGCGTTTATAGTTGCGCCACAAGTATCTTCTATTTGAGCCGCTTGCCAAGCAACTTTTACTTGGTGTTGTATTTCATTTTCTCCCAATACAGCAGAGTCCAATCCGCAGGTGACGGAAAAGAGATGATTTACTGCTTCGTCCTCGTAGTGAACGTACAAGTAGTCATTGAATTGGTCGGCGGAGAGGTCGGAGAGGTCCGAGAGGAAATCTCGGATGTCTTGGTATGCTCCATGAAATTTCTCAGCGAAGACATATACTTCAGTCCGGTTACAAGTGGAAAGCAAAACTGCTTCGCTGATGTGTCTTCGGGACTTGACGCTGAGTAAAGCTTTGGGAAGATCTTCATTGGATACGGCAAATGACTCAAATAAATTGAGTGGCATAGTTCTGTTCTTTAATCCGACTACTACAAGAGACAAACTGTGATTCCTTGTCTTTTAACTTCCCATTTGTTGTACTACTAGCATCGCTGATACGACACGCTCGTGCCAAACTGAAACTGTATAGTTTCTGAGCCGTAGTACCTTTCTTTACTTAGAATCTATCGGCTTTTAGCTGTTCTGATAATAGTTGATACAAAAATTACCTGGCTAAGAAAAATAACTGCAGCAGACTCGCGAAGAGGATTATTCCAAGGAGAACAAAAACACCTATTGAGGTTGCTTTTCTCATGGTTTTTCCTTGATTGTAATCATGGTTGGCGTTTCTTGAAGAGGCGACCCATTTTCAATTTTTATTTGCTGTCCTTCGCTAACTCTTATCTCTTCTGCAGCGGAGCGGCCAAATGCGCATAACGATAAAAGTCCAGAAGAGTCAGAGATAATTCCGATTTCTGACTCTTGTATCTGATTAAATGCATTTACTTTTCGGACTGTGCGAACCTTATCTCCTATATGAACAACTAAGTTGTCGTTAAAACCTTCAATATCCTCTTGAGAAATGTTCAGTTGGAGGTTCCCGAAGTGATCTTGCCAGAGAACTTCGGCGACAAGGAAGTTTCCCTCCATGGAAGATACGGGCATCAATCCAGGTTGGAGAGAAAGTTCTGGTATTGAAGTCCCCAGTTCTATGATTGGGACTCCTGCACATAGGTGTGCCGATACTGGAGCGAAGATATCTCTTCCATCAAATGTTGAAGAGTATGTGGGAATGTGAAAGTTGGGGTTATCCAACTCAATTGCTACAGTCACTTCACCTAACATTGCGATAGCCAAAGCGAGAAGCCCATTATCTGGGCCCACGAAAACGTATTCACCATTGTTGATTTCAATCGCAACGGCGCGCCGATCACCTCCGACCCCTGGGTCTACTACTGCGAGCACTATTCCGGGTAGGAGATATTGAGATGCGCGTGCTAGCGCTAAACTTCCGGCCCGAATATCATGCGGTTTGATTCCATGAGTGATATCAATAATGGACACTTCATTCGCAATTGAATGAATCACAGATTTCACAACACCGACAAATTCATCTTTGTTGCCATAATCACTGAGGAAACTGACTGTGCTGTAATTATTCGCTTTCACAGTTGAATTGTATCGCTACAGGCTTGCCATGAGCCTAGTTGCGCTGGATCTATCCGGTCTGGTTGTAACGACTAGCCAGAAATGAGTTTATATCGTCTTCTCGAATTCTGTAAGATTTTCCGACCCTAACGGCGCCTAGATCTCCAGCCTTTATCAATCTATAAACTGTCATTGAGGAAACTCTCATGAGGTCAGCGACTTCACCTACGGTCATGAAGTTTGGAAGTGATGCGTTTTCCTTTTGCATTATTGACCTCAAATATCTCTAGATGCGTCACCTTAGGCGCTTGGTTGAAAAGTGCAAATCCTATAACGAATAGATTCGGAAAAATTTAACTTCCTAATTCCTTTGACTTATCTGTTGCTGCTGAAACTGCTTTTTGGACGAGCGCGAGGAAGTCATTCGATTGAAAATATTCAATCGCGGCAGCTGTAGTTCCATTCGGCGATGTAACTGAGTTCCTCAACTCTTCCGGCGTGACACCTGATTTTGTTAATAGCGTGGAAGCCCCAAGTAAGGTCTGACGTGTAAGGACATCTGAGACTGATGGGTCTAACCCATTGGCGATTCCAGCTTGAATCAATGCCTCGGCAAGGTAAAACAAATATGCAGGTCCCGACCCACTAAGTCCAGTAACTGCGTCAAGTGCAGTTTCATCAACTATTACGACTTCGCCTACAGCTGAGAGTATTGAGCTAGCCCAATCCAAATCTTCGGATGATGCGAACGACCCTGCTGCAATAGCCGACATGCCTTCTCCGACCATTGCTGGTGTATTCGGCATTACTCTTAAGACTGCTATGTCCGAGTCAAAGTTCTCTTCAATCGATTGGATGGTAACTCCAGCGGCGATTGAAATAACTCTTCGAGGATTATGAATATTTAATTCCTGACAAACAGTTGAAATAAGTTGAGGTTTCACTGCAAGAAGATAGTTATTTGAGATTGTTAAAGTTTCAGAACATTCAACTTCCTTGAACTTTGCTTGGAGCTCTTCTCTTCTAGCCTCATCTGGTTCTACAACTGAAATATCATCTGAAGATGCCCAATCTGCAGATAAAAGACCTGCGAGTAAAGCCTCGCCCATCTTTCCACCGCCTACAATTGAAAGCTTTTTTCCCATGCTGTAACGGTAGTAGCTTTAAAAGTGCTTTGAGAATCTTTTCTCAATTTTCAAACGGATGCTATCCAAAAAATCGCGAAGCGAAACCTATTTTGAGAGCGGGTTTAAACGTTAATTCAATCGTTGCGTATATGCTTCCGATCATCCAATCAAGGCTACTCTCAGAAATCGATTGATTCTGCATCTCGCCCGAGAGGTATATTGCATTTTCTTGACCTATTGAGAATGACAAATTCTTGAGCTTATTATTCCTCATTAGGAAATGGCGATAGAAGTCTTCCTTATTTTCTTCGGGTTCGGGCATAACGTAGGTCTCAAAGTGCAGAGTGCGTTGGCGGAGCGTAAGAAGAATCATGTAGTGCTGTTTTTCCTCTCCTGTAACTCTCACGTACCAGCGAGATTCGTTGATGTCATAGTCAGCTGATTTGATGACAGCATCCTCGTCTATCTGATTCTGTAACCAAAAATCAATTTTTGATTTGATCGATTGTATTTCTATAGGGGTGAAGAGATCATCCGTCATCGTCTTTACCTGCACTCGACTAGGGTTTTTGATAAAACCGATTGATATAACTCTTGTAGTCTTCCAGCTGTTTGCCCCCAAGTGTAGGCTTGAGCTTTCTCAACTGCATTCATTGCAATTTCAGTTGACTTAAACGGGTTAGACAATAAATAGTTAACAGCTTGAGCGTATTCAGCGGGATTCCATCCTTTGATAAGTAACCCAGTTTTTCCGTCCTCAACTAAGTTTTGCAGACCCCCAACCGAAGAAGCGATAACTGGCACTCCACATGCTGCAGCCTCCAGAGCCACAAGACCGAATGATTCTGAGCGGCTGGGAACGATAACAATATCAGCAGCCCTGTAGTAACTGCTGAGAATGTGATGTGGTTGAGGTGGAATGAAAACCACCTTCTTACGAACTGGTAGGTTATTGGCCAGATCACGTATTTCCGATTCGTAATAAGATCCTTCTTGCCCGCTTGCACCACCAACAATAATTAGTGTGGCATTTGCATGGTCCATGGCCTGCAAAGTTGAAATTGCGACATCGGCACCTTTCAACGACTGTAATCGTCCGATAAATAACAGAATCGGCTCATTGGGAAGACCCAATGCATCTTTAGCTGCATTGGGGTTTCCTGGGGAGAACAGAGCTTGTTCAACGCCAAGAGGCACAATCTCTACGCGATCAATGTTGGCGTCATACAAATGACAAAGTTGTTCCTGTTCATTCGCGCTATTAGCTACGATTACATCTGAGCATCCAATAATTTCATTTTCTGCTCGAAGACGCTCGGTAGGTTCAGGAAATCCGCTGTTCTTCTTTGTTTCTCCCAACGTATGAAACGTCGTGACTAATGGGATATTGAGCTCATGTTTGAGCTTATGACCAACAATTCCTGATAACCAGTAGTTCGCATGGATTATGTCTATAGGTTTACGGTTTTGGAGATCTTTCATGACTCCGTCTGCGAAAAGATCAACAATGCCATAAAGCTCTTCTTTCTCTAGTTCATATTCTCCTGCCTCAATATGAACAATATGAACTCCTTGTTCAAGTTCCAATTCGTTGACAAGTTCAGGGTCCCACTTTCTTACATAAACTGTGCAGGTTGCTCCCCTATGTGCCAGCGCAGAAGCAACTTCGCGAATGTATACATTCATTCCTCCGGAATCACCAGTTCCTGGTTGAGCTAAAGGGGACGTGTGTAGTGACAGGATTGCAATATGTAAGCCTGTATGGGGCGCATTCAATGAGTCGTGATTGAGGGAGCCTCCTGAAACCGGAGGAAGGAGCGCTATCTCATCTTGTGAAGTTACGCTATCTGTTAGTTCAGCTGGGTTACCATTGACCCATATGCGACAAGAGGGAACTAACGCAGCAAAATCATCGCCGTATCGTGCACAGGCTTCAGTAATTGCATCTCCCACATTGTTTGCATCAACTTCCAAAGAGTTTGTTCCCGCTATCTCTCGTATGGAGGCGAAAAGTCGTAATGTTGCCACGTTTCAAGACTATCGTCATAACGCATGACAAAATTGCTTCTGATACGACATGGGCAGTCTGAGTGGAATGCCATGGGTAGGTGGCAAGGGAAAGCAAACCCACCTCTTACTGATTTGGGTAAAGAACAGGCACTTCTAGCGGCTAAGAAATTGCCCGATTTCTCAATTCTCGCTTCTTCTGATTTGGTGAGAGCTAAGGAAACTGCTGAGATTTTTGCTAGAGCACATAATAAAGAAACTGATGACATTTTTATAGAGCCACAAGTTCAAGAGCGCGATGCGGGCGAATTTAGCGGACTAACTAGAGCTGAGATTGATAAGAAGTTTCCTGGTTACTTAGCTCAAAATAAATGGCCCCCGGGCTGGGAACCTGATGATGTGCTGATAACGCGTCTACGCAAAGGGCTTGGTCGTATCGTTGCATCGTCCACTGAGACTGATTCTATAGTTGTCGTCACGCATGGAGGGTGTATCTATGCACTTGAGAGCTTATTAGGGGTGGAATACAGACGAATTTCAAATCTGGGTGGAAGATGGTTCGATTTAATAGACAATAAATTTTATCTAGGGGAAAGAATCCAACTATTAGACCCTGATGAAGAAACCTTTCCCGATCAGATTTGATGCCGTACCTCCGGTGGGATTCGAACCCACGATCTTCGGATTAAAAGTCCGCTGCCTTACCAGGCTTGGCTACGGAGGCAAGTTATTACAATTATCTAGACGGTGAAGTCTAGCCACAGTTACGTAACTTTAGTACCTTTACTGGACTTTGGTGATACTCAAGACGAATGAAATTCTGAATGTATCAATTGTAATTTCCAAATTCGCAGTTGCCTTTGAACCCAAATGCCAATACTAAACTTTTGAGTAGTAAAACTAAATACATCTCTGATAAGAGATTTCTATTTCGTGAAAAAGTTCCGGATTCCTTGTCCCAGAAGGTTACGAATTATTTAAAGATTCTTTAGCCAAGGAACTTGAACTATAAAGAGAAATGTACACAATTCTGTTCTTTGTTTACTGATGGGAAATATGACAATACTTATTGATAAACCGCTATGGTATTTTAAAGGCGAAAGATTTTCTCATCTTGTGAGTGACAGTAGCTTTGATGAGTTACACGATTTCGCAACAAAGCTAGGGTTGCCTAAACAGGCATTTCACGGCGATCATTATGATATTCCTGAAAGATTTTGGCAAAGGGCTATAGACCTAGGGGCTACTGTAACAGATTCACGTGAACTGGTGAGAAGACTTCGAAAAGCAGGCCTGAGGAAAAGTTATAAACTAACATCTGATGTGCCGACTCGGAAGCGTCTCGATGAATAAGATTTAAGAAATGGAAGATAACGACCAAGTACAACTCATTATCCCGACCTCCTCCCCGTACGAGGAAGTCGCTCAAACAACCGTTGCCCACCTTGGGTTACGAAGCGGATTTTCATTGAAGGAAATAGAGAACCTTAGGGCAGTTATGAAGGCCACAATAAATATGTTCTTTACAATACGTGAATGGGAGAAGCCACTTCACATAAACTTTTTGTTTTCACATAAAAAAATGCAAGTCACAGTTACGTCGCAGACGACGAAGTCAGTAGGTGACATAGCCGATGCGATAGCTGGATTTAAGGACTTTGTATCACCTAGAGTTAACGAGCTCGTGGTGAACAGTGAGAAATCTTGGGTAGTTTTTGAAGTGAAGGCAACTGATCAGATCAGTTAATTCCAGTTGATCCAAATCCGCCATCCCCTCTTTCTGTCTCCGGTAAATCTTCTGTAACAATGAATTCAGCCTGCTCTACTTCTTGTATCACTAGTTGAGCTATTCTCTCCCCGCGATTTACTTCAAACGGCACATTCGGATCAGTATTGACTAACAGAACCTTTAATTCTCCTCGATAACCGCTATCAATCAGGCCAGGCGTATTCAGACAAGTGACCCCGTGCTTTAATGCAAGGCCGCTTCTTGGCTGTATAAAAGCGGCATAGCCTTCAGGTAATGCTATCGCTATTCCAGTAGAGATAAGTCCTCTTCCACCACCGGGTTCGAGAACAGCTTGCTCAGCTGCTAAGAGATCGCATCCAGCATCTCCAAGCTTAGCATATTTAGGTAGTGGCAAATCTGCATCGAGTCTTTTGATTGGAACTTTAATCACGATGGAAGCGTAGCCATTATTTCCTTGGTGTGCATAACAAAACAACATTCTTCGCTTTGCACAATTTAGGTAATCTTGACATAGGATTAGCGGGATGCTTGCTTGGATAGATCTTGAGATGACTGGACTTGATCCAGCACAAAACGTCATTGTAGAAATCGCTACCTTGATTACAGATAACGATTTAAAAATTCTTGCTGTGGGGCCAAGTCTTGTTATTCAAGCATCAGAAGATGATCTAGCGAAAATGGATCCATATGTGGTTGAAATGCATACGAAAAGTGGACTTCTAGACGAAATACGGAATTCTGAGGTCACCCTTGAAGAAGCTGGCAAAGCCACGTTAGATTTCCTTCAGTCTTATATTGATAAGGAGAAGAGCGTTCCTCTCGCTGGAAACTCGATAGGGACTGACAGAAGGTTTCTCGCCCAATGGTTACCGGATATTGAAAATTTTCTTCATTACAGGTGCGTGGATGTCTCCAGCATTAAAGAGCTTGCGAGAAGATGGTTTCCTGAAATCTTGGCAGATGCCCCTAGGAAAGATGGTGGCCACCGGGCAATGGATGATATCAAAGCAAGCGTAAAGGAATTAGAATTTTATCGATCAAGGATTTTCACAAAAGAAAAACCTTCATCATGACAGATTCCGGTACTTCAGAATCGCAAGAAACGATTAGCGCCCATAATCACCAGCACCCTAAACAAGAACAGGAGCCGGCTAGTGAGGAGATCACTGAGGTCGCTCCTGATATTATTCGCACACAATTACCCGTGAATCTTCCTGGATTGGGACATGTAAATTGCTACATAATTGAAGATAAACACGGAGTTTCCGTGGTTGATCCGGGGCTACCAGGTGACGACTCCTGGAAGGCTCTCTCTAATCGGCTCAAAAAAGCCGGTTACACAGTACATAATATCCACACGGTTATTGTGACACATTCACATTTTGATCATTTCGGCGGGGCAGAGAGAATTCGAAGTGAAACAGGGGCGAAAATCCTAACGCATAGAAATTTTCGTAAAGCATTCAACAGAAATGAAATAGAAGAGAACGAGGATTCAGATGCTTTGGATCCTAATTCTGAAGAGGCACAGCAAGCAGTAATTGAACGAATATTTTCAGAGCGTCTTCCTTGGGGAACTAAGCGAACTAAGCCTGCTCCAGACGAAATTGAACGTTTTAGAAAAATGGGAAGATTTAATTCTTCATGGTTTAAGACTCCTGAACCAAACGTGGAAGTTGAAGATAATGAAATTATTGAACTGGGTGGAAGGGAATGGCTGTCGGTTCATACGCCAGGTCACACTAATGATCATCTGTGCTTATGGGATCCGGCGAATGGAATAATGTTCTCTGGCGACCATGTTTTACCCACTATTACTCCACATATCGGTGGAATAACCCCTGAATCTGATCCGCTTGCTAAATTCTTCGGCTCGCTAGAACGTATGACTAATTTTGAGAATGTCTTGATCGCTCTTCCAGCGCACGGTCATCCATTTACAAACCTAAAGGAACGCTCAATAGAAATTATTGACCACCACCAAGAAAGACTGCAGACAATTCGTGACGCGTCCCATCAATTGATTGAAGGAACAGTAACTGATTATATGCGCGTCCTCTTCAACGAAAGAGCGTGGGGCGATATGGCCGAGAGTGAAACATATGCTCATCTCGAGCACCTCAAAGAATCAGGTGAGCTTACAAGAGGATCCAATGAAGGAATATTTACATATACCAGCACTGATTAACTCAGTAATTCTGCGATGGTAATTTAATTCGTTTGACAGCAAGATAAAAGGATGCTGTGATTAACAACGCTAAACAAGGTCAGTATTGCCACTGCAAGGTGGTTTAATGACTAAAACGCATTATGCTAAAATGCCGTTTGAAAGGAGAGTTATGACTATGAACAATCAATGTTTTGAGAATCGAAATTCACTAAATCATATTTCTCCGCTCTCGCATGTCCTTTTATCCGAGAAACATTATCAGATCCCAACGTTGAGAATGGTCGCTAAGTCAAGTGTTACAACCCATTTCACAACCAATACGTTTAAGCCTTATTTCGCGAGGCCTAAGGAGTTTGCTGTATAAAGTCAAACATGTAAATCCCTTAGGCCGCCGGTAATCCGGCGGCCTTTTCGCTTTTTACCAACATAACAAAAGGAGAAATTATGATAACAACTAACTACACATCAGAGAAATGGCAAGCATTTGCACAATGCGCTGCTTCATCAGTCAATAAGGATATTTTCTTTTCTGAAGAAATCCATGAAATAGCCGCAGCAAAGCAAGTTTGCGCAAGCTGTGAAGTAATCTCACCCTGTCTGCAAGGAGCTTTAGAGCGAAGTGAACCTTGCGGAGTGTGGGGAGGTCAACTGTTCATAAACGGGAAAATTCTCTCTGTAAAGCGTCGTCGAGGCAGACCCTCAAAAGTGCCGCGCCCAGAAGAACAAATGCCATCAGTACCTGTTCCTGAACACCTTCAAGCACTTCTCAAAACAGCTTAAGGCGCTTCCTCTCTCAATTCCTTTGAAGCAACGGCTAAAGCGAGCTTTAACCAAACTCTGTTCCCGGTACATATCACGTACCGGGAACAGGTGAGAGATGTTTCACACATGGGTCAGAACTACCTAAAAGAACAATTTAAACGGTAGTTTCAAGACATGAGCAAACGGAAAAGATTCATCATTACTGCATTGTTATCAATTCCAGCCTTACTGCTTGCGCTTACATCATGTTCTGAATCAGATAACAATCCAATCCTTTCTCTCCCTACAGAACTTACGGATAGTGATGGGCAACTATTTGATAGCAAATCGCTTAAAGGAAAGCCACTAGTTATCAACTTCTTCGCCTCATGGTGTGATCCCTGTAAACGCGAAATTACCGAAATAGAAAG
>MDSY01067586.1_pt1 | contig 15787 bp, 11 predicted proteins | sample 811131 | NCBI WGS metagenome assembly MDSY01 (sample SAMN05326643, study PRJNA326480) | marine metagenome | isolation source: seawater | place: Atlantic Ocean: South West | collected 2010
GCGAGATATGAGAATTCCATCTCTCACAGATTTAATACTTCAAAAAGTTTTAAGAGTTAAACAAATTGAGGACAATAATGGAGAAACTTTGGTAAGCGAAGGCATCGATGCCAACTATATGGATATGGTTAATTACGCAGTATTCGCTCTAATACACCTTTTAAACAAATAGTATTTATGAAAACCTTTTTGATTAATTTTTCTCGATTCTTTGTTGGGTCCCTCTTCATCTTTAGTGGAGTTATCAAAATGAATGACCCTGTAGGGTTTAGCTTTAAGTTAGATGAGTACTTTGGTGAAGATGTATTGAATCTTACTTTTTTACAGCCTCTGGCATTATATCTAGCGGTTTTTATAGTCATCTATGAAGTTATACTCGGAGTAACTCTTCTTCTCGGTGTTTGGAAAAAAATTACGTTAACCAGCTTGGCTGGGATGATGGCATTTTTTACTTTTTTAACTTTTTATAGTGCGTACTATGAAAAAGTAACTGATTGTGGATGCTTTGGAGATGCTATTCCACTCGAGCCATGGGAAAGTTTTGGTAAAGATGTGATATTAAGCATTCTAATAGCTATTTTGATCTGGGGAAGACATAGTATTAAACCTTTTTTAAGTATTCGTTTCAACCGCATGATCATAGCTCTAAGTCTTTTAGCTAGTGTGAGCTTTTCTTACTTTGTTCTAAATCATCTTCCCGTTTGGGATTTTCGCGTTTATAAACCAGGAACCGATGTTTCAGAGGCTATGATGTCAGCTGAAGAGCTGGGTTTGACACCTCCAGTATATGAAACATATTATACTATGTCAGGGGTAAATGGTGAATCCTTTGAGATTTCTGGAACTGATTATATCAAAGAGAAGATTTGGGAAAAGGACTTTACTATAGATCCTGATGGAACATTTTCTAAAAAAATTAGTGATGGTTATGAGCCTCCTATTCACGATTTCACTATTAATATTAATGGGGTAGATCAAACTCAAGAGTATATATCAGGTGATGTTATTTGGTTAGTCGCTTATGATTTTAATAAGGCTAATTATAGCGAATTAAAACGTTTAACAAAAGAATTAAGCAATTACTCTCAAAAATCTAATTTTAAAGTAGTTGGAATGACTTCATCTTCTGACGAAAGTATTAATAAATTGATAAATGAAACATCTTGTACTTTCCCTTGGGCGGTAATGGATGGCACAGCACTAAAGACGATTAATCGCTCAAACCCTGGGATTACTATTTTAAAAAATGGAGTTATTCTACGTCATATTCATTTTAATGATGCTGTTTTCAACTTTAAAGTAGTTGAATCATATTTTCAAGAATGAAATCACGTTGGAAAGCAATTTTTCAATCTGCAATTGTTCTTTTAGGAGTTGTAACCTTAGTTTTTTTTCTTTTTCATGCTGTCGCTGGAGATCCTGCTAGAATGATGCTTGGGCAGGTGGAAGATCCTATTGCTTTGGAAGCTCTTCGCCTAGAGTACGGTTTAGATAAGCCTTTGGCAATTCAATATTGGAATTATATTCAAGGATTATCACCCATTGGTTATCGTAATGATATATCTTGGGGTTTTCGTTGGCCTGACCTTCAAACATCTTATCAAAATAAAGGTGTTCCTGTTGTTTCCCTGTTGGCTAAATCATTGCCAAATACTGGGATATTGGCCTTAGTCTCTATGTTTTTTGCTCTTTTTTTTGGGATCCCAATCGGTCTTTTAGCAGCAATAAGATCAGGAACTTGGATCGATCGACTCGTAGTAATACTATCTACAGCAGGAATGGCACTGCCTAGTTTTTTTAGTGCTGTTTTAATAGGTTGGATTTTTGGTTTTGTTCTTGGCCCATGGACAGGACTTCCAATGACTGGAAACCTTATTGAATTGGATGATTTCGGTGAATATGAGATATATAACTGGCACCATATAATATTGCCATCATTTACTTTAGGAATAAGACCTTTAGGAGTTATTGCTCAAATGATGCGATCCTCAGCTCTTGAAGTTTTGTCTCAAGATTATATCAGAACAGCTTATTCAAAAGGTTTAACAAAAAGTCAAGTTTTGAAAAGGCATGTTCTTCGAAACTCTTTAAATCCATTGGTTACTACAGTTTCAGGCTGGTTAGCTGGCCTTTTTTCAGGAGCAGTATTTGTGGAATCAGTGTTCGGGTGGAACGGGACAGGTAAAATGATGGTTGATGCTCTTGAGTCTAGAGATTTCCCAGTCGTAATGGGCTGTGTTTTGTCCTTGTCCGCCGTTTTTGTGGTAATTCAATGGTTTGTTGAAATGTCGTATCGATGGATTGATCCAAGGCTTTCTTAGGGCTAATAAAATTGCATATGTTAAATTTTGTTTTCTTAATTATGCAGAATCATTGCAAACTTATTTTGATAGTTATTAATAGATAAATAAAACTTTATGAAAATATTGGCAGGGAATTGGAAGATGAATACAACTCCTGAAGAGGGTATGTCTCTTTTAGAACAAATCTCTAACTCTTTAACTAGCGAGGTTGTTGGAGATATTCGCGTTGTAGTTGCCCCTCCCTCATTGCATTTAATTCCAGCGGTTGAAAAACTTTGGGAAAATCCGGAGATTGCAGTTGCAGCACAAAATTGCCATCATAAAGATTCTGGGGCATTTACAGGTGAAATATCTCCGGAAATGCTTTTGAATTCAGAAGTGGATGCCGTAATAATAGGCCATTCAGAACGAAGAGAGTATTTCCAAGAAACAGATGATTTAGTGGCATTGAAGGTTAAAGCCGCCTTAAAGCATCATTTGATTCCAATTGTTTGCGTAGGTGAAAAATTAGAACAGAGAAGGTCTGGAACTTTTCTCAATGACACATGGACACAATTGAAGATCGCTTTGAGTGATCTTTCGCCAGAAGGTCTTGCAGATGTTGTTGTTGCATATGAGCCTGTTTGGGCTATTGGGACTGGAGAAGTAGCTTCCCCCGAGCAAGCTCAAGAAATGCATGCTTTTCTCAGGGGTAAATTGAAAGAGACATTTGGAAATGGAGATTTACCTATATTATACGGAGGCTCATGTAAACCATCCAATGCAGATGACATTTTTGCTCAACCTGATGTGGATGGTGGCCTTATCGGAGGGGCTTCGCTAAACGCTGATGATTTTCTTCTTTTGGTAGAGAAATTGAGAAAATCTTAATGAATTATATCCGGATTTCAATCAGAGTTTCAAATGCAAATGCCATTGATTTTGTAATTGCTGACCTGCAAGATAAACCCGTTGAGTCCGTTGAGATAAAGGGTCTAGATGTTTTAGCTTATGTGCCAAAAGACCAATATAAAATAATAACAACTGATGATTTCCCTCTTGGTCTTTCAAAAGGTCCTTTAAACATTGAAACGGAGGAAATACCTCATCAAAATTGGAATATTAACTGGGAGTCAAACTTTTCTCCGGTAAATGTCGAAAATCAAGTTTTAATAAAAGCACCATTTCATTCTGATCTTGACATAAACAAATATCAATATTTGATCGAGATCAATCCAAAAATGTCTTTTGGGACTGGTCACCATCCTACTACATACCTCATGATTCAGGAGCTTCTTAAACTTGATTTAAAGGAAAAGCAAATTCTTGATATGGGCTGTGGCACAGGTATATTGACTGTTTTGGCAGTAAAGATGGGAGCTAGCAGGGCTATTGGTGTTGAGATTGATCCTTATTCCGCTCTAAATGCAGGAGAGGCTATAGAGGCTAATAATGTATCTGATAGTGCTGATATTTATACAGGAGGAGCGGAGCTTATATCTTCCAAGGGTACTGCTCATGGTAGCTATGACTATATTATGGCAAATATAAATAGGAATACTCTGCTTTTAGATATGGAGTCATATGCAAATAATTCTTCAGACGGCACCCTTTTGCAGCTTAGTGGCTTTTATTTAGATGATGTTGATAAGGTTTTAGAACGTGCAAAAGATTGTGGATATTTTTTGGTGAGTCAGTCATCAAAAGAGGGGTGGATTCACCTTACTTTGAGTTATCATTCAGAGACTTAAAAATATCGAACCATTTAAATTTCTTAGACTTCAAAAATGGAGTCTTTTAATTTTATTTTTAGCCATTTTTAATGGCGATGTCGGTGCTCAGTCATTTAAAACTTTTCTTGTAGAGGACGATCAGTTTAAAAGATTATTTGATAAGCACTTATCTAATAATCTTGGAAAAAAAACATGGGAGAGCTCATCTCAAGAGTTTTGGGAACTATATGACAGCTTCAGTGGGGATGAGGAGTTAAATGAAAAAGAGGTTTTTAAAAATATTGCGAATGAAATGCTTATTCGACGTGTTGTAAAACCAATTGCATGGATTGAGTTAGTAGATTTATTTAAAGAATGGTCTAGTTCCTCATCAAATTATCCAAAAAAAATATCTGAACGATTTTGGCGAGAAATTCAAAGAGAATTTGATCGATCTTCTCGTAAGGATATTGAAAAATTCTTACATACTTTTTCAGCACTTAATGGAAGTGACATGTCTATTTCAGTTCGTTTATTTGATGATGGACAATTATCATGGTGGCTTCAGGATGGAATTGTTTCTGTTGCGGATTTAGACTCTGCAGAAGTATCTGATAGCACTTTGTATCGGATAGAAGGCGGACGCCTTGTTGGAAGATTTAAAAACGATTCAATCGAAATAAATGATGTTTCAGGTATATATAATCCATTCAAAACAAGGGTTATTGCAGAAATGGGTCAAGTAGAGTGGCTTCGCGCAGGCTTCGGCCCCGGAGAGCTCTACGCTGACCTTGGTAATTGGAATGTGAATCTTAGTGAGCCTGGTTTTTCAGTGGATACAGTAAAGTTGTTTAGTTCGTATTATCTGCGAGAACCTCTTTTAGGCTTTTTCGAAGATCGAATGACCGCAAGAAATCAAGCAAATAATGCCATTTTCCCCAGATTTGAAGCATTTAATAATGAATTAGAAATACCGAATTTCTTTGAAGGTGTTGATTATAAAGGAGGTTTTTCGATAATCGGACAACGTTTTTTCGCCTCTGGAACAAAAGATCTAAAGGCTCACTTTAAATTTTGGTATGATACTCTTGAAGTTTTGAATATCAGATCTGAAAGATTTGTAATTAGATCAGATAAACTTATTTCTAATGAGTCAGAGGTTTCGTTTAAACTTGGAGGAGATTCATTGTATCATCTTAAAAGTCAAGTCTCTTATGACCCGATAGATCAAATGTTAAGAATTGATAGACCTAGCAAGGGAATGTCTCTTACACCCTTCGCTGATAGCTATCACAATTTAATAATGGACTTGGACCAGATACGATGGAGAACGTCTGATCCTATGTTTACCCTCGGCGGAATTAATATGGGCAATGGTTCTCCAGTAATAATTGAGTCGGATCAATATTTTAGAAGCTCCAGGTATGCAGCATTGCAGGGTCTTGATTTAGAGAATCCCCTCGTTAAGATAGATGAAGTGGGTAAAAGCTATGGTTACATGTCCTTAGGAGTATATCAAATGGCTGTTGGTCTCGGGATGCCTCTAGAGTCTTGTGAACGGTTTATGATGGAGTTAGCAATTGATGGTTTTGTAAGGTACAGTCTGGATAAAAAGGAAGTAGAAGTATTGCCTAAAACCACAGAGTACATATTAAATCACTCCAATAAACGTGACTATGATGTAATAAGATTCTTAAGTAATGTGGATAAAGGCATGAATGCCAGAGTTAGTCTACTAGATTTTGATATGGAAGTATGGGGAGTAAGTACAATTGCCCTTTCAGACTCTCAGAAAGTAGCTCTATATCCTGAGTCGAATAGGGTTTTGATTCACAAAAATTTAAACTTTGATTTTGATGGGAGAGTAGAGGCAGGTAGGTTTACTTTTTACAGCCGCCAAAATAAATTTGACTATGCTCTTTTTCGATTTAATATGCCGGTAATTGATTCGATGAGATTTTCAGTTCCAAGTTTTGAACGAATGGAAGATGGAAGTCGGCCATTGGTGAGGGTAAGGAATACCATTGAGAATATATCTGGAGAATTATTAATCGACTATCCCTCAAATAAATCTAGCTATCAACGGTATCCTAAATATCCTATTTTTAAATCTGAAAAATCGGCGAAAATATTTTATGACGGAGTATATGATGGCGTTTATGAGCGTGACAAGTTTTATGTTAACATTGACCCGTTTCAGATAGACTCTCTCGATAATACAACCACTGAGGGTTTGGTTTTTAAGGGTGAATTTAAAAGTTCAGATATTTTTGAGGCAAGACGTCAAGATATTCGTGTTCAAGATGATTATTCTTTTGGTTTTACTCAAGAAACAGGTGATGCTGGTTGGTCTACATTTGGAGGTAAAGGTTTGGTTAAGGGTGCCGTAAAATTATCAATTGCTGGACTGCGCCTAAATGGAAGTGTTTCATTTGAGGAAGCGGTCGGTAGTAGTTCTAGATTTGAATTGTTCCCTGATACTCTAAGAGGTAGTGGAGATTTTCATCTCAATCCAATGGAAGGTATGCCCCGGGGTGCAGGCCATCCCGGCGTTTCAGGTGATTTCGTTCACATGCAATGGGAACCGAATTTTAATACCTGGTGGTCAACGAGTATGGATCAACCTTTTAGTACTTATTCTGATAGGTCAATGGAAGTCTATGGTAGATTGACTTACACTCCGGGATTCTTGGATGCTAAAGGTCTACTTGCATTTAATAATGCGGAGCTACAAGGAGAAGTGATTCGTTTATTCTCTAAATGGATACAGAGCGGAAGGGCTGACTTTCGCGTACGTGAATCTGAAATGAGCGAATGGAGTTTTCAAATGAATAATGCCATATCTGAGGTTGATTTTGTCACCAATAAAGGAGTTTTTGAGCTTCAAGATGGAGATAACACATTAATATTTCCAAGAAACAAATACCGGGCAAATATGGACCGTGCAGAATGGAATATCATTGAAAAGTATGTGTCAATTAGTAAAAGCTCTAATATTGAGTCCCGCTTAACATCAACACATGACAATCAGGGAGGATTGAGTTTCCTTGCGCAGAATGCCAAATTTTATTTAACACCAAGTTTACTTGAGTGTTTTGGAGTTCCGTCAATAGATGTCGCAGATTCAAGAATTTATCCAGACAGCGGAAGAGTAACTATTGAGCAGAATGCCTTAATGCAAACGTTAAATAATGCTTCAATGTTAGCAAGTAGATTGGGCAAGTATCACAATATTGTAAATGCAGAATTAAAAATTAGAGGTCGAAATAATTTATACGGTAATGGAACATATCAATATCGTGATGAACAGGATGTTATTTGGCCCATCCCCATGGGGAGAATTGATGTTGACACTGCCAATCATATTGTTGCTCAAGGAGAATTATTGCCCGAATCTGAATTTTATTTAAGTCCACGTTTTAAGTATTATGGAATTGTTAATATGGAGTCTATTGACCCAATGTTAACTGTAAGAGGTAGTATACATATTACGGCAGATTGTCCTTTTTTAAAGACGGATTGGGTTATGACAACCACCAAAATTGACCCGTTAGAAATTATCATTGATTTACCAGACGCTGATACAGCTAGGCCGTCGCGTAAAGTATACAATGGTATTTATCTCAGATCTGATTCCGCAAGTCCTTACACCGCTTTTATAATGCGTAATAACCCATCTTCATCAGTGAAATTATTCAGTTCTCGTGGTATTTTATTTTATGATGTTGAGAGCAATGCATATGTGGTTACATCTCGACGTAGGCTTTTAGATCCAGAGGCACCAGATGATTACTTTGAATTGAACCCGCAAGACTGCGAGGCTAAAGGGTCTGGTGAGATATTTTTGGCTTCTAAATTAGGGAGAGTAGCTATTCAATCGTTTGGTCAAATAAAATATAAACTATTTACAAATCGATTGAGCGCAACTACGTCGCTTACATTAGACTTTTTATTTTCGGAAGATGTTCTTAAAGCTCTTCCAATAGAGATGAATTCTGTTTTAGGAACCATAACAACAGATTGGGCAAATGATTACATGAATGAGGGTTTGAATCGATTAATGAGCCAAAAGGATAAGAACGATTATTATTCAGCCTCTACAGAATATCGAATGCCAAAAGAGTTGAGACAGACATTTGTTTTTGATGAAATAGATTTCAGTTATGATAAGAATTCACGAGCATTTCGTTCGAAAAACGGATTAGGTATTGGTTCAGTTGCTGGAGAGCCTGTTCACAAATTTTTAGATGGTGTTTTAGAACTTAGAAAACGAAGGGGAGGTGATCAGTTTTCACTTTACTTAAACTCTGACACTGAACATTTTTTATACTTTAAACGAAATGTGCTGCGCTATTATTCCACAGATAAAACTTTTTTAAATAAAATATTAAGTCTTGATGTGAAAAAAAGAAGTTTGCCTCCAAATAATGGTAATCCTTACTTCACCTTTACTACTACAAGCCAAGGTAACATGTTACGTTTTCTTGATGGTTTAGATGAACAAGATGACAACGGGGAAGATTGATTCTTTGAAATTTTTCTTTATTATACTTGACATATTCAGTTTATATTCGCCGTTCTAAAATCAGCCAAAAAAATGTTGATTTTGAAGTTTAAAATTTAAAATAATTAGTAGTGAAAAAAGTATTTTTTTGTTTGTCTTTAATAGCTTTTGCGGCATGTACTGCTCCAGAGGTAGAGGAGAGTAGAGTAGGTTTTGGCGGAGAAGATGGTAGTGTTGGTATTGGTTCACAAGCCAGTGTTGACGTTGTAGTTAGTTTGGATGCAGCATGGAAAAATTGGGATACAAAAGCGATGAGCGAATTTTTAGCTGCTGACGGTGAGTTTAGTTTTGATGATGGCCGAGTAGCTGAAGGGTCAGATGCATTCCTTGCGATAGTTGAAAAAGAAGGTTCAATGGATACCTCATACTCTTGGGATATGTTTTACGCTTTTTCTGTAAATCTAGAAAATGATACAGTTGGAGGCGAATGGGTAAATGCTGGATTTAACGTTGAGGGAACATATCTAGAGGAAGTGATTGAGAAAACCACTTTTAATGAATGGTTCTATGTCCTTGATGGAAAAGTAACAAACTGGAGTTCTCACAAGCGCAAGAGAAACGACTAAAATCCAATAGATTTTAAGAGATCAGGATGTATATATTTGCATCCTTGTTTAAGTAGGCCCCGTAGCTCAACTGAATAGAGCACCTGACTACGGATCAGGAGGTTGCAGGTTTGAATCCTGCCGAGGTCACTGGGAGCCCCGCAGAAATGTGGGGCTTTTTTATATGCCGCCATTAGGTTTCAGAGTTTTAAATATGATTTGAGTCTGTTAAACTTTCTTTATTCTTTATCAATTCTATTGGCAAAATCTCGATGGGCTTTGGTAAGCGTCTTAGGATTGTCAATACTACTGGCGTGACCGGCATTTGGAATCTCAACATATTGTGCATTCGAAACAAGAGAAGCGAATCTCTTTACGGTTGATGGTCGAGCTTCATCAAATTCACCAGTAGTGAAAAGAACAGGAACACTTATTTTATTCAAAGCTTCATTTATTTTATAATTAATTAATGTACCTGTTGGACTGAATTCACTTGGTCCCCACATATAGTTGTATATGAAATTGTTACCGCTAATATTTCGAAACTCGAACGAGGGTTTAAATAATTCATATCCAGGAATACTGTCCCAATTTATATCTGTTGATCTAATCATAAAGCTTTCGTAAAAAGCCTTCATTGCATTTTGATAAGCTTCAGTTTCAAATGCATTAGTTTTTTCAGCTATTGCAATATCCCGTTGAATGCTTTCTGGTAATTGAGTAATCAGGGTATCAGAATCAGCGACCCATATAGAAGTTGAGAAGTAAGGACTATTGAATACAATTCCTTTTACACCTTTCGGATGTTGTAGGTAGTATTCTAAAGCCAAGGCAGTCCCCCAAGAGTGTCCAGTTAGGTAAAATTCATTCAAGTTCAATTCATCTGTTATTGCTTTTACCTGCTCAACGAATTTATTAACTTTAAGAAGTGTGGTGTCTTCATGGTATGTTGATAATCCTCCACCAAGCTGATCCATTAATATAATAGGACGCTCATCAGAGATATTATTTAAATAGATTCCTCCTTCACTCTTTCCTCCTGGTCCGCCATGCAGATACAGATATGGAGTTTTAACTCCTTCACCAAGTATACCATACCAAATTTTTCCACCTTCAACATCAACATAGCCAGATCCACTTTTCAAATATGGATTTTGACCATTTAATGAACCACAACCAAGTGTTAAAATAAAAATGAAAAAGCATATTATTCTATGCATTGAGTTTAATTGATTGGATTTAATTTCCAAATTAAATAATCTCAGGTATTAGGATCATTTTTTCGTACAAATAAATCGTTTGTATTTAGATGTTCCACTTTCAATCTGTTGAAAGAGTTCAGTTCCTTCCAAGCCTGCAAATTCGTAAAAGTATTTTCTCAAAAATTTGGGCATTTTTTTATCAATTTCTGATTTTTTAAGAGAACTCTCTTCTTTTAATGCTTTGAGAACATTACCTGATATATCCTCTTCTTCTACTTTAAATGACAAAGCATTCATGGCTTTTTCAAAATCAGGCCACAAATGATTTTTTCTAAAGTCAACAAGTAAAAGTTTGCCTCCAGGCTTAAGTACTCTTAAAACCTCATTCAAAAATTTTGACTGATTTGCATATGCATGGCAAGATTCTACGTTTATTATGACATCAAAATGATTAGACTTAAAATCTAAACTCATAGCGTTTCCTTCAACATAAGAAAGATTAGGTGAATTAAATATACTCTTTGCAAGCTTGATTGCAGAGGTGGAAAAATCTAAGCCAATGATCGAGTTGGGTTGAAAGTTATTTGCTATATAATTGGCTCCACCACCCCGCCCAGAGCCTACTTCAAGTAGGTTTAATTTTTCGATAGGAGCACAGCACGCCAAGTAATGATACATGTTCAGAGGGTGCTGTTGCAGTTTGTTTTTTAATGGTTTTTTATTATTTGATTCTTCTTTTTCAGTAGGGGAGTACCCATAATTCATGAATTGCCAATCCCCTTTTCCATTCATTCTAGGTAGGACTTCATAAAGAGCTTTAAAAAATACTTTCCGCGTCCATGAAAATTTAAAAAATGCCCAGAGGCCTCGATACGCCATAATATTGATTGTGAGTGAATCTGATTGAAAGAAAATAAAGGTTGTCCGGTAAATATAAGAACTAGAGTACTTAACATATTTTTTAAATATAATTAAGTACTCTAGTTCTTATATTTTATTTGGTAATTATTAAAGTGTTCTCTTGGTGTTGTCCTTCAACTACCTTTGTTACAGTATTAAAAAAGCTTGAAGTAAAAATAATTAGATGAAGTTCACAGAATTCGAATTAAATGACACTCTTCTGGATGCAGTCTATTATGCAAATTTTGATGAGGCAACAGAAATTCAGGCTAAAGCTATTCCTCTAATATTAAAAGGTCATGATCTCATTGGCTGTGCTCAAACCGGTACAGGCAAGACTGCCGCTTTTGTTTTACCGATGTTGAATCAACTCTCAGAAAGTAAGTCAGATGGTGTTAAAGCATTAATCTTATGCCCTACCAGAGAGTTAGCTATTCAAATTGATCGACAGGTACAAGGCCTAGCCTATTTTACAAATGCAGTTTGTAAAGCTGTCTATGGTGGTGGAGATGGAGTTGCATGGGATCAGGAGAGAGAGGCTCTTGAGGGTAGAGCTGATGTTATTATTGCTACACCTGGTCGGTTGATTTCTCATTTAGAAAGGGGCTATGTGAAATTTGAAACAATCCAACATTTGATTTTAGACGAGGCAGATCGAATGTTGGATATAGGTTTCTTTGATGATATCATTAAAATAATCAAAACTATTCCTTCAGATCGTCAAAGTTTAATGTTTAGTGCCACTATGGCGCCCAAGATAAGAAAATTAGCTAATGAGATTCTTCGTGAGCCTTTGGAGGTTTCTGTAGCTGTCTCGAAACCCGCTGAAGGAGTTTCACAAGAGGTTTACATGGCTCATGAGGAGCAAAAGATACCACTAGTAAAATATTTGCTCTCGGATAAATTAGAGTTTAATTCAATAATAGTATTCTGCTCAACAAAAAAGAAAGTTAGTCAGCTTACAAGAAAGCTTCAGCAGAATAAGTTGAATGCTCAAGCTATTTCATCTGATTTTGAGCAAAAGGAACGTGAGCAAACTATAAGTGACTTCAGGAGTGGCAGAACTAGAATATTAATAGCGACAGATGTTATGAGCAGGGGTATTGATATAAAAGGAATCGATCTGGTTATAAATTTTGATGTTCCTACTGATGCTGAAGATTATGTTCATAGAATTGGACGTACGGCAAGGGCAAATACAAAAGGAATGGCTATCACCCTAATCTCTGAAGATGACATGTATCGCTTTGTTAAAATTGAGAGATTAATTGAAAGAAAGCTCGATAAAAAACAACCACCTTCTTCTCTGGGAGTTGGTCCATCATGGTCTGATAAGCGTCAAGCTAAAACATCTCACAACCGGTTCAGTTTTAAAAAAAAACCGAGTCATTTTAAAAAATAGGAACCCAGAACAATTCTTTGATTCCTTGTCCCTCGGAATAATTTATATGAATCCCGAAATGGGCTCTGATGTAAGCTAAACCCAGCTCTTTTCTCAATGTTTTTTTTCGGAACATCAAATCGATTGGGTCTATTTCAGCGGATAGATAAAAGTTTTTGTATGCCCTTATAAAATGCCCTGTGGGCATCTACGTAATTCCCTTCTAAGGAATACTCAATGGCCTGATAGTGTCCCTATATAGAATTTTGCGGAACTACCATTAACCCAGCTTTTAAAAAAACTTCTAGAAATAGGGGATCTAGCACCTAGATACAGTTTTTGCCCATGCAATGCAGTGAACTAAGCATATATATGAATATGATATATGTCTTTAGCCTTAATTTCATTTAATTATCTTTTATCTTTGGCAAACCCATTAAAATTGATTCTGCAATATCTCACAATCTATGAAGCAATCGTTTAGAATGAAATTCGCGCCACTTTTAATCTTTTTGTTTTCGTCTAATATTTTATTTTCTCAGAATATTTTACTTGAAGAAAAGGTATTAATTGGATCTTCTCAGTCCAATGTTATGATTGATGATAAGAATAAAACCATAGCTATTGTTGACTCATTGGAAAGTGGTTATCAGATTACTCATTTTGACATTAATTCGGGTGCCAAAAGAATAGTCTTTATTGATTCTTCGGTAATTGTCGACTCACGCATATATGGACTCTACGGAGATTCAATAATTTTCAACACTGATGTAAGATTTGTGAACATCCGGGAAAATGGAATTGCTAAAATGAATATTTTCACTTTAGAGAAAAAGACAATCCAAGCTGAGCATTTAGAATCTAAGGTTGTTCAGGGGGTTTACATGGAAAAGAGACAGAAATCGCCCTTTGTTGAAATATCCACGAATAACCTCTATACCAATAAAAAAATTGAAAGTGTACTTATACCGGATACACTAGATTACGAATTTATAGCTCATTCAGACAGCACTTGGATTTTAGGTTTGGCTAGAGGTGATAAAAGTGGAGCATATTTTTTTAAAGATGATCGTTGGAGCCCCTTTACATACCCCATAAATGATAGTTTAAACGACCATATCCTCGAAGTTGCCATTTTGAATGATGATTCCCTTGTTGTTGTTCGTGAAGACGATACGAGTAGATATGTGAGCATGTTCACAATAAATGAAAATCTTCTTGAGTCAGATTCAGATTCAATTGATAAGATTCGGATTGGCACTTTTGATTTTTTTATGAGAAAGCAAGTGGATACAAATGCCGTGGTAAAAGTAGATTATTCAAAGCCTGAGAATGGCCTTAGTCAAGTTGTTCCAGTAAAGGAAGACGTGATTTATGAGGTGGAAAAACAAAAAGGAGCTTTTTCTTTAATATTCCAAAAATTTAGGGATGCGGAAGATGCATACAGTTTACTTAATTCATTGTTAAAAGTTTTCCCCAAAGCATTTACATCAAAAACAGGTGATGATATTGCAGTTCATGGCCCCCGAAGAACATCATTAAGAGATATTGAGGCAGATTCAATTATTGCAGTTAAGAATGATATTCCTGTATTTTCTATGGATAGTGCAGATTACTCTAATTGGTCTAGTTCTGAGGTAATGGTGACGTTTAGTTGTATTGATTCTAAAACAATAAAAGGTCTCCCGGTAACTATATTTTTCTATAACCGTTCTACTGGAAAATTAATTTTACAGGACACAGTCGTTAATGGAAGGGTTAGATTCATTTATCCCATTGGTTCAGATCTTGGAGTTACGCTTGACTCCAAGGGTCATTATCCGAAAAGTATTAGACTGAATCCCGCGGAGTCATTTTCTGGTAAGTCAATATATCGACAAGTGATTTTTCAAGAAATAGAAACAGATCCAATTTTAGCGCCTCAGCTTAATTTTCAAAATATCTTGTTTGATTTTGATTCGGATGAGATTAGGAAAGTCAGTTTAATTGAACTCAATAGTATAAAGCAAGTTTTTGATGAATTAGGAGAAGACGCTTCCATTACTATCGAAGGTCATGCAGACAGCGTTGGTTCTGATAAATATAATTATAAACTGGCTGAACGCAGAGCAGCTGGGGTAATGAAATATTTTTCTGAAAAAAATTCTACCATATTATTTAAAACTAAATCAAAGGGAGAGGAAGATCCATTAATGTCAAATAATACAGAATTTGGAAGGTCCGTAAATAGAAGAGTAGTCATAGTCCAGGATTCTAGTGAGGCCAATGATATTCAAACATCTCCTGGCACGATTGTGATAAGTCAAGACACCATTGATTTGACATTATTAAATCAGAAATTCTTTTTTAATATGTGGAGTCATAATCCACTGATTTCTAAACCGAAATATGGGTTTAATTATTCCACTTCAGACAATTCTTTAAATGGGATTCGAAGCGAGGATATGAGATATTCTGAAAGTTGCTGATACAACGATATATCAAAATTAAAAAGGCCTTGAGTGAAATACTCAAGGCCTTTTTAATATTTAGTATTTCAGATTAAAGCGCTTCTGCCTTTTCTTTTGATACTTCAGCAAAATCCGGATGCATTTCTGCCGCCTTTAGATACATTTCTTTCGCTCCATCTTTGTCTCCTTTTTTAACTAAAAGATCACCCATGCTATCGTATGAATTAGCCTCATTGTGAACAGTCATATATACTTTTAAGTGCTGTTCAGCTTGGTCTAGATCACCCTCTTCGTTACGATCCATTAAAACATAGGCCATCATATTGTTCAATACACTAGAGTTAGGCTGTCTTTTGAGTCCACGCTCTAAAACCGCAATTTTCTCATCGGTATCTTCTAATCCCCATGTATACCAGAATCGGACATGGAAGTCATCTCCAGCAAAACTAAGTGCTTTTGCCAGCATAGCTGTGCGTTCTGATCTTGTCAATTCAGGATTATATGCTGAGATGACTGTTTGCTCAGCTTTAGAAGCGCCATCAAATTTTGAATTTGCAGCATTAAGAGATTTTTCAAGGTTTTCTCTATCTCCTGCAAGTATATAATAATGTAGCTGCCCAAGGTGAGCAGATGCCCAATCCGGATATAAGCTAACTAAAGAATCTGATATTCTCAAACCATCAGAATTGCGAAGGTTTACCATAGCATATCTCATATCTCCATAAGCACTTCTTGCTGATGCTGAATCTAC
>MDSY01157592.1_pt1 | contig 15787 bp, 12 predicted proteins | sample 811131 | NCBI WGS metagenome assembly MDSY01 (sample SAMN05326643, study PRJNA326480) | marine metagenome | isolation source: seawater | place: Atlantic Ocean: South West | collected 2010
CAAAACCTTGCGACTACGAGAAAAATAAACAGCCTGACCTAATTCAAGCGTTTTATACAACGCTTCTCTATTCATAAAGCCTTGCATTAAAACTTCACCCGATGTGTGATCTGTTGTAATAACAGGAATTAAGCCATTCTCATCAAATTTTGGAGCAAAGCTAGAGGATTCTTCAACTTGCTCAACACTTTTTCGTTGTTCATAAATTGAATCATATGTCATAGTGTTGCTATTATGCCATAGTCTCAAAAGTTTCAAAAGAGCGATAAATAAAAACGTTTTGTTACTAATCACATTAGCTAGTCTAATGTTTATAACCTAATTATTATTTAAATAATATTAATAGTTTAAAAAAAAAAAAAATTAGAATAAAATACAATTAAACTATAAAGGACCTTGAACATGCTAAATCAGCCCATTCGACCCAGACGATTACGTAGTTCAAACGCTATCAGAAACTTAGTAGCAGAAACAACCTTAACTCCAGCTGATTTAATAATGCCTATATTTGTTAAAGATAGTGTTACAGATAAAGAACCTATCTTCTCAATACCAGGTATCTACAGACACAGCATTCAATCAGCGATTGAACAGTGTAAACGAATTCGTGATTTAGGGATTAATGCAGTAGCATTATTTCCTGGAATTGATAATTCCTTAAAAACACCCCAAGCTAATGAAGCACTGAATATTAACGGCTTTTATTATGAAGCTATTTCTGCAATTAAAGATAGTAATCCCGAATTACTAATTATCAGTGACGTTGCCTTAGACCCCTATTCATCAGATGGCCATGATGGGTTAGTGAAAGGCAGTTTAATAGCCAATGACGAAACGATTGAAATATTAGCAAAAATGGCACTTTACCAAGCAAAAGCAGGTACCGATATTATTGCGCCATCCGATATGATGGATGGTAGAGTAGAGGCGATACGAAATACGTTAGAAAATGCTCAATACCATAATACATTAATCATGAGTTACGCAGTAAAATATGCATCTTCTTTTTACAGACCCTTTCGAGACGCTCTAGAATCTGCTCCCAAAAAGGGTGACAAAAAAACATACCAAATGAACCCTAGTAATAAAAAAGAAGCTCTTAAAGAAGCTAAACTTGATGAAGAGGAAGGCGCAGATATCTTAATGATTAAACCAGCAAGTATTTATGGAGATATTATTCATAGTATTAAAAAAGAAACAACATTACCTATTGCCGCATATCATGTCAGCGGTGAATACAGCATGCTAAAAGCTGCTTCTGATAAGGGGTTTTTAAATTATGAAACAATTTTATTTGAAACCCTACTTAGTATTAAACGAGCAGGTGCTAACATGATTTTAACCTATGGTGCTATTGATGCAGCGATGCTTTTAAATAACAAGAAGATAATCTGATGTCACAAGTTAGTCCTAACACTAATACACAAGTTAATCCTAATTCTAATCCTAATACATATAGTAATCATCATAGAAAAATGCAGGGTCAAAAAGAAAAAAAACTGCCTGTTAATCAGAGCTCCGAGAGAAATAATCCCATAATAGATAATCCCTTAGTACAAATGTATGGTTACCATATTGATCCTAACTGGACATTCGAATCCTATAATTTATTAGAAACTGATACTAATCATAACCCCAGTGCAATGGGTGCACCATCTGAAAAATAATAGTATCCAAAAACATTAGTTTAATTAGACTATATTAAGCACCAATAGATCTAACTTTAGACTCGACAGATCCTAGTTTTAGTTCATTGTAAAACATTAGTTAACGAACTTAAACAATCCAGCAATTTCTCTTTAATAAAAAAAGTCTTATTATCAACGTCTACATCTTCGTTTGTAGGCCAGTTAGGTATGTTACGCTTTTTTATTCATCCAATACATTTTTGCATAAATATAATTTTAATAAAAAGCTATTTCTATTTATTAAAAATTGTGATAATTTTCAAAAAATTAAATTATTTAATTAATTTTAAATGATTTTTTTTGTCTCTAAAACACGATAACTATATAAAGCCTTTACATTAAAAGGTGAAATAAAGAAGCAACGATTATGTTAACAAAACAAGAATTTAATGAATCACAAATCGTAAGAAAAAACAAAGTATGTACAGGAGCTGTAATCTTTGATTGGTCACCACCTGCCTTTTTCAATATGACTATTTCCCTAATCTAGGGGAAATTAGTATCACCATTTAGTAAGTATTGTGTGACTGAATTCTAAATTTTAATTTCCTCTAGCTAACTTAAGAAAAACATCGATACGCGGTTTTTTTTGATTTGTCACATCAAAAAAACTAAAAACAATAAATTAAAAAATAAAAATTAAGGAGAATTATTATGCATATACCAATTGAGACTCCTTTTTTACCACAAAGAGCAATGTCAGAAGGAACTGAACAGTTAATTCCAGGTGTAAGCCAACAAAGATCATTAGGTAACAAGGTTGATGATACGGAAAAGGAAAATAGTTTTGGACAATAGAATAAATGCTAGTGAAGCATTGGCTTCAAGAAGTTTTGCTTTACAACAAGCTGGAAAAAGAGGTCGATCAAAATCTCCTAATCGCACAAGTTCAAGCAGTTTTGCTTTACAACAAGCTGGAAAAAGAGGTCGATCAAAATCTCCTAATCGCACAAGTTCAAGCAGTTCTGTTTCACCACAACCTGAAAAAACAGGTCAATTAGAATTTGGATATAGTGAATTTGAACTAGACATGTATCTTGATTCACTTATTTGTAAACCTAAACTTACCGTTATATCTACAAAGTATTGGCGCAATGCTGTTAAAGAGCTTGAAAAAACATACTCGACGCTTCCACCTATTTATTTTAGCTACCCTCAAGATCTGGAAGATAAAGAGCGTATTGTTTTAGTTTATAGTGAAATGAACAATGATATGCGATCTTCTTTAAATTCTTTATTTGATAAAGAGCCTAGCTTTAATGGAGAAAAGCTTCTATTTTTAAATGAAATCATTATTATTGCAGATTTTGAAACTTTATCGCCAGATACTTTTAACAGATTAGCGGTAGACATACCAAAAAAACTAGAATGTACAAAAGATGATAACTTGATAACGCTTAATAAAAGAGTGCACAAAAACAATAAAAAGGACTTGCTTCAACCACACATACCCTTAGATAATCGAACAGTATTATATTTAAATTCAAATGGGTCAGATTTACGTTCTATACAAGATAAAATAAAATTACTTATATTGCTTGAAAGCCCTTCACCAGAATTTGAATATCAGCTTTACCTTACTCAATCCAAACGCGAACAAGATGGGTTACCCCCGTTACAATTATTTCAACTTAACCCTAATGATGTCCGCTTTCTATTTAAAAGAAAAATAGATTATATAGAAATTAAAATAGTTGCAGAAGATATACACAACTATATTTTAGGTAAAAAAGAAGTAGATGAAAGAGAAAGCTATATATTTATTTTAGATAGAAAAAAAGTACAAGAAGAAGATATAGCAAGCATTCTTGTATTTTGTTTCAACAAAGATATCAGTGTGTTTGAGGATAGCTCTATTGATAACATTGACCCCCCCCCCTATCTGTAGAACCAGAACAGTATTTTGCAGAACCTTGGCCTTCAAAAGGCTTGCCTCATGGTAATCTGGAAGGTGATATATTTCCAGAAGAACTAAACTCAATATCTGGAGGCACTTTTCCTTACGCTCCTCCAGTTTATTTTACGTATAATCTTAAAGCTTATCAAAACAACCATCATTTTTTAAAAGATAATATAAACCCTCCTAACCAGGACACCCACATTGATGCTTACGCTTGCCTTTCTATCCTTTTCCCAGAAGTGAATAAATCCCCCTTAAAACTTTCTTGGCCTGATCGTGTAAAGCAAATGCATACACTAGACATCTTATTTAAGTATGCCAAACTAAAAATACCCAAAGACCTTGTTTTAACAACACCTACTGTAGATATACTTAAGCAATTAGCCGCACACTACAAAATAGCTAGCCCAAAAATATTATGCATTGAAAGTAAATCAGGTTTAGGAAAAGACAAAGCATGTATGCACTTTTTCAATGAAAATAATATTTCATATGATCACTACAACGCAAGTGTATCTAAACAGTTAGAAACATTAATCACATCTGTAAAGGAATCCTTAGATAAGAACAGGTATGTTTGCATTTCTGAAGTCAATTTAATGAATGCAGAATATTTCATTAAGTTATTAAGAGTCATTACACCACAACGTTATCATCGTGTGATAGTTACGATTAATCCAGGTAACTATCCTGGGCGAAGCTCTATTGAACTTAAATCTATATTTGATAAAGTTTGTATCCAAAATAAAATACAACCCTTAATGGCTAAAGATTATCTTGAGTTGTTAGATTATATAATCGAAAATAATAGATCAAAGACACTAGAGTTAAATAAAGCAGACCGAAAAAAAATTGTTTTATTTCACTTAAAAACAATCGAATGCCTTGAAGCCCAGGGTTCACAATTTTTACCATCAACAAGGCAAATCGAGGCGTTAATAAACCTATTATCAGATCTCTCAGTAAGCGTTTTAGACGCATTAAGACGTGTGTATAGTTGCTATCTAGATTTAATTCCATTAACAAACCCAAACAAAGACAACCTTATAAATTTAGATTTTGATGAAGATGAAATAAACACTTATTTGGATAGTTCACAAGATCAAAAAGAATATATTAACTATATAGAAGCAAAATTAAAAGAAGCAAATACACCTATTCCACAAATACAATTTACTGATAAACAATGTGTTTTTTTTAATAAAACAGATGACCTATTATACATTCCAAGAGACAGTGATCTGGATACTATTCAATCACTCATTTCAGAGGTTATTGCAAATCATGCATACGATAACTTGAATTTTAAAGAGGAAGAATTGAAAAATCATTCATTAGTTAAAGAAGAATATGATGTTCCGCAGATGTTTGGATTTTTTAATGGTTTTTTTTCTAATCGCGCATCTACAACTTTTCATCTTTGGGTTATTTCACAGTATATTTACTTTGAAAAAGAAGCTCACCTACCAAAGTCTCAATATAAATCACGATTTTTTAATATGAGATTCGATGGACTTGAAATAACCTTGAATTACTTAAGTACATTTAAAAAAATAAAAAAAACATTAGAATTTAAGCCTATACAAAAAATATTTAAAGAACTTTTTATAGACAGCATCATGAGATATGCGACACGTGACAACGACACTAAACTAGACTACCTAGATCTAATGACAAGTGAAAAATATTATATTAGATATTCTAAGCATAGCGAGGGTTTTGATGATATTCATCCTAGTAATATTAAAGCACTTAAAATCATAAAAGCAAATCCATTGGAATATGAAAATCTGGGTATTCTGATGGATTTGCGTCCAGGAAAATATTCTGTTATCGGATTATGGACTGAAAAAGACTTTGAAGGCATTCCGAACTTACAAAAAAAGGATTTAATAGAATCATTTGGAACAGTATCTTATGATTCAAACGTCATAGATTTATTTTGGCATGAAAGTGAAAGCGAAGTTGCATTAGTCGTAAAACCAAAGCCTGGTATAAATGGAGGTATTCACTGGGTTCCTTTTGATGGTGAAGATATTTTGACTGAAGATCGTGACCTTTCTACTTGTCATCTTGATTCTTGTATGGGCATAATTTATAGTGAGAACTCTAAAAATAACAATCTTTTAAGCCTAGATACTGATACTCATTTAGCAAAAAGCTCAGAACATAGAAGTTGCTATATAGAGATAAACGATTCGAAATTAAGATTACATTTTCCAGATTATCCATTTGATCCAAGAAAATTGAAACCACTAGAACTTCAATCAAAATTGGAGAGAAAAACTTATAAGGGTCATCTAAATGAAAGTGGTATAAAATTACTAAAAGAAAACATTGTCCAAATCCCTTCTCCATTTATTTCAACGGGTTTTATAAGCATTTTAGTTAATGAGCAGCAATTTAATGGCGATTTGTATAAAGATCCAGTTGGACGAATCTTTATTAAATTAGCAAACAGTGATAAACCAATAAAGACTATTTCTTGGGAATGCTTTGAAGATGATTTAAGTACTGATTCATTAGAATTTCAAGTAAAATTATTAGATGATAATATACTGAAAATAATTAAATCAATACCAGAAAAATGTGGAAAGCAAGAGCATGCTTCATCTACTCTTATGGAATTAAGCAAGCTTATAGAAGAAAAAGAGAAAAATCAAAAATTATTTAAACAAAACTTCAGCAATATTTATCGTATTATTACTAACTTTGCAAATGGATTTAAATCTGAGTCGCTAACAATATCAGAAAAAATAGTGTGCGATGAAAGCAATCTACTTGCACTCATCCTTTCTCAAAAAGGTGTTTGCCGTCATATCAGTATCATCACACACTTATTGTTTACATATTTCGATGTTAAATCTCTAATTGTCAGTAATGAATCACACCAATTTATAGAACTACAAAAAACAGAGTCTAAACTTTGGCAAAAGTTTGAGGCCAACTATTCACTTGCACAAACAAATTTTAATGATATTTTTCATCATATAAAATATCAAAAAACATGGGATCTTGCTGAATTAATGAAACGTATCAAAGCTTGTGATCCTGCAAATCAATTTGAAGAAGATAGAAAGCAAAATATCTTGTATATATTAAACCATGATTTTACGTTTGATTCAGTTGATAAAGACGAGTGGATGCCTGTTTTAAAAAAATATTCGGGGCTTATATTTTACAAATTACAAGACTTAATAAACAAGCAGCCTGATACCTATTTAGAAATTTTAAGTGAAATTTCACCTGAGCCATCCGATATTGACCCACACGTTAACGTTAAATTAGAGATTATTTGTAAAGACCCTAAATTTTTAGAGAATAATATGAAAATTCCCCCTTGGCAAAGTATGCTTTACAGTAAGTGTTACTTGCCACTTGCTTTAACTAAAATAAAAACACTTACTTCTGATTCAAGTGTTGTTAACGATACATTAATTACTCTAACAAAAGCTGTTTTTATTCATTATAGACAATGTCTTGGAAATTCAGACCTTGTTCCAAATTGGCTTAAAACACAACTTGGATTTTTTAAAGATTTTACAACACCAGAAACGATACCAACAACTCAGACTCTACCAGATATGCCTATCAAACAGATTGACTTTTCAGACTGCCTTAAAACAGTTTTAAGTACCGGAATATATAATTATCAACTCAATGTTGTTGATGACCACTATAAAGTAACCGTTATTTTTGATAGGCCAATTCATACAAACATTTTAAGAAAATTGCTCAGTCAATTACAACAAGCATATTCTAAATCGACACATTCCAAAAAGGCTCAAATAGAACTATTTACTCCCTATGGAAAACTTATTATTGATGATGTAAATTTTATTAAACGAAACAAACAAATAAATACTTTATCTTATGGAAACTATGTTGTTTCTAAGCTTGACACACAACTATTAAAAATATTATTACTAGAACAAAAAGGAAAGTGCTTTAGTGCTAGTGAACTTGTAGATCAACTAGATAAACAAGAAGATGCTAAAACTCATTCGGAGGGTTTGCCAGAATTATCAAAGGGCTTAACAGAAGATGAAAGCAGCATCAATAAAGCCTCTAGTTCAAATGCACATAGCACTAATAATTACATTATGACTCCAAAAAAGATAACAGAACTACCAATTCATAGTAGTATTGAAACGGATATGAAAAGTAATGAAAAGGCTGAAGCAAGTAAAAAAATTCAATCATTATGGAGAGGCTATTCTTTGCGATCTGAAACGTCGTTTAGATTGCCTTACCAATTGAAAAAAATAAAGGAATATTTGAATGACTGGTTTGGTCAGGATTTGTTATTTAAGTTTAAAGACCCAAAAGCCGTTTCCGAAAAGCTCATTGATGGGTTATATGACACGCTTTTGAATAATATAAAATCTCGTGAAGAAATGAGTCAAAAAAAAGTCTCACATCTAAATTTAAATCACGAAGATCTAAAAGAAGAGCAAGGACTAGTAAATAGATTGAAAAAGAACTACTCTCATTTAATTTTTTTAGAAAATATACAAGTCTTTATTGGATTTAATCAGGACCCTAATGATGTGAAGTTGATCTCTATTGATCAAGTCTCTTTGCAAATTGGAGAAATAAATAAAAAAGGGGAAAAAGAAATGAAAAAAAATATGAACTGGTGTTATAATTATGATTGGTAGATGTGATGTGAACCTACATAAATCATAAAAAAATCCAGAAACATCCTCTAAAGATAATGACTGACGACCATCGGGGGTAGGTACTGGTCGAGTTGAGCTAATAGGCATATATAGTCCACGGCCTGGATCAAAAGAAGGCTGGGAGGGGTGAAAGGTTAATGTGGGGTAAGAACCTAGAGGCGCTTGTGGGGGGCAATATGCATTGTATGGAGGAAAGTACTAGGCCTTGGCATTTCATCAGATGGGGGATCTTCTTCAAGTGGGAAGGACGAAAAAGATGGGGGATGTGGCTCCTTTGAAGAGCCCCATACAGGACCACCATCATTATTACAACCACAACAAGAGTTAGGACCAAATCTATCAAACACTCTATATCTACTAACTACTTACAGTTAGTAAATTAGCAGCTACTGTTTTATCCACGGCCGCATACAAACGAGAAATAGGACATTTCTCAAGTGCATCTTGTACATAACCTTGAAACTGATCATTCGTTATATCTAAAATATCAGCAGACACTGTTAATGCAATCGTTGTAATAACCGGCCCCGTATCATCTCTATCTAATGTTACCGCTGCTTTTGTCGTTATTGTCTTATTTGTAAAACCATTATTTGTTAACAAGGCTGATAAAAACATAGAATAACAACTTGCTATTGCAGCTCCCACTAATTCTTCAGGGTTGGTACCATCTGCAGATTCAAAACGAGTTGCAAAAGAAAAATCACCTGAATAAGCTGCTTTTGGTAGCGTAAACGATCCATTACCTTCTTTTAAACTTCCATTCCATGATGCTGATGCTTCTTGGGTACCCATAAATATCCTCCAAAATTTGTAAATTAATTATCATTATAGTAACAAATAATGTAACTAGAATCTAATTAAATACATTAATACATAACTATGAGTAAAGATTTTAATAGCAAAACATAGAGTAGTTGAATGTCTTGGAACTAGATCAAACTAAGGTTATACTATTGATTCTATGGAAAAAATAATACTAGCAGCACTATCTAAAATAATAGACCCTGATTTAAATAAAGATATTGTTTCATTAAACTTTATTAAAGATCTAACAATCAATAATGGAGATGTATCCTTTACGATAGAATTAACAACACCAGCCTGTCCCATTAAAGATGTCTTTAAAAAACAAGCAGAAGACCTTGTTACAGCTATTGAAGGGGTTAACAATGTTAATGTAACTATGGGAGCCCAAACGAAACAAAATGCCATTACAAATTCTGATAACGAAAACTTAAAAAACATTACGTCAATAATTGCTGTATCAAGTTGTAAGGGTGGGGTAGGTAAATCAACAATGGCTGTAAATTTAGCATACAGTTTAAAAGAACGCGGTGCTTCCGTTGGAATTTTTGATGCTGATATTTATGGCCCCAGCTTACCTACTATGATCCGTACAGAACAAGATCTTATTATGCAAGGTAACGATATTCGTCCAATCGATTACAACGGAATAAAATGTATGTCCTTTGGGTATGCTTTGGATCAATCAGATGAAGGACCCGCCATTTTAAGAGGTCCCATGGTAACACAAATTATTAATCAGTTTTTAACTCAAACTGCTTGGGGTGAATTAGACTATTTAATTATTGATATGCCTCCAGGAACAGGTGATATCCCTATTACATTATGTCAATTATTGCCTATTACAGCGGCTGTAATTGTTACAACACCACAACATATTAGCTTTATTGATGTTGTGAAGGGAATTGAAATGTTTGATAACTTAAAAGTACCTGTAGTAGGAGTAATAGAAAATATGAGTTATTTAGAGGTAAATAATGAAAAACATTTTCCATTTGGACAGGGTGCAATAGAGCGTATTATCCATGAATTTGGATTTAAGCACACCTTACAATTAGAACTAAACAAAGATATCTCAATTTGCTCAGATCATGGAAAGCCATATCTTGAACAATTTAGCTCATCGAGATCAAGCAAAAAAATAAAAGAGTTTACGGATAGTATTATTCAAGAAATCAGTATTATTAAACATGGAAAAAATGAGTTGCCAAAAATTGGATATAATAAAAAAGATGGGATCATTATAGCCAAAGATGGGCAAGACTATCATATTAATCCCAAAACATTACGATTAGAATGCCGCAGTGCATTGTCACGAGACGAGTTTACTGGAGAAGCATTAATTAAGCCTAGTGATATACCTGATGATATTTATCCAGTATCAATGAACCCAGTTGGAAACTATGCACTTGGTGTTAACTGGAGTGATGGCCATGCATCCTTATTTCCGTATGATACAATCTTAAATCTTTGTAAAGAAGAATAAGCAAATTCTAATATTACTCGTCAAATAACAGTGACTTATCCCTTTATTGTCAATATCCCAAAATAAAATACCAATAAAAAACAATATTTTAGCGTTACAATTTGATCTCACACATTTCAAAACAAATAATTATCAGATATCTAAGTATACGTCTAGTATGATAGTCATCATGTAATGGCTGATAGAACCTCTCGTTTTATTCCCCCTTTGATATAGATCATAAATTATTTTTTTATTAAGACTTTTTTTAAACGATCACTATTGCCATCTGATGGGAACGGACTTCTAGAAGAACAAGAACCAAAGTTTAATGAGCGATAATAACAATCTTTTCTAACTATTTTTCCAATATCAAAAATATTGTAGTAGGTTGTAGCAGCAAGATATCCTTTACGATGTAAAATCTTTAAATGATGAGTAACAGTAATATTAGAGTTGTCTTTTTTAAGAACATCTTTATATAAATCTTTAAATAGTTGAACAGATAAAGAAAGCTTATAGTCTCCATCATTATTGGGAATCATATCTAAATTTTTAATATTAGATTTCAGAAAATAGCGTAATTCAGTATCGTTAGTGATATTTGGAAATGCTATAGAACTAGAAGCCTGAGTTGATTTGCAGGCAAATGTAGGACTAGAAACCTGAGTTGATTTGCAGGCAAATGTAGGACTAGAAACCTGAGTTGATTTGGAGGCAAATGTAGGACTAGAAACCTGAGTTGATTTGGAGGCTAATGTAGAACTAGAAATCTGTGATGAGTGTGAGCCCAACTTTCTATATACACCAGCAAGATTTTCTTGAAGTGATTTAATTTCTTGTTTTAAGAGTTCCTCTTTCTTACTCATTTCATCAATCTTTTGATGTAAAGAATTTAGAATTTTTTTCCCCTCACATATTGTATACTTAAGATGCCTATTTTCATGATAAAAAGTTTGTTGTAAATAATTTACAAACATTTGCCCATTATAAATTGCATCCTTAAGACGCATATTTTCATGAGAAAAAAAAGCATGTTGCATGGCAAATTGTTGTCTAAGATCCTGAATAACTAAAGCTTGTTGAGAAATAAGCTGAGATAAATACACTTTATCTCCACGTAGTTGTATATTAGTTACTTCAAGATCTCTACTCCTAGCTTCATTAAAATGTTTAGAGACTTTTAAATCTGTTGCTTGTGTTTTTTTATCCAATACATCCCTAGATAACTTAGCATACTGTTCTTCAATAACTCTTAACTCATCAGTAACAATGGCGAGCGATAATTTATCTTCTAGATGATTATATAATTTAGTTAAGTCCTGACAAGAATTCAGCAACAGCTCTTCGTCCGACCGCTGTCGATGAGGAAGAGTAGGAACTCTAAAATTATCACCATAACTAGGAGGTATATGTGATGAAGCTGCACCACCTCGGAAATTATGATCTTTCCACCATTCCAGTCCAAATTCGAATTGAGTATTTGGACTAGGAACACTCGTAAAAGTATCTTGATCTAATGACCCATCACTTGAATCTGAACTGGATTGTGGATATCCCTTACTCAATAAGTTATGTTTTACCTGTAAAGAATCTCTTGAATCTGAACGGGGTTGTGAAAATACGCGTGCGTTAGGATATAATTCCATTATTTTTCTCCTCTCAACTTTTGTTGATAAATTAAATTATTTTTGTTTGATCAAGCATCTAAAAAACACTGAGTAAATGTTTTTAAGATTAATCTAAAGAAAATTTAAAATTAATTCATATAGTAATGACTAAAAAAAAATACTAATTTTCCCTAGATACTATGGATAGACGTAATAAAAAATTAGGGAGGAATCCAACCATATCGAATAGAGCCTTTTGTAAAAGGGGTATTACGTAATAGTTCACATTCATTAGACTCATATTTAGTTAACAATTTAGCTTTCGTTATTATTTTATTTTTATTAAAAATTTTACAGTTTATCAAAAACTATTCAAGTAATAATAAATAAAAGTTATTATTTTTACTAATTATTATCGGTTATTTTTTAAAAAAATTTCAATTTTTCTAAAAAAATCTTAACTCGTTCTTATTTATAAGAAATTTAAAATATAATTATGAATTAGGCTTACGAATCGTTAAAATAAGTGGTGATTTACCAACAATTGTTTGACAACTTAAGCGAGAATATGGTGTTCCTGGCCTTTCATTATCAATATCTAACATATCATATTCTTCTTCTCTTGGAGAACTATTCTCAGGAACTCCATTATGAATTTCTATAGAACAAGAAGAACATGAAAGTTGACCATAACAATCCGAACATAACACATGCTCATCATAGCCATACGATCTAAAATAAGATAAAACAGAACCCGGCTCACCAGGCTCTGGAGGTTCCTGAGTCTTATCGGAATATATAATAATAAAAGATTCTATTATTTCACTATATGCAATAAGTGGAACACATTGATTCAAATAATCCGTATTAGAAAATAAAATATTAAGCTTTGAAGCATGTTCTACATTTGAATATAAAAAACTAAAAAACAAATTTTGAATAACCTCAGGCCAGTCTGATGATTTCACAAAAAGTGATAATTCAGGTTCTAACTCAATATCATTTTTTGTTTTATCCTGAATAGCCGTTATGGGAATTACGTATGACATTCTTCCACCATTTTTTTCTTTGTATTTAAATAATCTCTGTACTCTGTTTCAAAAAAGAATTCCTTTTCACCAAAAGCAGGTTTAAGTTGATCTAACCACGTTGCCTTTTCATCATACTTAGCAAAAAACACACGATCACACCAAGAGTCTAAACGACCTTGAAGAAATTTTAGTATAAAAACGTCTTCCCCAGCAACTCTCTCTTTTCCTAACACACATACTTTTCCAGGACCACACGACATTGATGGCCCTCTTGCTGTATGCGAAAGTCCCGACATTTTTTTTCTTGCTTCTGAATAAATATAAAGTGCTTTTGCTAACGGAACCTCAAAATAACACTGGGGTCCAGTATCACGAGCAATAAACATATAATAAGGTATCATACCGTATTGAACCTGCCTTTCCCACATTGTAGACCATACTAATGGATTATCATTAATATAGCGCATAAGAGGTGCTTGTGTTCGAATATTACACCCAATACTTCTCAATCGTTTTACAGCTTCAATAGTAGGCCGTGTAATTTCATTAAAATGACTAAAATGAGCCATAATAGATATATGCTTACCCTTACTAATAAACTCTTGAAAACAATCTATTAATCCATCGGCATCGGGATCTGTTAAAAAGCGATAAGGATGATACGTTAATGCTTTTGTTCCCATTCTAATATTTTTAATATGACTATAATCAGGCTCTGATAAAGGCTCTAAAATAGATCTAAAAACATCTGATTTCATTGTTCCAGGATCCCCACCTGTAATTAACACATCCGATATTTCTTGATGTTGTCTTAAATATTTATGAAGATTATCCGTATCTTGTTCTAAAAACTTATCTTTTCCAACAAACTGATTAAAACGAAAACAATATGTACAATAGGCATGACACGTTTGAGCATTACGATGAAACATTAAACAGGTTTTAGTATACTTATGTTGTAACCCTTCACACTCATAAGAATGGTCCTCTTCTAAGATAATAGGTCGATTTGATGCCTGATTTGCAGGAGCAGGATTTTTATCACTTCGTAAATCTGAAATAGCATATGCAATTTCATCTCGAGAACAGTTATCATCAATCATTTTTTCAATTCTTAATAACTCATCTGGTAATAACATATCAGGCTGTGGAAATGTTAATTGAAACAAAGGATCAAAATGATAATGATCCCAATCAATCATATCAATAATATGTTGATTAATTTTAAAAGGATAGACCTGAGCAACAATCTCACGTTGTCTTAGATAAGGATCAACGATACCTTTTGATTCAAAAATCGCTTTAATATCAGTTCTTAAATATTTTTTATATGGTTTATGCTTAACAACATGACCATCCTGACACTCCCAATCTTTAGGAACTTCAAACTTAATTTTAAACTCATCTGCAATCATACTTTGCGTACTCATTTATGACTCCACTTAAATAAATTTATATTGAATATTATTTTTATTGTAAATCAAAAAAAAAATGAGTCAAAGAAAATTTTAATACTAAGATAACTTTGAAAATAAAAACATTAATTATGATCATTTTTGATATATACTAATGATTAACAAATAGAATAAAAGGCTATAACATTGAACAAATCACCAAAAATAAAATTTGAATTTTCAACCATTATCAAAAATGCATCTAAAACCATTCGCTCATCATCATATGAAGAAAATTACCAACCAACAAACTATATTCATCGTAATACACACTACGAAATTTTAGTTATAAAAAAAGGTGGCGGTTCGCATAATATTGATTTTGTCGAATATCCCGTCTTAGATAACCAATTATTTTTTTTAAGACCTGGTCAAATGCATCAATTTTCACCACTTAAAACAACAGAATATTCCTTTATTGCTATTGATAATAATGAAATAAAATTAAATAACAATATTTCATTATCCCAGTTTTCTTTTTTTCGGTCATTGTATGCAAAAGGCTATCATGTTGTTAAAAACGTAGACATCATTATGAATTCAATAAAAAATATTCAAAATGAGTTATCTACAAAAAAGAAACATCATATTAATCAAGATATTATCATAAGTAGCTACACCGTCATTCTGTTAATTCAAATTCAACAATTATTTGACACAACACCATTAAAAAAACAAAAAAAAACCAAACAATCTTACTTAATTGATCAATTTAATGATTTAATTGACTCAGATTCAATCCATCATCGATTTGTTAAAGATTATGCAAAACTACTTTACATTAACCCCAATTATTTAAATGAACGTGTAAAATTAGAAACAGGTTACTCTGCAAGTTTTTGGATTAATCAATCATTAATTATTAATATTAAAAAATCGTTATTAAATAGTTCAAAAACCTTATCTGAAATTGCTAAAGACTATCAGTTTCCCAACTCAACCCATTTAATACGCTTTTTTAAAAAACAAGCAAATATAACGCCATTAGCCTTTAAAAAACAGCATCGGGTTATTTTAAGTTAAAACAATTAAGATAATTTTAAGAACGAACCTTAATAGATAACGTAATAGTAAACTCCGCAACACATTCATTGGTTTTAACCAAAATCCCCTTTACAGGAACAGGCATACTAACACGTTCTTGAGAAGA
>MDSY01042940.1_pt1 | contig 15786 bp, 14 predicted proteins | sample 811131 | NCBI WGS metagenome assembly MDSY01 (sample SAMN05326643, study PRJNA326480) | marine metagenome | isolation source: seawater | place: Atlantic Ocean: South West | collected 2010
ATATTTCATGCAACATTTTAAGATATTCATAGAACTAACTAGATTAAACAAACCAGTTGGTTATATGCTTTTATTTTGGCCTTGCTCATGGGGTTTAGCTTATGCTTACAATGTTAATCCAAATACAAATTTGTTTTTTTATTATTTATCATTATTTTTTTTAGGATCTGTTTTAATGAGAAGTGCTGGATGCATATTCAATGATATAGTTGATAAAGATTTTGATAAGAAAGTAAAAAGAACTAAAAAAAGACCTATCGCGTCTGGGCAAATAACTGTTAATCATTCATTTATTTATGTCTTCGTTCTCTGCACTCTAGCTTTTTTAATTCTAATTCAATTTAATATTTTAACTATTATGCTTGGAATAGGATCAATGCTTCTTGCTTTTTCTTATCCGTTTATGAAAAGAATTACTTACTGGCCTCAACTATTTTTAGGACTTACTTTTAACTGGGGGATAGTAATGGCTTGGACATCAATCAATAATGATGTTTCTGCCGAAATAATTGTCCTTTATATTTCAGCCATATTTTGGACATTGGGCTATGACACCATTTATGGTGCTCAGGATATGTCAGATGATGAAATTATTGGTTTAAAATCCACTTCCATTAAATTTAAGAAAAATATAAAACTGTTTGTAAGTATTTGTTATTTATTATGTTTCTCATTACTAGCTTGGCTTTTTTACGAAAAGATAGGATTTAATCTGTTTACTTTTTTATTTCTCATGTTTATTTTGACATTTTTATACCAATTAAAAATTTTTAATAAAAAAAAACCTTCTAGTTGCCTCACAGCTTTTAAGTGTAATAACCTATCGGGACTTTTTTTATTTACATCAATATATTTATTATAAATTATGAATTATGAAGAATTAAAAGCCATTTTAAAAAGACTTTACAATGAATATGTTAAATTTCATTTAAAAATAATTTTACTTTGTCTATTTTTATCAATTTTAGTTGCTGGTTCTACATCTGCTACCGCTTGGTTATTAGATCCTGCGGTAAAAAAAATATTTGTAGAAAAAGATCAAACATTAGCTTGGTTAATACCTGTTGCGATAGTAATTGCATTCTCTTGTAAAGGGTTATCTTTGTATTTTGCTAGATTAAATATTCTTAAAGTGGGTCAGCTAATTACTGGAGAATTGCAAAAAAGAATTGCAAAATCAATTTTATTTTCAGATATAAAAACATTAGATTCTAGGCATTCTGGAAAGTATATATCTAATATAATGTTTGACTCAGGTCAGATTCATTCTTTGGTTAGTACTGGCGTACTAAACATTATGAAAGATAGTTTTTCTGTAGTTTTTCTAGTTGGTTTAATGTTTTATCAAAATTGGAAGTTAGCTTTGTTTGCGATGATAATGATTCCATTAGCAGTTGGTTTAGCAAAAAATCTTGGTCGAAAAATGGGTAAGGCTACGACCCAGGCAAGTGAAACTTCTGGTAAACTTATTTCCTTTTTAGCTGACATATTTAGAGCTTCCAAAATGATAAGAATTTACCAAAAAGAAGGTGTTGAAGAACAAAATTCTAAAGATGTAATTTCTGAATTAGTAAACAAAAATATAAGACTAGGTAGTTTAATAATAAGAGCCACTCCTATAATGGAGACATTAACTGGAATAATGATAGCTGGTTTTATCTTTTATTCAGGTAAATTAATAAATGCTGGTGAATTAGAAGTTAACAATTTTTTTTCTTTTCTGGCAGCGATGATGTTGGCATATCAACCTGTAAGATCTCTAGCTACAATTAATATGACAATTCATCAAGGTGCAGCGGCTGCAAAAAGAATTTTTACGGTTATAGACAAACCAATTCAAATAAAAAATGATGATGATTTACCAGATTTATTGATAAAAAAGTGTGAAATTGAGTTTTGCGATGTTGATTACAAGTATGACTCAACTAATGAGAGGGCAATTAAAAATATTAATTTTAATTTTCAAGGAGAAAAAATTACAGCTCTAGTAGGAAAAAGTGGTGCAGGTAAAAGTACAATAATGAATCTTATACCAAGATTCTATGATCCTCAAAATGGTACTATCAAAATCGATGGTCAAGATATAAAAGAAATAAAATTAAAATCGCTAAGAGGACAAATAGCTTTAGTAAGCCAAGATATTGTCTTATTTGATGATACTGTTGGAAAAAACATAGCTTACGCTAACCCTAAAGCCACACAACAAGATATAGAAACCGCTTGTAAATTTGCTGCAGCTGATGAATTCATAAATAAACTTCCAAACAAATATGACAGTTTAGTAGGTGAAAATGGCGTTAAACTTTCTGGTGGACAAAAACAAAGAGTGTCAATTGCACGAGCAATTATAAAAAATTCTCCGATAATTTTATTAGATGAAGCAACATCCTCGCTTGATGCTGAGTCTGAGAGAATTGTTCAAAATGCAATAAATAATTTAATTAAAGGAAGAACTACTATTGTAATTGCACATAGACTTTCAACAATACATAATGCAAATAAAATTTTTGTCTTAAAAGACGGTGAAGTAATTAATTCTGGTGACCATGAATTTTTAATTAATAGCTGTGATGAATACAAAACATTATATAAAAGACAATTAAAATAAAATGATTCTCACTTATAGGATCTTAACTACTTTAATATATCCATTATTAATCATTTTAATTTTTTTTAGAAAAATTCTTAAAAAAGAAGATCCAATTAGATATAAAGAAAAAATTTTTACATCTAATTTTAATATCAAAAGGAAAGAAAATTTAAAACTTATATGGTTTCATGCTGCTAGTATTGGAGAATTTAAAAGTATTTTACCTATAATAGATGATTTAAATAAAAATAATAACAACTTAGAATTTTTAATTACTACTACAACTTTAAGTTCAAGCAATTTGGCTAAGGAAGAATTAAAAAAATATCATAATGTTCAACATAGGTTTTTTCCGCTTGATGTAGATTTTATAATAAATAAGTTTTTACTTTCATGGAATCCATATGCAATTTTTTTAGTGGACTCTGAAATTTGGCCTAGCTTAATCTATAACGCAAATAAAAAAAAAATCCCGTTAGCAATAATTAACGCAAGAATAACGTCAAAAACTTTTAAAAAATGGATGTTAATTTCAAATACCGCAAGGAGTATTTTTAATTTATTTAATTTATGTCTTGCTTCTAGCTTAGAAACAAAAAATTACTTAATCAGATTAAATGCAAAAAATATTATTTATACAGGAAACATAAAGCTCATTACTAAAATTGATGAAAACAAAATTTATAATAAAAATAAAGAGATTTTATCTAAAAATAGATTTTGGCTAGCAGCTAGCACACATAGAGGTGAAGAAAAATTTTGCTTACATGCTCATTTACAACTCAAGAAAGTATACAAAAATATAATAACGATTATTGCTCCCAGACATATCAATAGAGTAAAAAATATTAAAGAATTATGTGAAAGTTTGAATTTAAGTTCTCAAATTTTAAATAAAGATGAAAATATTTTAATTAATAAAGAAGTAATAATAATTAACTCTTTTGGAATTTTACAAGATTATTTTAAATATGCAAAAAGTGTTTTTATTGGAAAATCTACTATTAAAGAATTAGAAAATGTTGGAGGTCAAAACCCAATCGATGCTGCTAAATTAAATTGTAAAATTTATCATGGTCCGTATATTTATAACTTCGCTGAAATTTATCAAATCTTAGAAAAAAATAATATTTCTAAATGTATAAAAAGTCCAAATGAGCTAAGCGAAAATTTGATTAAGGATTTAAAAAATCCTAATAAAGTGGATGGTAAAGTTCCAACATTAATTAACAATTTGGGTCAAAAAACTTTAGCTGATACCATGAAAAATATAAATAATTTTTTATTTAATGACTTTAAATAAGCCAAAATTCTGGAATACAAAATATAATTTTTTTACATTTTTTTTATTTCCAATAACTTTAATAGTATTATTAATTATTTATATTAAGAAAAAATTCACCAAGATTTTACGGTTCAATGTTTCAATAATTTGTGTTGGAAATATATATATTGGAGGGACAGGGAAAACCCCTACTTCAATTTACATTGCAAATGAACTTACAAAATTAGGTAAAAGACCAGTAATTATAAGAAAGTTTTATAAAGAGCACAAAGATGAACATAATTTGATTAAGGAAAATTTTAAAAACTTTATCTTAAATAAAGATAGAGTTGCTGGCATTTTAAAGGCTGAGAGGATGGGCTATGACACTGTAATTCTTGATGATGGGTTTCAAGATTACAAGATAAAAAAAAATTTAAATATTTTATGCTTTAATCAAAATCAACTTATTGGTAATGGGCTTGTTATACCATCAGGTCCACTTAGAGAAAGCCTAAGCTCATTAAAAGATGCAGATATAATCTTAATTAATGGAAAAAAAAATATTGAATTTGAAGAAAAAATTTTAAATGTAAATAAAGATTTAAAAATTTTTTATACAAGATATAAACCATTAAATATAGATCAATTTAAAAATAAAAAATTATTAGCTATAGCCGGCATTGGAAATCCTGATAATTTTTTTCAATTACTTTTGGAAAACGGTTTAAATATTGAAAGAAAATTAATCTATCCAGATCATTATGAATTTGCAGAAAATGAAATTTCAAATATTGTAAAAGAGGCTAATAAGAATAAAAATCAAATCATAATGACTGAAAAGGATTATTTTAAAATTAACGACTTTAAGCATGATGAAATAAAATATCTAAAAGTATCTCTGGTAGTAAATGAAAAGGAAAATTTATTAAAAACAATTTATAGGCTATATGATCAAAATAATTAATTATTTTATTCAATCATTGTTAATCTATTTATTTTTTATTATTGCCCGTTTAATTGGTTTAAATTTAAGTAGAAAGTTTTTTGCATTTATTTTTTTATTAATTGCTCCAGTATTTAAATCTAAAAAAATTATAAAAAATAATCTTAATATTTATTCTAGAAGCGTTTCTGAAATACAAAAGAAAGAAATTGTTTCAAAAATGTGGAAAAACTATGGAATGACTTTTATAGAATATATATTTTTAGATTTTTTTAGAAAAAATAATTCTCATATAAAATTAAAAGGAGAAAAAAATTTAGAAAATATCAATAAAAAAAATAAACAAGTAATTTTCATATCTGGCCATTTTGCAAACTTTGAATTAATGTCTATGGAAATAACAAAAAAAAATATTAAGTTAGCAGCTATATACAGGCCACTAAATAATTTTTTTTTAAATCCGTTTATGGAATATTTAAGAAAGAAATATGTATGTAAGAATCAAATTAAAAAAGGAATTAATGGAGTAAGAGATGCGGTAGCTTACATCAAGAAAGATTTTAGTATAGCATTAATGATAGATCAAAGAGTAAGCGAAGGTGAAAAAATTAATTTTTTTAATAAACCAGCATTAACTACCACATTACCTGCACAGCTTGCATTAAAGTATAATTTATCGATTGTTCCAGTTTTTATAGAGAGAACGATAGAAAATAATTTTAAAATTGAATTTCAAAATGAAATAAATCCTTCTAATTTTAAAGATAAGTTAGAATTAACAAAAAAATTAAATCAAGTACTTGAAAAAATGATTATAAAAAATCCCAACCAATGGATCTGGACGCATAATAGGTGGAAATAGAAATTTTATTTCTTTTTTAAATTTTTATATTTTTGATTCACTTCAATTGGTGAAAAGTAAGCCTCTTGAAGCTCGACATTCCAATAATTCAAATTATTTAACATTATTTCTTTTCCAGAAACTGCACATAAAACATAATCTCCTTCTTCAATTACATCAAAAGAGTTGTGTTTAAAAATAAGTTTAGCTTTTTTTATACTCATCTATAAATTATACAATATAACTTCAAACATGAATATTGGATTAATAGGAAGCGGTGGAAGAGAGCATGCCTTATGTCACAAGCTAATTGAGTCTAATTTAACCAAAAAAATTATCTGTTTACCTGGAAATGCAGGAACATCTAAAATAGCAAAAAATATTAATGTGGATATTTTAAATTTCAATGAAGTTTATAAATTAATAAAATTACACAATATTGACATGGTTTTAGTTGGTCCAGAAGAACCTCTTGTTAGAGGTTTGGTCGATTTTTTAAATAAAAAAAAAATTAAAGTTTTTGGCCCTAATAAATTTGCTGCAAAATTAGAAGGTTCAAAAGCATTTATGAAAAAAATATGTAAAGAAAATAAAATTCCAACTGCAAGATTTAAAATTTGTAAAAAAAAAAATCAAGTATTAAATTTTATAAAAAAAAGTCAATTTCCTCTAGTGGTAAAAGCAGATGGTTTAGCTGCAGGCAAAGGCGTGACGATTTGTAAAAATAAAAAACAGGTATTAAACATTTCATCTGGAATATTTAAAGGTAAATTTAGATCTTCAAAAAAACTTGTTCTAGAGGAATTTTTAGAAGGTGAGGAAGCTAGTTATTTTATTATAGTCGATAAAAATAATTTTAAATTCTTTGGCAGTGCACAAGATCACAAACGTGTAGGAGAAAATGATAAAGGCCCAAACACAGGTGGTATGGGTGCGTACTCTCCAGCACCAATAATAAATAAAGTGCTAGAAAAAAAAATAATTAATAAGATTGTTAAACCTACACTGGTTGCATTAAAAAAGAAAAATCATCCTTACAAAGGTTTTTTATACGTTGGGTTAATGATTAAGAATAATGAACCATATTTAATAGAATTTAATGTAAGAATGGGTGATCCTGAGTGTCAAGTAATATTACCTAGATTAAAAACAGATTTAGTAAAAATAATTAATAACGCTATAAATAATAAATTAAAAAATACAAAAATTAAATGGAAAAAAGAAAAAAGCATGACAATTGTTTTATGTTCAAAGGGATATCCAGGTAATTATCAAAAAAATAAAAATATTAAAAATATTAAAAAAATTAAATTCGAAAAAAAAAGTTTTATCTACCACGCTGGTACAAAATTCGTTGATGGAAAACTTTTATCTAATGGAGGTAGAGTTTTAAATATCACTTCTATTGGAAATAATTTTTCAAATATTAGAAAAAAGATTATATTATTGATAAATAAATTAAATTGGAAAGATGGTTTTTTTAGAAAAGATATAGGTTGGAAAGTTATTAACAAAAATGAGAATAATTAGTGGAAAATTAAAAGGGAAATCAATTCAGTTTTTAAAAAATAAAACAACAAGACCATTAAAAGATGTTGTTAAAGAAAATATTTTTAATATTTTAAATCATTCAAATGAGATAAAAATTGAAATTGAAAAAGCCAACATACTTGATCTTTATTCTGGAGTTGGGTCGTTCGGCTTAGAATGTATTTCTAGAGGTGCTAGAAAAGTTACATTTATTGAGCAAGATATAAAAGCTTCTGAAGTATTAAAGGATAACTTGGTAAAACTTTCAATCATGAATCAAGCTGAAATAATTAATGATAGAATAGAAAATGCTCATTATTTAAATAAAAAAGTAAAATATAGTATTTTTTTCCTTGATCCGCCTTTTGCAGACAAAGAATTTATTAACAGTCTTAAAATTATTAAAATGAAAAAAATTTTTATTAAAAATCACGTGGTCATTATTCACAGAGAAAGAGGTTCAAATGACAATCTTAAAGAATTTCTTAATGTTGTAAATATTAGACAATATGGACGCTCAAAGATAATTTTTGCTACATTTAACTAAGTAGTTTTTTTGTATATATTTTTACTTCTTCTACAGCGGGTTGATCAAAAGGATTGATACCAATCAATTTACCAATCATTGATACTTCTAAAATATAGTAAGAAAATAATTCTCCAAGGGTTTCTTCATTGATTTTTTTTATTTTACACTCTCGATAGGGAATTTTTTTTCTTTTTAAAACTGTTATTAGTGCATTTTTTTGAGCTATTTTAATTTTATTAAGGTTCTTATTATGAAGATAGTTAACCTGGCCTGTAAATTTTTTTGTATTTAGCTTTGTATTATTTTTTTCTTCAATACTAAAAATATGAAACAATTTGTTTTTTGGTCCATCTAAATACAGTTGTAGTAAGCTATGATGATCTTTTGGAGTATTTGAAATTACAGGCAAGAAACCTTTTCCATTTTTTCCTAAACTCTCCGCAATCAATTGTTGACACCAGTAAAGGAAGTTTTCTAGTTGAGGCGCATAATTTAAAAATATTAGGTTCGGGTATTTACCTTGATGCAATATATTTGCTAATTTGATTACACTGTCTTTTAAATAATTTTTTTCTTCATTAATTAAATGTTTGTTTAAATTTTTTCTCAATTTATATATATCTAAACCCATCAAATAAGCTGGAATAATTCCCACTTCTGATAGAACTGAATATCTTCCTCCTAGATGTTTTTTATGCTCAATGTAAAATAAGTTAAACTTTTTAGATAAAGAAAATAATATGTTATTATTATTTTCTGAAATTATAATAATATTTTTTTTGTTTTTTTTAATAATATTGAGAGATAAAGTATTTGATAAAGTTTCAATGGTATTGCCAGATTTAGATATGATCAAAAAAAGTGTTTTATTAATATTTTCTTTTTTTTTAAAATTTAATATTTTTTTATCATCTATATTATCAAAAAAATAAAAAACTTTTTTTATCTTTTTTTTCAAAAAACCATAAATTGCTTCCGATCCTAATATAGATCCTCCCATACCTATTATAACAACGGTTTTATATTTATTAAATTTTTTTAATTCATCTATTTTAAAATTAAATTTAAAGTTATTACTTAAGCTATTGTAAGTATTATCATGTTTATCAACATTATTTTTTATTTCTTTTAAAATTTTGTAAAAATGATCGGCAAATTTTTTTTCTAAATTTTTATTTAAACATTTTTTTGGAAAAATATTTTTAACTATTAAATTTTTTTTAATCACTTACGAATTCTATCAATTATTGTATCTTCTATTGAAGAAGAGCTGTTTTTATTTATATTTTTTTTCGGCGATTTTAAATATTTTTTAAGTTTATTTTTTTCTTTATTTTGGCTTTGTGACATTGAACCTGGTACTGGGATTTCATTATAATCTGGTGGTAATACCAGTGGTTCTTTTTTTTTTATAAGAAACTCATCAGTAGTTTTTATTTTTTCGTTTCTTAAAACTTTCCCTGCTTTGTTTAAGCCACCGCAAGATACTAAAATAAGAGAAAGTATGATTAATAAAATAATTTTTTTCATCTTATGTTTTTATTGATAAACTTTTCATAATAAAAGCTAATACACCAATTGTAATAAAAATGTCAGCAATATTAAATGAAAACCAATGAAAATTTCCGTAATGTAGGTCAATGAAATCTGGAACTGCTTTATAGAATATTCTGTCATAGAGATTACCTAAAGCGCCACCTATAATAATTGAAAAAACAATCTTTTCATATTTATCTGCTTTAAAAGCTACAAAAAATAAAAAAAAAATTACAGAACCAATAATGGAAGTTATTATATTATAAATAAAGACTGAGCTAAAGTTTAATAACCCAAATCCAATTCCTTTATTCCAAATTAATTCTAAATTAATAAAATTATTTATAAAATAAACATTTTCATTAAAATCATTTAATATTTTTGATTTTGAAAATCTATCTAAAAAAAAAGTTATAATAATAAAAAGAATTGCGTAGATGTTTTCTTTTTTACTAATCTTATTAAACAAATTCATTTAATCTTTATAAAATAACCTTTTCACAACGTTTGCAAGTATTCGTTAGAATTTTCCAACATCTTGGGCATTTAATTCCTTCAGCTTTTTTAACTTCAATTTTAAGTTCACTTCTTTCTTCTGACTTAAATTTCTCTGCATTTGAAGTAATAAAATATTCCGCTAAATCTAAGCCTTGCAATAAATTAAAATTTTTGCTGTCTGTTGTAATTTTTATTTCTGCTTCTAAACTGGAACCTATTTCTTTATTTGATCTTTTTTCTTCAATTGCAACGTTAGCTTCTTGTTTAATTTTAAACAATTCTATCCATTTGTCGTTTAAATTATTATTTTGCCATTTTTTTGGTATCTCAACAAAACTTTGTTCATGAATACTCTCCTCTTCATCCTTGTTAATTAAAGAGTGAATTTCATCAGTTGTAAAAACTAATATTGGAGCAAACCATTTTAATAAACTCTCTAGGATGATATTTAAAACTATTACACAATCTTTTCTTTTTTGTGATTCTAAACTGTCACAGTACAAAGTATCTTTTCGTATATCGAAATAGAATGATGATAAATCCAGAGTACAAAAATTCAATAATTCTTTATATAATTTGTGAAAATTATAATTTTTTAAATTTTCTTTAACTGATTTATCGATGATAAATATTTTATGCAAAATATATTGTTCAATTTCACTAAACTTTTTAAAATCTAAAGATTCAAAATCTTGTTTTTCAAAATTGTCTTTTAAATTTCCCAATATAAATCTGAATGTATTCCTTATCTTTCTGTACGACTCTGCATGTTGTATTAAAATATTTTTATCAATTCTAAGATCTTCTGCGTAATCTGATGAAGCAACCCAAACTCGTAAAATATCAGCTCCATAATTTTTTAAAATATCATCAGGTGAAATTACATTTCCCGTTGATTTTGACATTTTTAAACCCTTGCCATCTACAACGAAACCGTGTGACAAAATACTTTCAAATGGTGCTTTACCTCTTGTTCCGCAAGACTCTAATAAAGACGAATGAAACCACCCTCGATGTTGGTCTGATCCTTCAAGATACATATCAGCAGGCCATTTTAAATCTTTTCTTTTTTCTAAAACAAAACTATGTGTTGATCCACTATCAAACCAAACTTCAACAATATCATTTAATTTTTCAAAATCATTTGGATCGTAATCATCTCCTAAAAAAACTTTGGACTCGTCTGTAAACCAACAATCAGAACCTTGTTTTTCATAAATTGAGGCAATTCTATCTATAACTTTTTGATCTCTTAATGGCTCTTTTGTTTTTTTATTCACAAAAATAGGTAAAGGTACACCCCAAACTCTCTGCCTTGAAACGCACCAATCGGGCCTACCTTCAACCATTGAAAGTAATCTTTCTTTTCCTTTACTAGGGTAAAAGTTAGTTTCATGGATAGCTTTAATAGCTTTTTTTCTTAAATCATTTTTTTGCATTGAAATGAACCACTGTGGTGTAGCTCTATAAATTAACGGTGCTTTTGATCTCCAGGAGTGAGGGTAACTATGATTTAATTTATCATTTTTTAAAAGTTTTTTTTGTTCTTTTAATTTTTCTATTACAATGGGATCTGCTTTAAAAATATGTGTATTAGTAAAATAGGGAATTTCTTTAGTGTATAGACCGGCATTATCTACAGTGTAAAGTGACGGTATATTATTTTTTAAACATAAATTAAAATCATCAGGACCATGACTAGGTGCACAGTGAACTATTCCTGTCCCCTGTTCAAGATTTACAAACTGTGCGTCTAACATTGGTACATCGTAATCAAAATTCATTTTAACAAATGGATGTGAGCAAATTGTGCCTGTAAAATCTGAACCTTTGAAAGTTTTTAAAATTTTGTAATTTTCTATTTCACAATCTTTTGTAATTGAGTCTATTAAATTGTTTGCGACAACTATTTTTTTATCCTTGAAGTCATTCAGCTCATTAATTTCAAGGATCGAATACTCAATATTACTATTAAATGCTAAAGCTTTATTAGCAGGAATTGTCCAAGGTGTTGTCGTCCATATAATAACACTTGTGTCTTTTAAAAATTCTTGCTTCGTTTCTTTAATCTTAAAGGCAACATAAATTGTATTAGAGGTATGATCCATATATTCAACCTCTGCGTCTGCTAAAGCTGTTTTTTCAACAGTCGACCAGAGCACTGGTTTAAAACCTTGATATAAACTTCCATCCAAAAGAAATTTTCCTAATTCTCTAACGATTTGAGATTCTGCTTCATAGCTCATAGTCGAGTAATAGTTTTCAAAATCTCCTACTACACCTAATCGTTTAAATTCTTTAATATGTATTTGTATCCAGCTTTTTGCAAATTCTCGGCATTCTTGTCTGAAATCTTTTATTGGGATTTCATCCTTGTTCTTTTTCTTCTTTTTATATTGCTCTTCAATTTTCCATTCAATTGGCAATCCATGACAATCCCAACCCGGAACATAAACTGCGTCTTTTCCATTCATTTGATGAAATCTAATAATTATATCTTTTAGTATTTTATTAAGGGCGGTTCCCATATGAATATGGCCATTTGCATATGGTGGGCCATCATGTAATACAAACTTTTTTCTTCCCTTTGATTTTTTTCTAAGTTTTTCAAAAATTTTATTTTTTTCCCACTTCTCCAAAATTTGCGGTTCTTTAGTAGGCAAGCTAGCCTTCATTGAAAAAGCAGTTTTAGGAAGTTGCAAAGTATCTTTAGACATCTTTTATTTAGCTTGTTTTATATCAATTATTATTTGTTTTTTTAAATGTTCAAGATTTTTAAATTTTTTTTCTGGTCGTATAAATTTTTTAAAACTAATACTAATCTCTTTATTATATAAATTTTTATTAATTCCAAAGATATTTGTTTCTAGTAACAAATTTTGTCCATTAAATGTTGGTCTATAACCAATATTAGCTATGCCTTTTTTGTTAAATTTAGAATTTTTTGCTTGAACAGCGTAAACTCCTAATAGTGGAACAATATAATCATTCAATTTTATATTACACGTTGGAAAACCAATTTTTCTTCCCCGTTTTTGTCCTTTTATTACTTTCCCACTGATGCACCATTCTCGATTTAAAAGTTTATTAACCTCCTGAATTTTTCCAGTAGTAATTTTTTTTCTAATCAAAGTTGAGGATATAGTTTTATTATTTTTTTTAAATGGTTTGGTTATTACACATTTAAAGTTGTATAAATTTTCAAATTTTTTTAAAATTTGAATACTGCCTTGTCTTTTGTAGCCAAATTTAAAATTCCTACTTACATATAAAAATTTACATTTAGTTTTTTTGTAAATAATTTTTTTTATGAAATGTTCTGCAGTTAAAGAAGAAAAAAGTTTATTAAATCTAATAATAATTAAAAAATCTAAGTTAAATTTTTTTAATTGAATTTTTTTTTGTTCTAAAGAGTTTATTCTATGGTTTTTTATTTTTGGATTAAAAAACATTACAGGAACAGGTTCAAAAGTCATTATTCCAAAAGGTAGTTTATTTCTTATAGCTTTTTTTCTTGCTTGATTAATTACTTTTTGATGGCCCAAATGTATTCCATCAAAATTTCCAATAGCAATTACTCCACCACTATGCTTTTTATTTAAATTAGCGTTATTGTAAATTTTCATATTACCATTGAAGCTCTTTTTGAAAATAGTTAGCCTTAACTTTATATTTAGTCAAAAGTGTTTTTAATTCGTCATTGTTATTAAATTCACTTCTGTGCACTCCATTTGAAATAAATAAACAATCCTTATTTACATTGTTAGCTCCTTTAATATCAGTTCTTAAGTTGTCCCCGATTGTTAAAACTTTTTCAGTTTCATTAAAACACATTCTGTAAATTTCTTTATATGGCTTTCCATAATAAATCACTTCTCCACCAAGACTCTCAAAAATTTTAGCAATATATCCAGCACAATATTCTTCTTTACTACCTCTATGAACAGTTAAATCTGGATTAGTACATATTAGTTTTTTTGAATTATGTTTGACTAAAAGATTTTTATAGTAATCTAAATCATTCTCATATTCATCTAATAAGCCTGTACATAAAATAAAATCACAATTTTCAATATTAGTTATATTATCTTTTACTTTTTCAAAAATTGAGTTGTCTCTTGGTGGGCCTAGGTGATAAAATTTCTTTCCAAATTTATTTTTATTTATCGCGTGCATAGCTGCTTCGCCTGAAGTCATTACATTATCAAGATATTTATTATCCATTTTCAACTTTAATAAAAAATCAATAACTTTTGCACTAGGTCTTGGAGCGTTAGATAAAAACACTATTTTTTTTGAATTTTTTTTCAGTTGGTCTACGGCTTCAATAGCCTTTTGATTTAAAATTATACCATTGTGTATTACGCCCCATAGATCTATAACGAAAGTGTCGTAAGCATCTGATATCTCTGATAAATGATTTAGTTCTCTCAATTTTCTTTGGTCTTTCTTTTATTTAGCCCTGAATCACGATCTAAAGTATAGCATTTACGGCTTTTATTTAATGATTTTTGCCTCTTGAAATCTTACTAAAACTTACCATATCAGCCCTACATTAAAATTTATAGGAGAAAATGTATATGAAATTTAGACCTTTGCACGATCGTGTGCTTATTAAAGTATTAGACAGCGATGAAAAAACAGCTGGTGGAATCATAATTCCAGATACAGCTAAAGAAAAACCTCAAGAAGGTGAAGTTGTGGCTGTAGGACCAGGAGCCAGAAATGAAGACGGAAAAATATCACCTATGGATGTAAAAATTGGTGATGTAGTACTTTTTGGGAAATGGTCAGGAACTGAAGTTAAAATTGACGGTAAAGAATATAGCATTATGAAAGAGTCAGACATAATGGGAGTTTCAAAAAGTAAAAAATAACCTTTAGAGGAGAATAAAAATGGCAAAAATAATAAAATTTGATACGGAAGCAAGATCAAAAATGCTTAGAGGCGTTAATACACTTGCTAACGCAGTAAAAGTAACATTGGGACCAAAGGGTCGTAATGTTGTTATGGATAAATCGTATGGTGCTCCAAAAATTACTAAGGACGGCGTATCAGTTGCAAAAGAAATAGAGCTTGAAGATAAATTTGAAAATATGGGCGCTCAAATGGTAAAAGAAGTTGCAAGTAAAACTAATGACAATGCTGGTGATGGAACTACTACTGCAACTATTTTAGCTCAGGCAATTGTAACAGAGGGACTAAAATATGTTACAGCCGGAATGAACCCAATGGATATTAAAAGAGGTATTGATAAAGCTGTGGAACATGTGATTGAAAAATTAAAAGCATCTTCAAAAAAAGTAAAAGCTAACGAAGAGGTTGCTCAAGTTGGAACAATATCTGCTAATGGTGAAAAATCTATTGGTGATATGATTTCTAAGGCAATGCAAAAAGTTGGTAACGAAGGAGTTATTACAGTTGAAGAAGCAAAAAGCGTTCAAACAGAACTTGATGTTGTTGAGGGTATGCAATTTGATAGAGGATACTTATCTCCTTACTTTGTAACAAACACTGAAAAGATGACTACTGAACTTGATAACCCTTTAGTGCTTTTAGTTGAAAAAAAATTAACCAATCTGCAGCCAATGGTACCTCTTTTAGAGTCAGTTGTTCAGGCTAACAGACCATTAATGATTATCTCTGAAGATGTTGAAGGTGAAGCTTTAGCAACTTTAGTGGTTAATAAATTAAGAGGTGGACTAAAAGTTGTTGCTGTTAAAGCACCAGGTTTTGGCGATAGAAGAAAATCAATGCTGGAAGATATTGCAATCTTAACTGGTGGACAAGTAATCTCTGAAGACCTAGGTATTAAATTAGAGAATGTTAAAATTGGTGATCTTGGTTCGTGTAAAAAAGTTAAAATTGATAAAGAAAACAGTACTATTGTGGCAGGTGAAGGAAAAAAATCTGACATTGAATCAAGATGTGATCAAATTAGAGCAGAAATTAATGAGACTACATCAGACTACGATAAAGAAAAACTTCAAGAAAGATTAGCTAAACTTGCTGGTGGTGTAGCAGTAATTAAAGTTGGTGGAGCCACAGAAG
>MDSY01063040.1_pt1 | contig 15782 bp, 14 predicted proteins | sample 811131 | NCBI WGS metagenome assembly MDSY01 (sample SAMN05326643, study PRJNA326480) | marine metagenome | isolation source: seawater | place: Atlantic Ocean: South West | collected 2010
CCCCCAACCCCCCCCCCCCCCCCAACTTTTGCATTAAGCACGACGGGGTCATTCCTCGTCACCTTCCTCGTCGCCTCCCTCGCCAAGCTTGCTCCGACGGCGCTTGGCCGCCCTGCGTCGCGCTGAGCGCCCCCCTCCCTGTTGCTTGATGGCAGCCTTCCCCTTGGTAGAGGATCCCTCAGCGGCTGCGTCGTGGCCGTCCTCTCGCGCACGCCCTTGCATCCAACGCACAAACTGCTCCGAGTCGGCGTCACTCGGATACTCCACCGCGCCGTCATCGCCCGGCAGCAAGACCTCGATATTCGCCTCTTCATCTTTAGCTTCCCAGTCTATAGCGGCGGCTGAACCGGAGCGTTGTGTGCTGCTGCGTACGGGAGCCCCGAGACCCCATCCAGAGTCGTCGAGGCGAATCGCGCCATCGCCATCCACAACCTCCTCACTCCCTCCCGATAGGCCTCCCTCCGAATCTGAGCCCTCGGAATCTGAGCCGTCTGAGCCCTCCTCCTGGCGGCCCTCGGCAGCGGCGGCACCGCCCTCAGCGATGAGCCGCCCAAGCACGTGGAAGGCGCATGGGCCGCGGGCCTTGAAAAAGAGCCACGCCGGCTCGTTCGGGTCGTTGGTGATCACAGTGGCGAGTGCGGCCTGCCTCGGTCCGTTTGGCACGAGCGCGCACAGCACAAAGGAGTGCGTCGCAAGGTCGCACTCGAGGACAGAGCGCGCAGAGGGTCGGCCCGACTCGATGGAGAGCGCTGCATTGCGGATCTCCAACGCCGAGCACGGCGGCAAGTAGACCTTGGACTCCTTGCCGGGCGTCACCTTGACCCGGAAGAGGTGGTTCGTTCTTTTTCTCCCTGCCATCGTGATCGTGGACTGAATCCTATGACCATCATTTTAAAGTCAAAGTGAAAGTGAAGGAAGGGCGGAAACTCTCGTTTCATCCAGCGTGCAGAAGGGCGAAACCTCTGGTGCCTGGCTCGCGGGCCACTGCCGCGAGCCGCAGCCTTGAGGTGCACTTGAGCTGATCGGCGAGGCTGTTCTCAATGCAGACGCTGGTCCACTCAGATGTGTGGGACGAGCTGGCTGAACTGCCCGAAGCTGCAACGGAACTGCCAGACGCTGTATCATCAGCGCAGGCTTCATTCGCTGCATCAGAGCCTCCAGCGAGCGCCAGCAACGGTATGGTTCCGCTGGTGAGCTCAGACACACCTGCAGTCGTCACCGCCACAGCGGCCGCCGACATCGAGGCACGCAACAACGGCCACAAGCGCGACCGCTCGGCAGCATCGCTCGCGTCGCGTGACCTCGCTCAGGCTCTCCATGCAGCCGACTCGATGATCTCGGATTTTGGCTCATTGGAGCTCTCTCAGCTGATCCAGGACTGTGCGCCGGGCGACTCCGACCTCCAGCTCAATAGCCTCTCAGACAGCATGAGACTCAATCAAGCGCTCGCATCCGCTAGTAATGATCCGGCGTTTGCAAGTGTCGTCAATGCTGACCACTCTGCGCTCACAAACGATGAGGTGCTAGCAATGATGCGGGACCCGGTCGGATGCGGTGGGACTGCTCCAACCTGCTGCTCCGCTGCCGACACGAGCTCCTCGCAACCGTCGCCTCCACAGTTCTCGCAACCGTGGCTCCCACAAGGGTTGGTTCGACTTGAGCAGCTCGAGCACAATTCGCAGCCCTTGCGACCCTCGGCGAAGAGCCTTCAGTCGCCAAGCGCCGGTGCTGCTCTGAACGGGACGGGCGGGATGAGCTCAACGAAGCCCTCCACAGGGAGCCGCAACCTCTCCGCCGCATCATCTAGCCAGGGCATCCATGCTTGCAACTCTTCTAGCGATCGCGACGATCGCGCGCTCGCCGTCAAACGGTGGGAAGAGATCATGCGGAGCATCGACGAGCTCTGCGGATCGAATCGCGTCGGGCTGGCTGAGCTTACCGTCTTCTTCGAGCGAGTGGGGCCCAAGTTTGCTCAGCTCGGCCCTGTGGGCGCCCTCGCGCAACAGCGTCTCGCAGTGATGCTCTCGGAGGTGAAGTACATTGAAGGATCATCGCCTGCTTCGTGCGATGAGCTTACAGAGATCGCCTTGCAGGCGATGACGGCCGTGAAGCGTTTCGCGATGGGCGCTCTGCAGGCACGAACCAAGGGCGAGAGGCGCCCATCAGCTACAGAATTCGCAACGCAGCCCATGCCCGCAAAGCCGACGACACACGCTCCTCGGCCGACAGCAACTCCGTACGTGAGCAATTACGCCGCCTCGCAGCCGTCAACGAGACCAGACTGCAGTGCGTCTTGCGTGTTCCCTGCGCCACAGTGCGGCTTGCCTGTGAGCTATATTCCAGCGCATTCGCGACCGACGACCCTCACGGCGCCCTCGTTCATGGCCCCTTTGTTCGACGATGGCGACGCTGGTGAGGGCATCAAGGTGCACGCGTGCCGAAACTGCCAGCGCGCAAAGACGGCGTGCTCAAATACACGCCCGTGCGAGCGGTGCAAGCGGCTCGGCATTCCGTGCGACGATGTGCTGCGCGTCGTGAAGCGCGCCTGCTCGAACTGTAAACGCGCCAAGGTCAAGTGTAATCTTGAAGAGGGGATGCCCTGCGGCCGTTGTACTCGTCTCGGTCTCGTGTGCGTGCCTCACACGCCGAGTGGCGGCGAGCGCCGCAGCACAAAGAAACGAGCCAAGCAGCCGGCAGCCATCGCGGGTATAAGCTCGGGTATAAGCTCGGGTACAAGCTCGAGTGCAACGCCAATCGATCCGTTGAGAGGTTTATTTGAGCAGCCGAACATTGCAGAGGTTGCGGGCATCCGTGATGAGACTTATCGGGGCTTTGGAATTGCTCAGCCATGGAGCGCGTGTCACTCGCTCACAAGTAGCAGTGCGGCGCCGCATGCGGCGCCGCAATCGAGGCCGCAATCGAGGCCGCAATCGAGGCCGCAATCGAGCAGCTCCTTGGGTATCTCGGGTGGTCTCTCGGGTGGTATCTTTGGTGGTACCTCGAATATCTCGGAGACGAGGAGCAACTATTTCGAGAATGGCAACCTCAACAGCAGTCCTCTTTCCAGCCTCAACGGCGGCAACAGCGGCCCGCTCTCGAGCGGCAGCAAGCTCTTCCCTCCAGAACGATTCCCATCCTGCAGGCACTAGGCTGCCGGGGGGACATGTCGGCTGCCCAACATACCGTCAAATCTTTATTTTTGGCCACTGCTGCCCTGATCTAGGCCACGCTGTCGTGCGATGGGCCTACTCTAGTCGCCGCGGAAGTGATACCCCGACACACTCATCGCGTGGTCTTGTGATCGACCCCCGTTGGAAGTTTCTATAGTTATAACCTCAGCTGGATCTGGGAATGAATTGGTATTCGAGAGCTGTTGGTTGGTTTTGTATGTGTGCATGTGTACAGCCATCGTCGCTGGGTCTGGTAGAATTCTGTATTTTTTTGTATAAGTTAAGTTGCTCTCGTAGAGTAAGGGTTAGGGTTCCTAAAAGTCCGTAAGATTTAGATTAATAAAAAGGATAAAGATATATCATTATAATTATTAGTGTTACCTGTTAGATGTTAGTGTTAGTGAAGATGAAGATTAGAATCAAGAATGACAATGAAGAATCGTTCTAAGTGTAACATCTAAGGCCATCGACCATGTCGTCCGCGGCTCCATGGATTCATTATCACAGTTCATACGTGCACAACCATAAACGCAAAGTCGCAAACGCAGTGAAACCCTATGTATTAGAACCCTGACTCTGGCTCTAACCCTAACATGTCCCTAGCAACCCCGAGAAACACCCACTCGTACACTTGCCAGTGGATCTACATGCACAACATGGTATGAGCAGGCTGCACTACCGAGACCTCTATGGCAACCAGGGCAGCTCCTTGCTGTGCTCCCACTCCCAGTATTTACCCTTGTAGTATAAGTATGTACACAGTAGGCCTATTTCTAGTACTTAGACTGTTGGTCTCCTTCCCCCGTTCATTTTATAAAAATAGGACAAACAACCAAACAGGACAAGGTTCCTATTCGAGTTTTACAGTGGATCGTCCATGGGTTCTCCGCCCAGCCAGGCGCTGGTGCACGCGTGCAGTGGCGCGGTGGCCGGTGCGGTTGCGCTGTCCCTGCTCTTTCCGCTCGACACGATGCGCATCCGCCAGCAGGCCGCCGCGACCCGCAAGCGCGGTGAGAGCACAGCCGGCGCGCTCGCGACGCTCCGCGAGCTCCTGCAACGCGAGGGCATCGCCGGACTGTACCGCGGTCTGCCCTCGACGGTGATCGCGCTCTTCTACGCGAGCTTCTTCTACTTCTTCCTCTACAACGCCCTCAAAACCCGCCTCAAAGGCAAGAGCGCCCTCCTAGTCCCGGCGCTTGCTGGCATTGCCAACGTGCTCGCCTCTTGCCCGGTCTACGTGTTGAGCACGCGGCTACGCACGGCGTCTCCCGGCGAGTACCGTTCGGGATTGCGTGGTTTTCTGGACTGTGCGCGCCTCATGGCTCGCCGCGAGGGCCTCGCCAGCTTCTGGTCAGGCGCCGTCCCTTCTTTGTGGCTCGTGACCAATCCTACGATTCAATGGCTAACGTATGAACGTCTCAAGCTGCTACTATCAGCGCGCATGGTGAGGCGAGGAGGTGGTACGAGTTCGCTGAGCACCCTCGAGGTCTTCATCTCCGGCGCCATCGCCAAAACACTCGCGACGCTCGCAACCTACCCTCTTCAGGTGGCTCAGACGGCGCTCAGGGCAAACGCGCCAAAGCCGGCAGCAGTAGCGCGTCTCGAGACGCCAATCAAGAATGGGCTGGGAGCGCTAGAAGCGCAGCGGGTGGCAGCGCCGAATGCGTCGAGTGAGGGGGGACAGTCCACCATCGCACGGTGCGCCGACGCGCCGACGGGAGACGCCGATACGGACGGGAAGTTTGCGGGTACGCTCGACTGCCTTCAGAGCATTGCGAGCGAGCGAGGCGTTGGTGGCCTCTATAGCGGTCTCGGCAGCAAGATAGGGCAGACGGTGCTCACGTCGGCGCTCCATGTCGCCTTGTACGAGCGTATCTTACGCTTCGCCGAACAGGCCAGAGAGCGCCGACGCAACGGATAGCTTATAGTCGCCATTGACAACGTGGGGCCTTCCCTTAAGGTTCCCTCAATTTATTTATTTTATTTTGTGATCGATTGTATTTGTATATGCTTATGGTAAAGTAATAGTACAAGTTAAAGTGATTCAGTAAATATGTAACAGACGTGTGTTTTCTTTGTAGTCTTACTAAGCTATCATTTTAAATTGATTATAAAGCAATGCCATGTGAACGCCTGAGCCTCTAGCTATGGGCAGCTTTCAAGGTATGATTCGAGATTGAAGTGTCTCTCTGCATGGTTGAACGCCCACGCGCGATCATACGCGTCCGTGCCGTAATACTTGCGCACGAGAAGGAGGAGCCGTTGCGTCTCTTCGGTGGTGAGCCGTTTCTCGTCCGCCTCCGCGCGCATGAGCCCCAGCTGCTTGCTCTCGACGAGATCACCAAAGAGGAGCACGCTGATCCACGGGAGCGCTGTCGCAGGGTTGCGCTTGTAGTCGTCGAGGAAGGTCATTGCAAACATCGAGTGCTTGGCGTCGAACTGCAACGAAGAGAGAGAGAGAGAGATGATCCGTTCCCGTTCCATCTCCCGTTCCATCTCCCGTTCCATCTCCCCTCATATCTCCCATCATGTATCCCTTCATGTGTCCCATGATGTATCCCATTACTTCTCCCTCGTAGCAGCATCGGGGGGGTGTAGGGGTGGGGTAGAGTGGGTGGGGTAGAGTGGGTGGGGTAGAGTGGGTGGGGTAGAGTGGGTGGCTAAGAGTGGGTGGGGGGGGTGTCACCTGTGAGAGGAGCATGAAGTGGCCCTTCTTCCCGGGCTCCGACTCTCGCCACACTGGAAAGACGAATAGAGGAGACTCGGCGCCTCGGTCAAGGATGAGCTGATGCTCGCTCTCATTCAGCGAAGCACCGGAGACCGCTGGCTTGTCGCTGTGGTATGTCTCCCAAATCGCGGCGACGCGCTCTGCGCAAAAGATGGCGGTGACAAGTTGGAAACGCGCGGTGGGACAAATGGGTGAATTGGGGTTCAAATGATGGGCTCTCGCATGCATGGACTGCGCATCGAGGGACATCATCGCGCAGCCACACGTCACCGTGCGGCCACGCATTACCGCGCAGCCACGCATCACTGTGCAGCCACAAATCACCGTGCAGCCACACATCACCGCGCAGCCACGCACGATGGAAGGCGGCGGCTCCTTTTTATTGTACACCTGGAGGCTCTGCAGTGAATGCATCGAGTTTGACAATGTCATCGAGCTTGCGCGCCGTTCCCGGGAATGTGGGGAGCGACGAGAGCCGCCGCGCCACCCTGCACGGCGCGGGCATGCGCCACAGCGCTCTGCTCACGCAGCGAGTCGTCGGCTTCCGCAACATGATCGGGGTCTATTTCGAATTAGTAAGGTCGATCTATATGTACCAAGGTGTCATAGGTACTGAAATCTACCATTTTGTAGATGAGCTCCGTCCACGATGACGATGATCGGTTCGAGTCTCAACGTGCACAATATTGACCAGCGCTGCTCGCTGGTGCGGTTTGAGGACGATGCCTTGCCTGATGGGGTTGTGGAGGCCGAGCAGCATGGGTCAAACTCGGAGAAGTTTGTCATGGGCACGTCGTCAGTGATCTGGCCGCCCGCGCTTCTGTTTTCGAAACACCTCTGTCGCAACAGCAGCCTCGTCAAGGGTAAGCGCTGCGTTGAGCTCGGAGCAGGCGTTGGATTAGTCGGGATGGTTGCTGCAGCGCTTGGAGCAGATGTTGTCATGACCGACTTGGAGGCGGGCTTGCCGTTGCTCGAGGTGAACGCGGCGCGTAGTAAGGCAGCAGCAGTCGGCGGCTCGATCAAAGTCGCTGAGCTCTTCTGGGGTAACGAGCAACACATTGATGCTCTTGGCAGACACACATTCGACGTCGTGCTCGCGACAGACGTGATCTATCATCAAGGCGCAGACGTGATGACTGCACTTGTACACTCAATCTCAGAGCTGCTCTCACCAGAGGGGGCCTGTCTGTTATGCTACGAGTTTCGTGACGACTGGGCCACAGTAGCAGAGTTTCAAGACGCAGCCAAGGTGCGTCCCATCGCTTTCTCTTGCAGCTGCTGCACATGTTGAGCCAGTGTGCTTGCGCCGTCGTGAGATGTGCTTGCACCCTCTGCTCGCCGTTGAGCGTCACTCGTTTGCCTTTATGCGCGTGCAGGCAGAGGGGCTGAACGTGGAGTCCGAGCCTCTGGAAGGCCCTGATGATATGGACGACGACTGGGTCGTCTTCACGATACGCCGGATGAACGAAGCTACGCTCGCCAGAACGGCTGTAGAAGCAACCGAAGGATCATGATGAATATTAATTATTGGCAATATGAATATCCATATCGCCAGCACCAATATGCTGAATATAAGAATTTTCGATTTTCATTTTGATTTCCCTCGCTGTTTATTATTCTTCTCGCCCGTACACCCATGGCTAGCCGGCCATTGAATCACGTTTAAGCAAGACATAGTTAAAAAGATTGTGATTAAATATAATATGTGATGAGAGGGTGTGCATGGGTTGCAAGGTGAAACGAATGAGCACTCACTGTTCACCCCCCCAAAATAAGTTCCGGTTTTCATGGCCCAAAGACGCGGTCTTCATGGCTCATGAAGATCCAGTCTTCATCGCAAAGCATCCTGCCTTGATCACCCAAAGTTCCGGACCGCCCAGCTCTCGGAAAACTCTCACAGCAAGCTGTGCTAGCATGCGTGGCCTAGCGGCGCCATGGCGACTTTTCTCTCGACGCTCGAGAGAGTGCCATGATGAGCAGAGCGAACGAGGCGCCAGCCGCAGCGCCCGCGCCCACTGCGCCAATACTCGTCGGCAGCCGCTCACGTGCATCGGCGTCACGTGCGAGCTCGTGCCGCCGCTGCTGCATCCGCTCGAGGCTGTGCAGCCGCTCCCACGAAGGGAGCAAGAGCCGTGGGATTGGCGGCAGCGAGAAGGTCAAGTCGTGCAAGTCTTGTCCGCCGGGCGTACCGTGTCGGCCAAAGTGAGGAAACTCGGGGAGCGATGCTGCGGCGCCCTCCTCAAACCACTCGCAACCGGGCGCGACTGCCTGCGTGGGCCTCGGAGGCGGGAGCTCGGGTCCGCCTGCTGCGCTCGCCGCCGCGCGCCACGCGAGGTCGAGTTTCGACCCGACGTGGAGCGAGAGCGCGCCAATGCAGCTTCCGAGGGACGACTGCGACAGCGGTGGCAGCGTGAGGTACCAGCACTCGAGACGACGACGCCACTCGCGATGCCACTGCTTGCGCGTCACCGCCGCCGGTGAGACCTCCTCTATGCGTCGAGACGGGCGCTCCTCCTCACCGCACTGCGGCGGATTGGCCTCGTGAGCGTCGTCAGCAGCATCCTCGCCAGCATCCTCGTCAGCCACCGGCTCCGGCCCGCAGAGCTCAAACTTGGGGAGGATTCTCTTGAGGAATGCGTCCCGTTCGCTCTCCGGTCTCGCGCTAAAGATGGCCTCCATCTCAGCCTCGAGCTTCGCCTCGAGCTCAGACTTGAGATTGTCATCAGCGCTCGCGTCCTCCGCCGAGCGCCTTCGCTGCCCTCCCCCCCTCCATCCCCCCCCCTCCCCCCCATTCTCCTCCATCCGCCTCCGCCGCCTATCAAAGATGCGCCTGAGGCGCCGAATCGTCTGCAGCGCCTGGTTCCCATACTGTTCGCCTTCATCCGAAAACCCCCATGCATTGTAGAGCGCGAGCTGGGAGTGGAGTGCGTACAAGAGCTGGCGAGCGCCGAAGCCGGCATCTTCAGGGATGTGCTTCCTGTAGCCCCTCCAGAAACCCTCCCAGAAACTCTCATCGAAGCTTCGATCAGGGCCTTGCTCACATTGGCTCAGAGCGTGCGCAAACTCCGCCTCGTGGTGGCCGTAATAGCTCGCGGGGCGGAAGAGCGCGGGCTCGTCGTGGACGAGCGCGACGTTGAGCGGGTGGAAGCTCCCATGGAGCAGCGAGGGCGTCACGCGCAATCCCTGGAAGAAGGCGCGCAGCTGTCCTGTGGCCTCCATCAGACCATTCCACTCCTCGGCCACGTAATAATCGAGCGCCGGGATCGTTTGCCGCTGCTGCGCAATATACATCTGGTGGTTGATCCGATTCTCGCGGAAGAAGACGACCCAGTCGTCAGTCCACTCATTCGTCTCAAGCGAACTCGCCCCTCCGCCGACTGGTCCGCTCCCCTCTTGTAGTGAAGTAGACCGCCCTCCGAAAGCCTCAGTCGGCACGCTAAAGCCGAACGCGGAGGGCGAGTGGGCGGGTGGGGCGAGGTGGAGGTGGGCCATCCGGACCCCCAGTGCCTCCGCGTGCTCCACTCCCAAACGCGTCCCATCGGAGAGGTGCTCCGTGATGAGAAACGAATGATTCGGACTGCCGCCGCTTTCTGGACTGCCGCTACCATCCGGACTGCTGCCGTCAACGTGCACCAGAGCGGGCACCCTGACGCTCCCCGTGGCGGCGATGGCTTGGAGGCTGAGCGCCTCGCCCTGGGTACCCTCTGTGAGCCCACGTGCCCACGCCTGCACTCCATACGTCACGCCACTCCCCTCTGTGCTGTACTGCGCATACGAGCTGTGCTCGTCGCCGACGATCGGCCCCTCTCTCAAGGCGCCGAAGGAGTCCTCGAGCCACTTGTGAGCGGCGATGCTGCGCAAAGGTAGGGTCGATGAGAGTGCCACCTTGCTCGACACGAGCAGCCACCACAGGCGGCAGCGCGAGGAGAACATATTGAGCAGTGTGATCAAGCCATGGCGGACTCCATCATCAGATTATGTTTTTCACGTGGTGACGCTTTCGGAATCCTACAATCTCCATTTGGTATCAACAAAAAAAAAGGGCAAATTCTCGTGAAGTCGACGAGGGGCGCTCAGCGTTGCTTTGCGAGGTGCGCGCGCAGCTCGCGCCGCGACCATGAGCCCCTGCGACCCGCCGCCATCAGACCCAAACGCCCTACCGCCCTTCTGCCCTGCTGCCCTGCCGCCTTGCTGCACTGCCACCGTGAACTGCAACCGCACCCGCCACCCTGCCGCCACGGCCAGCGCACACTTGCCACCCTGCCGCCACGGCCAGCGCACACTTGCCACCCTGCCGCACGGCCACCCTGGCGGCAGCGCACCGCGCACGATGAAGGTCAAACAAACGAAAATCAAAATCACCGATCCACATGTGACGGAAAGATCACAATGTTGCTGAGTGCACGCGAATACGCGCACAGCGTTCGCCAGGCGCCCCCGAGCACACACATCTCCCAGATTGCGCCCCCGAGGCTCTCCCCGTGCGGCACCCCCCGAGCACACACGTCTCCCGTGTCACATCGTCCTGAAGCTTCACCTCATGCACCCCACCAGCGTCTCTCTCATGGAGTCTCTCCCACTCGAGAGCGGCGGCGCTGCTCCCCACTGGTGGCGTCGTCTAGATGGCGAGGACCTCATCTCTCTCCAGCCGCTGCGCCGTCTCCGCCACGAGCCTTTCGCGCTCCCGAGTGATGAGGCTCAGCCAGCCCAACGCGACCGCGCCGTCGACTGGTTCGACTGCCGCACCCTCGCGCAGTATCTCGTCGCATCGCGCTACTTTTTCCATCCCGCGTCTCGGCGGCCCATCAGTCGTCACGAATGCACAGCGCTCGACGAGCATTTGCTCCGCCACAAGCTGACAACCAAGCAGCTGCCGCGCGGCGCTGTCGCCGCCGCGTTCGATAGGGCTCAGGCGGAGGCATCGCAACGGCTCGCCGATGAAGATCCGGTGAGGCGCGAGGAGATGGCGCACCGCACGGCGCAGGAGCTGATGCGATCGCTCTTCGAGCCCGCGCGCGCCGCCGCCGACGCCGCTCGCGACGCGGCGGCTCGCGGCGCTCGCGACGGCACCCCCGAGGTGACGCGATCGGGGGAGGGTCTAAGAGCAGCCGCCCGTCCAACAGCGGCGGTCAGCTCGGAGGGGAACCTTACTGTTATCGATGATGACCTTTTCCCACGAGGTGTCAACCCGCGCGCTGCGGGCGAGTGGGCCCGCGGCGCGGCGCGGGAAGTGTCGCCCTTCCCATCTCTCCCCGCTCCCTCGACACGACGCGCGCCGCTCCAAATGCCGCGCCCATCGCCACACGTCCCCAGACAGCCGAGCGCGGGCGCATGCGCTGAGGCGGTTGCCGCTCCGGCTCCTGCCGACGACGACGGCGCCGCTGCGCGCCGCGAGGCACTCCGAGCCGCTTTTGGCCGGAGCGACGCTGAAGGCAGCACTTTTGCCGCATCGTCCGCCAAGGCGTTCACCGCGGAGACCCTCGCTCTCGCGCGGGAGAGCCCGGATCTCGTGGCTCAGCTGGAGAGAAGGCTCGACGCGTTCGTCGCCGGTGCTGCGCGTCGCGAGGCGCTCGAACCGATGACGCGCAAGCAGCGCGCTCTCGTGCACGAGCTTGCGAGGCATTATGGGATCGCGACTGCCTCATACGATCCCGAACCACGCAGACACGTCGACTTGTTCCGATCGGAGCGCACGGACTGGCCGTCGCTCCGGCTGAGCGATGCGTGCAAGGTTCCTGTCGCGAGCTCCGACAGTTGCGCCAGTGCCGCGGGCGGCAGCGCAAGCCACGACAGTGCGAGCTACCGGAGCAGCGCCGCGCACGCCGGCGAGTTGGTGCTCGAGCTCACGCAGGCAACGCATCAGTCTCACACACCCATTTTCACACACTTGTCACACCCCATTTTTCCCCATTGGTCACACCCAATTTCTCCGCCATTCGTCACGCGCCATTCCCCCACCCCCAACGCAGGTCGAGTGCGCCGAGGCGGTGCTTGCGCGCACCCTGTCGTTTTTGGATGGTGAGTACCTGCTCCGCTGGTCTAAGCGCCACGACGGCGGCTTACCGAGCGCCGCGCTCATCTTCACCTCCGAGGCGATCGCCCGTCGAGCACTCGAGAATCTCGGCGGCGGCACGCGCGGACTCTTTCGGGTCACGCAGCCCGCGTGGGCCGCGCGCGGCGGCTCGCGCAATCTCTCGACGCTGATGCGTGCTCCGTCTACGCGTGCGACACACCCACCCGGTCTCGGTGGCCATGAGGACACGGCGGAAGCCGTAGCGGGACCCGATCCGGTTGCCTCGGCCGATGCGGTCCTCGCGACCGATCTCAGTGCGGCGGATGCGACGCCCAAATGGCGCAGCAGCTCGGCCGTGGCCGCGCAGCAGCTTGCGGCGGCGGAGCGCGAGGCGCAGCTTCAGGCGCGCCGCGCCAGCCACGCCGCGCGCTGCCACGCAGACGCGATACCACCGGAGGCGCCCGAGCCGGTCGATCCTGTTGACGCTGACTTGGTCGAGCAGCTCGGTGCGATGGGCTTCTCACAGAGGCGCTGCGTGTGGGCGGCACGCGTTGCGAAGGAGGGCGGCCCCGAGCAGAGATTGGCCGCTGCCACCGAGCTCCTCTTGCAGCCAGTCGACCCCGCGAGTGAATTCGTAGAGCGCCAGCACACCGGCAGGGCGGTCGCAGTTGGGGGCCGTGCTGCTGAGAGCCGACAGAATGCTAGCAGCTTGCGCGGAAAGAAGACGCAACCTCCGAAAGTCGCGCAGCCACAAGCGGTGAGGGTGGCGAATCCCTGGGACTTGTTGGGCGACGACGATTGAGGCTGGAGCTGGTAGGTGCAATCAGACTCCGAGACTCAGACTGTTCGTCTACTTTTGAAGACGCTTGCGCAGCACGCCCACGCCTTGCTCGTGAGGCTCGACGAATCAAAGGAGAACTTGCGAGCATAATTATAATAATTGATAATAATAATTATAATATGACTATTTTAACAACAACAACAACAACACACACACACACACAATATATATATAGGAAAAACAAAAAGCCATATAATTAAATAAAATTATTATAATATATATCATATAATCATTCAATATAAATATTGATATTCATATTGATATAGATATTCATATTGATATTGCATATTCATATTGATATTCGAATTTACATCATACGACGGGAACCCTCTCTGTCTCTCTGAGACACACACTGATGTGTATCAATAACTGTGGTGTCTAACACCTCTAAGAGTACTCGGTCTCTGTGTGCACAATTGTGTGCGCACCAGGATTCATGATTGCATCGATCTCCTACATCATCTTTGGGGGCGCCTTCCTCAATCGAGGATTCGAGAGGCGCACATGCCGGTGTCGATATCTGCCATGATTTGATCATTTGCTCCAGGTGATCTTGACGGATTTGGCGCGAGCGAGGGGCGGGCCGCGCTGGCACCAGCGCAGGAATGACTTGATGCGCTCTGACGAGCCACTCACGTCCAGAACCATCCCGACATCGCCCCGCTTGAAGCCGTTGCGGTCGAGCTTGAGGCCACGGTTGAATACGCCCTCAATCTACGAGGCAAAAAAGAAGGGGGCACAACCATGGAAGCATCGGGCGAGTAGAGCGCATGGGGTCAAGCTGGAGAGTGTACAGAGAGAGCGTACAGAGAGAGCGTACATGCCACGAGGGTGGGCAATGGGGAGGGAGAGAAAACCGAGGGCTCCACCCACGCTGCGCTATGCACACCTGCAAGTGCCGGCTGTAGTAATCGAGGTCGCCTGCGTCTCCTTGCATGTCGATTCGTGCCTGCATCTTGGGCTCGAGTCGGATCTGGGGGAGGAGGGGGGGGGGCGAACACGGAATAGGGGCGGTAGGGGCGGGCAGGGGCGGGTAGGGGCAGGTAGGGTTAGGCTAGGGTTAGGCTAGGGTTAGGCTAGGGTTAGGCTAGGGGTCCTAGTGAGGGGCGAGATAGTGAGGGGTGGCAAGTAAGCGGCGCGGCCGCTGGGGCAAACGGGGCTGACGTGTGCGCGAGAGGTGTGCGCGAGAGGAAGGCGCGCGCACCAGCGGGAACTGCGCATCGTACCCGCCAACGGGCTCCTGCCATGCGGTGCGGCAGGAGGCTCCCGAGACAGCAGACACTGACGCATTGATGGAGCTGACGAGCTGATCAAGCTCAGGCTTGGAGCCCTCAGCGACCACCTCGAGACGCTCGCCTGCGAGGTCGTACACCACTCCCTTGAGCCCCTCTCCGTGCTCTCGAACGCTCCCCGGCACCTGCGCGAGGAGAGACTCCGGGCCGCGCACGAGCAGCGACACACGATCATCGAGAGAAATGGGCGCCTTCTGCTCGAAGCCGGCCATGGAGAGGCTGTTCGCTCTCGCATACGCGCCGCTCGCGCCACGCATCGAACCACGCACCGAGCCGAGGCCCGGCACCACGAGCCCGCACGCCGCGAATGCGAGGAGAGGAGCGATCATGGTTTGTCGGCGATTGCTGATTCCGATGAGAAAGGATCGGCGAGGTATTTGTACCGGTAACAAGTAAGTAGCAAAATCCTACTCGTACTGGTTATACATATACAATATAGGAACCTATCAAATAATATGAACAATGCGAGAGCAGATTCAGCATTCCATGCTCTCATTGCGAGGTGAGCTCTCAGTCTCTCCGAGGAGCTCCCATTTACTTGCTCTCTAGCCACTGCGTTTGTCTCTCAGCCCGAGGCTGCGCACGAGACGCGCGAGGCCGCGCGCGCGTCGGCGCAATGGTCTCGTCGGCGACTCCTCGCGAGGTCTCGCGCTGTGGCGAGGCGCCTGGTACGTGGCGTACTCCAACCCTCGGATGCTGCCGCCCAGGACTGCTCATGCCGTCGATGCGCAGAGAGCGCGGAGGAGAGCGCGGAGGAGACGCGCGCCGAGGCTGCCGTCTCGCTTGACCCCCCTGTTGAGCATGGCCTTGTGGGTGGCCTGCGGTGGCAGAAGTGTGGGCAAGAGCGCTTACCTCTCAGGCGCGTTGGCCCTGCTCCAGGCGCCCCGCGCGACACGTCCCACTGTCGCCACGTGTCCCACTGTCGCCACGTGTCCCACTGTCGCCACGTGTCCCACTGTCGCCACGTGTCCCACTGTCGCCACGTGTCCCCCAGTCGCCGATCCCACCGGGCATCGCGCTGCTCTTCTTTTCTCGCGGCGCACCACCGCTTCCCCCGCCGCTCGGCTTGGCGGGCATGCACTGTCGCCACACGGTCTTCATCCCCACGAGCGATGCGCGCCGGATAGCCTCCGTCGACCGAGCGCTCCCGCGTGACATCCCCCCTCCCTCCGAGACGTCCGCCGGCTGCCGCGCCGCAGGCCGCTGCTCGCGGTGGTCTCGAGGACGTGTGACCTAGGGGCGTGGCTGGTTTGCTCACTTGAGCGGCGTCGTCGCGCGCACAGGTCTCTACTCGTGCGCAGCTGCGGCGCGCGTCAAGGGGCTACATCTTACTCGGCTATACATCTGACTCGGCTATACATCTGAACTCGGCAGGTCTTGAGAGAGTGCGTGTGGGAGATGTGTGTGTGCGGTGCGTGCATGAGACTCTGAACGCGTGCATTAGATTCGCAAGTCGGCCTCAAGGTCTTTGAGCCCCTTGAGCTCGCGGATGAAGCGCTGCGGCGTGAGCAGCTGCGTCGAACCCAGAACGAGCGTCGTCCCGTGCCTAGCGGCAGCGAGGTGCATCTCGCGACACTCCGAGTAGGTGACGCCGCCCACGATGAAGACGATGAGCTTGGAGCCTGGCGAGGAGCGGGAGGGGACTGCGTGTGTGTGCGAGGGGGCGGTCTCTCTCTCTGTGCTAGGTCTCTCTCTCTCTCTCTCTCTCTCTCTCTCTCTCTCTCTCTCTCTCTCTCTC
>MDSY01032810.1_pt1 | contig 15779 bp, 20 predicted proteins | sample 811131 | NCBI WGS metagenome assembly MDSY01 (sample SAMN05326643, study PRJNA326480) | marine metagenome | isolation source: seawater | place: Atlantic Ocean: South West | collected 2010
AACGGTCAACTGATTCAGAAATTTTCTCTCCCATTGATCCTGCTCTGTTTGTATATATCAAACCATAATCTTGGTCTTCATCGTACCATCTATCTCTTAAGGTATAAAGGTTTTTGGGAACCCCACAATCCTTAAATAATTTTTTAAAATGGTCTATTTGTTCAGGGCCATCATACATGCTAACTACGATTTGCGTAAGCCCTGCAGAAAACAAGTCGTTTATAATCTTTGGTTTTATTTTGTCCCCATTTGTGACAATTTCTACTCTTATATCATATTTTCCAAACGGTTTAATTATGGAAGGCAGGTGTTTTGTAAGTAGAGACTCACCTGTTCCGCTAATGTTGACAGTCCCTTGAAAATTTAAATTGCTGAGTTCTTTCGCGATTAGCTCAGCTAAAGAAACTTCCATATGTAAGTTTTGATTAGGATAGTCTTCACTTCTTGGACAAAAAACGCATTTTCTATTGCATAACTCATTTACATTTAACTCGACCCAGCTAAATAGCGGAACACCGTCTACTAAAAAAACATCATCGATGCTTGGTCTTTTCCTCTCAATATTTTTTTTGACAGCATTGGTAATTGTTTTTGCATTAAAATCTTTAAGTTTCCAATTTTCTAGCATTGTTCTAAAATGTATTCTATTGTATTTTTTATGTTTTTCAAGGAATATTCTTTAGATATGAATCCGTCGCAAGAATTTTTATTAACATTTACTGTATTAAAGATATCTTGGGGTTGAAAAATTTCATAATTCATATCGCTATCGGGAACCTTTATGTTTGGCAAATATTTATACCCATTGAAATAAGGTTTATTTGAAAAATTCATGGAAAAACAAATTGAATTAGTAAAATAAGTTTCCCAGCTTATAGAGCTACCAGATATGTTAAATATTTTATTGCAAAACTTGACTGCAGCAAAATGATCCTGGCTATCAACGATTTTAATATTTGGAAAATTTTTTATTATATTCTCATATTGAGGTGCATCTGCAGCTTTTCTATGATATATACCAGAATACTCCGTTTGTGACTCATAAAAAATGTAATCATGTGGGTAGGTTTTTAACAATATCTCGTAATCGCTTTGATGCGATTCGTGATTTAAAAAACTAAGAACGCTTTCGTTTTCTGTGAACTGATCATTATGTTTTGATGCCCCTGGATTGGACGGAGTTATAAGGATAAAATTTTTATTTTTATCTAACTTATATTTTGAGACAAATTTTTCTTTACTCATTATCTTGCCGAATTTTAATGGAGCATTTTCTAAATAATAATCATAATGGGGCGAGCCAGTTGAAAACGCAAAATGTTTTGCATTGTTTGTTTTATTTTTAATTTCATAAAGCCACCTTTTCCATATTTCTCCTTTTAGAAAAAAAAAGTTAGGAGCAAAATTTCTGTCCTTGTTATCAGGTTTGCAATTAACTAGAGCGTCGTTTCCTCCTACATCCCAGATTGCCCACGCGCATTGTAATGAATTTAAATTATTTGGATATCTTGTCTTTGGGGCAATATGAGTAGCTGAAAGTAGTAAGCTATAATCCTTAGAGATTTTGATGAGATCTTCCCAACTACTTAATGTCTTGAGATTTTTAATTTTTGTAAAGTTTTCTTTATTAAAATAAAATTTTTCATTACCTTTAAATTTTTTATTTAAACGTATGTCTTTATCAAACATTAAAAGATCTACGTCGAACTTGTCAATAAGTTCAATATACAAATTTAAACCATCATATGGGACACTGCTCCAAAAGTAATCTCCAATAAAAATTGCTATTTTCTTGTAAAACATTTTACAATTCATGAAAATAATTTAATTTTATTAAGTCTTTTATAGCTGACTTTTCACTTTTAAAATTATGATTTTTTTCAAATAAACTCAATGGGCTCAAATATTTTTTAACAACTTCGCCCTTCGGCCAAGGTTTTGTTCGAGTTTCAAAATAATCTATTCCGTCTTTATCGTATTTTTCATACCACCGAAGTTTATTGTGATCTTTTCTTATCGAATCCCAAAAAGGTTCTCTTTCAGAATCTATGACAATTTTTTGTGATGAATAATAATTTCCGCCAAAAAGATTATATAAATATACATTTCCTATTCCATAATTTTTTAAGGCTTGTATGCAGGTCCTTATAGATGTACTTGGGTTCTTCAGTTTATATGATGTAAATATATCTTGGATTTCTGGAAAACCTTCAATTAGCCACTGTAGGTTCTCGTTTTGAATTACTTTTATATTTTTTTCTGCTTTATCAGCATACCTTTTGAATTTATCAATACGGTTTAACGGGTGGTCATTGCCTTCTTTAAGCCATATCTCTTTAATATTCCATGGGTTATGCTGTTTTAAGTATTTTTGCGCTACTATTTCCCATGCTGGCGAATTTCCTCCAAAAGAGATTATGTCAATTTTGCTGCCTACTTTTTTTTCATAACCAAGTATTTCAAAGCAATTAGTCCTTATTACTAAATCAAATTCATCTATTTTGCTTCCTAATTCTCTGTCGAAACATGACCCAGCGTTACCTACTATGACAGATTTCATTATTTTTTAGTTAAATTTAAAAAGTATATCAATATGGGCGTCCGTATTTTGATCTGTATCATTAACGTCGTCATATGAATAGTAAATAACTTGATAATTTTCTAGAGGCTTAAAATCTTCTAATAAATCTGTGCCTGTTAGTTCACTTAAAGTCCTTTTCCAGTTATCTTTATGCCTAGTTAATTCAACATACGAACAATGATTTGCTCCAAATGTTTTATCATCTGTGTGGCATGGCAATTGGCACAATAAACCTAATTTTGATACCTTTTTAATGTTTTTCAAAACTAAAGAAAGGTCCTGCATGTGTTCTAGTGAGTTATTTGCATAGACCAAATCAAAAGAATTGTCATCAAAATGTTGGTCGAGTTGGTGAGCGTCTATTTTTTTTATGTGTTTTTGATCTTCTATATCTATACCTGTACAATCAAAGCCTTGTTCAATGAAGCTTAAAACTTCTGCGTCATCTCTAGATCCCACAGATAAAATACTTTTAACCTGTGAATTTAATAGTGAATTTATTAACATTCCATGTTTTTTAAATTGATCTAGTTTGTATTTAGAACGCGTAAGTCCTCGCTTTTTAACTTGTCTAATTTGATTGTCTAGATAACCTTCTTGTGGTCGATACTGTTCTAGCTGAGTAAAAAAACGTTTCATTTGAGTTACTGTGATAAAAATGAAAAATAAATATTTATTAAATTTCTTTGAACTTTAGCGTTCTGCCTGTCTGTTACTGCATGAATTGCATCCATATTATTTTTAAAAAACACGCAAGTATTTTCTTGATATTTTATAGTGTCGATTTTAACTAAATCTTCATGCTGGCTTTTGTTTTTAAAATCCTTATTAAAAACGTTGCGCCCTAGTTTATGATATTTTTTTCTAATATTTTCGTTTTTATATGAAAAAATATCCAAATCTCCCCCGCTGGAGTCATCATCTTTGCGACGAACATAAAAAAGACCGACAACCATGGAAGATTGTAGGTCAATATGTATTCCTCGAGGCTTTTCTTTACGGGGAAAGTTGACTCCAACATTCGCGCAAGAAACAATATACTCAGAGCTTTTTGGATTTTCGATTTCTCCTATATTAATTTTTAATTTTTTAAAGCGCGCATCAAGATCAAAAATATCCACAAGTTTATGAATAAACTTTTTTGACGTACTCTCTTTAACGAAGCTCCTTAAAGATTGATGAAAAAAATCATTTGAGATAATATCTTCTGTAAATATATCATATCTGTTAGGATCGTTCTTAGGGTTTCCAATTTTAGATATATAATATTTTTTACAAGTTTGTTGGTCTGGATAATTTTCTAATATTTCATTGTACTCTTGCGAATCTAAAGCATTTTGAATTGAAAAATAACTAGAATCATAGTTGCTTTTATGAGTAGATTTTTGATATTTTTTTAGTAAATTCATTTTTTAATAGCTTTGATTAAAATATACAGTTGAGGTTTATCTTCCCATATATTTAATAAATAATACTGAGATTTAAAAAAAAGTCTAATGAAATCTAGATTTAATATACTGGGAACTTCCTTGATAATTGCTTTTTGCACATTATTGTAACCAAACTTTTCTACATTTTTAGAAAAAAGCTTATATTGATCATTACTCTTAAACCGCTCATCCCAGACTGTAGACCATAAATAATTGTCGTCTTGATACGCGTATTCTTGTTCTCCATTTTTTACCCAGCCTATTTTGTAATTCTCAAAACGCCAGTGGTCTCCTAAGCCCCAATCGACATATAAAGTGCCATTTATGTTCAAATGCTCATAACACCTTTCGATAAAGTCCCATGGGTCTTTAGCAAAGTACGCGCATCTTGTGCAGATTATAGTGTCATATTTTTTGTCAAGCGTCCACTCTGAATTTATATTCCAATTGTTTAGTTTTAAGTCATACAAATCGCCATCGTAAAAATTATTGTTAGAGAAGCCTAGTAAAGCCGTAGGCCCTTTAGCCTTGATGGTTTTATTATAGAAATTTAAAACATATGGATCAGACCTACCCATCTAACATGTCCTCCATAAAGGCAAACTTAATGTCTTTACTTTTACTTAAAAAAGACGCTAGTTCTTCTGTCTTTTCTTTGTTTAAATAATTCTTATCCCATTCACAAGCGTGATAAACTATTTCTGTTTTTGGAGTAAGAGCTAGGGGCTTAAAAGGAGGATTACAGGTTTGGTAGACGGTATATTCTTTCTTATCTAGGTTTTCGTAAGTTTTTTTTGCGTAATCTTCTTTAGACAGAGCTAAGATTTCTATACCCATGTCTATTGCTGCGCAAATTGCTTCTCCAGACATTCTCCATGCTGGTGGCCTAAATATAGGTTTGAATATATCCGATAAGCCAGCAAACATAACCTCTTTAAACATTTTTCTAAAAACATGTTCTGTTTCTTTATGTGTTAACGCGGCAAATTCATCATTGTTGCTTATTTTGGGAATACCGTGCAAATGGCCATGAAAACCTATCTCAAAATTTTTTGAGCTTAAATTTTTAACAGTCTCACAGAAATCTGGGTATTCGCTCAAGTATAGTGGATTTTCTGTGGTTTGTGATTTTGTTCGCCAATATGCAGCGGGTATAAACAAAGTGAATTTTATATCTGGATATACGTTTATTAGCTCGCGACATCTTTCCAAAACTTTAGTGGAGGACTGCGGGTGTGGTGATACATCGTCAATACTAACATTTACTAAATACATTTAAAAAACTCTATATAGTCGTTTGCAACTTGTTTTATATTGCTAATTTTAATTGATTTTCTATAAAATTCAATATTAATCCTTAGTCTTTCTAAATCTTCTATAAATTGTTCGACATTATTAAATAATAATCCCCCGTCTCTTACTAATTCTGGATTTCCTCCGCTGTTGTTTGCAAATACTGGTACTCTGGCTGACAGAGCCTCTATAATAGAATTAGAGCAACAATCATTGATGGTCGCGGACACAAATATATCTGTGTAAAGTAGCTCTTTGGCTATTTCTTGTGTAGTTTTTGGTGGTAAACATTTAATATTTTTATAGTGAATATTATTCGGTTTGTTTCCTATGAATGTAAATTCATACCTATCAAAATCTAATCTTTCATCTAGTAGCTTGTAAAAAGAAAATCCTTTGTTAACATTTGGAGACCAGCTTGTGCATAATAATTTTATTTTTTTATTAAGTTGTTTTTTAGAGTTTGGTTTAAATATGTCCTCATCAACACAGTTGTGTATTACTGTTGAATTTTTTGGCGCAAAATTTATTTTTTTAAATTCAGATTTTGCCCAAGAACTTTGAAAAACTGTTCCGTTTGAAAGTTTATTAAATTCTATTGCAATATCCTGTCTTGTATCATTTGGGTGGTTGTACAATTTTTGGAGGCCATCTATTCTGTGAATGAATTTTTTATTTGGATATTTTGATTTTAAGTTAGAAACAAGCTCTATTTCATGGTGGCCGTTGTACAGTATAACATCCGCATTTTGTAAATTTTCATCATAGCTGCCCGTTTTAACAAATTGTTTTTTTAAACATCTTAAAAACTGATTGCCTCCGCCTGTTGGATTGTCTGTTAGTGGGTATGCTATAAAAACTTTCATGCTAGACAAGCTCTAAAATTGCATTTGTTATTTCTGACTCGTCATGTTTTTCAGCTTCTTCTTTATAGAGATGATGCCTTTTGTATCCCAATATTTTGTCGCGGTATAAAGCTATGTCTACAACTTTTGTAGTTGGGTAGGCGGTCATGCTTGGGTTTTGATAGCTAGTGTATACTAGTAAAGATTGCTTATTGACAGCGTTAGACAAATGGCCAAGTCCCCCTTCTGTCGAGATAAATAATTCTGAATTTTTAATTACTTCAGAACTTTCTCTAAAGGATAGTTGTCCATTAAGATATGTTACATTATCAAGCTTTTCAAAATTTGGCGCACCAATTTGAACAAAATTATAATTATTTAATGAATTTACTATTTTCTGCCATTTGTGAAAAGGATAAGCTCTTGACTGAGTCCAGCTTAGCTTTGATCCAGGCTCTATTACAATATATTTTTTAGGAAGTTTGTTTATCACTGAGTGTGACTTTTTGATCTCATCGTCTGTTAAATATATATGACATTTTAGCTCAAAGTTTTTTATTTTTAAATTTTCACATATATTTGTTATAATGTGTTTTTCTGTTTTAAACTTTACTCTTTCCCCGTGATCAGCTAAATAATTGCAATCTGGGTCACTCAAATTTAGTCGGTAACTGTTATCATCTGGGTCTATTGTAAAATCTGGATTATTAAGAAAAATTTCACTGTAATCACATAGACGCCCATTTTCTAAAGGTAAACTATTGACACCTTTTTCTTTTTTAATAGCTGACGCGACAGCAGTCCAAGTTAAATGTCCACCTAATCCCATTTTATTTAGTTATTTTCATTGTCACTATGCCTCGGCCTCTTTCGGGTTCGCGTATTCCATTGTTAAAAATGTGACCAGCGCATTCATATAAAGTTGAGCTAAATTTATATTCATTAATAATGTCATCGACTACCTCTGTGACTGTAAATTTTCCTGGAACATAATCATCCCATATTAAAATACCCTCATTTTTAATTAGTTTTAAGCATGTGTTGAAATCTGATTTTATAACATCATAGTCAGAGTGATTGCCGTCTATAAAACATAAATCAAATGAATTTGAAAAATCTTCAACAATCTTTTCGTAGTCGGAAACGTGTTTAAAATTTATTTTTTCTTTTTGAGGAATCTGGATTAATTCATAAAGATCTAAGTTTGAAACAATTGCGGGTTTAAAATTTATTGCTTCATATTTTTTTTGTATATGCGGGACAATGTCCACTGTGGTGATATTTTTTATTTTATCTAATAAAGATAAAGCATAGCAAGATGTTCCTCTGCCAGTACCTATCTCAAAAAAATTTTCTGCAGAAATGTTTTCTGCTAAACTTTTAATAAAAAAAGTTTGTTCCATTCCGTAAACAAATTCAAAACTTTCTTTTGTGTCATCTACTCTCGTTTTGGTGAGTCTTAGTATGTCTTTTAAATTATCTTGATCATTTTGATAATCGTATGAAATAGAATTAAAGTATTCTTTTATCGAAACAGTTTTCATTAGTTAGTTATTGAGGATTGTTGTATATTATTTAAAATTAAAATATCTTGTGATGCACTTTTAGCCGCATATTTTAACGGAGTTTTGTCAAGGATAAAATCTTTAGCGTTCTTTAATAGTGTAGCGATCGCTATTTCCTGATCATTTAATTTTAATCCTACAAATTGATTATTCCAATGAATAATATTGTCTCCATGTAATTTACATGAAATAGATTCAAGTTCTAAGTAATTTTTACCGCTATGATAAGAAGTATCTTTATTGTCTACTTCTTGGCTGGTTCTTGTTACTTGCGGGGTAAAATGTTTTGTTTCATTATTTAATTCTTGTGATATCTTGAAAATTTCATAATCATTGCCTTTTTCATTTAAACAGCCAGATATAATACTACCTTTTGTTAAGTATGTTTTTAGTGCTTGATGAGTTCTGAACTGAGATTTTTTAACAAAGTAGCTAAATTTATATAAAAATCCAGTATTGTCACTGTGTTTTACTAACCCAAACATCCAATCTTCACCTGGCCGAGAAAGTCTTGATCCTATTATTTTAGATATGCTTTTATCTTTGGGAAAATAGTTTTTTAATTGAGCGATTCCGTGATACTCAAAAGTTCTACTTTCGTTTTCTGCATAAAACGTTTCTCCAAGATAACCAGAGTTTATCAATAGTTTTTTAAATTGCTCTATTGGTAAAAAAGGCCATTGTTCTGAAACTAAAATTTTTAAATTAGATACTTGATCTGTATTTATATAAAATGGAGTGTCTACAAAAATGACGCAATTGGGATTTTTTACTTTTTTTAAAATTTGAATAATCTCAGGTGGCGGTACCGATAGTATTAATAAATCAGGCTCAGTTTTCTCCAAAAGAATATCTACAGAGTCATAAAAGTTAATATTATATTGATTAGATATACTGTCAGCATTATTTTTAGTTTTTTTTGTAAAGCCGAGAAGATTGAAGCTATCATTCAACTTTTTTAAAATTGGCGCATAAAAAAGTTTAGTTCTTTTTCCAAAACCAATAAAAGAAGTTTTTATTTTTGTGTCACAATCTTTCTTCATAGTATTGATTAATTTTTTGATGAACTTCTTTGTTTGAAAAATTTTCTTGATACTGATCTTGATTAGCGAAACTGTAGATTACTCTGATTGATCCTTTTGGATCACTTCCATTGATGGCGCTATGCCATAGTGACGTGTCAAACAGTATAACCTTATGGTTACTAGATTTAATTATTTTATTCGGAAATTTAGAATTAACTTCTGAGTCTTGACTTCTGTTTTCAAAAAATCTAATATGACTTCCAGGTATCACGTTCAAGCAGTCTTCTTCTTTTTCAAAAACTGGATAAAAAATAATTTTAACAGAAGGTGGAAATGGTCCAACTTTTTTTCCTTGATCAAAATAGTTATCCCTATGCCAATCCATATAACTATTTCCTGGATAAGATTTTCTCAATTGAATATGAGCTAAGGTTACTTTTTTATAGTTAGTGTATTTTTCAATTAAGTTAGGTATGTCGCTTTCAAATAAAACATCTATAAATGACGCACTGTAATCAAACGCACTTTCTCTGAAGTCTTCAGTTCCTGGATATTTAGACTTCCATGAAAATTTGTCTTTATTAAAGTTATTATTTCTTGCATCTTCTATTGATTTTAAAAAAATATTTTTAGCAGTAGAATCTTTTAACTCTATTTCTGTATATCCGTTTAAAAAAAATGTTTCTGATAAATTCATTGTGTGATAAGTTTGTTCATTTTGTTTATAAATACTGATGCATACCATTCTTGGGTATATTTTTGCATAAGCATCCATCCTCTATATGAAACTTTTTCAAGTTCTTTAGAATTATCTAAATATTTTTTTAGTTTTTCAATAATTGTTTTGTTGTCATCTTCAACGTTGATTTCAATAATAAATTTTTTAAAAGTTTCTTCTTCTTCATTTGGTATATCTGCCGCTATTGCTGTTCTGCAGGCTGGTATTTCAACATATTTTCCAAACCTGCTTTTTGGCATTCCAGAGCATGTAACACATATTTTTGCAGAGTTAATAGCTTTAGCAAAATCTACGGCGTATCTATTTTCATGAGCGTCTCCCAAAACATATCCTGGGTGTTGATAAACCCCAACTTTATAGTCGTCCGACATTTCCATAAGCACTTCTAACATTTTTTGTCGTAGTGGGTAATGTGGACCGAACTTTGTTGTTACATGTATAGCGCCAACTAAAAGTATATCATGAGTTTTGGGTAGCTTGTAATCCTTAAAAATAGATCTTTCTGCACAATGCGGAATATTTATAAAGGTTATTTGCTTGTTAAATTTTCTATCTTTCCAATCTTCCCAATCATTTTTGTGATGACAAATTACAATATCAGATGAAGATTCGTTAATTTCTTTTGATGTCCACTCGTCATCGTACATTTCATTGTATCTAATGCATTTTGTGTATTTTGAGTCTGCGAAGCCATTTATTTCTAACGGCTTATATCCGATCATAAAGTCTGGCGCAAAGTTGTTATTACTTAGATTCTCATCAGTAGTTTTTTCGTTATTCCAATTTTCCCAGTTTGGGCCTGTCCATAAAAAATTATCTTTTCCAGAAAGTTTTTCAATAGCCTCCATAGAGTGAAAGCGTACTCTTGACATTTTCTTTAAATAGTGTTGTTTGTCACATATATAAGCTATTTTCATAAATATTTTGCCTTTAGTTTTTCGAACAAGCAGTTTTCATCATAAGTTTTGTTTTTATCAAAATTATACCTTCTCCACATTTCATTCCATAAGTGAACTGTATAACTTTCAGATAAATCAATGCTACCAAAAGCTTCGTCAAAAAACATACCCACTTGCTCAAAGCCTATTGGGTTAAAAAACTTCCAATGTTTAACCTTATCTTGTAAATTTAAATGGTCAACACCTTTTCCTACTAGTCTAGGACCAACAACCCCCCACTCCAAAGTGTTTTTGTTTTGTTGTAGGCAAAAGTTATAGCAAAATTTTGAAAACTCACTTTGAGGTGGAGTTTTAATTACACCAGATGTAATATGAGTTTCGCCAGAAATTGTTGCTTCACTTGCAAACACATAATCATCTTTTATATCTATGTATTTAAGGCATACAACATCTGTATCAGTCCACCAGCCACCTTTTGCTTCTAATAGCTTGTATCTAAAATAGTTGGAGAACGCAGAGTAACTGCCTTTACCTAAACCTACGTTATATGCGAATACTTGCTCTTCTGGAAGTATTTCTCTAGCATCTTTAACGTTACAGTTTTCTGGAATGTTGCCTATTTTGTTATAAGTATATAAATCAAACTCATGACCGTTCTTTATATATGAGTTTATACAAAGCTTTTCTACATTAGAAAGCATATCGCCTATCCATAAACTTTGTATTTTTTCACTCATTTAGCCATTTAATAGTGTCCGAGAATAATTCGTCTTCATTCATAGACCATCTTGTGTCGGAAAGCTGTCCTCCGTGAGCATCAGACAACTTTTTCCAGTTATCTTCTAGCATTTCGTTTTTATAGTGTCGCTCTAAACCCATTCTTAGTACATCGGCTGCTTCTGCTGGAAATCCAGAATTATAAAGTGCTGCGGCAAATTGAACAATTACTTCTGGAGGAAAGTCTAAATCCATAGATTTTACCCATTCTTGCGTTCTTTCGTTTTGTCGTTTTCTGACAAACCTTCCAAGATTTGTATAAGTTGGATCATCATGAAAAGCAACAGAGTCATGATTGTGCATAATCCTAAAACCAGAATCTCGACACCTTTTTGCAAACCAGGTATCTTCGTTATGTTTTCCTTCTGCATAGTCTTTTAAATTACTCATGTTGTAAATTTCTGATGAGTCGTATTTTATCTTCTCAAATACATGTTTTTTCATTAACCAGGAGCAACCTCCCGACATATATAGGTAATCATCTTGTTCATCAGCCTCTAAAGTTACATGGCCATTTTTAGGGCTTTGATAACAAGCGTGGTCCCAATATCTTCCTCCGTCTGGCACTCTTATTTGACAAGTCAATATATCATATTCTTTGTTAAATTTTAATAAATTTTTATACCAAGTTTTTGTTAGCAATAAGTCATCATCTAGTATAACAATATTTTCAAACTGAGCTTTTTCGCAGCCAAGATTTCTCATAACACCTAGCTCACCTTTTTTGGCAGCTTCTATGGCTGGAATTTTTGTCGCAAGATCAAGTACTACCTTTCTTGTATCTAAATGTTTACCCAAGGGCTCGGTGTTTCCTACAATCAGTATTTCATAATTAGGTATTTTTTGTAAAAAAATACTTTTTACTAATCTGGTTAAGTGGCTTGTCTTTGTCCCACCAGTAATTATAACGAAACTAATGTTCATCTTTTAATAATAGAAGTTCTACTGTAATTTTTTGTCCTCTTTCTGCAGATGTACTGATTACTTTGCAATCTTTCTAAACTTCTTTTTATAGTAACGTGATTTACATTTAATTCAACCGCCATTTTCTTAACAGGCATGTATATAGCTGGTTTTTGACCAACCTTCGAAACAAGATACGAATAAACCTTGATGTCACAATCTTTTAACTTGCCAGAAACAATATCTGGAACCATATCTCCAGGAACTTTTATAAAATAACTCACAAGGCAAATTGTAAGGCAATTGTTTTAGGTTGTCAAGTAAAACTTTTATGATACCTACTACGGTGCAAAAAAGATACGTGCATTAATATTAGATTAAAAATATTATTAGAACTTATTTTATATTATTTGATTATACAATATATACCCATATGGTATTATATATACTAATAAATCAAATATTTTACTTGAATATATTATTTAATTATAGTATAATTCATTTTATGATTTTTCCTCAAATTATAGGGATTTCAGGTTACGCAAGAGTAGGAAAAGACTCTTTTGGCAAAATATTGTCTCAAGAGTTATCTGTAAAGTATAATAGATATAGCAAGAGATTGTCCTTAGCGCATGAGTTAAAAAAAGATTTAGATGCATTTTTGGTGAAAAAATTTAATATTTCAGCTTTTACTGAAAATACGGAAGAAAAAAAATTTATCAGACCATTGTTAATTTGCTATGGAACGACTTTAATGAGAAAAAAAGATCCAGACTGCTGGATTAATAAGTTACAAAAAACTATTGACATTAACAATTCTTCTGATATAATATCCCTCGTCTGCGACATAAGGTTTGAAAATGAAGCAGATTGGATTCATAAAAACAATGGAATTTTGATAAACTTAGAAAGACCTGGTATAGAACCTGCTGATGAAAATGAAGAATTTAATGGCCCTATATTAAAATCAAAGAGTGATCTAAATGTAGATTGGCAACATGTAGAAAATTTACAGTCCCTTAAACCAAAGGTAAATCAAATCTTAAAAACAATTTTAAAATGAGTGTTAAAATAGACGACGTACAATTAGTAGAAAACATTAAAAATGAAAAGGATGTTGACGACTCTTTACAAGAGTTGATTCAAAGACATACTGGAATTTATCTAGATATCGTTAACAAATATACTCAATACGCAAATACGTCGAATAAGCTTGACTTGATAGATGAAAAAGACTATAATATATACCAGACAGCTTTGAAATATAAAAGCAATAAAGGTACAAAGTTCCCCACTTTTTTAGGCAATGAAACAAAATGGATTTGCCTAAATAAACAAAATAAAATTAAAAAAGAAAAAAAAGTATCTTTTGAAGATATATCTGAAGTTGAACTTGCTCAGCAAGACGACGGTGATCAAGAAAAATTAGAAGTTTTCAAAAAGACAATAGAGCTCGCAAAACAACATCAAGACAAAAGAGTTGAAAAAATATTTGAAATGCGATATATTATCGGAGAGAAAAACAAGGTAATGCCTTGGAAGAAAATAAGCAAAGAGTTAAATATGAGTATACAAGGTTGCATCAACATACACAACTCTGCAATAGAAGAATTTAAACTAGAACTAAAGGACAATAATTATGTATAATAAGTATATATGTGTAGGAAATCTCACGCGAGATCCAGAAACAAGACCAGTGAATGATAGTGACTCAGTTACTAATCTAGCGGTTGCAGTCAATAACCCACTCAACAAGGACGAAGTATTTTATGCTGATGTTCAAGCGTGGGGTAAGGTTGGCGAAAACTGCGCGAAGTATCTCACTAAAGGCAAACGCGTATTAGTAGAAGGTCGCCTCAAGACCAACTCGTGGACTTCAAAAGAAGGTGAAACCAGAAATCGCACTTATGTGGTGGCAAACTCAGTTCAGTTTCTTAGTCCAGTAAATGAAGGCGGAATGCCCGAAGTAGGAACAAAGAAAACTGCGACTCAAAAGAAGGTTCAAAAGCCTGCCCAAGAGGAAACCTTTTCTGACCAAGAAATGGTTGAAGAGTTCGACACTGTACCATTCTGATGAAATTAGTCGTTGATGTGCCATTAAACTCTTTAAGTTTCGGGAATGTTTCCCTAAACTTATTAAGAGAAATGTATAAAAAGGAAATGAACGTAGCTTTGTTTCCTACTGGAGGTCAAGTAGATCTTGAAGCTTTTGATAAGTTAGATAAAAAGTTTGTAGATTGGCTACAAAAATCTATTAATACAAGATTCGAAAAACTTGATAAAGAAACTCCAACACTAAAACTTTGGCACATCAACGGCGCTGAAAACAGAATTACTCCTAGACAGTATTTATTTACTTTCTACGAGCTCGACTCTCCAACGGAAACAGAAAAGACAATTGTCAAATTACAAAATAAAACTATTTTTAGTAGTACATATTCTAAAAAGTGTTTTAAGTTGTTTGACTGCGACAATGTTGATTTTGTTCCGTTGGGCTTCGATACAGACTTTCACAAAACAAATAAAAAATATCTAGAAGATAAAATACACTTTGGTCTTATCGGTAAATTTGAAAAACGCAAGCATACAAGAGAGATTATTCAAGCTTGGGCCAAAAAATATGGCAATAATTATAAATATCAGCTATCTTGTGCAGTTGTTAACCCATTTATGAAAGGTGAGCAAATGCAGCAAGTGTTAGACCAAACTCTTAACGGTCAAAGATACGGTAACATAAACTTTATTCCGTACCTTAAAACGAATTCAGAAGTAAATGATCTTCTCAACTCAATTCAGATTGACCTTGGAGGTATGAGTGGCGCAGAAGGTTGGAATCTTCCCAGTTTTAATGCAACGGCTTTAGGTAAATGGAGCGTTGTATTGAACTCATCTTCTCATAAAGACTGGGCAACAGAAAACAATTGTGTATTGGTTCAACCAAATGGCAAAGAAATCGCCGCTGACGGAGTATTCTTTGACCAAGGTGGACCCTTTAACCAAGGCAATATTTATACTTTCGATAAAGATGAATTTGTAGCGGCCATGGAAACAGCCGAATCTAAAGCTGACACTGTAAACGAAGAAGGCTTAAAACTACAAAAAGAATTTACATACGAAAAAACTCTAAACAAAATACTAGAAGTGATACAAAATGACACACCTTAAAACGCGACATATTGTCACAGTGTCACACTTTGAGACAAAAATTACCAATAAAATGCACAAAATACAAGTTGGCACGCTTCTTGCTAAAGTATAATGCATGAGTACATTAATTAAACACTTAAACCCAATTAGAGATATGTTTTTAATCGACAATAAAGAATACGATCCATTTAGTGATTTTTTCACTACTTTTAGTAAAGCTCTAGACACTGAGCATAGAGTGGCCAACTTTAAAGACGACGGTGACGTTTATACTGCTACTATAGAGTTGCCTGGATACAAAAAGGGAGAAGTAAACATTGAAATTGAAGATAATGTTGTAAAGGTTGTGGCAGAAAAAGAAGGTAAAGACAACTACGAAAACAGGTTTTCTGTTAAAAATGACGTTGACATCAAGTCAATTAGCGCTTCTTTAGAGTACGGAGTTCTAACAATCGTATTTCCTAAAAAAGAAGTCACTAAACCTAGAAAAATTAAGGTTCAGTAATTATAATTTAGTGTAATTTAATATTATGAAAAGACTATATATCTTATCTATTATGGCTCTTATGCTAGTG
>MDSY01064333.1_pt1 | contig 15777 bp, 18 predicted proteins | sample 811131 | NCBI WGS metagenome assembly MDSY01 (sample SAMN05326643, study PRJNA326480) | marine metagenome | isolation source: seawater | place: Atlantic Ocean: South West | collected 2010
TAATTCTCCACTTAGAAGAAGGATTACACTTAGGCAAGGCGGATAAAATCATGGTAAATAATGTTGAGTATTTTGCGGTTCCTTTTGAAATTTGTAGTACTTATCATCAAAATCAAGTTATTTGTAGTGATTTAACAGCTGGTATATTATCTGATTATGGATATGATATCAATTTTGAAAGTGAAGTTATTCAAAAAGGAAATCAATCTTACATAAACACAAAAGATTATCTAGCTACTAATTTTAATATTTCATTGGGCGAAGGATTTAAAATGCAGTTGGCATATATGTATGGTGAATAAATTAATAAATACGTATAAAGAGAACATTATAATATACAATAATGTCTACTTTAAATAGAATCAAAAAAGAGTTAATAGATATACAAAAAGACCCACCAGCAAATTGTTCGGCAGGGCCAGAAGGAGATGATTTCTATGATTGGCAAGCAAGTATTATGGGACCAAAAGACTCACCCTACGAAGGAGGAGTTTTTTGGTTAAAAATTCAATTTCCCAAAGATTATCCATTTAAACCCCCAAAAATACAATTTCTAACAAAATTATATCATCCTAATATATCTTCCTCTGGTTCTATTTGTATTGATATATTAAAGGACCAATGGTCTCCAGCATTAACTATTTCTAAAGTTTTATTGTGTATTTGTTCTTTATTAGATGATCCAAATCCGGATGACCCACTAGTTCCCGAAATAGCTGATTTATTTAAAAAAAATAAAACAGCTTATGAAAAAAAAGCCAGAGAATACACGTTAATTTATGCTATGTCTTCATAAGTCGACGGCAGAGGGATTCGAACCCTCGATGGTAAATACCAAATGGAGCTGAAATCCATCTCCTTAACCGCTCGGACATACCGTCTATCTATATTTTTATAATAAATTAACAATAATAACTTATTAAATATATATATGAATATATATATATATTTATACATTAATGAGAATTATTAGTTTATTAATATTAATTTTAACTTCTGTAACTAGTCTTCAACCAAAAAAATTACCAAGCGGTAAACCTAGAAAATTTGTTCCAAATCTAGAGGAACCTAGAAAAGATTTAACTTTAATTAGTCCAGCCGCGGCTTCTTTAATCACGAAAAATTGGATTAGTAATATTGTGTTAGATGTTTTTAATAAAAAAAATAGTAAAGTATCTGAATTAATTGATGGATTTGAATATGAAGATTTACATATAGTTACTAATATAAATAAATTAAATTTAATAATTGATGAAACCCAAAAAAGATTATCGAATAGTTGGACAAATACAATAAATAATTATGACGATTCATTGATAATTTTTGCTTGGAAACCAAGATGTCTTCAGGGTTTTAATGAAGTATTATTTTTAGTAATTGGAGAATTAGACAGACGAAATAAAGAACTAGTAATTAAGTATGTTATTCAATCTCCATTTTGGGATGATGAGCAAATTGATAGTATTTATTTAAAATTAGCATTAATAGACCAAAATAAGGCAGCTGAAATGACATCCATCAATTTTGATACTTTGTATCAAGAAAATATAAGATTTAAATTAGCATGGGATACATGGTGTATAGATATTGAATAAAAAAAATAGTATAATCCAATTTATTTCCAAGATATTTTAATTTCTGGTTGTTTATCTAAATTTTTCAAAATATTTTCTATTTTTGTATTATTTCTTTCAAATTTCCATGTTTCTTCAGAATGGTTTTGATTTTGTTGTTTTTTTCCTGTTTTTGTATGTTTATCAATAAAATTATATGGTTTACTGAATTTAAAACCATATGTGTTTAAAATATTCAATAGAACTTCTCCTTTAGTTTTTTGAATTTGTTTCATACTTACAATTATATAATTGGACTCTGAATTCCTTAATAAAGATATATTTGATTCTATCATATAGCAATACCATTGATAAACATTCATATTAGTTCCTAAAACAATACCATTTTCAATTTTTTTATCATAACTATTTTTAGAAAATGAATTTAAAAAGGTCTCAAAATCTCTTATTATATAAATAATAACTATCTGTTTCTGATTTAAGAGTTCTTCTTTCAAAATTCCATGTTTGTCATTATGATTAACACTATTATTATCATCTAAATATTTATGTTGATTTCTTAAAGCATACAAATGATTTATAGGAGTATTATTAATAATTAAATAATTTAGCCAACGAGTTCCACTACAGTAATTACCAATAACAAATAGTCTTTTTTTGTTATTACTAATCTCAATCAACTTTTTTTCATCTTCATCAGCTATTTTACCTATTATTGTTTTAATTCCTGTATCAAACTGTGATAGTTGTTTAATTTGCATTATATTCTTTTCTTATAAAAAAAAGAAGATAATTAAACTTTTAATTGGTGGGTACATAACAATTCCACCAATTTGTAAATCCATTGGTTTTACACCACTCTTTTACTTCAGCTTCATATTTTTCTTTATAGATTTTTCTATCTCTAGCTAATACATATAATGAAAATCTGGTCCCAAACCAATTAGTTAATGGACCAGCTACAATAGCGTATTCATATTGATATTTATCTTCTTTAAGTTTAACTATCCAATACGAACCATCTACTGGTACTCCAGTAAAATGGACTTTGCGTTTAGCTGGGATATCATTATTATTACAATAAGAATATCCAGAGATATTTTCAAATTCTTCGTTTGAATTATAACCTTCATTTAAAACAGTAATATTATTATTATACTCTTTTTGTAATTCATAAGTTGCTGTAACATTATAATAATCTACTCCTGTTCCAAATAACTTTGTAGACCTAGAAGTACCCACTTGGTGCCATTTTCCTATATATTTTTTTAAATCAACACTAGACACTACAGGAATTGGAAAAAAGTTTCCAAAAACTCGTGAAGTAACTGTTTTAAAAAGTAAAATCGGTAATAATAGACTTAGATTTCTCATGTCAATATTTTATTATAGCTTGTAATTTTTAAATCTATTTAAATTTATCATAAATTTAATATTTATTAATATATATATTATGTGTTTTAATGCTCCTACTTCAATTATAACTTTTGCTATAAGTTTATCTTCATGTGTTTATCTTTATAATATTGAAAAAAAAAATAAAACTAACAAATTTTGTGCAATTGTAATAATTTTAATAGGATTAATGCAATTATTGGAATTTTTTTTATGGAAAAATCAATCTTGTAATTTAAAAAATCATATATTTTCTTTACTTATTTTAGTAATAATTACTTTACAACCAATAGTAATAATTAATTATTATAATTATTTATTTAAACCTACATTATTTAATACTCCATCCGTTATAGGCTATAGTATTTTATACACAGTTTTAAGTATTTACATATTAAACAAACTAAATAAATTTAAATTATGTAGTAGGCCTACACAAAAATCTTGTAGACTTAATTGGGATGTTTTTAATAAGCTAGGTACAAAGTGTCAAACATTTATTAAATTATTATATATATTTTTTTATTTTATTCCTCTATGGTTAGTAGCCTTAGATGCGTTTAAAAATAATAATTTAGAAATATCTAAATATCCAATTAGATATGCTTTCCTTCCTGTTACATTCTTAGTAACATTAATATTCATATGTATAAAAAAAAATATTAATCCTATTAATTATTTTCAATACTCAGATATCTGGGGAACTATGTGGTGTTTTATGGCTGTATTTTTAGGTATAGTAGCTATTTTAAAAATATAATTAATAGCCCCCACTGAGGATTGAACTCAGGACCTACAGTTTACAAGACTGTCGCTCTACCACTGAGCTATAAGGGCTTGATATTTTAATATAAATAATATACAAAATGAATAATAATTTAGTTTATGTACTAAGCGGAGTCTTATTATTAGTTTTAATTTTAGTGGAAGCAATTTCTGAATCCTTAATTCGGTATTCTATTACGAGTAAGTCATTAGGATTCATAAAAAGTAAATCAGTTCAATTATCTTTAGGTATATTAGGCTATGTAGCGGTGGCTTTTTTATTTTATTTATTTTTAAAATATTTTAAAGGTTCATTTGCTTTTGCTAATGCAATTTGGCAAATTGGAAATATCATTTTAATTACATTAATATCAATGTTTTTATTTAATACTAAACTTAATTTTGTACAATGGATAGGCTTCTCTCTTTTAATTATAGGATTAATTTTATTTAGTATTGAAAATAAAGAACAAGCGTAATAATTATTTAGGATATTAGAGTCATATCTTCAAATCCAGTTTCTAAATCATTAATTTTGTATTTTTCAGTGATATTATTTTCTACTATGTAGCAACATAAAATAAAAATATAATCTGGAATTTCATAATTATAGTTTTTTTTTAAATTTTGTAATTTAGGATTTGAAATGGCTTGTTTGAAACCTATTTTTTTTAAATCTTTAAACCAAGAAATTTGATTATTAAAAATTATTTCAAATGTCATATATTCTATAAATTCTTTACAAGACATTTCTATAATATATCTTTAATATTATTAATATTTTCTATAGAAATTTTTTCAGGAAAGGTTACATTAAATTCTATAATTAAAGAACCTTTAACATCATCTCTTGTAAAGCCCATATTAGGTATATATTTTTTATATCCAGGCTGAATAACACTTCCTATATCATTATTAATTTTATAAGTTTTACCATTTAAATGAGGTAAATCAAATTCTAAACCACATAATGCTTCTTTTAAACTTATGGTTTGCTTATAAATTAAATCTAAACCTTCTCTAACAAAAGAAGAATTATTTTTAATTTTGATAAACACTTTAATATCACCTTTAATATTGTTCATTACATTTCCTTTGTCTTTTATAGATATAATTTCATTTTCATCAATACCTTGGGGTATTTTGACATACAATGTTTCATTTTCCTCTTTTTTATCATTACCAGATTGACACCATCTATTGATTGTAATAGGGATGTTACAGCCTGTATATGCCTGATTAATCGATATAGAAAGTGAAGTTTTAATAGGAGAAGGTTTTTGTACGACATTAGGAGGAAATCCAAATTGAGAGGTTTCATGCATTCCAAATGGATTACCACCGTGTGAAGAAAAAACTCTTATATTGGGACTTCCTGCGAAACCCATAAATGGAGGCATACCTGTTGGCATTCCTCCAGAACCTGGTCCCATTCCGGGAGGCATTCCTGAGAATAAACTGGATATAATATCATTTAAATCAATATTTCCACCTGAAAATTGGCTTTCCATATCATATTTTGATTTACTTTCTGCATCACTTAAGATAGTGTATGCGTTAGAAATATCTTGAAATTTTTTAGTTGCTTCTTCATTACCTTGATTTTTATCAGGATGGTATTTCATAGATAATTTTCTATAGGACTTTTTAATTTCGTCGAGAGAAGCATTAGATTGTAATCCTAAAATTTCATATAAATCTCTATTCATTTATTATAATAACTGAACATTTACTTAAATACATATTTACGAATTAACTTAATTTATGGAGAATATACCTTTCATTTATAAATATCAGCCCAAAAAAATGAATGAATTTCAAATTTCAGAAAATTTTAAAACTATTTTAACTACTCTTGTATCAATGGATAATTTAAATATTTTATTAATAGGAAATAGTGGTTCTGGTAAAACTACTTTAATTAATGCTTTATTGAGAGAATTTTATATAGAATCATCTAAAATAAATGATAATAATGTTTTATTTATTAATAATTTGAAGGAACAAGGAATTCAATATTATAGAACAGAGGTAAAAACGTTTTGTCAAACAAAAAGTAATGAAAAAAAAACGATTGTTTTAGATGATATAGATTTAATTAATGAACAAAGTCAACAAGTATTTAGAAACTGTATGGATAAATATGGAGAACAAGTTAATTTTTTATGTTCATGTTCAAATACTCAAAAAGTAATAGAAAGCTTACAATCAAGGATAAACTGTCTTAAAATAAATCCTTTAGTAAATGAAAATCTAATGAATATTCTAGATAAAATTATTGTAAATGAAAAAATAAATATAACTGATGATGCAAAAAATTTTATAGTACAAATTAGTAATAATTCAGCAAGAATATTAATAAATTATATTGAAAAACTTAAATTATTAGAAGTAAATATTACCAAAGATTTATGTTTGAAAATTTGTACAAATATAAGTTTTTCAGAGTTTGAAAATTATACTTATGCTTGTATTAATAATAATTTAAATGAGGCTATTGATATAATTTATTCTATTAATAAAAAAGGATTTTCAGTTATGGATATACTAGATAATTATTTTGAATATATAAAATATATTAATTATATATCTGAAAATCAAAAATATTTGATTACAAAATTAATTATGAAATATATATCAATATTTCATAATATTCATGAAGATGAAATAGAATTATCATTATTTACCAATAATTTAATTATTTTATTTAGTAGATATATAGATGTCTCATCAGATTTTTAAAAATGATATACCTTACTCTCTTTTTTACAATTTTTTGAATGAAATCAGTTCGTTTAAAAACGAATCTGATGGAGAAATTAAATATTATTTAATTGATAATACATCATTTAAAAAATCACAATTTAATAATAAATTACAACCTTTTTTGGATGATTTAGAAAAATATTATCATTTATCTAAAAAATTTTATGTCCAAAGAAAGCTAAATTATACTAAATTTATAACTATTTTAAGACAAATTTGTAAAAAAAATAAAATTCCTTTTTCTTCAACAATTAAATATGACAAATCAAGTTATAATATAATTTATTACATTTATAATGTTAATAATTTAAATCAAGACGAAATAAACAAAATTGTTACTTAAAACAAGGAGCTTGTGCCAAAACAAAATATTTGCCCAAGGCAGTATTAGAAGAAAGAATTTTATCCATGGATTCATAACAAAACCAATTTATACTTGGTCTGCTTAACATTTCATTTGCTGGTATGTATATTCCAATAAATGATTTATTTGTGGGCAATTTTAAATATTTATTTTCCAATAAATCATCCGCTAATATTGGTTTATTATCTTTATCTTTAACTCCAATTTGTAATCCGTTAGCAATATTTAATTGTTTATTATTATAAGCTTGTAATGCCCATTTGCTATACTCTCCTAAAAAGATTGATTGTTCAGTAAGGTCTGTAGATATAATCGTCTCACCAAAGTGAATCATATTTTTAATGACTAAATTATCTTTGGGTGCTCCCATAAACGATAAATCAGGCATAAATTGTATATCATTAGTTCCAGTATAGGTTCTATTAATATTTTCTACTAAAAATGGTTTGTTACCTCGTAAAGATTGTTGGTAAAAATAACTCATATCTTGGAGACATAAAAATGAGCTCGGTACAACCATACCACCATAAATATATAATAATTTAAGTAAACATAGTTGACGTAATTTACTTTTAATAGGGTCTCCCACTTGATTAATATCTTGTGTCCAACCAGGAATTAAATTTGTAAATGAAGAATCATCAATCAAACAAACATGAAAACTTTCATTATGATCAATTATACTTCTTATGGTTAGATTTTGATAAGGAAGATTTAAATCAGTTGATCCTCTACTATAAAAAGATTTCCACTCTCTAGCATTATATTCATAGGGAATATGAATCCAGATAATAGGTTTTTTTTGTTTAGTAATTGAAGATTCATTTAATAGGTATTTTTTTATTAATTCATATTCATGAGTTTCAGAATCAATATCATATTTATCCATATATTTTCTATATATGAATCCTACACCCATTAGTATTAATATTAAACATACATAATCAAAGATTCGCATTTTATATAATTAAATATTATTTTATTAATTAGATATATGCTTAAAATGTGATTGAAATTTTTGTTGAATAAGTTCAGCTTGTTCACTTTGACGAGCTAATCGGTAAGCTCTTTGGGTATTTAGGGAATCTTCAAATTGTGCTCTTTCTGCTAAAAATCGATTAGACTGTTGAATAGAAATAGGTTGACTATCAATAGAAGCTCGATGTTGTTGTAAATCGTTAATACTACTAAATTTTTCTTTACGAGCATCCTCTGTTGTAACTGGAATTAAAGTTTCTGTATGGGCTTTTTTTAGGTCTTCATACGGTAAACTACTAAATAATCCACTAGAATAATTAGACGGAGCTTGATTATCAATATTTGTAAAATTATTTAGTTCATCTAAATTTTGAATATTTTCATGTAAAACTAAACTTCTACTCTTTTCTCTTATTAAATCTAATTTTTGGATACGTTCATTTGGTGGAATTTTTCCAATATATAAATCGGTGATTGTTTTATCTTCAATGTCAGATTTAAGAAAATTATCATATCCTTTATTTTCAAATTCATTTTTAGTATTATGTTTTTCAAAAATTTTATTAAAATTTTCATTAAAATTATCATTTTGAATAAATTTATCTATAGATTTTTTATCTACCAAAGACGTTTCTGTTTCTTCTTTTAAGATTGATTTGTATTCTATAGAAATATCTTTATTAGAATTGGATTTAAAAATAAATATTTGATATAAAATTTTATAAGCTTTTAAAAAAAATAAAAAATATTCCTTTGGTAATTTAGATTTATCAGGATGAGACATTAAAACCTTTTTTTTACATTCCTTCAATTCTAATTCTGTAAATTTGCCATTAATTTTAAATAAATTAAATATATCTTGTAATTCATAATTATTGATATCTAAATCCAGATTTTCCATATAATATATAAATTGAAATTAATATATTATATTAAACTTTTATTATTCATCTAGCCATAATCGATAAGCTACAGGATTAGGTAGTAAAGTAGTAATTTCTAATTTACTTCTATTATCAGATATCCAATTTTTAATATTAGAATCATTATTTTCTAGGACATTAATGTTATTTTTTTCAATATATAACATAATTTTATTTTTGTTATCCAATTCTAATTTTACTATTTCATATAACTCTTTTAAAGTTTGTTTTTTATAAACTGTAACTAAAAATTCATATCCACATTTTTTTGTAATGATAAAATAAACTTTATTATAGTTATTTGATTTTACCCAATTTTCTAATAAGTTTTCCCATCTCTCATTTACTATATTATTCATTTGTATTTATAATAATAATATAAGTTTGTTTTATTATTTTTTAATTTATTATTACAATTGTTCAGCATAATGATTAATTTTATCAAAGAAATTTTTTAATTCAACCTTATTACTTCCAACATGTGATAAATTGGGCGCAAAACTTTCATTTCCTTTAAAATAAGCTAAGATAGCAGGTATTCCATTAATTTGTTTTCTTTGTTTTAAAAATGAATATACATCTACACATTGGTCTACATTTAAATCAAAACAAATTACATTATCTGGTGTATTAGCAAAATATTGTTCTAAATCATCTTCGATTTGCTTACAAGGACCACACCAATCAGCACCAAATTTAAATACTAAAATTCCAGGATTTTCTTTAATATAAGTCATATACATATTTCTGTCTTCCACTTCTACATAAATTTCTTTTCTCCATTCTTCATCGGATTCTTCATCTAAATCATTTATTGAATTCATTATAATTTTTATAAATAGTTAATTTTTAATATTTTAACATAAAACATGTTCTAACCTTTGAATATCTATCGGTGGAAGATCGATATGAGATTCCCAAAAATATTTACAAAAACTCCAATGAAATTTACAATTATTTGTATATAATTCTTCAAAATTATTCACTAATAATTGATACTTAGATTCAGGTAATAAATTTAAACTTGAATAAGGTAATACGTAGGACAATTGAATATAGTCTTTCACTGGATTAGGAGCTATTTTTTCTACTAAATCACATTCAAAATAAGGTATATATTCAATTAAATCTTTCATCAAAGGAGGATAATGATAATTGTATTTCCATCTCCAATTAATACAACCTATACTGTAATATTTATATGTCCATTCTAAAGCCTCCAAATAATTTATACAAATTTTTTTAACATTTTCTTTAGAATTATCTAAATTAAATAGAGTTTGATAATATCTTGATTCCCAATATTCTTCTCCTGGATTGATATAAATTTCTTCTTGTCTATTTTGAATTGGTACATTTAAAAATTTATCTAATTTTTCTTCAGGTGTCTTGGATGGGAAAAATCTTTTAGATTGCCGTTCACGCGTTTTATATTCTAAGTTGTAAAAATTTAGTTCATTATCAGATAGATGTTTAATAAATTTTCTAAAAATAGACCAATTTATAGATTGGTTGGATATAATATTACTATTTTCATTAGATACTACAATCTTATAAGCATCCAATAAATGAGTCATTCCATTCGTTCTAATGTTAATAGACGGAATATGAGGTATAAAATCATTACCTAACATAAAGCAAATAAAAATGTAATCATCTATTTTATTTTTTTGATAATCTTTTTCAATTAATTTATTGTCATTAAGTTCTATCAATAAATTCTGAGATAAATTATTCATGTCTAAAACATAAAGTTGATTTGGAGACAAAGAAGAATCTAAATGTTTGATAAATTCAGGAGTTTCTCTAAATAAATAAATATGATTACAAAATTTCAAATGATTTAAGGATAACATTATCAAATCGGCATCTAAACCATATACTACAGTATTTTCATTTTTATAATTTGGATTAACTCTTATATCTTCAAACAGTTTATGTTCTCCCTCACCTGGGTCTTGACTTGTAGAAACGATTAGATTCTTAATTTTAAAAGTAGATGGTTCATTAAAATATTGATGAATAAAATGAGATAAATTATTCATAAAATCAGTGCCTGGTGTTATATTAGCTGTATTCCAATTATCATTTGATTTATCTAAAATTAAATTAGTTATTTCATTAGAAAATTGTGATTTATATCTTCTAGTTCTTTGTTGGTCAAGTTTAGAAACTGGTGCTACACCATCAAAAGCAATATAAACTATATTTGTAGGTTTTATAATTTCAATATAATGCTGTATTTTTTCACAAATGGCTTTCATTAGTTTGTTTTCAAAGTTTTTTTTATTGTCGATTGTTCTTACACAATCATATATGATAGAATTACAATCTAACAAAAGGTTATGGATTAAAAATTTGGAACTGTTGAATTTTTGAATAATATCTCCATGTTGTTTCACAATATAGGAGAAGTAAGCTGGTATTCCCATTATTTAAATTATAATAAATTCTCTTTAATTTGTTGAAATAGTAATATTTATGGAGATATTTTTATAAACTTTAGTAAAATCGCAAGATAAAATTTAATAATTTATAAAAATCGCATATATATACAATGAAATCTAATAAAATTATAAATAATCCAACTGATGGAATACTTGTATCTGCTCCTATAAAGGATGTTTTAAAATTTATTAAAACAAAAACTACATCTTTCCAAGAGATTATTAAAAAAACAATATTAGCAGTAAATAAATATAAAGTTTTGGATATTCTAGGTGCCAATGATATTAATGTATGTGTAAAATCATTAGAAACGTTGTTCTCTCAACTTGAAGAGATAAATAATGAATTACAGCATAAAAAAAAAATTGATAATGATGCTATTATTACCAAACTTCAAGAAATTAATAATGATTTATCAGTTTTATTAAAATCATTTGGAACTGATTCTATGGAAGATTTAATAACAGTATGCTTTGGTAGTGATTTTATAGATTCTATATTAACTCCTGAAAATAGCGATAAATATGAGATTATAAAAAAATATGTACATCCAATTGGTTATAAAGTTATGGTATGGAAAGGAGATAAAAAAAATAAAACCAACCAAACATTGTCTAAAAATAGAATTATTGAAGATTTTATGATAGTAGAAACTTCTGATAATTTTGATTGTTTTGATTTAGCTAGAACTAGTAAATCTTTTCAAACAAAAGTTTACGGTATTAAATTAGCTATACAACATGAAAAGTTAAAAAAAACATTAATTATTTGTGGTATAGTAGATGAAATAATGATTGAATGTTTAAATTACAAATTTATAAAAAACAAAATCGAAGAAATTATTAAAAATAGACCACCAGACCCAGATTTTAATGATGATTCATTTAAAAGATTTGTAGATATATTGACAGTGAAAGAGCAATTAGTTTATTCAAATGATGAATTATATAATAAATATGTAGGCATTTTAAATCAGTTAAATTTAATAAAACAAAAATCTATTTCTCAAGTAGTAAAAGAATTTATAAGTGCTGAATTATATGGACAAAGAACGACAATTATACAACTATTATTAAAATCTTCCGATCCGGAATTTCAATATTTGGCTTATCTTTTATATGATTTATTAAGTAATGATAACAATGGAAATATAGATACGCAAGAACAAACTTTACTATTTGATAGTTTACCATGGAATATAAAAAGATATTTTAGAGAAGCAATGAAACAAACCATTCAATATACAAATGATTTATGTAATTTTGATAATAGTAAAATTCCTTTAGAACAACAAATTTGTTTAATGAAAGCTAATGATTCTGTAAAAGAAAAAGCTATGCTTAAATTAAAAGAAGTTAAAGCAAAATCTGAAGATTCCGGTACAAAAGCTAGACATTACTTGGAAGGTTTATTAAAAATACCATTTAATATTTATAGAAAAGAACCTATTTTAGGTTACCAGTCTAATACTCTTACATTATATTCAGAATTAATACATATTATTACTACAAATTATAAGTATGCGCCAATCCAAAAAAAAGACAATTATACAAGCGTAAATATTGCTCAAGATTTACCGATTATAGAAAAGGATTTTTTGCCAAAGTTATATGAAAGATTTTTTATATCTCTCCAAGATAATTTAATTGAAAGTAAAAGAGGAGAATTAATAACAAATATTTGTGAAATAAATAAATTAATTAAAATTGAAAATTTAGAATACAATAAATTATGTCATTCTGGAAAAAAAGCTGTAGAAATGAAACAGCAAATCAAAGAATTTTTATTACATTTTAAAAACAATAGTGATATTTTATTAAAATTAGTAAATAATGCTAAGTTATCAAATATTTACAATGATTTTGATAATATAAAAAAACATATTAGTAAAATTCAATCTTCGAATTTAAATATTTTCAATTATATGGTAGATATTAACAATACCTTAGATGAAGCTGTTCATGGTCACGAACAAGCTAAAAGGCAAGTAGAAAGAATTATAGGTCAATGGATTAATGGAGAAAATGAGGGTTATAGTTTTGGATTTGAAGGTCCTCCTGGAGTTGGAAAAACTTCCTTAGCTAAAAATGGGATTGCCCAAATCTTAAAAGATTCAGATAATAATCCACGTCCTTTTGCTTTTATTGCTATTGGAGGAGATTCTAACTCTAGCACTATATCAGGTCATAACTATACCTATGTAGGTTCTAATTGGGGGAAAATTTGTGATATTCTAATGGAAAAAAAATGTATGAATCCTATATTCTTTTTTGATGAATTGGATAAAGTAAGTAAAACAGAGCAGGGAAAAGAAATTATAGGAATATTAACTCACTTAATTGACCCGTCACAAAACGATAGTTTTCAAGATAAGTTTTTTAGTGGTATAGATTTGGACTTATCTAAAGCTTTATTTATTTTTTCTTATAATGATGTAGGCGCGATTGATAGAATTTTATTAGATAGAATCCATAGAGTTAAATTTGAGCATTTAAATTTATCGGATAAAATTACGATTACTAAAAAACATATTATGCCTGAGATAACAAAAAAAATGGGTTTAATTGATATGATATCTATAGATGATAACGTTATTGAATATTTAGTAAATGAATATACATATGAACCAGGTGTTAGAAAATTAAAGGAATTACTATTTGAAATAGTTGGTGAGATAAATTTAGAAGTATTAAAAAATGAAGGAAGCTTTGAGATACCTATAAAAATTACGAAAGAGAGAATTAAAGAAAAATACTTAAAAGAAAGAGACCCAGTTCGTATTACTAAAATTCATAAAAATTCTAGTATTGGAATTATAAATGGTTTATGGGCTAATTCCTTAGGAAAAGGCGGAATTATACCTATTGAATCTTCATTTATTCTCTCTTCTACTATGATGGATTTTAAGTTAACTGGTAGTCAAGGTGATGTTATGAAAGAAAGTATGAATGTAGCCAAAACAATGGCTTGGTCTTTACTAACAAAAGAAAAACAAAAAAGTCTTGTGAAACATTTTGAAGATACGAAATTACAAGGTATCCATATTCATTGTCCTGAAGGAGCTGTACCAAAAGATGGGCCTTCAGCCGGTACTGCTATTACAACTGTATTATATAGTTTGTTAAGTGAAAGAAAAATTAAGAATGAAGTTGCCATAACAGGAGAAATGGATATTAGAGGAAATGTTACAATAATAGGCGGTTTAGATTTAAAAATTATAGGAGGAATTAATGCGGGTGTAAAAAAGTTCTTATTTCCAAAAGACAATGTAAAAGATTATGAAAAGTTGAGAGAAAAATATAAAAGTAATGAATCTATATTCGAAGGTATTTCTTTTTATCCTGTAGAAAATATACATGAAGTATTAGAATTAGTTTTTGAAGATTAAAATAAATTTAGCATTTGTATAAAAATAATATGTATGTATTATATAAAATGCGTAGGTATCAAAGTTCAAAAAGAAATACACGTAGAAATTCTAGAAAAATGAAAAGAACCCGACGTAAATATAAAGGTGGTTTTGATATAAAGAGTGCCTTAAATGCTCCAGGAAATTGGATTGCCGATAATGTAGACAGAGCAATAGCAGGTGGGCGTAGAAAAAAACGTAGAAATAAATCTAAAAAAAATCGTAAACATTAATTAAATAATATTAATTCATTGTTAATATTATTTAAATATCAAATTTTGTATAAATTTGGAAGTATTTTGAACAATATAATTTTCTATAAGTTGGTAAATGATAGTTTCTTTAAAAATATTTTTTACTTGATAAGATTTTGATAACAATAAAATTAAAGAATATTGTCTTTTAGTATATGAATTTAATAAATATTCTTGATAAAATGAATGTAATAATGGAAAATTAAAAGTTGAAAGTAAATAAGATGTAATAGATAATATTTTTAGATTATTATAATTAAATTCTATATTTGTCATTTAAAAATTATTAATATTTAATATTTCTTAAATATATATACACTATGGCATTAAGCTTAGAACCAAGTCAATTAATTACATTTTTCGCTTCTATATCTCCTATCCTATTAGCATTTTTTTTAGTAGTAATTTCAATATTTAATCAAGATCCTAAAGGACTAGTATATTTAGGTGGAGTTTTAGTGGGAAGTTTTGTATGGATAATGATGTTATTCTTAGTAAAAAGTAATTCATTTGAAGATGCTGCCGACTCTTGTAATATCATCAATTGGCCTTTTAATATAACAGCTTTTAATAATCCTAATTATAGTAGTTATTTTATTGCCTTTACTCTGGCCTATTTATTACTTCCAATGTATTTTAATAACCAAATGAATTGGTTAGTTTTTATATTTCTAATTGCTTTATTTTTGATTGATGCTTATTCTAGTGTGGTAAGAAGGTGTACTCCTTCTACAGGTCCATTTTTAGGAGCTATTGTGGGATTATTAATGGGTGGTTTATGGTTTACTTTATTCCATGCGACTGGGCATGATGATTTGCTTTATTTTCAAGAATTATTAAGTAATAGTGTAGTTTGTAAAAGGCCTGAAAAACAAACTTTTAAATGTGCTGTTTATAAAAA
>MDSY01130703.1_pt1 | contig 15776 bp, 16 predicted proteins | sample 811131 | NCBI WGS metagenome assembly MDSY01 (sample SAMN05326643, study PRJNA326480) | marine metagenome | isolation source: seawater | place: Atlantic Ocean: South West | collected 2010
GATGTTGGAAGACCAGCTGTATTACAACAAGAAACTATAGTTGAAAAATATTATAATAATCTTTGTGATAAATTAATTTTAAATATTGAAGAAAGAAATGCTAAATTAGACCCAACAAAAGTAGTCGGTGTTGAATATGGCGCCCCTAAATGCTCCACTTAAATTGAACAAAACAGAAAAAATAGTACTTAAAGCAATCGATGATCTTCGACCATATTTACACAATGACGGTGGAGACATGGAATTAGTTGAAATAACTTCTGACAATAGAGTAATTGTGAAGCTTTTAGGAGCTTGTCAGACTTGTTCAGTTAGTTCTGTTACCATGAAAGCTGGATTAGAAGAAAATCTCAAGTTGTTAATTCCAGAAATTGTTTCAGTGGAAGCTTTACAAGAATAAATTAAAATTCAAATTGCAATCCAATAGATGGTAGAACCGTACCGGCTGTATTGTCAATATATTTTAAATTATATCTTTCAGGGTTGGATCCATTAATGGTTTGCAAGGTGCCATCCGTATTTCTAATAGCAATTAAACTAGGTGGAGTTTCTGCTTGGAAATTATACAAGTTTTGAATGTCTAAGTATAAATTAAGAGTAACTTTTTTCCAATACCATTTCTTGTCAATTCTGATATCTAAACCATGATTAGATTTTAATCTTACTCCATTTAATTGGTTGTAATCAAAAACACCAAATGAATTCACATCCCATATATAAGAATATGAAGAATTAAGTGTATCATATGGCGTATATGGAGATCCCCCAGAAAAACGAAATTTCAACCCTAATTCCCAATCTTTTTTAAATTTGAAACCACCAGTTAAACTAATGATGTGTTTATTGTCCCATGCAGATGGAATATAAATTTCATTTTTGTCTTTAAATTCACTTCTTACCCAAGTATATGCTAATATTCCATAGAAATTTTTATTTAATTTTTTTTGAGCTAAAAATTCTATTCCATATGATCTTCCTTCAGATGTGCTCGTAACAGGTTCACTACCAATAACTCCAAAGTCTCCACCAAGATTAGCCAGAGAAATACTGTCTCTTAATAAAAAAGGATAATTATCATATTTCTTATAAAAACCTTCAATAGTAATTTTACTGAAATTACCTGGATTAGTTTCTAATCCAAAAACTAAATGTTTATTGTTTATATAAGTTATTTCGTTGCTTTTATTTACTAATTCATTGTTATTATTTTGGTAACCCATAACGGTGTATGCAGGTAATTGAAAGTATTGGCCCACATTAAAATTCAAACTGCTTTTCTCATCTATTGCATATGCAAGACTAAGTCTAGGAGATAGTTGTTTGAAAGGATTGCTCATTTCTTTAGAGTAGGAATTCTGATCTGTTCTTATACCAAAAGAAGCTATTAATTTATTGTCAAATGCTTTTTTACTAATTTGACCAAATAGACTTGTTTTTATGAAATTTAATTTAGATTCAAAGTTTAAGGTGTCTGATATATTTTGATATACTATTTTTTGAAATGTTTTGTTCTTGAATGTCACAGATTCAACTCCTGCCCCGAAATTTAATTTCCATCCATTTTTTCGCATTGTATTTTCAAACCTAAATTTGTTCTCAATTTCTTCAGAAACATAATCTTGAATTAGATTTTCAATTGTTTCATTATTATCTTTGTATTTAACAGAATTATTATTGAGATGATTTCTTGAAAAGACAAAGTTTTGAAAACTATTGTCTTTAAAATGCGTCCAGTTGGCCCCAATTGCATAATTCCATTGGGTTGTCACTGGAATATAACCTAAAATATAATTGTTTCTTTCAATTACTTCTGGATCTTCTTCGTTGTCATTGATTCCTGTATTAAGTTCAAATTCATCAATTGCTCCAAGGCCAACAAATGTTAGTTGATTTTTGTCATTAATTTTTGTTTTCGTTTTAAATTGAAAATCGTTGTAAGTTGGCAAAAATGGAAGACCTATTGCACTAAAAAGTAATTGTAAATAAGATCTTCTTGCAGAAAAAACAAAAGTTGTCTTTTCATCAATTGGTCCATCTAAAGTAATACCGAAGTCACTAGACCCCACTGTTAAGGTAGATGCGATTCTGTCAGGGTTTCCATCAATTTGCTTGAACTCTAATACGGAACTTAATGTATTTCCTCTATTAGCTGGGAATGCTCCAGAATATAAATCAACTTCTCTAATGAAATTTACATTTATCATTCCTACTGGTCCACCTGAAGATCCTTGAGTTGCAAAATGATTTATATTTGGAATTTCAATACCATCTAAATAAAATCTATTTTCGTTAGGGGCACCTCCTCTAATTATAATATCATTTCTAAAAGATGCAGTTGATGCAACTCCAGGTAATGATGTTATAACTTTAGAAATATCTCTATTTCCCCCAGGGTTTCTATAAATTTCAGTTGCACTAATACTTCTCTTGCTAACAGGGCTTTCCTCACTTTTTTGAAATGGAGAAGCTGTTATTTCTACCACATCTAAAGAGGTTGAAGATTCTATTAACTTTATATCAAGTATGGTAGGTTTATTAGGATTAACTCTTATTTCTGCAAATGTTTTGGACTCATATCCTACAAATGAACAATTAATTGTGTAGAGGCCTGGCTTCAAGTCCTTAAATTCAAAAAAACCATCAAAATCGGAAGCAACACCAGAGCTTAGTTGCTCTACAAAGACGTTTGCAAAAGGTATTTCTTCATTACTAATTGCATCTTTTACATATCCTTTTAAAACACCACTTTGTGAATGTGAAACATTAAATAAAGAAGCAAATATTGTAAATGAAATAAGGAATCGCATTTTGTATTAAAATTTTGTTTATAATTTTGAAGACAATATTAAACAAAAAACCCTAAAACCCTTGCTTTATTAATAATGTTTAACTAATTTAGCTAAAAATTAAACAAATGCAAACATATTCTATTGCAGATCTTGAAAAATTGTCAGGAATTAAATCTCATACAATACGTATTTGGGAAAAACGATACAATATAGTTATACCCGAGAGATCAGATACAAACATCAGAGCTTACAATGATGACCAACTCAAGAAAATATTAAATATATCCTTCTTAATAAATAATGGTTTAAAAATTAGTAAAATTGCTTCTCTAAGTCTTGATGAATTGTCTAACAAGGTAATTTCTTTAACCTCAAATTCAGCATCTTTCGAAGCTCAAATTAACGATTTTGTTATTTGTTCTCTTCAATTTGACGAGCCGCTTTTTAATAAAACATACAACTCTTTACTCAAAGATTACAGTCTTTCATTTGTCTATGAAAACGTTTTTATACCAACTCTCAGAAGAATAGGTGCATTGTGGTCATCTGGAGAATTATTTCCTGCCCAAGAACATTTTTTATCTAACTTAATCAAACAAAAATTTTACCATGCTATTGAAGCAGTAGACACCCCATTGAGAAAAAACAAAAAAGCTTATCTATTTTTGCCACCTTGGGAAGATCATGATTTTGCTCTACTTTATTCCCATATGATTCTTAAGGAAAATGGTTTTGATATTGTAAACGTTGGAAAAACTATATCTGTTGATAGTATATTACAGTGTATTGAAAAAATAAAGCCGGATATTCTTTTTACTACGTTTATTGTCGGTCAAAAAGTAACTCTTTTACAAAAATTTTGTGACGATCTTCAAAATCACTCGAATACCAAATTATTTTTTGCTGGAAATCCTGATTTATTAAGACTTGTTAATACCCATGGAAAGGTTTTTTACAAGTTGGATGAATTTGATAGATTCTTCAGCAACTCGTCTCTTAATTGAAAAAAATTGCAGTAATAGGTTCAGGTTTTGCTGGTTTAACTTCAGCAATAGAACTCGCTTCTTTAGGACATACTGTAACTATTTTTGAAAAAAATAGTTCGATAGGTGGTAGAGCAAGAAAGTTTGAATCCAATGGCTTTACATTTGATATGGGCCCAAGTTGGTATTGGATGCCAGACGTCTTTGATAAATTTTTTGCTAGACATGGTAAAAAAGTAGATGACTATTACAATTTATTGAAATTAGACCCTGGCTTTTCTGTTGTTTATGCAAAAGATGATATCATTAACGTTCCTGCATCTTTTGAAGAACTTGTTGCTTTATTTGAAAATATTGAGAAAGGAAGTGGATCTAACCTTAAAAAGTTTTTAAAAAAAGCAGGGTTAAAATACAAAATTGGAATGGACAACTTTGTTCACAAGCCATCACACTCTATTTTTGAATATATTAATTTAAAAATTTTAATTGGTGTACTTCATTTAGATGTATTTTCTAATTTCAGATCTTACGTAAGAAAATTTTTTTCTAACAGTAGATTAACAAGGCTAATGGAATTTCCAGTTCTTTTTCTTGGCGCAACTCCTCAAAATACTCCAGCCATGTATTCATTAATGAATTATTCTGCATTTAAACAAGGAACTTTTTATCCAATGGGTGGATTTCATGAAATTATTTTGGGACTATCTAAAATAGCTAAGGAAAAGAGAGTGGTAATAAATTGCAATTCTAACGTAGAAAAAATTAATGTTTCAAATGGAAAAGTAGAAGATATTATTGTAAATGGAGAAAAATTATTATTTGACGGAGTTATTGCTTCTGCAGATTACAACCATGTAGAGCAAAAATTACTAGACAAACAGTTTAGAAATTATTCCGCTGATTATTGGGAAAATAGAGAAATGTCTCCTTCAAGTTTGCTTTTTTACGTGGGGGTGGACAAAAGATTAAACAATTTACAGCACCATAACTTATTTTTTGATACTGACTTTGATCAGCATGCAAAAGAAATATATGATGATCCAAAATGGCCGAAAAATCCACTTTTTTATATATCTTGCCCGTCTATTACCGATTCTTCCTTAGCTCCTGAAGGAAATGAGAACTTGATGTTTTTAATTCCACTAGCTCCAGGTTTGAAAGACACTAATGAAATGAGAGCAAAGTATTTCGATATTGTATTAAAAAGACTTAAAGATTTAACTGGAAACGATATTAAAAACAATGTAATTTTCAAAAAATCTTATTGTGTTAACGATTTCGAAAAAGACTACAACTCATTTAAAGGAAATGCATATGGATTAGCAAACACATTAAGACAAACTGCTGTTCTTAAGCCAAGAATGAGAAATAAAAAAGTCAAGAATCTTTACTATGCTGGTCAACTTACTGTTCCCGGTCCTGGAGTACCACCAAGTATTATTTCAGGTCAAATTGCAGCCATTGAAATTGATAAATATTTAAATAAGTTATAATGATAGATTTGTATCATAAAATATCTGTAGATACTAGTAAAAATGTAACTCAGCTTTATAGCACTAGTTTTTCTATGGGAATAAAACTACTTGACAAGACTATTCACGATGCTATTTTTTCCATTTATGGTTTTGTTCGTTTAGCAGACGAAATTGTCGATACTTTTCACGATTATCCTAAATCTGAAATGCTTCAAGAGTTTAAAGAAGAAACCCACAAAGCTTTAGATAGAAAAATAAGTGTTAATCCAATTCTTAATGCTTTCCAAATGGTGGTAAATAAATATTCCATTGATAAAGAATTAATTGACAAGTTCCTTTTAAGCATGGAGCAAGACTTGAACGATATTGAATATTCAAGTAAAATTTACAAAGACTATATTGTAGGTTCGGCAGAAGTAGTTGGTTTAATGTGTTTGAAAGTTTTTGTAAATGGCGATAACGATTTATATTTTAAACTTGAAGAACCTGCTCGTAAATTAGGATCTGCATTTCAGAAAATTAACTTTTTGAGAGATGTCAAAGCAGATTACAAAGAACTAGGTAGAACTTATTTTCCAGGAGTTGATTTGGAAAAATTCACAACTATTGAAAAACTCAAAATAGAAGAAGATATTCAAGATGATTTCGAAAGTGCACTAGAAGGTATTGTTAAATTACCATCTTCTTCAAGATTAGGAGTTTATGTTGCTTACAGGTATTACTTTTCTTTATTTAAAAAGATAAAAAAGGTTTCTTCAGACAGACTAATGGAAGAAAGAATAAGAGTTCCCAACTCTAAAAAGCTGTTCATCACCTTTGAATCTATGTTCCAAAATCAATTCAATTGGATTTAATAAATTTTTCTATTTTTATACTTACTTTCTTTGCAATGGAATTCGTTGCATGGTTTACTCATCGTTATGTTATGCATGGTTTGTTATGGTATTTCCATAGAGATCACCATACTAGAGATAATAAAGGGTTTTTCGAAAAAAATGATTTCTTCTTTTTGATCTTTGCATTACCTGGCTCTATTTTAATCATGTATGGTATTGAATTAGGATTAGAATTTATTCCTTTTTGGATTGGTATGGGAATCACGTTCTATGGAATGGCTTATTTTTTTGTACACGATTTATTTATTCATCAAAGAGTCAAGGTTCTTAAAAAAACTAAAAACAAATATTTGTTGGCAATAAGAAGAGGACATAAGGCCCATCACAAAAAACTTTCCAAACATGAAGGAGAATGCTTTGGTATGCTTTTGGTTCCCTTAAAGTATTTTAGGCAATTTAAATAGTTATATCTAAAATATTTATACTTAACAATACTTTTTTGTTTGGTTTTAGTCCCCTTTATTTTTCCTTTCCGTAAATATTCAAGATTTAACTTATACTTTTGTATAAGAATTGTTTTTTATGTTTAGTTTTTGGTAAAATTGTGTCAGAACTAATTGAAAGTGCGAATTGATGATAAAAAGTTTAAATTTTAAATCCAAACTGTCCATATTTATTATTTGGTTATTTACTATTTCTGGTGTGTTGGGTATCTTGTCTGATTATCAGGATTGGTTTTTAGGATATACGCCATTACATTTGTTTCTGACCTTAGTAATTGTACTGTTACATTTTACTCAGTTTAATGCTAGTCTCATTTTGCCTCTTGCAATTCCTTTTGTTTTAGGATATGTAGCGGAGTTTTTAGGGGTAAATTTTGGGTTGATTTTTGGTAATTATTCTTATGGAGAAAACTTAGGATTTAAGTGTTTTGGTGTGCCGTTAATGATGTCTGTAATCTGGACACTATTAATCATAATAACATCTGACATAGTGAGAATCGTTTCAAAAAACTTATTGGTCACAAGCCTTGTTGCATCTGCTTTAATGACGGGGTTAGACATGATTATTGAAATTTCAGCACCTCGATTTGATTTTTGGGAATTTGATGATGGTGTAGTTCCAATTCAAAATTACTTAGGTTGGTTTGGGACCGCTTTTATTGCTAATATGGGTTATCAATATTTTAATGTGGGTTCTAGTAAAATAATTTCAGCTCATGCACTTATTTCTATTGTTATCTTTTTTTTAATTTTCTTGTTTTTTTAAATGACTCGATCATCATACATCATCCTAGGAGCCGGTGCATCAGGATTACTGCTTGCTTATCGCATGTCGCAAGACAGTTATTTTGATGACAAATCCATTTTAATTATTGATCAAGTAAAAGATAAAGGAAACGACCGATCATGGTGTTACTGGGAAGAAGGAACAGGAGAATGGGATGAATTGTTAACTAAAAAGTGGCCTAAGGTGTTTTTTGGAAGTGAAGTTTTCACTGAAACACTTGACATTTCACCATACAGTTATAAGATGATTAGAAGTGAAAAGTTTTATCATAAACTTTGGAGAAGTATTGACCTAAAATCCAATATTACCTTTATTGAAGACCACGTTAAAACATACGAAGAATTAGATAATAGAGTAAAAGTTGTTACAAATAAATCAACTTATTTTGGACTGAAACTTCTAAATAGTATTCCAGATAAAACAGTGTATGAAATGCAACAAAAATACCCTGTATTACAACAGCATTTTATGGGCTGGTTTGTAAAAACAAAAACAGACTGCTTTGATGATTCATTTGCAACCTTTATGGATTTCAATATTCCTCAGAACGGGAACACCCGATTCATGTATGTATTGCCTATTGATAAAAAGACAGCGTTGTTTGAATACACTTTATTTTCAAAAGATTGTCTTAAATATAAAGAGTACGAAGACGCAATTAAAGATTATTTAAAACAAAAAAAGATTACAGATGTTGAGATTTTAGAAAAAGAAAATGGAGCTATACCCATGACCTCTTTTAAATTTGAAGATTTAAACTCAAATAGCATACTTAATATCGGAACCGCTGGAGGATGGACTAAAGCAAGCACAGGTTATACCTTTTATAATACTTCAAAAAAGACAAAAGACTTGGTTGCCTTTCTTAAAAAAGAGGATGATTTATCTAGGTTTGCTAAAAGAACCAAATTTTGGTTTTACGATTTGCTTTTTCTAGATGTACTTGCCAACAACAACGAGAAAGGATCTGCATTGTTTGCTTCTATTTTTAAAAAAGTAAACGTCAAAACTATTTTAAAGTTTTTGGGTGAGGGGTCCAATATAAGAGAAGATCTAAAAATTATCACATCAGTATCTCCTAAACCTTTTATTTTGGCTATAGTTAAGCGTCTTTTAAGAATTAAATGATAAGAAATTTCACCTTAATTTTTTTGTTTCCTTAGGGAAGGTTTTATATGGTTTTTCATGTTTTTAGTAGTTACAATTGGTTGCCAAAAATCACTGGTCAATAGAAAATTAGTTTAATTAGTTTTTTATATTTTTTTTAAAAAGTCAAAGCTGAATAATTTAATCTCTTCCCTGCATCTGTCAAAAGCTATTTGGATTTCCAAATTACATGATTTGACTTTGGATGGGTCAGAGAAGTTTTGATGTGTGAGATTAGCTTTTTTCAAATATATTGGACAACTTTCGTTCGCATGATCACAAACTGTTATTACGTGAGAAATTTCTGTGTTTTTGTATTCTTCTATGGTATTTGAAGTGTGGTTACTAATGTCAATTCCATCTTTGGCCATTATTTCTACAGCTTTTTTATTTATTCCTTCTGCTCTTATACCTGCACTATAAACATTTGTATTCATATTTAATTTTCTGCTAAAAAATTTCAAATAGCCCTCTGCTATTTGGCTTCTACAGCTGTTTCCAGTACATATGACTAGTATATTTAGATTTTTCATTTTACTAAATTAATTATTTAAGTTATTATCTTTGATTAAGATTCTTACACTTACAATGAAAATAAGTACACCTTTTAGATTTACCACTTTTTGTTCCTTAATTATTTCTTTATTTTCAGTTTTTGTAGTATTTGTATACAACTATTATTTCCTTAATATTGGGTTAGCTCTTTCAAGTTGTTTATTATTATTTATAGTTTTTTTCATCTTGAGCTTTTTGGTTATATTTCTTTTATTAGAGATTTTTATAAATAGAAAAATTAGATTGTTATTTCAGCTGGTTCAGAATTATAAGATTTCAAGTACTGATTTTAAATGGAATATGAATGAAGATATTTTGTCTAAAAGTGAGGTTGAGATTTTAAAACTTGCAAAAAAGAATAGTTCTGAACTGGTGAAACTTAAATCTGAAGAAAAGTTTAGAAGGGAATTCATTGGTAACCTTGCCCATGAGTTGAAGACTCCAATATTTAGCATTCAGGGATATCTTCTGACACTTCTTGAAGGTGGTTTGGAAGATCCATCTATTAACAAAAGATTTTTACAAAGAGCTCTGAAAGGTACAGAAAGGATGAATAAAATAATTATTGATTTAGATATGATATCAAGATTTGAATCTGATAGAACCAATATGGAAATTGAGAACAATAATATTGTAGAAATATGTCAAGATATTTTTGAAAGTTTGGAGCTAAAAGCGAAAGAGAATAAAATAACTCTTAAGTTTGCTGAAAATTATTCAAACGAAATTTTAGTAAGTTGTGACAAGGACAAAATCGGTCAGGTGATTCAGAATTTAGTTATTAATGCAATTAAGTACTCATATCCTGATACAGAAGTAGTTGTTCGGTTTACCGATATTGAAAGAAACATATTGATTGAAATTCAGGACAATGGGCCAGGAATTGAAGAAAAACATGTTAATCGTCTTTTTGAACGTTTTTATAGAGTTGACAAAAGTAGAGCAAGGAATGAAGGAGGTACAGGGCTAGGACTTTCAATTGTTAAACATATAATTGAAGCACACGGACATACTGTACAGTTAAGAAGTAACAAAGGTAAAGGTTCAAATTTTTTCTTTACCTTAACAAAAATTTAATGTTTTAAAATATGAGATATACACATAAATCTTTTTTACTAGTTATAATTTTAATATCAGTTTTATCAAGTTGTAGCAAAAAAGGTTGTACTGATCCTATGAGTTTGGCATATGATGTTGAAGCTAAAAAAGACGATGGAAGCTGTACTTATCCAGAAAACGTCAAGAGATCTTTAGTTTTTTTAAAGACATGGACAGGATGTCCGCCCTGTGGTACAGATGGCAAGTTAATTCACGACAGTATTGAGTCTGTTTACGGTAATACTGCCCAGGTAATTAGTCTTTATACATCTGCATTAACTTGTGCTGAGGGTATTATGATTCAAAATCACTTAGATAACCTTTTTGGTCAACAAGGTACTCCAAGATTTTACCTTTCTACTGAACAAGTTATGCCAAACTATTGGTATGTTTTTGATTTAATTACTCCCCAAATAATGGAGCAAAACCAGGTTTCTATTACATCAGATTTTAATATTAATAATGGAAAAATGAATATTAAAGTTCAATCACAACTGGAAAACGGATTTAGTGGTGAAAATTGTAATCTTGCATTATATGTAACTGAAGACAAGATGGTTCACTCTCAATCAACTGATAATGGAACTGATGAAAACTTCATTCACAAGGATGTTTTTAGGATTGAAGCCCAAGGTTTAGAATTTGGAAATTCAATTTCCTTTAATGATGAAGGAAAAAATTTAACGGAACTTGAACTAACTCTTGCTCCTTCAACTATTTGGAACTATGATAATTTGCATGTAAATGCAGTTATTTGGCAATTTGATGGCTCTAATTACAAATTTATTAATGTTTCAGCCGATTGATAATTCAGTAATGAAAATTGTAAATAAAACATTTTATTCTTTTTTAATAACAGTCTTTCTGTTTTCTGTTTCTTGTTCCAAGCGTGGTTGTACTGATCCATTAAGCTTAGCTTTTGATATTGATGCTAGAAAAGATGACGGTAGTTGTACTTATCCTGAAATCTCCAAGAAAACTTTAGTATTTAATTCTACTGGAACTTGGTGTCAACATTGTGGGGAATGGGGTAAAAATTTTTCCGACGGTCTTTATAATAACTTTTCAAATGTTCAAATTATTTCTCTACATAATAATGATAATTTTTCAGTAGATGTTGGTTATTTTATCCAGTCCCATTTAGATGACATTCATGGTCCTAAGGGAGAACCTCACTTTTATGTCGGAACAGCAGATGTACCAAATAACTACGGTCAACTAGATAGCGCAGTTAGTGCAGATCTTCTGTTAAATCCTGAAGTTAATATGGATTTAAATTTTATGATTTCCGACAGTAAAATGGATATAAATATACATTCTAAATTGTCAGATGGGTTTTCTGGTGATAATTGTTATTTGGCAGTCTATATTGTTGAAGATGGTCAGGTTTTTGAACAAAATATTTTGGGAACTTATGATTCTGCATACGTGCATAACAATATATTAAGAGCTGAGGCTAGTGGTCTTGGTTCTGCATTTGGAGTTCCAATTGTGTTTAATTCAACTGGAGACAATATTAAGTCTTATAACGATGTGGTTTTAGAATCTTCAACCTTATGGAATTATAATAATTTATATGTTGTAGCTGTTATCTGGCAACAAAATGGTTCGGACTATAGATTTGTGAATCTTATTAGATAGGAGTCGTTAGCTACAAACTTATTTTACTTAAAGCAGTTTCTAGTAACTTTTTTTTTGTTCCAGATTGAGGTTGGATAAAATTAAAATTTACATTTACAAGGTTAATTCCACCTTGCTTTTGATAGTTAATAGTATGATTTTCCAGATGGTGATTGGCTAAATATTCTTGCTCTGTTTGACCAGGTGTTGGAATGAAAAGTGCTTTTTTTTGGAGAAAATAAACGTCCATAATACTGCTGTATCCTGACCTGCATATTATAAACTTAGATTCGGTTATTAATTCTCTAAAAGAATTAGTTTTTAAATGCGGGTAAGAAGTAATCTTTCCATTGGATATTTCTTTTGAGTTTACTAGACCATTTATTATTGCACAATACTCTTTAGTTTTTAGAAAGCTATTTAGAATTTCATCTTCCAATAAACTTCTTTGTGGTTCTGGTCCAGAAATAATTGCTAAATATTTGTACTTGTAATTCTTTTTTTTGTCTATAGTTTTTTCAAACCTAGATAAAGGACCTATGTTAGTTTTTTTTAAACTAGAATTAGATAATTCACCAGAAAGTAATGAGTTCTCAAAATCAGGAACCCAGCAATGGTCAAACCTTTGGATTAATAGTTCATTTATTATGTTGACTATCTTCATTAAAAAGAAAGGACCTTTCATCTTAAGTTGGTGGGTAAGAAATATGTTTGTTGTTTTACTACTTCTAAATCCAAATCTATTGTCTGAAATAATTATATCTGCATTTTGTTTGAGACTAATTTCCTCAGCTATTTTTCTTTCAAAATATATTATTTTAATGAATTTTGGAATTTGTTTTATTAACGCCCATTTTTGACTTTTGCTTTTACTGTAATAAGGTTTATAACCTTCAATTTCAATATGTTTTATATCTAAAAATTCTTTTTTATAAATATTATTTGATATTCTATCTCCGCATGTTATAACTTCATGACCTCTAGATTTGAGTAACTTTATAAGTGGAATTGTTCTAGATATATGACCTAAACCCCAGTCTAGTGGAGCAATCAATATTTTTTTTTTCGTCTTCAGGATTTAAATTGAATATTGTGTTCGTTAATAAATAGCTTGATATCTTCTAGTCCTGTTTTTTTGGTTGAAGAAGTAGTGAAGTAAACAGGAATTGATTCCCATTCTTTTAATAAGAAGTTTTTATACTCAATAGTATTTTCTTTAACTTCAATTTTCTTGAGTTTGTCAGCTTTTGTAAAGCATATAACAAATGGTATTTTTTTAACCGCACAATACTCCATGAATTCAATGTCAATTTTTTGAGGGGAAACTCTAAGGTCAATTAACATAAATAGACAGATTAAGTTTTTTCTATTCTCTAAATACCTTAGGGTAAAGCTTTGAAATTCTTCTCTTATCTTTTTTGAGATTTTAGCATATCCATACCCTGGTAAATCAGCTAGATAAAAATTATCATTTATTAAAAAATGATTGATTAATTGAGTTTTTCCTGGTTTGCCCGATATTTTTGCTAATTTTTTACTATTTGTAAGGGCATTTATTAAAGAGGATTTCCCAACATTGGATCTACCGATAAAAGCGTATTCTGGCAAATGTGCCTTTGGACATTTTTTCCAATCAGAATTACTGCAAAGGAAATCTGCTTTATTAATTTCCATAATTTTTATTTAACTTTTTTATAGGTATTTACATGCCTGTCTTTTTTTTCAGGATAAATGTCATCTATAGATATTAGAATTCCCGTTTCTTCCACATCTCCAAATTTTGTATTCATTACTGTTCCAAATGTCTTCATGGAGGATGAAAGATTCATATATGCAGCAATTAATGGGGGTATAGAGCAGTTTAATTCTTTAAGGTTTTTTGTTAATATTTTATATCCTTCCTTGTAGTTTAATTGTTTTATCTGGTCAATAAAATAGCTTACATCGTGGTGCAAGGCTAAGGGTTTTTTTGCAGAAATCCATTGGTCTTTATCTTTGAAAAAATGGTTCATAAAACCAAGAATTAAATCCCTTCCTTTTTTATTAAAGTCTAAATACATAGTTACTTTGCCAAAAAAATATTTTATTTCCGGATTGTCTACCACTAAAGCACCCAACCCATCCCATAAGTTGTCAAGAGAAAATATAGCCTTTCTATTTCCAGAGATTGGTTGGTATTCTGGTTGTACAAATGATCTGCCTAATTCAATTGTTAATCCCAATGTTTTTGAGTAGAAATTATCGCTAAAATTAAATAAATTGTTAGTAGCTGTATTGTTGTATTTTGAAGAATTAATTACTTCGCTGCCTAGCATAAATCTGTATCCTCCTATAATTTTTTTTTCTTCGGGATCCCAGACTATTAGTTGGTTGTAGAATGCTTCTTCTCTAGTGTCAAATTCATCCAAATCGTAAGATTTTCCGGTGCCACCACCAGCATTTCTGAAACTAAGTTCTCTTAATCTACCAATTTCCATGGTCGTATTAATGTGGTTATGATAATCTACTATGTATATGTCATGATTACAATAATTAGTTTTTCTTATAAAAGTGTCTTTATTTATTTCTTTTTCAAGATCAGAAGTTGGTATAGGATTAATAATTTTTTTCATTTTTTTATTGATTCTATAAATTCAAAATTAATATTGTTTTGTATCTTATATATATAATTTTTTATTGTTTGGGCCCATTCTAAGTCGCTTTTTTTGTCGTCTAAAATTTTCGGATCAATAGGTTTCCCCATAATTACTTCAATAGTATTTCCTTTTTGCTTGAACATTTCATCAACTAGAAAAAACATTTCAAGATTTATTTTTATACCAATTAAACTCCTCCATTTTGCAATATGATAAAACCTTTTTGAGTTTTTACCACTAATATAAACTGGATAAATTGGTTTGTTGTGTTTTTTGGCTTTTGTTATAAATGTTTTTCTCCACACTAAGTCTTTGATAATTCCATTTTTTTTTCTTGATACTAATCCTGATGGAAAAATCACTATGCATTTGTCAGAATCAAATAATTCTTCAAGTCTTAGTATGTTTTCCCTAGAGTTTAAACCATGCTTATTGATAGGTATAAAGTAAGGCTTAAAAGGTTCAATTTCTGTTAAAATATCATTGACTAAAAATTGGATGTCTTGTCTGTATTTTCCTATTTCATTGATAAGTGCAAGTCCATCAAGACCGCCAAGTGGATGGTTGGCTACTATGATAATTCCTTTTTTTCTTGGGATTTTTTCTAGGCCATAATTACTTGACATTACTTGGAGTTCCTTTAGACCCCCGCTTATAAAATCAAGCTTCTCTTTTCCTGATAAATTTTTCAGAATCTTGTTAAGATCACTTTCGTGAAGTAAGGATTTGAATTTATTCAACAAAAAATTTGGCATAAGATTATAAAATCTAGGGCTTTTTGTCTCAATTACATTAGCTATGTCAACATTTTTTTGAGCGTCCATTAATCAAATGTTATTTCAATTTAAAGGTAACAAATTGTTGTTATAATAGTGTTAAATAAAGAAAAAGCCCACATTTTACCACTAGTTTTTTAAAATACACAACAGGGAAAGTTTTAAATATATTGAAACATATTTTATATTTTTCCGTTAAAAGTTATCCACAAAGTTGTATTAGTGGGAAAAAGTGGGTAAATTATTATTAGATTTACATTTAAAATTTGAGTCAATTGTCGGGATTTATAGGTGAATATTATTGTAAGCTAGATGTTAAAGGGAGAATGTTGATTCCTTCTGACGTTAGAAAGCAATTATCTCCTATGGATCAAGAACAGTTTGTCGTTTCAAGAGGAGTTGATGACTGCCTTTCTATGTATACCTCTTCGGAGTGGATGGTGGTTATGAGCAAATTGAGAAAGCTCAATAGATTTAAATCTAAGGATAGGAAATTTGCTCGTATGTTTCAAAAAGGTGCTACCAAAATTACTGTAGATAGTAATGGTAGACTGCTGCTTCCTAAGGGTTTA
>MDSY01045435.1_pt1 | contig 15771 bp, 13 predicted proteins | sample 811131 | NCBI WGS metagenome assembly MDSY01 (sample SAMN05326643, study PRJNA326480) | marine metagenome | isolation source: seawater | place: Atlantic Ocean: South West | collected 2010
CGTGCAACCTTGGGAGAGATATCGCCTATAGTTAAACCAAAAGAGTTTTCTTGAGTACTAGAAACACGCCCCTGCGCTTGCAATTGTGGATTTTCTGGCAGTTCGCCAATTGTTACTGCGAGTTTAACTTTCTTACCGTCGCGCATAACAAGGACCTTGGAAGCCTCTCCCACCGGGGCACGGCCAACAAATTGAGGCAACTCGCTGGCGCGAGAGATCTCATCGCCATTAAACTCAAGAATAATATCTTCGTCTTTTAAACCACCCTTCTCTGCTGGGCTATCCTTTAAAACCCGGGTGACTAACGCGCCTTGGGGGCGATCTAACCCGAAGCCTTCAGCCAAGTCTTTCGTTAACTCCAATATCTCAACGCCCAACCACCCTCGGGAGACCCGACCGTTTTCTTTGAGCTGATCTACAACGTCCATGGCAATATCGATTGGAATAGCGAAACTGACACCCATGAACCCACCCGAATTAGAGTAGATTTGAGAATTGATACCGACGACTTCGCCATCTAGATTAAATAATGGCCCACCAGAATTTCCGGGATTTATAGCCACGTCAGTCTGAATAAAAGGAACGTAATTTCCCGTGCGCGGATTAGACAGGCTCCGCCCTTTAGCGCTGACAATGCCCGCAGTTACCGAGTAATCAAAACCGAAGGGTGAGCCAATAGCCAGCACCCATTGGCCTACCTCAACATCGTCATAGTTACCCATTTTGAGAATTGGAAAGTCATCTTTTGATTCAATTTTTAGCAGTGCAAGGTCCGAGCGAGGATCGGCACCCACAAGAGTTGCTTCATATTCACGGCGATCGCTGGTGCGCACAATAATCTCGTCCGCATCGTCAACCACATGGTTATTGGTTAAAACGTAACCGTCAGCAGCAATGATAAAACCACTGCCCAATGACCTGCTGGGATCTCTTGGCTGCCCGCCTCTTGGGTTATTAGGACCATTAGGGCCTCCCGGCGGGCCAAAAAACTTATAAAACTCTTCAAGGCGATCATTGCCGCGGGGGCGGCCTGGGCCATTAGACCGGCGCTTGGGTTCGCTAGTGGTACTGATATTGACCACTGCGGCCTCGTTATTTTTCACCAGCGAGGTGAAGTCAGGCAACTGCGCAGCTGAAACGTTAGATACCAGCGCAGCTAACGCCAAGCAAATCAATGCTACGCCTGCTTTGACGGCCTTGAGCTTTGAATATCTGGGGCCTAGAAAAGAATTTTTACCGCTCTGCATTTTGGAATTTTCCTCAAAATTAGTCAAAAACTGATCTGGCCATCCATCATCCTGGCAGCCTAGGAGAAATTGGGCTGTCGCTAAATTTTTTTAAGATGATCGTGTCCACTTATTGGGATAGTGGGTATGGCTACAGCTTCTTTCAAGGTCAGTATAAGTTCGCGACTCTTCTTGCGCGCTAGATGTCCTCCCAAGATCATTCCGATACCCGCTGCCAACGCAATAATTGGGATACTGATTCCCGTAAAGCGTTCCGAAGACATTGAAGCCACCTGCACAGCGTAACTGTCGATTAACCAAACTGCCGTTACGAGAAGAAATAGAGGCAACCCAAATAAATATAGCGCCACCAAGTTCAAATTCGCTAATGGCCAAGCAAAGTTGATGGTTTGCAGGCCTTTAGGAGGAGGAGTCGCAGAAGTGCAACCACTGGGGCACTTCGCACAGGGGTTTTCCGAGGCATAAAGCCTAATCGACCCTCGCTGGCTATCAACTAAAACTTGCTTTTTTATCATTATGACATTAACCCAAAATCATCCCGAAGTAGCAAGAGCTACGGCCCACTTCAATACCAAAGACAAGGCTGGGTCCAACAAATGTCTGCCCCAACCGCCAAAGACCGCGTCGAACTAGCTGCTAGCCACCGCTGAGTTTGGCTAGGCGAGCCAGTAAAAAATTGAACAGCGACCGCAAACTCTTACCATGTGGATTTTCTAATGCCAAAGAGAAAGCTATACTGCGTCATCAACTCAACGCGTTAAACAAAATGTCGCAACGATTCAATACTGACATCCTGGTCATCGGCGGCGGCGCTGCCGGCCTGACTACTGCTTTACTGCTGGCCGAACACGCAAGGGTTACGGTTTTATGTAAGGGTGATATCGACAGTGGCTCATCCCATTGGGCACAAGGCGGTGTTGCGTCAGTGACCGACCCTGAAGACAGCTTTGACGCTCACCTGCGCGATACACTCGACGCTGGCGCGGGATTGTGTGACGCAAATGTAGTCCGCGATGTAGTGCAAGGCGCTCCCAGAGCGATTAATCAATTAGCAGAATGGGGCGTGGATTTCGACGTTGAGAATAATGCCTTACATTTGACCCGTGAAGGTGGTCACTCTCATCGGCGCATCCTCCATGTTGCTGATGCCACAGGCAAAGCCATTACCCAAACACTCACTGATCGCGCCCTTGATCACCCCAACATTCAACTTTTCAATGACCGTGTGGCCATTGATCTAATTAACTTGTCCAAACTCGGCCGCAATCCCAGTCGCTGCGCGGGGGCTTACGTTCTTAACCTAGGCAGTGGTCGTGTTGAAGTATTCCAATCTCGTTTTGTAATTCTTGCTACCGGCGGCGCCAGCAAAGTTTATTTGTATACCAGCAATCCTGACGGATCCACCGGCGATGGCATTGCTATGGCTTGGCGCGCGGGGTGTCGGGTTGCCAACATGGAATTCAATCAATTCCACCCTACTTGCCTTTACCACCCTCACGCCGGATCTTTTTTGATCTCTGAAGCTGTCCGAGGCGAAGGCGGCGTACTGCGGCTGCCCAGCGGCGAACGCTTTATGCACAAATTTGATGACCGCGCAGAACTGGCACCCCGAGACATTGTCGCTCGCGCTATTGATCATGAAATGAAACGTATTGGCGCTGACTGTGTATATCTGGACATTAGCCATCGCTCTCAGGTGTTCATTCAGCACCACTTTCCGAACATTGCGAAAAAATGTTCTGAACTGGGCATAGACATTTCAGCAGATCCCATTCCCGTCGTGCCAGCGGCCCACTACACCTGCGGCGGCGTGGTCGTTGACGAACACGGTCGCACAGATCTAGCTAACCTTTACGCAATAGGAGAAGTCAGTTGCACAGGTTTGCATGGCGCAAATCGCCTGGCCAGTAACTCTTTACTTGAATGCTTGGTATATGGTCAAAGTGCGGCTGAAAAGATTATTTCCCAATTAGACAGACCCCAAACGGTGCCATACATACCGCGATGGGACGAATCTCAAGTGACCGACTCTGACGAGTCCATCATAATTGCGCACAACTGGGAGGAGCTACGTAGATTTATGTGGGACTATGTCGGCATTGTCCGAACGGACAAGCGCTTACAACGGGCCCAGCGACGCATTGAATTACTGAAACAAGAAATCCACGAATACTATGCAAATTATAGAGTAACAAACGACCTTATTGAGCTGCGCAACTTATTACATGTAGCAGATCTCATCGTACGCTCGGCGCTCAAACGTAAAGAAAGCCGAGGTCTGAATTTCAATCTAGATCACCCGGAACAAACTGTGAATACAACGGACACCATCTTGTTTCCCGGAAGCACTGACCAATTAGATATGATCAAAACCTCTGTTTAGGTACATAGGTCAAACCCACATTTTTATATTCAAAAGCTCCGACCCGGCTTCCTATAGGAACACCCGCTCAACGAACATTATGCTCGACGCTGATGGTCAGGACTCTATTCGAAAACTAAATGAAACAGAATTTGCTACAAAGGTGATTGGCGGCGACTTGTACCGGTTAAACTATTTAACCTTATTACCTCTGACCATGAACCACTTGGACCAACCGGTTTGAGAAAGCAAAGGTGCCGGCATCCACCTCATCAGCAAACACCCACGGGGTCGCCCCCACCAGTTTGAACTAAAGTGTAGACTTGCAGGCAATGATTTTCTCTACAAGCGCAAGCACCTTTGGGTCGTCGGGTATTTCACGACGTTGCAACCAATCAAAGATCTCCCAATCTTCTAGATCCAACATCTGCTCATATAATGTTTGCTCTTCAAGGCTCAAATCTTGAAAGTGGTCGCGAATAAACGGCACCAATTTTGCTTCAATTTCGAGCATGCCGCGGCGACTACGCCAGTAAATTTGTTTAAGATCTGTTGTATTCATAACTACGATGCCTAAGTTATTGCTTTTATAGCTAGCTTTAAGGCAGTCTAAAACCATAAGATTTGTAGAAGGACTACTCTGTGGAGAACTGGCTGGAAGCTCGAATGATCACCCTCAAGGGCTTTGCCGTCAAAGATTTTTTGCAAGGCTACTTAACCTCTGACAGCGCTAGAATCAATAGCAGCCTACCTTCACCTATGGCGCTATGCACACTTAAGGGTCGAGTTTTAGCCAATGGATGGGCCTTAGAACTGGCAGATGGTGTTGGTCTAATAGTGCACCGAACATTAGCCGAAGACGTCATAAATTTTCTTAAGCCTTACGCTATGTTTGCTAAATGTACATTTCACACAGTAGAAACCGCTGTGAATATTGAGGCCTGCAAAGACACGAAAAGATGCTTTTTGACCAACTGGGCAGTTGCTAACGAACAAGAATCTGCCCTTGGGGAGGGAGACATTTCAGCAACACTTAGTGCGCTTATGGCAGAGCACGGCATGGTCTTCATCAACAAAACCCTAAGCCAGAAATTTTTACCGCAGATGCTGAATTTGCATGTAACCGGGGCTGTAGATTTCGATAAGGGTTGCTATCTAGGGCAAGAAATTGTCGCTAGAGCTCAGTTTAGAGGTGCGGTTAAAAAACAACTGGCTCAATTTCATTGGCAAGGCAGCGCGCCAGTTGTGGGCAATACTTGGCAAAATCCAAAAGGCGTCAAGGGCGATGTGATTTACGTTAGCGCCCAAGCACAAGAAGAGCATGTGCCCGCTTTGGGAACCGGCTTATGGGTCATCCGCAAGACCGAGACCGCGACAGATTAGCATCCGATTAAGCACCGTGTAACCTGACGGTACAGGCCTTTTGTTGGCGCATATTTCTGCACATGGATTTGAGAACTACTTTTTCAGTTCAGGTCATCCAATGGATTATGTGTCCAGAGGCCGGCAAAATCCTCATCGAAGTGGGCATTAATATATTCTTGAGACAATTCATCGACATTGGCCACAGTCCACCTTGGCAAACCATCTTTATCAATTAGCAGCGCACGAACGCCCTCTGTAAAATCTGGCCATTGCAGACAACGAGTGGCCACAGCCAACTCCATTCGAAAGCTTTCTGCTAGGGTCATAGTTTGCACTCGGCGCATCTGTTCAAAAATAATTCCGGCAGTTACTGGGCAGCCTTTCTGCAAATTGCCTATACCGCGATCGACCCACTCCGACCTACCCTTCAATGCGATAATATTTTGAACACAGATGCTTAGATTAGAAGCATCTAGATCCATCTCGGCAAGCACAACCAACTCGGATTCGGGACGCGGCCCCTGGCAGTTACAACTGGCAAGATATTCATCAAGCAATGTTCTATTGTCACTGTCACCTTGATCCCATGCCAAAGAGGCCAAGCCATCAATAAAGTTTTGCCTTTGCTCATGATCAATCATGTGCGTGCCAATATTCAGCTCTAACGCATCCGTTGCATTCACCTGACTACCCGTCAAACCAAGAAAAAGTGCGATTTTTTGGGGTAGATTTTTCAGGACCCAACTACCACCTGCGTCAGGAAATAAGCCAATGGTGATTTCTGGGAAAGCCAGCTTACTGCGTTGGGTTAACACCCGATAACTAGAGGCCGCAAAAAGACCATATCCACCACCCATTACTATGCCGTGGCCTAAGGTGATAACTGGTTTATTAAATGTATGTAACAAATAGTTCAAACGATATTCTTCGGCAAAAAACTCAAAAGGATAACGATCAACTAACTCAGCGGCCAAACGATTAGCCACGGCCCCTCGATAAAGGGCTTGTATATCGCCACCGGCGCAAAAAGCTTTTTCGCCCTCACCGGTTATTAAAACACCAACAATATCTGCCCTTGCAGACCACTGTAAAACAGCGGCAGTTAGCGCTCTTACCGCATCTAATGTAAGCGCATTCAAACTAGCGACCATATTTAAGTGGGCGTGACCAAGACACATGGCGCCAGAAGTTTTAACCTCACCTATGATCACTTGATCTGTTTTTGAATTAGGGCTGATTTGTGTCTTTACAGTCATTGGTAATTCACTTATTCATTGTTTGCGGACTCGCCGGGCACCTTATTTTGTGACCAGTTTATAACTGGTACACCTTGGGCGGCCAATATTTTATTGGTTTGAGAAAAATGTTTGCAGCCAAAAAAACCGCGGTGAGCCGATAACGGTGAAGGATGGGGCGCTATCAGCAGATGATGGCGCTGGTTGCTCACCAGCTTGCCCTTCTTTTGCGCAGAGGTTCCCCACAGCAAAAATACCAACCCCTGGCGCTGCTCAGCCAACCTGCTAACAAGCACGTCAGTAAACTGCTCCCACCCCTTACCTTGGTGGGAAGCTGCGGCAGCCTGAGCAACGGTGAGCACACTATTCAGTAGCAATACTCCCTGCGCAGCCCACGAGGATAGGTCGCCACAATTTGCTTGCATTGATTCAGACAAACCAATATCGATATTTATTTCTTTCAAGATGTTACGCAAAGATGGGGGTATCGGCATGCCGTTGGGCACCGAGAAACTCAAACCATGGGCTTGGCTTGGACCGTGATAAGGATCTTGGCCTATTATGACAACGCGGACTTTATCCACAGGAACCGCATCTAGAGCTGCAAAAATTAGCTGGCTTGGAGGGTAAATTTTTTTGCCTAGACGCTTTTCTGTAAGCAAGAACTTACGCAACTCTTTCATGTAGGGAAGCTCAAACTGATCTTTGAGCAACGCTTGCCAAGATACTTCCAAATTAACTCGTTGATTCATTACATAGCCCCTATACGATTTGAGCATCGTTCCCTGAAGCCGGTTCCCAAAACGCCGATACCTCAGCTAGCCTATTGGTGGCGCATTAGTGGGAAGAGCAACACATCGCGAATTGAAGGCGCATTGGTTAGTAGCATAACTAAGCGGTCAATCCCAACGCCCTCTCCTGCCGTTGGCGGCAAACCATACTCTAGCGCGGTTATGTAATCCTGATCAAAATGCATCGCCTCATCGTCGCCTTGAGATTTAAGGTCTGCTTGAGCTCTGAACCTAGCGGCTTGATCTACTGGGTCATTGAGCTCTGAGAAGCCGTTAGCATATTCACGGCCGCCGATGAAAAGCTCAAAACGGTCAGTAATATCCGGGTTTTTGTCGTTGCGGCGCGCTAACGGTGAAACTTCAGCTGGGTACTCAGTGATATAGGTCGGCTGATCAAGACGCCCTTCAACGTTCGCTTCAAAGACCTCCATTTGTAGCCTACCTAAGCCCCAATGATCCTCCGCCTCTTCACCCTTAGCTTTTAGCACACCACGCAGATGATCGACATCGGCAACAGCTGCCTCGGGCAAGCCACCGAATCTGGCAAGAGATTCTGCCATGCTGATACGCAGCGGCGCGTTAGCAAAATCTAAATCAATACCCTGATAATTAAACGCAGTAGAACCCAAAGCGTCCCGCGCAAGGCTTGCTAATAAGTCATCGGTAAGGGTCATTAAATCTTTATAATCGGCGTACGCCTGGTAAAACTCTAGCATGGTAAATTCCGGGTTGTGTCTGGTAGACAACCCTTCGTTGCGAAAGTTTCTATTAATTTCGAATACGCGTTCAAAGCCGCCGACTACAAGCCTCTTTAGATAAAGCTCTGGGGCAACGCGCAAATATAGCGACATATCTAGTGCATTGTGATGAGTCGTAAACGGACGCGCTGTCGCACCACCGGGAATACTGTGCATCATCGGCGTTTCTACTTCCAAGTAATCTAGCTTGGTGAAGTACTCGCGAATTTTTTGCATCACCAACGAGCGTGTGCGGAAGACCTTGCGGCTGCCTTCATTAACGATGAGATCTAGATAACGTTGGCGATAACGGATTTCTTGGTCGGTGACGCCATGAAATTTTTCCGGCAAAGGCAACTGAGTCTTGTTCAGAAGCACAATCTCCCTTGCCTGTACTGTCAGCTCACCTTTATTGGTGCGCATTAGAATGCCACGAATTCCAACGATATCACCCATTTCCCAGTATTTATTGAAGGCCTCGTAAGCATCTTCGCTCAATTCATTTTTGGTCAGATAGCATTGCATCTGACCCGAACTGTCTTGAATAGTTAAAAAGCTGGCTTTACCCATAACACGGCGCAACATAATACGACCGGCTATGGCTGTTTCTATAGCCTCTTCTACTAACTGAGGCTTATCAAAGTCTTTAGCCCGCTGATGCAAGTCTGCGGCTAAATCTTGGCGACGAAAGTCATTGGGATAAATTTCCGTATCCGCGCGCCACCCTTCCATTTTAGCTTTGCGGTTCGCAAGAATATCTCGTTCTTCGCTCATTTTTTCTACTCACTTTGGTAACCCTAATCGGCTACTGGTTTTGTATGGCTATATCTTGATTCTAAAGCCTATCTAATCGCTGTCCACAAGCGCGCAATAAATGCCTTGGCTGACTCATGTTGTATCTAAAGGCCCGCTTTAAGACTTGCCTCAATGAAACCATCCAAATCGCCGTCTAATACAGCATTAGGATCTGTTCGCTCAATCTGAGTTCGCAAGTCTTTTACTCGAGATTGGTCCAATACGTAAGATCTTATCTGACTGCCCCAGCCAATATCGGCTTTAGAATCCTCGATTAACTGCTGCTCCGAACGGCGCGTTTGCAACTCTAACTCATAAAGTTTTGCCCGCAGTTGCTTATACGCGTTGTCTTTATTTTGATGTTGAGAGCGCTCGCTCTGACATTGTACGACCGTATTTGTAGGCAAGTGGGTCAAACGTACGGCAGAGTCCGTGCGGTTAACGTGCTGACCACCTGCGCCACTAGCACGATAGGTATCTACCCGAACGTCTGCAGGATTTATGTCGATTTCAATATCATCGTCGATTTCTGCTGAGACAAAAACAGATGCAAAAGAGGTGTGCCGACGACTACCAGAATCAAATGGAGACTTTCTAACTAAACGGTGGACGCCGGTTTCTGTGCGCAGCCAACCATAGGCATAGGCGCCACTGACAAAAATTGTGGCACTCTTAATGCCTGCAATGTCGCCCGGAGACAGCTCTGTTACGGACACCGCAAATCCACGCTTTTCGGCCCAGCGCAGGTACATACGCAATAACATATCTGCCCAATCTTGGGCTTCTGTGCCACCTGAACCCGCTTGGATTTCTAGGTAAGTATTGGCGCTATCCATTTCGCCTTGGAACATACGGTGAAACTCTAAAGTTGCCAAGCTGGTCTCTAAACTTGACAACTCGTTGGAAACATCGGTTAGCGCATCTTCGTCATTCTCATCACTGGCCATCTCAGCCAATTCATGGAGTTCGGACAAAGATGTACCCAGCGAACTGAGCAAACTTACCATCTGTTCAAGATCTGCACGCTCGCGCCCCAACTGCTGGGCGCGCTCAGGGTTATTCCAAACATCACCGTCGGCGAGTTCTAGCTCAACTTCCTCCAAACGCTCCTGCTTCTCAGCGAAGTCAAAGATACCCCCGAAGTGCGGACTCGCGCTCTTGCAAATCTTTGATGTGTTCTCTTACGGACGTAATTTCTGGCATATTTACAGTGACTTATCGGCAATTACTTGAGCAAAGGGACAAAGCTTCAAATACTGGCGATTCAAAGCAAATTTTCGGGACCCAATTCTAAGGCAAAGCCTCTATGTACTCCACCATCAGCTGCAATGTTCGCGACCCTGCATAGTCATTCGCCGCTAGCTTATAGACCATTAGTACGTTGGTTGGACTACCACTAAGCATGGGCTGCGAAAAAGCGATGCAATCAATGACTCGCTCACCGTGCTTGACCACTAACTTCAAGTGAGTATCGCCCACCACGCGCTGGCTAATCAAAGCAAATTCGCCGGAAAAAAGCGGTTCTGCGAAGCCGCTACCCCAAGGCCCAGCCCCCTCTAATAGCTCTACGGTTTGTAGGTTAAGGTCCTCGCCATCTAGCGACCCATCTGTGAGCAAACTCGCACTGAGCATATCCTCGGTGACCACCTCGGCTACCGCTTTGTCAAAAACCTTATGAAAACGTGGCAGATGGACTCTTTTAATACTCAAGCCTGCGGCCATTGCGTGGCCACCAAACTTACTCAGTAAACCGGGATAACGTGTTGCGATACCATCCAAAACATCACGAATATTCACTCCATCAATGCTTCTGGCTGAACCTTTTAATTCATCTGGCGATACACCACCGGCATCTGCAAAAACTATGGCGGGACGGTGAAATTTTTCTCGCAGTCGGCCGGCAACGATGCCCACAACGCCCTGATGGAAACTTTCGTGGTATACAGACAATCCGGTTGTCTGTTCGCCAACCTTAAACTGCGAAACAATAAGTTCAGCATCTGCCACCATATCCTGCTGCAAATGACGCCGAGTTTGGTTCAAAACATCTAAGCTGCCTGCAAGCTGTTTGGCTTCAGCTTCGTCTTGGGTCATCAAACATCGGATACCCACACTCATATCTTCTAGGCGCCCTGCTGCATTGAGGCGCGGGCCTATCGCAAAGCCAAGGTCTTGAGCAGAAAGAGCAGTCAAATCGCGCTTACCCACTTGGGCCAATGCTTTTATGCCAGGTCGAGTGAGTCCGCGCTGCATTCGCAGCAAACCGTTGTGCACAAGTACTCTATTATTGCGATCAAGCGGCACTACATCCGCTACGGTGCCCAGTGCCACTAAATCTAGGTACTGGGCTAAGTTTGGCTCCTCGCGCTGCGACTGCACAAACCAATCACGAGCGCGTAATTCTTGCCTTAACCAACTCAGCACATAATAAGCAACGCCCACCCCGGCCATTGATTTACTCGGAAAACTAGAACCATTGAGGTTGGGGTTCACCAGAGCCAGGGCATCGGGAAGTTGATCGCCGGGTAGGTGGTGATCTGTGATGATGACATCAATGTTTGCTGCATTAGCCTCAGCAACGCCAGCAATACTGGCCACGCCGTTATCCACTGTCATAATCAGGTCAGGATTTTTGGTTTGCGCCAATTGAACAATTTCTGGGGACAGGCCGTAACCAAAATCAAAGCGGTTGGGTACCAAAAAATCCACATGCTCTGCGCCGAAGGATTTCAAAGCTAACATGCATAGGGCTACTGACGTGGCGCCGTCTGCATCGAAATCGCCCACGATGAGTATTTTTTGTTGTTTTTGTACTGCGTTCGCGAGTCGCATAGCGGCCTTACCAATATCCGGTAGCTCTGCGGGTGAAATCAATGTGCTCAGTTTGCGGTCCATTTCCGCGACTTCGTTAATACCGCGAGCAGCATAGATTCTGTCCAGCAACGGATGCTCTACACCGATCGCCGCCGGAGGCACTTTTCTGACCAAAATCTGCATAGTGGCCTCAACTCTTAATGGGTGGGCGCGACTCGTATACGGATAATCTCACCCACTACAGAGTCTAGTGCCGAGAGTTCTGTGAGCGCGGCATTTACCACCGACTCAACCACTATATGTGTCATTATCACAATGGATACTGAGCCATCGCCTCCTGGATGTTCTTTTTGAATCACCGCCTCAATACTGATGCTGTGCGCTGACAAAGTACTCGCAACCTGAGCAAAGACGCCTGGACGATCAAGAGTGGGAATACGAAGGTAACAGGCACTGGAGACATCATCCATCGCAACCCGACTAATTTCAGACACAGCACATGAGCTGGGCGTGCCTTGAACTTGGCTCTGAGCTGCGTCAGTGGGTCCGGCTACAAATAAAGAACCAAGGGATAGAACATCAGCCAAAACCGCAGAAGCGGTGGCTGCACCACCTGCGCCAGGGCCGCTGAAAAGTATCTCTCCTGCGCCATCGCTGACTACCTGAACCGCATTCATAACACCATTAACACTGGCTAAAAGAGCCGATACTGGCACCAGTGCTGGGTGCACTCGCGTTTCTAAACCAACTTCAGATTGAACGGCAATACCTAGATGCTTAATCTTAAAACCCAGTTCCTTGGCATATTGAATATCTTCGACTGTGATTTGTGCTATGCCTTCCACGTAAAGCGCTGAATAATCATAAGAGGTGCCAAAACCTAGGGCCGCCAAAATAGTCAGTTTATGCGCGGCATCAATACCTTCTATATCAAAAGTAGGATCCGCCTCGGCGTAACCTAGCTCCTGCGCCTGAGACAAAACCTGATCAAATAATAGCCCCTCTTCTTCCATAACGGTAAGCATGTAGTTGCAAGTGCCGTTAATGATGCCATATATAGCGTCTATGCGATTTGCGGCCAGACCTTGATTCATCGATTGAATAATTGGAATAGCGCCAGCTACAGCAGCCTCAAAACGCAAAAGCACCTTACCGCCAGCCAACAATTGATCACCATGGGCGGCAATTACGGCCTTATTGGCAGTCACCACTGGCTTACCCGCCGCAAGTGCACTTTCAATAAGTTCTTTGGCTAAGCCTTCACCGCCAATCAATTCTAAAATAACGTCTACTTCTGGGTCAGCAACAAGGTCGTGAACGTCTAGGCTAAATACGGCGCCAAGTAAATCCACACCAGGCTTGACGCTGCGACTGGCAATACGCTGCACAACAAGTTCAATGCCAGTGCGACTGGTCATTAGACTGCCATTGGTTCTAACAAGGTCTAATACGCCTTGAGCAACCGTACCAAGACCTGCAATACCTATTCGAAGTTTGTTCACTAATTTTTCCGGGGTTTTAATCAGACCTTCGGTGCGCGCAGAGCGCTGGAAGCCGTCTATTGTTAGGTTAATACTGCTTTGCTACTGACTTAGCCTCGCCAGCAGCTCTGTTGCTGGTAAGTAACCGGGCAATAAGCGCCCGTCAGATGTGACAATGGCTGGTGTACCGCTTACACCAATCAACCGCCCTAACTGAAATTGTTCTACTACTGGGTCAACGCATTTGTCAGCGTCAACTTCTAACCCTAATTTAGCCTTTGTTAACGCCCGCTTGCGGTCAGCAGAGCACCATACGTTTGACATTTTTTGGTGGGTCTCACCTTCTAGCCCTGTTCGCGGATATGCCAAGTAGCGTACTTCAATGCCAAGCGCAGAGTAGTCTGCGATCTCGGCATGCAACTTTCTGCAATAACCGCAATCAACGTCAGTAAAAACATGTATGTAATCTAACCTCTTGTCCTTGGCTGGAAAAACAATCATATCTGCACTCTTAACTTGCGCCATTAACTCGACACGTTCAGTGCTGCGACGCCGCTCGGAGAGACTTACTAACTCCTCACCCATTGCGAACAATTCGCCAGCGAAAAGATGAATGCCGTCTTTGGTCGCAAACAGCGTTGTACCACCAGCCAAATCGATACCAAACATACCGTCTACACTAATTGGATAAACCGCAATAATTGGAATGTCAGGGCGCAGTTCTAAAAGGCGCGCAACTGCAACTTCGCTGCCCTTGGGCAAATCAAGCGCGAGATCTGATTGTTCGCCTATTGCGGCTGTTGTGGCTGCTCCTGACGGAGAAGCTGATGCCGCAGTAGCAAAACTTGGCGGCACCAGCAGCAGGGCAGCAAGAACCAATGCCGACAAAGTTTTGAAGCGTAATTTGCGCTCAAATGGTCTTTTAGGTGTACTTAGAAACATGGCAACTACAGTCCTTTATAAGTTGGGTTAAATCAGTAAAGTCCTTTGCTTAGGCCAATTGATCTTACTCAAGTCGCAAATCATTAATCTGTCCCAATATCATCCCCGAGGATGATGCTCCTGTACCAACTCTTTGAGCCTTTGCTGAGCAACATGGGTATAAATTTGCGTAGTAGAAAGGTCGCTATGCCCTAGCATCATCTGCACGGCCCGCAGGTCCGCTCCATTATCCACAAGATGTGTGGCAAATGCATGGCGTAATGTATGTGGCGAGATATTTTTCTGAATACCGGCCTGCAAAGCATACTTTTTAATCGCATGCCAAAACGTTTGCCGTGTCATTACCCGCCCTAACCGACTCGGAAATAACACGCTGCCTCCTACTGGCAGTAGACTTAATCGAGCGTCACTTAAATATCGACTAACCCAATCTAATGCGTTTTCACCCATAGGCACCAACCGCTCCTTATTGCCCTTACCCACAACTCTAACAACACCTTGACGCTGGTTCACATTAGCCAGCTCAAGGGTAACCAACTCGGTAATACGCAGACCACTGGCATATAGCACCTCAAGCATTGTCCGATCTCGCAATCCAATCGCAGTGCTCACATCAGGGGCGGTGAGTAGCACCTCTACTTGGGCCGGAGACAAAGAGCTAGGAAGAGATCTGCCCAATTTGGGGTGCTCTAATTTTTGCGTTGGATCATCAACAAGACGTTGATTGAAAATCATATGGCGGTAAAAACCACGCAGAGTACTCAACCAGCGGGCCGCGCTTTTGTCGCTGACACCAGTATTTTTACGCTGAACCATAAACTCAATAAGTGCATCGTTGTCCGCTTGTAATAATTCCATTTGGCCATGACTGTGCTTATCCAGCCAGTGGGCTGTCATATGCAAATCTCGGCGATAGGCCATCAGCGTATTTTCACTTAAGCCACGCTCTAACCAAAGCGTGTCTAAATAACCGCTAATATCCGTTTGGTTTTTTTCAGCCCCCGGTATTGACAAGAGAAATCCTCATAAAGGGAACAACCGCAAATTAGTTTAAACTGGACGGACCCAACTTTGGCCAAGACTAAGGGTAGCAAAATAATTCTAACGGTATATAAAAAAAGGCGCCAGCAACGGTGTGTTGACGCGAGCGATTTAGCAGAATGAGCCCCACCTAGGAAAAAGCGGAATTAGGCACTAAAAATAACGAGCAAAACTATAGAGAACAATGACTACCCTGCGCAGGATGCGCAGAAATTATCAGATGTCCAACCCGGGCTCCTCTGACAGAGAGGGGTCAGCCGAGCTAGACAGGTGAACACTCCGTAGGGGCTGCCAGAGGCGAGATTAACAATCACTAAGCTTTGTGATGGACTTTTATTTAGCCTTAACTTTTTCTTTAATTCGAGCAGAACGACCAGACAGTTCTCGCAAATAGTAGAGTTTCGCTTGGCGAACATCACCACGGCGCTTGACTTCAATACCTTTGATCAACGGGCTATGTGTTTGGAAAGTTCTTTCCACACCAACGCCGTGAGAAATCTTACGCACTATAAATGCAGAGTTGAGTCCGCGCTTTTTAATACCGATTACAACACCTTCATATGCCTGCAAGCGCTCTCGAGTACCCTCTTTAACTAGCACCTGTACACTTACCGTATCACCAGGACTAAATTCAGGAATCTCATTCATCTGACTGTTTTCGATTTCTTCGATTATCTTATTTCTGCGCATTTTATCTACTCCGCTGCTTTGGCCACATTGCAGCCAGCAAAACATTCTTCTAGTAACTTTCGATCTTCTTGGCTGAACACCCGCCCGGTAAGCAAGTCTGGCCTTCGATCTAAAGTTCGTTTAAGCGCCTCACGGCGTCTATACCGAGACATTTGTTTGTGGTTTCCACTTAGGAGTTCTGCGGGCACCACGTCCAAACCCAATTTCTCGGGGCGGGTATAGTGAGGGTAATCGAGCGTTCCATCAAGGTGTGATTCGTCAATTACTGACA
>MDSY01125073.1_pt1 | contig 15771 bp, 31 predicted proteins | sample 811131 | NCBI WGS metagenome assembly MDSY01 (sample SAMN05326643, study PRJNA326480) | marine metagenome | isolation source: seawater | place: Atlantic Ocean: South West | collected 2010
CTCTCAGTTTATTAAAAAATTAACATAAAAAAAAACCCACACATTTAGGTTTGTTATTCAAATATCAAAGAACTTTTTTAAAGCTTGTAGATACTACACTAGTTTTTAATTAATTTCAATGTCTAAAATCAAACTTTTCTAACAAATTTAATTCCATCAACTGTTTTTATTTTATTAATTAACTCATCTGATGGATCTTGATCAAGGTCTATAATCGTATAGGCTAATTCTTCTTTACTCTTATTTACCATTTCTGTAATATTGATCGAATTTTCTGAAAAAGGTGCTAATATTTGGCCGATCATATTAGGTTTGTTGTCATGTAAGACGGTTAATCTATTATCACTCGTACGTTCTAATTTGCAATCAGGAAAATTAACTGAATTATGAATATTTCCATTCAACATAAAATCATGCACCTGATCTACAATCATTACGGCACAATTATCTTCTGCTTCTTCGGTTGATGCTCCTAAATGTGGTAATCCAATCACATTAGGTAACTTTAAAATTTTATTATTTGGAAAATCTGTAACAAATTTTTTAACATGGTTACTTTTTAACGCTTCTATCAAATCTTCTTCTACTATAATTTCTGGACGAGCAAAATTAAGTATAATGACGCCTTCTTTTAACATCTGGATCTTCTCTGAATCAAAAAATGCTTTGGTTGAATCATTTAATGGCATATGAAACGTTAAAAAATCTACTTTTGATAACATTTCTTTTAAGCTCTCAGCTTGTTTCACTCTACTAGATAATCCCCACGCTCTATTAACTGAAATGTACGGATCAAAACCGTAAACATCAACACCTAACTTTATAGCATCATTAGCAACTAATACTCCGATAGCTCCTAAACCAATAATACCCAATTTTTTACCAGATACTTCAAATCCTTTAAATTGTGATTTTTTTGATTCTACTTCTGAGCTAATATCACAATCTGTATTTTGCAAATCATTTACAAAATTTAATCCATTAAAAATATTTCTGGATGCAAGAAATAATCCTGATAACACTAATTCCTTGACTGCATTGGCATTTGCTCCAGGCGTATTAAAAACAGCTATCCCATTTTCTGTACAAACGTTTATGGGTATATTATTGGTTCCAGCTCCAGCACGACCAATCGCTTTTAGGTTATTATTAAATTTATAATCATGCATTTTAAAACTACGTAGAAAAATCACATCTGGATTTTCTTCACTCTCAGATATACTTGTAACGTTATTACTTAATCTATCAAGGCCTTTGCTAGATATTTTGTTGAAAACCTTAATTTTATACATCTGTTTATCGTTTTCTGTATTGAGGCGCTTTTCTTGCACGTCTTAGACCATACTTCTTTCGCTCTTTAACTCGTGGATCTCTTGTTAAACACCCATTTTCTTTTAACGTCTGTCTATATTGACTATCAATTTCTAACAATGCTCGACTAATTCCTAATAAACATGCATCTACCTGAGCAGCTTTACCTCCACCTAAAACAGAAATTTTAATATTATATTTATGTATTAATCCTAAATAATCTAACGGTCTTATCATATCTTTTGCATCTAATTCTGATCCAAAATAATAAGCTGGTTTTAAGTTGTTTACAGAAATATGCCCGTTCCCCTCAAACAACCATACTTTCGCAATGGCACACTTTCTTTTTCCAGTACCATAAAAAAATACGCTTGGTACTTTTAATATCTCTTTTATATCTTTTTCTTTACCCATTGTGATCTAAAACTCCTTTAGTATTTTAATTCAATTAACTCTGGCTGCTGAGCTTCATGATTATGACTTTCGCCTTTAAACACTTTTAACTTTGTTAGCATCTGCCTTCCTAATTTATTTTTAGGCAACATACCTTTGACCGCATTCATAATAATATATTCTGGATTTCGATCCAACATAGCTTTAAACTTAATCTCTTTTAATCCGCCAGGATAGCCACTATGTCTATAGTATATCTTTTGCTCAGATTTATTCCCTTTTAATATAATTTTTTCAGCATTATAAACAACAACAAAATCACCAACATCTATAGATGGAGTATATTGCACTGAGTTTTTTCCAATTAATTGCTTTGCAATTTGCGATGCTAATCGACCTAATACTTGGCCATCAGCATTAATAGAAAACCATTTTCTATTTACGTCATTTTTATTTGTATAATTTGTTTTTTGTTTTTTCATAATTTAATACACCTTTAATACCATATTTTATTTAAATAAAGGCCAGCAGATGGAGCTGGTTTAAAATTAAATATTCGCTTATTTTGTATTAATAATTTTTTAAAATCTATAATTGATATTTTATTTTTACTGGATGATAAAGTAAAAATACTACCTATTATATTTCGTATCATTCTATACAAAAAAGCATTACCTTCTATAGTAATCTTATTAAGGATAATGCTTTTGTGGCTATCTGTTAATACTTTATATTGAAAATCCTCTATTTTTGCTGAATAAATTTCCCGAATTGTTGTCGATACAGCTGAACCTGTTTTTTGAAAAACAGCAAAGTCATGCTGTCCAATTATACTAGTTAAACAGTCTTGAACTACGGTTTGATTAATTTCAAAATTAATATTAGTTACATAGCGACTTAAATATACTGGTAACTCTTCATTTGAAAATATATATATATATTGTCGTTTTATAGCAGACTTTCTTGAATTAAATGAGGAATCTTTTATTTTTACACTAATTATTTTAATAAATTCTGAGTGTTTATTTATATGCTGTTTAATCAATTCACATTTAATATCATAACTTGATAAAAAATTAACATATTGTGATGTTGCATGCACACCTGTGTCTGTTCTGCCAGCGAATATTAAATTATCAATGTCCTTAAAAAAATAAATTAAATGTTTTTTTAATTCTGATTCAACTGTAGTTTTATTAGGTTGATATTGTGATCCACTAAAACATGATCCGTCATAGGATAATTCTATGACATAATTTATTAAACCAATTATACCAACTCTAATTGTGACATTTCAGCTGCATCACCTTTTCTTAAACCACATTTAATTATTTTTGTATAACCACCCTTTCGATCCTTATAGGATGAAGCTACTTCAAACAGAGCTTTTATAAAACTCTTGTTATTAATCAATTTAAAAGCATGACGTCGGTTATTAACTGAATCCGTTTTAGCTATCGTTATTAATCGTTCAGCAAATTGGCTTGCTTGTTTAGCTCGCGCACTTGTTGTTTTTATCGATTTTTTATCAATTAATTCAAGAACTAATCCTTTGATTAATGCTAATCGTTGATCAGTAGGTAAATTTAATTTTTTATTGCCACTTCTATGTTTCATTCTTCTTCAATTTCACCTTTTAAGGCTAGATTATATTGTTTTAACCGTTGATTGATTTCATCAGCACTTTTTTTACCAAAATTTTTAATCTGAACTAATTCTGACATATCTTTTTGTAATAGTTGCTCTACCTTATCAATACCTGCTCTTTTTAAACAATTTGATGATCTTGCAGAAAGCTCCAATTCATCAACAGACATGTTTAATATTGTCTGAACCTTTAAATCTTCAAGCTCTCTTTCTTCTGAATCATCTACTTCAGGTTCTTCATTAATTCTATCAAATAATTCTAAATGATTCGCTATAATCGCTACCGCCTTATTTACTGCTTGCTCTGGCTTAACAATACCATTTGTTAATATATTTAATGTTAGTTTATCATGATCCAGCTCTTTTCCTACTCGTATCATCTCAACTTCATGATTTACTTTAACTATAGGAGAAAACGATGTATCAGTAGCGATATAATTTACATCTTTATCTTCTTTATTTTGTATTTGTGAATCTTGATAACCTTTTCCACTACCAATATATATATCCATGTTGACACTGGCTTTATCAGTTACTTCAAATAAATAATGGCTTTTGTTAATTACCTTTATTCCACCACTGCATTCTATATCTGCGGCTGTTACCTTTTTTTTATTTGTTATAGATAGTGTTACAACAGCTTCTTCATCTGTTTCTTTTTTAAAGATAACACCTTTCAAATTACAGATAATTTCTAAAACATCTTCAACTACGTTAGGTACCGTTGAAAACTCATGAGAAACCCCATCTATTTTCAAACCAATAATACCGTGACCTTCTAAGGAAGATAATAATACTCTTCTTAATGAATTTCCTAACGTTACGCCTAAACCTTTATCTAAAGGCTGAATAGTAAAGTTTCCTTCATTAGTACTTACCTCGTCATATTTAACCCATGCTTTTGTTGTCAATTTTTTTCCTCCTAAACTCGTCTTCTTTTTCTAGGCCTACATCCATTATGAGGAATAGGCGTCACATCTTTTATAGACTCAACTTCTAACCCAGCAGATTGCAATGCTCTTATAGCCGTTTCTCTGCCTGAGCCTGGACCTTTAACCAATACTTTCACACGCTTCATCCCTACAGATTCAACAGCTTTTTTTGCCGCTGACTCACTTGCTAATTGCGCAGCAAAAGGTGTTCCTTTTTTGGTTCCTTTAAACCCAACCATTCCGGTTGAATACCAAGAAATAACACTACCTTTGTCATCTGTTATTGAAATAATCGTATTATTAAATGTAGATTTTATATGTGCTACACCTAATTCTATATGCTTTTTTTGCTTTTTCTTTTTAGCTTTCATATATTCTCCAATTTATTTGGTTACTTTCTTCTTACCTGCTACAGCTATTCGCTTGCCACGTTTTGTTCTTGCGTTTGTATGCGTTCTCTGTCCTCTTGATGGTAATTTACGCTTATGACGTGAGCCTCTATAACTACCAATCTCACTTAACCGTCTAATATTTTGACTAACCTGTCGTCTTAGATCTCCCTCTAATACTAGATTTTGTAATTCATTTCTTAATTGGACAATTTGCTGTTCAACTAAATCTTTTACACGAATACTTTCATCAATTCTTAACTTTGATAATAATTTTTTTGCAGTATTACATCCTATTCCTTGAATATACGTTAATGCAATTACTATTCTTTTTTCTTTATGTAAATCTACACCTACTAATCTAGCCATACAATTTATCCTTGCCTTTGTTTATGTTTTGAAATTTCACAAATGACTCTTACGATCCCATGCCTTCGAATTACTTTACAATTTTTACACATTTTTTTTACAGAAGATCTTACTTTCATTTTAAATTCTCTTTTAAATTATTTTTTATTTAATATATAGGGTTTGAATTATACTCAATAGTGTTAGATTTGTTAAGCATTATTTTTTATTGCATTTTTTATTCTAATAAAAACATCGTCTATCGAACCAGTCCCTTTAATTTTTAAAAGGTTTCTTTCATAATGACTTAAAATTGGTTCAATTTCTCTTTGATAAGTCATTAATCTATTTTTAATCACATTAAGGGTGTCATCAGATCGTTTTCTTTCTAATAATCTCTCAATTAAAAAATCATTAGGAACATCAATTAAAATCACTTTTAACGTAATTTTTTTATCAACATATAATTCACTAAGATAAATAGCTTGATTAATTGTTCTTGGGAATCCATCTAGCAATAATCCATAAGGCTCCTTATAATCTGGCATATTTTCTTTATACATTGCATTAATAATAGAATCAGGTACTAAGTCACCATTATCTAAATACGATTTCATCTGTGAACCTAAAGGCGTATTCCCTTTTATCTGATCTCTAACTATATCTCCCATACAAATCGATGGAATATTAAGATCTTGAGATAATTTCTCTGCTTGTGTTCCTTTTCCAGACCCGGGGGCACCTAATAATATAATCATAATTTTATTTTAATGTATCATATTGCTGAGAAATTACTAATGTGTCTACCTGTTTTACTAAATCCATTGCTACTCCAACCAATATTAATAAAGCTGTTCCTCCTAACCCCATAAAACTTGTAATTTGCGTAGCATTTGCGGTTACAATAGGAATCAATGCAACGATAGCAAGAAAAATAGCTCCAATGAATGTTAATGTTGTTATAATTTTTTCTAAATATTCAACTGTCGATTTTCCAGGCCTTACACCCGTTATAAAGCCTCCATGTTTTCTAATATTTTCAGCAAGATCTTCAGGATTAAATGTAATAGCTGTATAAAAGTAAGTAAAAAAGAAAATTAAAATACAAAAGAACATATTATAGAGAACCCCATCATATCTGTAATAAGTATTAAAAAATAAACTTATAGGCTCAAATGTAATATATTGAATAAATAATAATGGAAATTGTAAAACTGCTGAGGCAAAAATAATTGGCATTACCCCCCCTTGAATTAATCGTAACGGTATATACGTACTTTGAGCACCATATATTTTTCTACCAACTACACGTTTAGCATATTGAACAGGAATCTTACGTTCAGCTTCTTGGACATAAACAATCGCAGCTATCATAACTATAAACATAATAACTAAAATAATAACACCAGTTTGACTTGCTCCACTTTTTAGTAATAATATAGTGTTTGAAATATACATAGGCATTTGAGCAATAATACCAATAAAAATTAACACTGAGGCACCGTTTCCAATACCATTTTCACTAATTAATTCTCCAAACCACATTACTAAGGCAGCACCTGCGGTTAAACATGCTACTGAATAACACAAAAAGAAAATAAAATTAATATCAGGTAACAAGAAGCCTTTAAAGGATAAAGTCATAACAAATGCTTGTACAACAGATAAGATTACGGCTAAATAGCGCGTATACTGTGAGACTTGCTTTCTACCCGCTTCTCCTTCTTCTGCAATCTCTTTTAATGCTGGCCATATTACCATCAATAGCTGCATAATAATGGATGCATTAATATACGGTAGTATACCTAAAGCAAAAACAGAAAAACGACTTAAAGCTCCTCCAGAAAATAAATTTACAAAACCTAATACATTATTATTAGAAAAAAGTTGACTAATTTGATTGATATCTACGCCTGGTATAGGTATGTGGGATCCTAATCTATAAATAAATAGAATAATTAATGAGTAAATTACTTTTTCTCGTATTTCCTTTATTCTAAATAAATTCGTTAAGAAATTCATATTATGAATTAGTAATAGTTACGTCTCCACTCATTTTTTTCACAGCTTCTATAGCACTTTTTGATGCCTTATCTACAATCACTACAATTTTTTTTGTTAACTTGCCATATCCTAATAATTTTACTTTATGCTTTCCTGATATTAGGTCCTTTGATTTTAAAGCTTGTTTATCAATGGTATCTCCATCATTAAAATAATGCTCTAATTTATTAATATTTATAATATCAAATCTTTCCTTAAAAATATTGTTGAATCCATTCGTTTTTGGTAATCGTCTATACAAAGGTGTTTGACCACCTTCAAAGCCTGCTCTTCGTGAGTAACCTGATCTTGATTTTTGTCCTTTATGACCTCTTCCGGATTCACCACCATGACCAGATGCATTACCTCTTCCTTTTCTAATACGATTTTTTTTATCTTTATTTTTTAACAATGCAATAGCCATTTATTTACCATCCTCATTAAGTTCATTATGAATGCCTGTAGAAATTTGCACATTTCGTTCCTGCTCTTCAACTATTTTTACCTTACATTTTTTTAAGGCATCGATTGATGCAAGGGCTAAATTAATAGGATTTCTAGATCCTAATGATTTGCCAACAACATTTTTTACTCCTAAACTTTCAAGTATTACTCTAAGTGCACCACCTGCAATAACACCCGTTCCTTTTTTTGCTGGTTTAATAATAACTCGCGAAGCTCCTGCTTTTCCTTCGACAATATGAGGAATTGTTTCATTATAGATATTGATAGGAATAAAACTCTTTTTTGCTTTTTCTACAGCCTTTTTTATGGCACTTGGTACTTCTTTTGATTTACCTAATCCTAACCCAACATTCCCATTGTTATCTCCACATATTACAAATGCTCTAAATGCTAATCGTTTTCCACCTTTTACAACCTTATTAACTCGATTAATTTTTACAACTTTTTCTTGAATTTGGTTTTCGCTTTCTATTTCTAAATTTACTTGATTCACATTAATTCTCCTATCTAAAATATCAAACCGTTTTCTCTTGCAGCATCACAAAGCATTTTTAATCTTCCTGAATATCTAAGTTTTCCTCTATCAAGGTATACACTTTCAATTTTTTTACTAACAGCCTTTTTTGCTAGCTCGGCACCAACATGTTTTGCTTGATCTAATCCCTTTTTTTTATCAACTTTTAATGATGATGCTGATATTAATGTTTTATTTTGCTTATCATCTATTATTTGTGCATATATATGTAAATTACTTTTTTTTACAGAAAGTCTATATCTGTTGGAAGTTAATCTTATAATCTTTTTTGATAATTTTAATTTATTTTTAGACATATAACACCTATTTTACACTTTTCCCTTGTTTTTTTCTAATAACTTCACCTTCATAAAAAATACCTTTTCCTTTATATGAATCCTTTTTTCTTAATCGCTTAATTTCTGAACACACTTGACCAATTAACTGTTTATCAATACTAGTTACGGTAAATTTATCCTGCCCCGCTACATTAAACTCTATACCTTCAGGTGCATTATACAAAACCGGATGAGAATAACCTAATGAAAATTCAAGATTGTTTCCTTTTTTTTGAACTCTATATCCAATTCCTTGTAAAAACATATTATAACTATACCCTTTACTTACACCCTCAACTGCATTATAAATTAAAGATCTTATTAAACCATGATAGGCTTTTGTTTGTTTTTGATCATTCTTTCTTACAACAATCAGAATTTTTTCAGTAACTTGTACTTCTACCCCTGGCAATAATTCTATGAAAAGCTTACCTTTTTTTCCTTCTACAATAATTTTAGAATTTTCAACTATTACAGTGACATCATCTAAACTAATTGGCTTATTTCCTATACGTGACATACATTATCTCCTACCATACTATTCCTATTAATTCTCCACCAACATTTTTAACTCTAGCCTCTTTTCCAGATATTAACCCCTTTGATGTACTAATTAATGATATACCAAAACCATTCATAACCTTTGGAATATTAGTCTTTTTAATATAAATTCGTTTACTAGGTTTTGATACACGTTCTAATTTAGATATAATTGAGCTTCCATTCTTTTTATATTTTAATGTTAATTTTAATACTTTTTTTGCAAGAGAATCTCCATAAACCTCAAATGATGTAATAAAACCATTTTCTTTTAAGATTTGTGCAACTCTAAATTTTAATGTTGAAAATGGAATATCAACTGTTTCATGACTTTCCTTTAAGGCATTTCTTATTCTAGTAAACATATCTGCAATCACATCATTATACATATTTAACTTCTCCTACCAAGATGATTTTCTTACACCAGGCAAATGGCCTGACACAGACAGCGTTCTAAAACAAATCCTACATATCCCAAAAAAAGAAATATAACCACGTGGCCTACCGCATATATTGCATCTATTTCTATGCTTAACTGTATTAATTTTTGTTTTGTTGTTATAAATTTTTGATTTTTTTGCCATCTTTAATCCTTATTATCAATTTTTTCTAAATGGCATCCCTAACAGATGCAATAACTCATAAGCCTCTTCATCAGATGTATTTGGAGACGTTACAAAGGATATATCAAAACCCCTTAACTTATCAATATCTCCTTGAATTTCAGGAAAAATAGAATCTTCTTTGATTCCAAGTGTATAATTTCCTCGGCCATCGAATGATTTTCGTGGCACTCCTCTAAAATCTCTAATTTTTGGTAAAATAATATTGATTAGCTTATTTAGAAAATCATACATTTTTTTAGATCGTAATGTAACCTTACACCCAATAATTTGACCTTCTCTTATCTTAAAATTTGAAATAGCATCTTTTGCTTTTCTTAATACAGGCTTTTGCCCAGTTATGGCAATAAATTGCTCGATAGTTGTACTTAAAGCTTTATTATTAGTAACAACCTCTCCTAACCCTCTATTAATAACTATTTTTTCTATTTTTGGAATCGCCATTACATTCTTATACCCAAACTTTTCTGTAAGCTTGTTTTTTATTGTATTATTATATTTATCTTTTAAATTTTTCATATTTTACACCTATGCTAATTCTTTTTCTGATATTTTTAACACACGGATCTTCTTTGAATCTTTTATAGTATATTTAATTTTTGATCCTTTTTTTGATTTTTCATCATAATGCATAATTTTAGACCATGATATTTGTTTAGATAACTGCTTTATACCACCCTGCGATTGTTGATTTGGCTTTAAATGTTTGGTAACAAAATGACAATTATCTAATAAAACTGACTGAGATTTTGGAAAGACTTTTGATATCGTACTAACCTTCCCTTTATCTTTTCCACTTACTATAATAATTTTATCGTCTTTTTTAAATTTATTCATTGATTTCCTACCTATATTACATCATTTGCTAAGGATATAATCTTCATATAATTTCCATCTCTTAATTCTCTTGGTATTGGACCAGATATTCGTGTTCCTTTTGGATTCCCGTCCTTTTCTATTACAACAGCTGCATTGCCATCAAAACGTAAAATAGTTCCATCTGAACGTCCAATTTTCATTTTTGTTCTGACTACAACAGCTAATACTACTTCACCTTTTTTTATTGCAGATTGAGGGGATGCTTTTTTTACCGAACAAATTATTTTTTCACCAACGCTAGCATATCGTTTTTTTGAACCACCTAGCACTTTTATACATAACAGTTTTTTTGCACCTGAATTATCTGCAACGTCCAACTCTGTCTCAGTTTGAATCATTTCCCTACCTCTTCTTGTGTTACTTTGTTTAAAAATATAAATGATTTTTGTTTGCTTATTGGTCTGGTGGACTTAATCACAACTTTATCTCCAGCAGTTAAAGAAATTGTGTCATCGGTTATATGCACTAAATACCGCTTTGTACGTTTTAAATATTTTTTATACTTTTTATCTTTCTTTATATCCTCTACTTCTACTCGAATAGTATTCGTTCCAGATTTATTTAAAAATTTTGCAAGTAATTTTTTTTCTATTTTTTCCATATCTTTTCCTCTATTGACTATTAATTTTTGTTAAAAGTCTAGCTATTTCCTTCTTTTTAGTCTTTAGTAAATTTTTGTTTTTTTCTTTCTCAAGAAAAATTTGCATCTTTATCGTATTTAGTTCTGCTTTTTTTGTTTCTACTTCTTTTTGCAAATTTATTGATTCATCACTTTTTTTATTCATATTGTTTCTCTTTGCACAAATTTTGTTTTTACAGGTAATTTATGAGCCGCTAATCTAAAGGCTTCTTTGGCAACTTCTATTTCTACACCACTTATTTCAAATAATATAGTTCCAATTTTTACTGGGGCAACCCAAAATTCAGGCATCCCTTTTCCTTTTCCCATTCTAGTTTCTGCAGGTAATTTTGTTACAACTTTATCAGGAAAAATTCTAATCCAAACTTTTCCAGATCGTTTTATATAACGAGTAAAGGCTCGTCTTGCAGCTTCAATTTGACGACTTGAAATAAAATCTGTATTTAATGACTGCAAACCAAAATCGCCAAATGCTATGGTATTATTTGTATTTGCTTTTCCACGGTTTCTACCGCGTTGAGTTTTTCTATACTTTGTTTTTTTAGGACTTAACATATACTTCTTGCAAACCTTTATTATTTTCTTTCTTTATTACGTCACCTTTATATAACCAAACCTTAACACCTATTTTTCCATATGTAGTTAAAGCTTCGTTAAATGAATAATCAATCTTTGCTCTCAATGTGTGTAGAGGAATTTTTCCTTCTTTATACCACTCACATCTTGCGATTTCTATTCCAGCTAATCTTCCTGAGCATGAAACTTTAACACCATTTACACCAGATTTCAAACATTTTTGCATAGCACTTTTCATTGCACGTCTAAATGGAATACGCTTTTCAATTTGACCACATATCCAAGCAGATATTAATGCTGCTGTGGCATCCGGAGATTTATTTTCAACAATATTTATAACCATATTGTTTTGTTTTATTTTTTTTCTTAATTGCTCATTTATTACTTCCAAATCTAGTCCTGTTTTTCCAAATATAATTCCAGGTCTAGCACAAACTACATTAATTTCTAATTGGTCTGATTTTCTTTTTATATCAATTAACGATACACCGGCTCGAGATAATTCCGTTTTTAAAAAATTTCTTATCTTAAAGTCTTCTAATACTTTATCTGAGTAATTATAAAAATCATACCATGTACTATCCCATCCTTGAGTAATACCTAGCCGTAATGCCTTGGGATTAGTCTTTTGACCCATTTTTTTCTCCTACTTTTTCTTTTATTCCAATCTTTATATGACAAGCTCGCTTTAAGATACTAAATGCTCTTCCTCTTGCTCTAGGTTTAAATCGTTTTATTTTTTTTGCTTCATCAACCATAATTGAATCAACATATAATAAATCTTCTATAACGCCATCTTTATTTAAGGCGTTATGATAGGCAGAGTGCAACGCCTTATATATATAGGTTGCGCCACTCTGTGGTTGTAATTTTAAAATTTGTAATGACTCTTTTACATTTTTATTTCTAATTAAATCAGCTACCTTTCTAACCTTGTAAGGACTAATTCTTAAATATTTACTTTCACAATAACCTATATAATTTTTCCGTTTCATTATTTTTTACCTTTTTCATGTGATCTGAATGTACGTGTGGGTACAAACTCACCTAACTTATGGCCGACCATACCTTCTTGTATAAAAATTGGAACATGTTTTTTTCCATTATACACAGAGATATTTAATCCAATCATTTCAGGAATAACAACTGATCTTCTTGACCATGTCTTAATAAGTTTATTACTTTTTGAGTTTTTTGTATCTAAAACTTTTTTTTCTAAATGTTTATCTACAAATGGACCTTTTTTTGTTGAACGACTCATGTTTTCCTCTACCTTATTATATATTTTTTCGAATGCTTTTTCTTATTACGAGTTTTATATCCCAGAGCAGGTTTTCCCCAAGGAGTTCTTGGAGATGCATGACCTACAGGAGCTCGTCCTTCTCCTCCACCATGAGGATGATCACATGCATTCATAACAGACCCTCTAACTTTAGGTCGCCTTCCTATCCATCGTGATGCACCGGCTTTTCCTTTTACAGTATTCCGGTTATCTGTATTACCAACTTGGCCAATCGTGGCTAAACATTTATTATTAATTAATCTTACTTCACCTGATGGTAATTTTATAGTTACATAATTTTCTTGTCTTCCCATAATTGTTGCATAACAACCTGCTGATCTAACTAACTTAGCGCCACCTTTTGCTTTTAATTCTATGTTATGTATTAATGAACCTACAGGTATTAAATTGATAGGTAACGTATTTCCTACTTTTATATCAGCAGAAGTCGAACTTACAATGATATCACCTATTTTTGATTTTAATGGAGTTATGATATAACACTTTTCTCCATCTTTATAATGCACTAATGATATATTAGCTGAGCGATTAGGATCATATTCTATAGTCATTATTGTTCCTTGAACACCTTCTTTGTTTCTCTTGAAATCTATCAATCTATAATGTCTCCGACTACGTCCACCACGCCATCTCACAGTCACCCTTCCAACATTGTTACGACCTGACTTTGAACGTAGTGACTTTGTTAATGATTTTGTAAGTTTTTTTGTTGTTACTTCTTCGTAATCATTAATTTGTCTTTGTCTAAATCCCGGCGTATTTGGTTTATATTTTTTTGTTCCCATAATTACTTCCTTAAAATAATTCCTTTATTTTCTCTATATTTTTATCATTTGCTAAGGTGATGATTACTTTTTTGAATGATTTCGTTTTACCAGGATACTTTCCACGCCTTACTTTTTTTGATACTTTATTAAGCATTCTAATTGATTTTATATTAATATCATATTTATTACTTAAATATGTTTTAATGTTAATTTTCTCATTTTCTGGTGATGCTAAAAAAGTGAATTTGTTATTACTCATTGCATCCGATGATTTTTCTGTAATATACGGTTTTAAAATTATTTGCTTCATCGTTTATTTCCTTTCCATTTTTTTAAAACTATTCTCAGTAAACAATACTAGATCCGATACAAGTAACACCTCAGGTTCAAAATAATCTACAAAGTCAATTAGCAAATCTTTTATATTTCGAAATGCTTTTATAAACTCTCTATCTTCATGCGTAATTAATAATGTTATCTTCTTTTCCTTGAATTGATTTAAAAATGAAACAGCTTCTTTTGTTTTCTTATAAGATACATCATTTGAAACCACTTTAATTTTTTTTGAAATTTTACTTAACACAACATCTTGTGATAATTTAATAGTCTTTTTATTTAATTTAAACGCAAATGAACGAGGCTTTGGACCAAAAGCAACAGCACCACCTCTTCTTAATGGAGTGCTATTAATACCTCGTCGAGCATTACCAGTTCCCTTTTGCTTGTAAGCCTTTGCTCCCGTTACAGCTATCTCAGAACGGCCCTTGGTACATGCATTACTAAATCGAAATCTGTTACAAACATATCTATTAAAAATATGTTCTAAATAATCTTGTGATTCTAGATTTTTATTATCTTTTTTTATACACAATTTTTTGCTATCTATTTTTTTGTTTTTTTTATCTATAACTTCTATTTCTTCCATATATTTTTCTCTATTTATACATTAATACTAATTCGTTTGCTTTTCCAGGTATTGATCCTTTTAGAAAAACATAATTTTTTTCTTTATCAATCTTAATAACCTTAAGATTTTTTATAGTAACATTCTTGTTACCCATTCTTTTTGCCATCTTAGTACCCTTAAATACCCTTGCCGGATCAGTACCAGCTCCAATTGATCCTGGTAGCCGATGGTTTTTAGACCCATGACTCATAGGACCTCGATGAAAACCGTGAGCCTTTATCGTTCCTTGAAAGCCCTTTCCTTTTGACTTACCTTTAACATGAACAATATCTTTTTCTTCAAAAGCTGCTAACGTTAAGACAGCATCTAACTCTTCTTTGTTCTCAATAATACTAACTACTTCATCATATGATTTTTTTTCAAGTCTTACTTCAGAAATATATTTTTTGGGATTCTTTTTTTTGTTCTTGAAAAATGAAAATTTTGATTTATTCAACTTTTTCTGATTAACATCTCCATATGCATAACTCAATGACTCATAGCCATGTTTTTCATTATTTTTTATATCAATAATATCTTGTTCTATATATTTTAAAAGTGTTACAGGAATTACCTCACCACTTTCATCTATTAAACTTGTCATTGACATCTTTTTCAAATAAACAGCACGTTCCATATTATTACCTTAATTTAATTTTATTTCTATATTTACACCAGCAGGTAAATCTATTTGCATTAAAGCATCTACTGTTGAACTTGGAGGGTCTATAATATCAATTAATCGTTTATGAATATTTAACTCATAATGTTCTCCTCCACGCTTATTAACATGTGGAGATTTTAAAATACACCAACGTTTCTTTTTTGTTGGAAGTGGTATTGGTCCTAACACTTTAGCACCTGATCCCTGCGCTGTATCAACTATCTTAATAGATGATTGATCTACTGATCTACTATCAAACGACTTTAATCTTATTCGTATTCGCTGCTGTTTTCTTTCCATTTTAATCCTATATTGTCTTACGAAATTATTTTCGTAACAACTCCCGCTCCTACGGTTCGCCCACCTTCTCGTATTGCAAATCGTAATCCTTCTTCACAGGCTACCGGGATAATCAATTCAACATCAATTGAAATATTATCTCCAGGCATTACC
>MDSY01137901.1_pt1 | contig 15771 bp, 16 predicted proteins | sample 811131 | NCBI WGS metagenome assembly MDSY01 (sample SAMN05326643, study PRJNA326480) | marine metagenome | isolation source: seawater | place: Atlantic Ocean: South West | collected 2010
CTGCGTGTTAGTCAGTGGTGCCAACACAAAGCGATTTTTCATGGAAAGGCCGGACTTAAAAACAATGGGCTGAAATAGTTTACTCATTAATAAATCTCAAGATAAAAAAAGGGAATATATTCCATACCTCACTTTGTGTGGCGTTGCTAGGTGCCAGTAACTTGATCTGAGGACCATCGCCCAAATAAAACTACCAAGTGCCAACTGAGCTCAGACATTCGAAAGAAGTCAGGGAATGTTAAAAAGCGGCAATGAACGCGGCAATTATATTATATTAAAGCTAGGGCCTAAAACGCAAAAAACGCTAACCTATTGAGCTAGCGTTTTTTTACTTGGTTGCGGGAGTAGGATTTGAACCTACGACCTTCAGGTTATGAGCCTGACGAGCTACCGGGCTGCTCCATCCCGCGCCAAGTTTCGATTAGCTAGTCGTTCATTGGGCAAACCACAAGAGCTAATGTGCAGAAATTTTGATCAAAGGTCACAATTCGTCAACTGATTTGCGCAGGGCATCTGCATAGTGCTTGCTGACCACCCAATCACTAGCTTTTTCAATTGCGTCATGCATCACATTGTCAGAAAGACCCGCCCCATTCCGCACAAAACAGAGCGGACGATCCCAATCAAAATTGCGATAGACCGCAGCCGATTGCGCAAATGGTGGCGACTGCGCAAAAAGTTGAAAGGTGAGCCGGTGGCCAGCATAATCGGAATTGAGGAGGTCACGAGCAAAAGCCAGCAGCTTGCGTCGATCTTCTGCCATCCAGTGGTCATTGATGGTGTAATATTTGTCCATCCAAGGCTTGGTCTCAGGCGATCAAACGTTGCGACATTCGGTGTGACGCAGATCTGCCCACCGCAAAGCTCCCGCGCGATATGCATCATCTTGGGCAAGTTGTTGAGCGCATGGCAGCGGCCCGTCATCAAGAGTGATTGATTGGGCATCATCAAGCCCGCAGAGGACATCTCGCCCAGCGCAATAGAGGCCGTTATATGCGCGTTGATCCCTTTGCGCCATATGGCTAACTCTGAGAGCTTTTCCTGCACCGCTGGTTGTTTTTCCAGCCCAGTTTGACGCGCCGCGCCTGTGGCAATTTCTCGTCGACATTTTGCACAGCATGCCTCAACACTAGGCAACAGCATTTAAATGAGGAACCCTATGTCAGAACATGGATACGCCGATGGGCGATTGAACCTGCCTTTTGTAGGCATTTCCACCTTTGGCAAGCGCCCCTTTGTGGCAGATTGGGATGTGATAGACGCAGATGTGGCTGTCTTGGGGGCGCCCTATGATTTCGGCACCCAGTGGCGTCCTGGTGCGCGCTTTGGGCCAAGAGCGGTGCGCGAAGCCTCCACACTGTTTTCATTTGGTCACGCTGGCGCTTATGACCATGAGGATGACGCCACTTATCTAGCCAGTGATGTAAGTATCGTAGATATTGGAGATGCCGATATCATCCACACCAAAACCGAGGAAAGCCACGCAAATATTGAATTTGCTGTGCGTAAGATTTTGGCTGCAGGTGCGCTTCCCGTGGTGATTGGCGGCGATCACTCGATCAACATCCCCTGCATCAATGCCTTTTCCGAGCAAGAGCCTGTGCATGTGGTACAGATTGATGCGCATTTGGATTTTGTGGATGAGCGCCATGGCGTCACTGCGGGTCACGGCAATCCGATGCGGCGCGCAATTGAAAAGCCTTGGGTCAGCGGCATGACCCAACTGGGGATCAGAAACGTGAGTTCAACCGCGAAAGAAGGCTATAAAGATGCCCGGGCTCGCGGCTCTGATATTCTGTCGGTGCGCCAAGTGAGTAAGCTTGGGGTTGATGCGGTGCTCGAGCGCATTCCTCTTGGGGCTCGGTATTATGTCACCATCGACATCGACGCCTTTTGTCCCTCCATTGCGCCAGGCACGGGCACACCAAGCCATGGCGGCTTTCTGTATTATGACGTTCTTGAGATCCTACAGGGCTTGGCGCAGCGCGGTCAGGTGGCTGGCATCGATTTGGTGGAGGTCGCCCCCGCTTATGATCCGACGGACAGCACCCAAATTTTGGCCGCCCAACTCTTGTTAAACTTCATTGGATTCATTTTTAATCATAAAAAGTGATCAACAGCGTATTTAAGTATCACCACCAAGATCATCCCAGATCTGATGCACCCAAGATTTGATCTGCAAGGCCTCTTGCCAGCGGTTCGACATCTCGCGGCCATCAGGCCCGGTCATGGCATATTCAGGCGGGCCAAGTTCGCAGAGGAAAATGCAATCGCCCTCGCTGCGCTTGCGCCAATCTTCAAGACCTTCACGCCACCAGCCTTTGAACAGCTCCACCCACTTTTGATGCTGCACGAAATCGAGTTGCAGCTGAATTTGCTGACGACTCGCCACGCGGCCCTGAAAACTGTCAGAGCGCTGCAAAATTCTGCTGATCAATCCCATGTCACGATCTGACATTGGGAACCAAAACTCCCGGTCCACCACATAATGGCTCAAATCCGCACACATCCGCATCTCAGGGATGGCATCTAACAGGCACAGGGTTGAATACAGATCATTGGTGATGCAATTGCGGTGGCTCTCAAATTGAATCGGCACGCCAATTTGATCAGCCATATCCATCCATTGCCGGATCACTGGAATCATCCCATCCACCGACAACGGCATCACTTGCCCAATCACATCCACAAAGGGGCTTCCAAAATCTTTGGCCATCACCAAGGTTTCGCGTAGACCTTCCACAGTTTTGGGAAAGGCTACGATCAATGGCGTCAGACCGTGGCGCTCCATATGGGGGCGCACCTCATGGGCCTGTGTTACATCCCCGGCACCCAAATCAATCGCCATCCCATCATAGCCCGCGTTGGCCACCATTTCGCAGACCTGATCATAGGGCAGCTTCATGCCTGTTTGGTCATGGGGCTGCATCGCCCAAAGGCTAGTGTAGGTTTTGAGACACTGGGACATAAGACCCTCCGATTAGTAATTCTCCAAGTAAACGATTGGGCGGGACCCGAAGTAAAGTAAAGATTCTAAATGCCATGCCTAATTTTCGAAGCAAACTAATCTAAATATGGTTATGGTTTAGACATGTCATTCGCTACCAGATCACGACATCCCCTACAGGGCCCTTTTGCAACGCGATGCAAGCTACGACGGGCTGGCCCTATGTCGCTGTAAGCACCACAGGCATATTCTGCCGCCCCACGTGCCCCACCCGCAAACCAAACCCAGAAAACTGCCAATTTTTCGATACCAGAGGCACCTGCATCTCCAATGGATTTAAAGCCTGCAAATGCTGCCACCCCCTTGGGGCCCCCGCCGCCCAAGCCGAACCAATCATCCAGAGCTTGCTGAAAGCATTTGATGACAACACGGAGTATCACTAGAGCGAAGCGGATATAACACAGCTGAAGTTGGGTCCATCGACCGCCCGCCGCCACTTCAAGCGGCATTTCAGCATGGCATTTTTGAAGATGGCACGCAGGTGATCGATGCACAAATCACCGCAGACTTTGTATCGCCCAGCGCCTTTCGGACAGCATTTTCGAAAACAATCTGGCTAAGCCACTCTGTTTTCACTGGCGAAGGGATGTTGAAAGTGAGCTGCATAGGCACCCCGCTTGGGCCAATGATCGTATTATGTGATGCGTGCAGTTTGCAGCCGTTAGAGTTCGCAGATCAGAAGGTACTACGCTCAGAAATAATCAAGCTATTCGGATATTGTAAAGGTACGATCCAATTCGGTGAAACTACCAAAACCGCCCTCATTAAATCAGAATTGCAGCAGTATTTTGCCAGAAACCTGCCAAGCTTCACGGTCCCACTGGCACTGCACAGGTCAGAATTCTCGCACGCAGTTTGGCATGCTCTACGAGATATTCCAGCAGACGCAACCAGCAGTTATGGTGACATCGCTCGCGCATTTGACAAACCCAGCGCCACGCGTGCCGTGGCGCGTGCCAACGGGGCGAACCAAATTGTAATTCCCTTTCATCGGGTGATTGGCGCTGATGGCAGCCTGACCTGTTGTGGGGTCAGTCTATGGCGTAAGCAGAAATTCACTGATGTGGAACAAAGCTATCGTTGAGGCGCCGTTATTCAGCCGCAACCCGCACCCGACCACCTGAAGTAGGCACAACCCAAACCTCATTTTGCGGCCATTGGCTTTCATCCTTTTGGCCGAGCCGCTTGATGACCTGAATTTGAAACTCAATCCAACCCATGCGGTGCACCGTGCCCGCCTGTGCTTCGATCCTTGCATTCAACTGGCTCAGCTTCCAAAACGGAACAGATGGAAACACGTGATGGGCCGTATGATAGGGCATTTGCCAGCACAACCATCGCATCAGCGCATTGGTGCGGGTTGAGCGGGTATTTTCAAGGATATCGTCTTCATGGCTCAACCCCAGATGCTCAATCGTATTTTGCAGCTGATGGATCGGTTTAGTCAAAACCATGGGTAGGATCCAAAACACCGTGGCGGCCCAACTATTCGTCACCAACGAAATCCCAACTATGAGGAGATAAAGCCCCACATGGATCCGACTTTCGCGAATGACCTTGCCTTCTTCTTCTGCACGGATGAACGGCTCGATAATGACGCCTCTCGCGCGCCGCAGCACTCCAAACAGGCGGTTGCGCCAATAGGTGATACCGGACATCCACAGCAGATAGGTAAACAGCGTATAGGGCTCACGCACCAACTCACCGTCCTTTTCCCAATTTTGAGTGTAGGTGTGATGCGCAAAATGCATCACCTGATCATAATCGCGTGGAAAAATCATCACAAAGCCGATGAGACGGCCAAACACCTCATTCGTTTTGCGGTTAGCAAATACCGTGGCATGGCTCAACTCATGTTGCGCGGCGTAAAGAAAATTGATCAAAACGCCCAAAACAAAACCCGTCACCCACACCCAGCCCGTGCCAAGAGCAAGGCTGTGCAGATACCCTGAGATCAGGATCGCCCCAACATGGCTAGCCATTTGACCGGCGCCACGCAGGTTCGAGCGCACGTTTAGAGATTTAAGTTCCGCTGGGGTCACCAGTTTGCGGCGCGAAAAAGACGCTTCCATACTTACCTCACGAGTGAATTTCTGAAGATTCTAGAGGCAGGGTCTCACTCTGTCCAGTGCCTTGGGGATACGTTGCCAACCACGTCGCACAGAACCCACTAAGAAATCTAAGCCGAGCGTTCCCAAGGCCTTGTGAATCCACCAAGCACTTCAGTAACCGCGGCATCATCCGCCGCACCAGACACTTGAGCAACGAGCCCATGTTGTTTGTCTTCAATCACTTTTTGCACCAGCGCATCCACGCCCGCGTCAGACAGTGCTGCATTATAGATCCGGGTAATCGCAGACTTTCTAAGAGCAGGTTTAAATACTTTGCCCACTGCGGTTTTGGGCAGCTCTGGCAATATCTCAATATATTTAGGTTGAGCGGCCCGTTCGGTCACCCGCTCATTGGCGAAGGCAATAAGCTCATCTGGTGTCGCTGTGCCCCCCACCACTAGCTCAACATAGGCGCAGGGGAGTTCCCCTGAATGCGCATCCGGCTGACCGATCGCGCCCACAAAACCAACGGCCTCATGCCCGGCCAAGGCTTCTTCAATCTGTGCGGGGTCGATGTTATGTCCACCCCGTATGATCACATCTTTAGCGCGGCCCGTGATCCAAAGATATCCATCTTCATCCATACGGCCCAAGTCGCCAGTGCGCAGATAGGTATCAAAGTGGTAGAGGTCTTTGTTCTTGACAGCCTCTGTATAGGTGTTGCCCGCAAATACTCCAGGGTTTTCCACACAGATTTCACCAATTTCATTGGTTGCACATTCCTTTGGACCTTTCGCAGTATCAAGCAAAATTTTCACATTGGTATGCGGCAACGGTAGGCCCACCGAACCCACTTTCTTGAGACCTTGATCAGGGTTGCAAGAAACCAGGCAGGTCACTTCTGTTAGGCCATAACCTTCCACAATCTCAACACCTGTGGCTTTTTCAAAACGTTTAAACAACTCCACCGGAAGCGGCGACGACCCCGAAAATGCGGTTTTCAAAGACGAAATATCCGCATCAACTGGCCGCTGCATGAGAGCCGAAATTGCCGTGGGAACTGTGATCATGAACGATACATTCCACCGATCAATCAGTTTCCAGAAATTATCAAACACACCCTCGCCGCGGTATCCTTGCGGTGTTGGAAACACCACATGCGCCCCAGAGCTGATCATCGCCATCAAAATAACATGACAGGCGAATACGTGAAACAGAGGCAGAGGACAGATGATGGTATCTGTAGAGCTGAACAGCATTCTGTCCCCCAACCAGCCATTGTAAACTATGCCTGAGTATTTGTGTTGCGCAACCTTAGGAATGCCCGTGGTGCCGCCAGTATGAAAATAGGCCGCAACCCGATCCTCGGCCGAATCTGCAAAATCTAACATGCGGTTTTGTTTGTCGAGCTCGGCGTTGAAGTCCAACACTTTTACGGAATGAGCAACAACCACTTTAGGCCGGATCAGGGGCACGATCCAAGATTTTGGTGGAGTCAAATAACGATTAAGATCTACTTCTAACACGGCTTCAACATTAGGCGCCTGCGCCACAGCATCAGCGGCCAATTGCGCCAAATCCGTTTTGGGAAAGCCACGCAGAGTGACCAAGACCTTTGCATTGGTTTCCCGCAAAATTGCGGCAATCTGATCTGGCTCTAACAGCGGGTTGATCGGGTTGGAGATGCCGGCAATGCTGCCACCAATCAGGGTGAGCGCCGCCTCATTACAAATCGGCATCAGATAGGCGACGACGTCCCTCTCGCCAATGCCCAAGCGCCGGAACATATTGGCTGCTTGTACCGATTTGTCACGAAACTCCTTCCAACTTAGGGTTTCGGCCTTATCTTTTGGTCCAGAAGTGATTTGAAAGCTCACGCCGGGGCGTTGACCATGGCGTTCTGAGACAGAGTTAATAAATTCATACATGGTTGTGGGAACATCTCGTTCCGCCCATGGCATTTCATTTTCTACAGCGTCCCGATCGGCCTTTGTCGCAAAGCTCATCATTCTCTCCCATGGTTCCAAAGTGTGCCACTTTTTTCGGCGTTTCCCACAAGATGGTCAGTTTTGAGAAGTTTCGCAAGGATTTTGGAGGTGCTTTACTTGGCGTCAGGTTAAAAGGCGCTGTCTTCGGTAAATTGCAATCGGGCCAGACGCGCATAGAGCCCACCTTCTGCCACCAAAGCTGCATGCGTGCCTTGAGCCACGATTTTCCCTTGGTCCATAACCAAAATTCGGTCCGCTTTTTTCACCGTGGCCAAGCGATGTGCGACCACCAAAGTTGTGCGGTCTTTGGCCAGGTCTTCGAATGCGTTTTGGACTAATGCTTCGCTTTCTCCATCGAGCGCAGATGTTGCTTCATCGAGCAAAAGCACCGGAGCATCACGCAAAATAGCACGCGCAATTGCGATCCGCTGTTTTTGCCCACCGGACAACATAACACCGCGTTCGCCCACATAGCTGTCGTAGCCTTCTGGAAGCGCAGAGATGAAGTCATGGGCGGCTGCAGCTGTCGACGCGGCAATCACCTCATCCTTGCTGGCATCCGGGCGGCCAAACAAAATATTATCATAGGCAGAACTTGCAAAAATCACCGGGTCTTGCGGAACTAGGGCCATAAACTTGCGAAAAGCACTGCGCTCCATCTCAGGTAATGTAATGCCGCCAAAGGTGATCTGGCCCTCTTGCGGATCAAAGAACCTTTGCAGTATTTGGATGATGGTAGATTTACCCGCACCCGATGGCCCAACCAAAGCAACGGTCTCGCCCGGTTGGATAGTAAAACTGACGTTATTGAGCGCCAATGAATCGGGGCGATTGGGAAACGTGAAACTTACATTCTCAAATACAACGGCTCCAACACTCGGTCTCCTAGGGGTCTTTGGATCTGCAATGGTGTCTTCAGCGTTCAATAGCTCAACCAACCGCTCAGTCGCACCCGCCGCACGTTGCAGCTCAGACCAAAGCTCTGACAAAGCCGCAGTGGAGCTGGCGACGATGGTGGCATAGATCACAAACTGCACCAATTGACCGGCCGAGGTGAGGCCACTGCGCACATCAATTGCGCCAACCCACAAAACGCCCATCACACCGCTGAAAGTCACAAAGATGATGATCATCGTGATCAAGGCCCTGACTTTTATCCGCGCCCGCGCACTGTCGAAAGCTTTTTCGGTCACATCCGAGAATTCAGCCCTACTGCGCGCCTCATGGGTGAAGGCTTGCACAGTTTGAACTGAAAGAAGAGATTCTGACGCCTTGCCAGATGATGCCGCAATCCAATCTTGGTTTTGGCGTGATAATCCGCGTAGCTTGCGTCCAAGGGTTAGGATTGGCCCAAGGATCAAAGGTACAATCAACAGCACCAAGCCTGTGAGCTTTGGCGAGGTCCAAAGCATCATCATCAGCCCGCCAGACATCATCAACATATTCCGCAAAAGCCAGCTTGCCGACGAGCCAATCACCGACAAAATCAGAGTGGTATCGGTGGTAATCCGGCTCAACACTTCACCGGTCATCAGTTTTTCAAAATAGGCTGGCGACATACCGATCATACGCGCAAAAATTGCTTTTCGGATATCAGCAACAACACGTTCGCCAAGACGGGTTACAACATAGTAGCGCAACCCTGTGCCCAGCGCGAAGATTGCCGCAACAATAATAGCGCCCATAAAATACTGATTAAGCAGAGTAACGTCACCCATGGCAAAGCCATCGATCACCTGTCTTGCAGCCACAGGCAACACAAGCGAGACACTGGCAGTGATGGTCAGTGCAATCAGTGCAAGAATGACCAAAGGTTTATAGGGTGTAAAATAGGGAACCAAGGCACGTAAAACGCCAACCTGTTTGGAAGACGCGCGTTCCTCGGTCACATCTGCCGCTGAATTTGGTGTCCGTGCCATGCTCGCCCCTTATCCTGTCTTTGGGATGTACCGCTCCACAGGCAGACCAACAAGGGGTTAAAGACACTTTTCTATGACCTGCACTGGGCGTTCCCTACGAATTAAGCAAATAGAGTAGCGACTATATCGCAGCAGACGGTGCCTTGGTTGCCAACGCCGTTACGGTCACCAGCACAACTGTAGAATACCCAATGAAGCTGGTAACCCGGCAATCAGCATACAGTGTCGTTGGAGCCTCAAGAGAAAGCTAGAGTAGATCTTCCCCTCTGGGCCGGCATGTTTCTTAACGCACACACAGCAGCGGGGCGCATTAATTTTAAATGTGATTTTAAGTTATTTGTTGAGAAATTAGAATAATGATCACCCTCCCTATGGCAAATTCTAATTAGAGTTAATCACATGGCAGAGGTGTTTGGAGCGGGTAGCAGGAATTCATTTCCTATGCCCTGCACCAACCAAGTTCTCACGTAAGCAATAATAACAGCTCATGCGTTCTACAATCAAATGCAAGTCACTGTCTGTGTCTACTGTGTCGTACCACAGCAATCGATACGTACTGACGTACCATCAGATCCAATGTCCGACCTGCCTGTGCCATCCTTCCATGGGTAGGGTCATGTACTGTGTCCTGCACTGTACGTGTCAATCACTGTACGTTTGTACTGACCTAATCATGTCGGGTGAATGATGAGTAATCCTTATCGTTACTAGTACAGGGGAAGTGATGGGGTGATGGTGATATACATATGCCTGTTGTTAAGCATCTGTATGTTCTTATCCATGGCAGTACACACTGTACGTGTAGATTACTTACAGTGACCCTACCCGTAGGTGTGTGTGCATGTGCTGGATAGTTACATGGGGGTATGCATGGGCCAGTGGGGGTGGCTACGTTAGTATGTATGGGCTCTGCAACAGATCAGGGTTTGTGGGGGTGTGGGGCATGATCCACACAGCCATAACTCTCCCAGAGCACCACGAGCATTACCCGCATCTATGGCAATCAGAGTGTGGCGTTTACAGGATCATTCGATGCTGCGATGGCATTCAGTACACCTTCCAAGAGTGGCGTTCTCCCAAGTGGAGCCACCTGAGTTTTCATAGGGAATGGTGGTTTGGTTAGGCGTTGGGGTGGATTGGCTGAGCTTCCAAGTAAGAGTGGCAAGCTTGTTTCAGCACCCACTGTTGATCACCGAACCGTCAGGCATGATCGTGTTGCAGAGGGTTACGCCCGTCACAGTGGCATATCTTAGAACAGACCCATTCAGATTAGCACCATTCAGATAAGCACCATTCAGATAAGCACCCCTCAGATCAGCATCCTTCAGATCAGCACCTTTAAAATCAGCTTGCCCCAGATAAGCACCCCTCAAATCAGCCTCTCCTAGATCAGCACCACTGAGATTAGCACTCCTCAGATAAGCACCATTCAGATCAGCACCTCTCAGATCAGCGCCCCTCAAATCAGTCTCCCCTAGATCAGCATACCCCAGATCAGCACCCTTTAGATTACAATCCACACACTCATTCGTATCCTTCAATTGCTGTAAATCAGCAGGATCAAATACTGATGATCCACAAGCCATGAGTGATGCGGCTACCGTTAATTTTGAGGTGCCGTCATAAGACCTTCCAGCTAAACATTCATCATTTAATGAAGGGCTTTGACTTATGCTTGTACTATCATCAGAAATATTTAGGGACACACTTAGGAAAAGCATCAAACTGCAAAAAAATAGAGTAAAAACCATGGCAAAGTTCTTCATGGGTGAGCATCCTTCAGGCTATCAGGTTAATTCCAATGTTACTCAGGATGGCTGAAGTATCAAACAAATATTGGTCGGGAGGGGACTACGTATGTCCACCACAGTGTCTATTTGCCTGAGTAGCACTAGACAGTAGTTCCTGTGCCTGTAACTCCTTTAGCTACAACGACAGTAATTCTCTTATGGTTAGCGATATAATGAGTTTAGACCGATCAGTTATCAATACTTATAAGTCACTAATCTTTCCTGATGACCTTAAGATTACATCCACAACCAGTATCAATCTTTATTGTCGTTCACTGCACAGTTATTATTTTATTATTGTCGTTCCTTCCTTAAACTTTAGTACAAACCTAACGAAGTAGTTCCTTTTGCCAAATAGGTGCGTTTTAGCCATGTAAATAAAGGTTTTCAGAGACCTCCTGAAACGGAATTCTGTCTCACCCCTAATTACACAGCATCAGATTACCTACTGTATCGGATCGTCAGTTAACCAATTCTCGACTAAGTCTTGCATAGCTTCAGAAGTCACATGCAGATGAACTTCTTTGTCGCTATCTTTTTTGCAGATTGGTTTGTAATCTGGCAGCATAAGAATTAGAATAATGGAGGTAATGTTATGCGTGGTACTTTAATAACTTTCATGGCTCTAAACATGCTGGCAGGTTGCATGGACCAGCAACAAGTCTACCAACAGGGTCTTACAGCTTATGATGCTGCCGCATTCCAAGCATGTCCGGATATTAAACCCAACAAAAACTTCAACGAAATGAAGCGAAAGAAGAACTGCTTTAGAGACTTGCCGCTTTCATATTAGACTACAAGCGTCTCAGGCGCAGATAGCTCTAAGTCAGAGGATTTAATAGCTTAGGAGGTTAGCCTGATAGTAGCTTCGCTACGCCCCACGGGCGTCGATCTTTGATCTCAACGCTATGTGACTTTACAGGGGTTTTTTCCCTAGTTACAAGGACAGCTTCTCCATATCAGGGCAAAGCCCGTAGAACTATATGTAACTCTGTTACGGCGCTCTCTGATTAGCGACATAGTCTTAATTCCTAAAGATATTACTGAGGCTAAAGAGGCAGTCTCAAGAATAGAGGGTATCATGTTCTATCGCTAAGGAAAGTATCTTGGGAGCAGACTCGGGTCACAATCAATCAAATAGTCTGAGAAGGCCCATACATAAGCCGAACTCAACACAATCCCAGATCACACCTACTGACTGCGGTATGTCCTATGATGCACCAGCCAAATCTATGGCCAGAAAATGTATAAGCAGTGGCTATACAAAGTGTGGATATTGGAGTTTCAACTAAGACTTGAATAGAGCCTCAAACTTCAACTCAATAACTGTACAGCTGGCAACACAATTTAACCGTAGCTATTCAGACAAATAAAGATTATAATTAATAAAAATTAATAATACAATGAGCTGATAGATATGATTAAGTTTATTTTACCGAGCTTAACTGCTATGGTTTTCTTGTCAGGTTGCCTATCACCAAGACAACAATGCGCTTCAGATGCCAAACTGCCTTATCGGTTGGCGATAAATGATCGAGCACCGATCGTTCAAAACCTTGAAAGGGGTTATGCAGTACACAAGCAACAGGTTCCTTACTCCTATGAAGGCCAATGTCAGGACAAAAATTTAAATTATTATACGTGCATGGTTAATTCATCCCGCACTCAAGAAACTCCAGTCCCAATAAATATGAGGCGAGAAGAGGCCAAGCTAAAGAAATTAGACGCTAAAATAGATCTTATTTTGAAAAGAGAACGTCGAAAAATAGCAGAATGCGCTCTTCTTCCTGACGAATAATATAGATTTGTAAAAATATTTGTATTTTACGGTTTGGTGCGCTTAGTGCTTATCTTTTGCTAGATACGCTGAATATTTGAGAAATCTCAATACCCGTAAAATTACCAATATAGGTTGTAGAACAAAGAGGCTCACTCTTTTATCGTAATCTATTGGTATAATTTCCAACAATCATGATCCAGCTCATGAGCCTTCGCATAAGCCCCGTACAAAGGTCAAACTCTATCGCTTGTCTGGGGGGGGGAGGCAAACCTCCGCCAACCTGCGTGTAATTATCCTCTTTATGAGCCTGAGATGGAACCCTAAGATTCATGAACGAAAGATTTGGTTTGTAAAACGATGTCTTTTCTGAAATTTCTATAACAAAATCGGTGGAGGTTGTGATGCGCAAATCGTTAATAGCAGGTTTAGTTGGGTTGGGTTTGTTGGTAAGCCAGGCTTATGCGAGTGAACTAAAAATTGGCTCTTGGGGTGGCAATGTTCGCTCTGGTCCAAGTATGGACTATCCAAAAACTGGAGGCCTAACAAATGGTGATCCAGTCGTTTTATTGAAGAAAAAAAACCCTTCTAGTGATGGATTTAACTGGTTCCAAATTGCTTACGGTAATGGCCAGGTTGGGTATCAATGGGGTGGGATATTGTGTGGTTTCAACAATAAAGTAAACGGCACATTTGGTATCTGTGAGAAAGACAAGAGATCCACGCCACGGAGCTATGAGTGCTACGACTTAAATAAATTTCGCTCAAAAGGAACTGAAATAAAAACAAAGATTACATTTTTTGTTGGACAAACTGATGATGAGTTTAAAGTTTACTGGCTAGATTATAATGGAAACAAGAAACTCTATACTAATTTAAGCTCTGGAATGAGTTGGACTGTTGAGACACATCGATCTCATCCCTGGGCTGCATATAGGGTTTCAGCTAGTGGCGGTGAGACCTGCCATAGTATCGTCAAGGGGAAGAAAAAATCATCACAATGGCTGCTTAGATAAGGGGATTTGGATGAAGCTTTTATTATCTGCGGCATTTTTGTGGCTGCAACTCAATCTACGGCTGAAATGATAAGGGCTGAGTGTACATCTTCTGGCTCTTATAGCTTTGATGGTTCTGAAGTGACGGATTACTCAGAGGATGGGTCGGATGGTGAGGCAAATTCTGGGTACATACAGTATGATAACGAAACCCTGTTACTTGGTGATAGTGTTTCCACATACCTTTACAAGACTCTCGCGTGACACAGGTGCAGTGATTTCAAATCATAAGTTTATCGGTGATGGATTTTTGGGTACGCAAGTGGTTAACCTTAACAATCCAGACTGTAACAAAGAATTGGAAGACAGGAATGTGTTCTGGACTTCCACATTTTCAAGTGGAACGGTTAACCTAATATTTCTCGATTGCCCATGTAAGTATTGAGTAAGAACAGTGGAAAAACTCAGCTTTTCTTAGTAATGTAGATAGTTCCTTTGTTAAGCTTTCTATTGATATTTGTGGTCCTATGGGAACTATGATGGTGACTGATATTCATGCGTCCACACAGCATCAATCATGGCTTCTAAACTGTAGGTGGCATAGGTCTATGAGATTCTGTAAGAGGTAATCAGTGGCTCTGAATAAAGCTCTCAAATAGAACGTGGAACCTCTATAAAGCTAGGGAACTTTTGCTGTTGGCCCCTTAACGCTACCTCAACCCAAAGCAAGATTTTACTTTTAGCCCTACACATTAAACATAGGGGGGGTCATCCTGAGCGTTGACTTCAAATGCTTTGCTATTTTCACGACAAAACAAAGATTTACTTATGCTCCCTTAAAAGATGCCAAGGAACTCCTTACGGGGTGCCGTATCGTTAGTTTTCAATATCGTGCTATCCGTTGCATGGAAACGCTACCCGCTGGCAAGCTTGTTTCAGCACCCACTGTAGATCACTGAACCGTCAGGCATGGTTGTGTTGCAGAGGATTGCACCTTGCATATTGGCATAACTCAAATCAGCACCAATTAGGTTCGCTCCACTCAGTTTAGCACCCCTCAGATCAGTATAGAACAGGCTAGCACCCTTCAGATCACATTCCACACATTGCTTCGTATCCTTCAGCTTCTGTAGATCAGTAGGGTCAACCGCCCAAGCACTGCTGGCAAACATGGTTGCTGCTACGGTCAGTACTGTCAGTGTTGCTTTCATCTTAGGATAGTTCCTCTTATTTGTATGGCCTTCACCGCAATAAGCTCTACGACTTGAGTCGCAGTGAAAAGCCCTGTAAATTCCAACTATTTTTTTAAATAATATTCTGAAAGCAAGACTGTGAATTAAGCTTTAGTATGCGAGAACGGATTTTAAACCTCTCAGCCTTTAATATAGTTTCTTTGATCAATTCGTATATGATTTCTCTATGTCATCGCAATTAACAAAAATTCAATACTTGCATGGCCTATTCACGCCGTTTACTCAAAAAAACTTAAGTTTGGTTACGGCGTGTTCAGTTCTTATTTTTCTCCCATGGCCATACAACAGTAGTAAATTGCTTTAATATTGATTTTCTTTTCTCTGGAACTGTTTCAATTTCTGAGGAGCTGACATCGGCTTGAGACTGCTCAAAATCTTGATCACGCACATCATCATTCTTTTTGCTTCTTGGCCACAGGTTCACAAAAACATCGGTCAATCTGGATTTTTTAGCACTTGCATCGGTTGCTGCCCGATCAGTGCCATCGGGTTGATCAACTTGATCAACCTCTTTTTTTCCAAGATTAAAAAATGATCCTTCGTATAAAACGTGTTTACCATCGGCGTTCTTTTTAAAGGTGATGCCCTTAGGGGATGGGTTCTCTTCCTTTTTTTCTATCGAAGAAACAGCGTCACCCTCATTATTGAGTTTTGTTTTGTCCATGCAGCCGAAGAGCAAGAAAATACAAGTAAGAAAAATTACATTTTTTTTATACACGGAGTACTCCTCAGTCATTAATCGGACCACTGCAACCATAAGATTGCATGCTTATCCTCGTACACTTGTAGTTTTATAACTGATCAAGAGTCCAGCTTTACAGAACTGCAAAACAAGAAATTTTTTTGGCTAAACCAGCTAAATTTCCAGCTTGCCTGGCCTATACCATGTGCATGGGCCATTGGGGGTGGCTACGTTATTAAGTATGTGCATCTTCACGGCGGGGCTTTGAGAATGGGAGACTACAATGGTTTCCAATAGATGTTAGACAGC
>MDSY01109744.1_pt1 | contig 15768 bp, 14 predicted proteins | sample 811131 | NCBI WGS metagenome assembly MDSY01 (sample SAMN05326643, study PRJNA326480) | marine metagenome | isolation source: seawater | place: Atlantic Ocean: South West | collected 2010
AAGGTTTCTAGTATAAACTATAGTCTCATGAGTAATAAGTTAAAGTCTTTTTTTGTAGCTGCAACACGTCAAAATGATGGTAAAACCATGACATCGCTAGGTTTGTTTAGTGCGATCTTAAAGCGCTTTAAAAATGTTGCTTATATGAAACCTGTTGGCCAGCAATATTTGGTTGTAGATGATAAAAAAGTAGATAAAGATGCTTTGTTATTTCAGCATGTATATGACTTAAAAGATGATTTTTCACACATGAGCCCGATAGCAGTTCCAAAAGGGTTTACCCAATCTTATATCGATAAGCCAAATAATAAACAGGCTATTGCTACTCTTAAACAATCTCATGAAATACTTACAAAAGATAAAGATTTTTTAGTTGTAGAAGGAACCGGTCATGCAGGGGTTGGGTCTGTTTTTGATTTATCGAATGCAGCTGTTGCTAAGTTATTACGATTAAAAGTAATACTGGTTTCATTAGGTGGTATTGGACGATCGATTGATGAGTTAATGTTAAATAAGGCTGTTTTTGATTTACATGGTGTGGAAGTTTTAGGTGTTATTATCAATAAAATTCAAGAAGATAAGTACGAAAAAATTAGTTCTTACGTAAAAAAGGGGCTTGAACGTCAAGGCGTAGATGTTTTGGGGTGTATTCCTTTTGTTCCAATGCTAACAAATCCAACGATAGAAACTATTTTTGAAAAATTAGGTGGTGAATTAATGTCATCTAAAGTGGGGTTTAATAATCGTGTTGAAAAGTGTTTGATTGGAGATATGGTTCCTCATGACGCTTTGTCCCAGTTAGAACCTAATACCTTGTTTATTGTTCCTGCAAATCGAGAAGGTTTGGTAATGGCCGCACTATGCGGTAATTTACTTGATTCTGAACTTGTTTATTATGTTTCAGGGATTGTATTTACGTGTGGAAAAATTCTTCATCCTCGTATTTTGGAATTAGTAAAACGTACTCATATTCCAATGTTACTTGTTGAGGAAGATTCGTTTACAGTTGCTAACAAAATAACACATATGTTAGTTAAATTACGCTCTAATGAGCCTGATAAAATAACAACGGTTCAAAATTTAGTTGAACAATATGTTGATGTTGATGGTATTTGTGAACGGTTATGAATATAAAAAAGTTTCAACTTTTTTCATTAATTAAAGACGATATTGAGATAGTAAAAAAGACGATCTCTGATGTTCTTTATCGTCAAAAAAAAGCAGAAACAGCCACTGTGATTGAACATCTATTAGCATCTCAGGGAAAATTACTTAGGCCTGCCTTGGTGTTTTTAGCAGCCTATACTGTAAAGCCTAACTTAACAGCAGATGAAAAGCATAGACTAGTATTGTGTGCTACTGCGATTGAATTAATTCATATGGCTTCTTTAGTACATGATGATGTGATTGATGATGCGGATGTTCGACGAGACTCAAAGTCTGTTAAAGCCAAGTTTGGTAATCCTGTAGCCGTAACCTCTGGGGTATATTTATATTCCGTTGCTTTGCAATTAATTGCAGAGGTTGGTTCTATAAAAATTCTTGATGAACTTAGTTCTACCGTTCAAAAGATGTGTGAAGGGGAGTTGCTACAGTATTCTTTAAGGGATAAAACGTCTTATGATATTGATTTGTATTATTCTGTTTTAGAATCAAAAACGGCGGTTTTATTTAAGATGGCTTGTATGGTGGGCTGTTATTTATTTGATGTTGAACAAAAAGATCAGCAGGCACTGGCTGATTATGCCATGCATTTAGGGTATAGTTTTCAGTTGTCAGATGATTACCTCGATATGTTTGGGGATGATGCTGATTTAAATAAAAAAACGGGTCAGGATTTTGTTCAGGGTCAGTTTACGTTGCCTGTATTATTAACGCTTAAAAAACTTGATGATAAAGAAAAAACTGTATTTTTTGATTTATTGGATGATCAAAGTTTGACTCATTTTGAGCAACTGAAGAAAAAGGCAGTATCTTTGGGAGTGCAGAATGATTTAGCTACTATTGTCCATAAGAGAGTTTTGCAATCTAAGACGGCTTTAGAATCTAATCACGATAGTAACTACAAAGAGGCCTTGTGTTATCTTGCTGATTTTGTTGGAGATCGAGTAAAGATTTAGTTTTTTTGTTTTTTTTGTTATCGTTTTTTTTTGTAAAAAAAATTGCTTTTTTTTGTAAATTTTATTTTTATCGTGTTTTGTGAATTTTAAAAAAATTTTTAAATGATTTGATGATGTGGTTTGAGGGCTTTTCAATTTATTTTTTGTATGATAAAGTTTTTACCACTATGAAAATTCACGAATATCAAGCAAAAGAAATCCTTAAAAAATTCGGTGTTCCGATTCAAGATGGTTTCATTTTTGAATCTGAAGCTGATATCGAAGCAACGATTGATAAAGTTGCTTCAGAGCTAAACTGCAATCAGTTTGTTGTTAAAGCTCAAATTCATGCAGGAGGAAGAGGCCTAGGTGGAGGCGTTAAATTCTGCCCAAATAAAGAAACCGCAATCGAAAAAGCAAAAGAAATTTTTGGTATGACACTGAAAACACATCAGACTGGTCCAGAAGGTCAGTTTGTTCGTAAAGTGTATATTACTGAGGCATTAGATATAGCAAAAGAATATTATGTTGCAATTACCTTAGATAGAACTCAATCAAAACATGTTATTATGGCAAGTTCAGAAGGCGGCGTAGATATTGAAGAAGTTGCAGCGAAAACACCTGAAAAAATTATTAAAGTTTGGGTGGATCCTAATTTAGGCTTACAAGCTAATCAAGCGAGGCAATTAGCATTTCGTTTAGGTTTTGAGGGGGATGCATTCAAACAAGCTGTTAAAGTTTTCAAAGCGCTTTATAAAGCATATGAAGCTACAGATGCTTCAATTGCTGAGATTAATCCATTGGTTCTTACTGATCAGGGTAATGTTGTGGCTTTGGATGCTAAATTTAATTTTGATTCAAATGCTCTTTATAGACAAAAAGACATTGCCAGTCTTAGAGATGTTTATGAAGAAGATCCGACTGAAGTTGAAGCGGGTGAATTTAATCTTAATTATATTAAGTTAGATGGAAATGTAGGATGTATGGTAAATGGTGCTGGATTAGCGATGGCTACTATGGATATTATTAAGTTAAAAGGTGGAGAACCAGCTAACTTTTTAGATGTAGGTGGTGGTGCAAACGTAGAAACAGTGAAAAATGGTTTCCGTATTATTTTATCTGATAAAAACGTTAAAGCAGTCTTAATTAATATCTTTGGTGGTATTGTTCGATGTGATCGTGTTGCCAATGGTATTATTCAAGCCGTAAGTGAGCTTGATTTGTCTGTTCCTGTTGTTGTTAGATTAGCAGGTACAAATGCTGAAGAAGCAAAATTATTATTAGAAAATTCTGGAGTGTCTATTATTCCTGCAGAATCACTTGAAGAAGCCGCAACTAAGGTTGTGGACGTAGCAACCTAGGTTGGAGGGTTAGAGCATGGCTATATTAGTTGATAAAGATTCTAAAATTATTGTTCAAGGAATTACGGGTTCTGAAGGTTCATTTCATGCAGAACAATGTTTAGCCTATGGAAATAATGTTGTTGGTGGTGTGACTCCTGGTAAAGGCGGTCAAACTGCTCTTGATGGTAAAGTTCCTGTCTTTAATACGTGTTATGAGGCGCGTGAGCAAGTTGGTGCTAATGTATCATTAATTTTTGTACCTCCTGCATTTGCTGCAGATGCTATTTTAGAAGCTGCAGATGCTGGTATTGAGCTTGTTGTTTGCATTACAGAAGGAATACCTGTTGCTGATATGGCAAAGGTTTATACCTACTTAAAGAGTTCTAACACCCGTTTAATCGGTCCAAACTGTCCTGGACTATTAACACCAGAACAAGCAAAAGTTGGTATAATGCCTGGTTTTATTGCACAAAAAGGGTCTGTTGGTGTTATTTCTAAGTCAGGAACACTTACGTATGAAGCTGTTCATCAGCTATGTCAGGTTGGTTTAGGTCAAACTACATGTGTAGGTATTGGTGGCGATCCTGTAATTGGTACTAAAATGGCTGAACTTTTGGAATTATTTGAAAATGATCCAGAAACTGAAGCAATCGTTATGATTGGTGAAATTGGTGGATCAATGGAAATTGAAGCTGCTGAATATGTAAAAGCTTGTGTTACAAAGCCTGTAATTGGGTTTATTGCTGGTCAGACAGCACCTCCTGGACGACGTATGGGACATGCAGGTGCTATTGTTTCTGGTGCTGACGAATCTGCTGATGCTAAAAAAGCTAAAATGGCTGAATGTGGAATTTTAGTTGTTGATTCTCCATCTGAAATTGGCGCTACTGTTAAGCAATCGTTACAAAAAGTTACAGCATAACTTAACTTTATTTTCCTCTCTTAATTAATCTTAGTTTTTGTATTAACTCTTTTTTATTTTTTAATTAGTTATTATTTTTGTTGACTTTTGGTTTTTTTCAATTACTATCATTATTATATTTAATAAGTAGGGGTATTTATGTTTCAAAAAATCTTTGTATTGATAGTTGCGAGTATTATTTGCTTTTATAATTCACTATTTGCAGATAGTTTTTCTTTTTTAAATAAATTTAGCTATTCTGCAGATGTTGGTTTAGTATCTGGTAGTTCAACTTGGTCTAAGGCTTCTACTGTCAGTACCGACTCTGATCGTTATAGATTGGGGTATCAGTTTACTGGGAGAGCTAGCTATGATATTAGCGATGTGGTTAGTTGTTATTTTGGCCTAGGCTATAAGGCTCTCAATACAGAGCACTATAATGCTTCTAATACAGATTCTAGAGAGTATCGTATGAATTATTTATACGTTCCAGCATCACTTAGTGTTATGTTACCTATTGTTTGGGATAACGTGTCTTTAAATCTTGTTTTAGGTGGTTACGGTGCTTATCTTTTAGATGCTGAATCGCAATTGGGAGTTAATGCTTTACAAAAATTAGATAATAATGATTTAAGTTCATTCGATTATGGTGCTATTGGTGGGATAACGTTTACATATTTTTCATCAGTTAGTTTTTTCCATAGTATTAATTTTTCGTTAACCTATGATTATGGCTTGCAAGAAATTGCTAGTAAGGTTACAAATAACGCAATTACTTTTTCTTTAGCTACAAAAATTTAAACACCGTTATTATTAATTTTTTACGTGTTGGCTTGTTATTAGGATTGCTATCAAGTAATCTGTTACTATGAAAATAAGTACCCAGAACTATTTAAAAGCGATTTATCAGTTATCTGAACTTGAGGATAAATCAATTGTAAAGGTTGTTGATCTATCAAAAAAGTTAAATGTTTCTATGGCTTCTGTATCTGAGATGGCAAAACGTTTGGAACAAGATGGTTATGTTAAAAATACACCTTATAAGGGGCTAGTATTAACCAAAAAAGGGTCTCGTATTGGTTGTAACATGGTTAGACATCATCGTATTTGGGAAACATATTTGTTTAGAGTTTTGGAATTTACTTGGGATGAAGTCCATGATGAAGCTGAGTTACTGGAGCATGCATCATCTAATAAGGTCATTGAAAAGTTAGAAATATTAATGGGTTATCCTAAATTTGATCCTCATGGAAATCCTATTCCTGATAAAGATGGGGTCATACCTACTATTTCCAATGAAACGTTATTATCCTCATGTCAAAAAGGTGATTGTTGTTCGATTGTTCGCTTTGTTGATTTAGATAATACCTATCTTCATTTTTTAAATAAGCATAATATAGCTGTTCATTCTTCATTACGTATAGATGATATTTTAGAATTTGATGGTACTGTTGTGTGTTGTATCAATAATCACACACTTCACTTTAGTAACCATGCTGCTAATCATATTTATGTTGTTGTGAGTTAGGATTTTTTTATAAAAAATATTAGGTATGCCTAATATTTTTTGTTATAATAGTCATTTAATAATTATTTGGAGTAAGTTATGTCCCTATTTATGTTTTTTAGAGTACGTATAGTTTTAACAGTATCATTGGTTTTGATATTATTTTTGGCGGTTGGGTGTGATTCTTCTAAAAATAATTCGATTTTAAAAGTTGTAAGTACTACGGGGATGATTCATGACTGTGTCCTTAATATTGCAAAAGATAAGGTTGAGTTAGCCGTTTTAATGGGGCCTGGTGTTGATCCTCATTTATATAAGGCAACAGAAAATGATGTACTAACGTTAGCTCGAGCAGATATTATTTTTTATAATGGGTTACATCTTGAAGCTAAATTAGGTGATGTTTTAGATAAAATGTCGGACTCAGCTACGGTTGTAGCGGTTAGTGATTCAATTAATAAAGATCGTTTGCGCATGCCAAAAGAATTTGAGGGTTTTTATGATCCTCATATTTGGTTTGATGTTCGGTTATGGCTTTTTGTTGTTGATATGGTGGAAAAAACCTTAATTCAAGTAGATAAGGCTAATAAAGCATTTTATGAACAAAATGCTATGGCGTATCGTCGTAAATTAAACACGTTAGATGATGATATTGTATCGCATATTCGAATGGTTCCTGATTCTCAGCGTGTTTTAGTTACAGCTCATGATGCGTTTGGCTATTTTGGAGATGCTTACGGGTTTGAAGTATATGCTTTACAGGGTATTAGTACAGAATCAGAAGCTGCTATATATGATGTAGATCATTTAGCTAGCTTTATTGCTAACCGAAAGATACCAGCAATTTTTGTTGAATCCTCTATCTCAAAACGTTATGTGTTGTCGGTTCAAGAAGCTGTAAAATCAAAAGGATGGCAGGTAAAAATTGGTGGTGAATTATTTTCTGATGCATTAGGTGATTTTAATACACCAGAAGGGACGTATATTGGTATGATGAAACATAATGTTAATACAATTGTTGAACAGTTAAAATAGATGGTAAAACCAGATAGTTTAACGGATTTAGAGTGTGCTGTTGTTGTTCAAGATTTAACCGTTGCATACAAAGAAAAACCTGTTTTATGGGATATTGATCTTAAGATTCCTAAAGGGGTTTTATTAGCTATTGTGGGGCCTAATGGTGCTGGTAAAACAACATTATTACGGTCCATTATGGGGATGATAAAACCAGCTGCTGGTAATGTTGCTATTTTTGGTCAATCTATTGCAGCTAAAAAACGCTCGATAGGGTATATGCCTCAACGAGGGACTGTTGATTGGGACTTTCCAACGGATGCTCTTGATGTTGTTATGATGGGACGATATGGACATATTGGTTGGTTTAAACGTCCAAGTGTAAACGATAAAAAATTGTCACTAGAAGCATTAGATCGTGTTGGTATGGCTGATTTTGCATCACGACCTCTAAACCAATTATCTGGAGGACAACAACAACGGGTGTTTTTAGCCCGTGCTTTGGTTCAAGATGCTGATTTATATTTTATGGATGAACCCTTTGTTGGTGTTGATGCTGTTACTGAACAAGCTATTATTGAATTATTAAAGGAATTACGAAATCAATCAAAAACAGTTGTGGTTGTACATCATGATCTTCAAACATTAGCAGAGTACTTTGATTGGGTATCGTTATTAAATGTTCGTCAAATTGCTTATGGCAGTGTGGCTGATGTTTTAACGCAAGAAAACTTGAAAATTACTTATGGTGGTCGAAGTTCTTTTTTAATGCATAATCCAGTTATCACGTGATTTATGATGGGATTGGATTTTTTATCTTTAAATTATACTTTAAGCATTGTCATGGCAGGATCCTTTATATTAGGAATTAGTTCAGGCGTTTTAAGTTCCTTTGCTGTTTTAAGACAACAAAGTTTATTAGGTGATGTTATTTCTCATGCCGCTTTTCCAGGAATTACACTTGCTTTTTTATGGATGATGACAAAAGATCCTTTAGGGTTATTCTTTGGTGCTTTAGTTTCTGGTTGGATAGGTACTCTTTTAGTTAAGAATATTATTACCTATACAAAATTATCAATGGATACTGCTTTTGGTATTGTACTATCGGTGTTTTTTGGATTAGGTATTGTTTTATTAAGTTATATTCAACGATTACCTAGTTCTGATAAAGCTGGTTTAAATTCTTTTTTGTTTGGAAGTGCTTCCACACTTTTATTACAAGATCTTATTGTGATGGGATTATTTTGTTTCATTATTTTGGTGTTTTTAGGGTTGTTTTGGAAGGAGTTTAAATTATTAACATTTGATGCCAGTTTTATGAGTTCAATGGGGTTTCCTGTAGCAAAGTTGGATATGTTATTAACACTGTTATTAGTTATGGCTATTGTATTAGGACTTCAAATGGTTGGTGTTGTGTTAATGAGTGCGATGATGATTGCTCCTGCTGCTGCTGCTAGACAATGGACCAGTCATCTGGGCTTAATGGTTTTTTTAGCTGGTTTTATTGGGTTACTTTCAGGTTGTATTGGAACCTTAGTTAGTAATGCTATTCCTCAGGTTTCAACAGGTCCTATGATTGTTGTTGTTATTAGTATCATGGTAATTATTTCGTTACTATTTGCACCTCATCGTGGCTTAGTATGGAATTGGATTAAGGCTCATTATCATCGCGTTAATATTCGAGCAAATAGTATTCTTATGAATATGTTGTTATTTTCTGAAAGTAAAACCGATCCTTATCATTGTCATCAATTATCAGCCCTGGTTGCCATTGGTCGAGGTCCTTCGTTAAGGACAATGTTACAACTTAAACGTCAAAAATTAGTTCAAAACCCTCAAGATGATTTATGGGGTTTTACGGAACTTGGATATAAAAAGGCGTTAACGTTAAAGAAATCTTTATATTCACAGTCTCATGAGCATTGAACAACTTTCTATTATTGGATTAGCTTCTTTAGTTTCTATATCATGTAGTTTATGTGGCGTATATTTGGTATTAAGGCGTCTTGCGTTAATTAGTGATGCTATTAGTCATTCTATTTTATTAGGGATTGTATGTTCTTTTTTTATTGTTCATGATCTTAATTCACCTTTGCTAATTTTAGGAGCAACCCTCACAGGCGTATTAATGGTTTATTTAACGGAGATTTTAGTTGCGTCTAAACGTCTAAAAAAAGATGCTTCCATTGGACTTATTTTTCCTTTATTTTTTTCTATTTCTGTTTTATTAATAAATCTTTTTGCCGCTGATATTCACTTGGATCAGGATTCTGTATTATTAGGTGAAATTGCGTTTACACCGTTTCGATTATTAACAATCTGGGGTTATAATCTTGGTCCTGCTTCATTATGGGTTATGGGTGGAATCTTGGTTTTAAATGTGGTGTTTGTTAGTGTTTTTTACAAGGAATTAAAATTAACTACGTTTGATCGAGGGTTAGCGGCTATGTTGGGTTTTTTTCCTACCTATTTGCATTATGCGTTTATGGCTATGGTGAGTATCACAGCAGTTGGTGCTTTTGAATCGGTTGGTGTTATTTTAGTTGTTGCATTAATGATTGTTCCTCCTGCTAGTGCTTATTTATTAACCAATCGGTTATTTCCGATGATGATATTAAGTATTGTATTTGGTTTAGCATCATCCTTATTAGGTTATGGTATGGCCTTTTATTTAAATGTATCTATTGCTGGTTCAATGGCTGTTATGACTGGTATTTTATTTCTACTTGTATTTTTGTTTTCGCCTAGTCAAGGTCTGATTATGAAATTTTTAACCTTTCAGAAACAACGTGTTTTATTTTCAACTAATATGCTCTTAATTCAGTTACTTGAACATGAAGGAACGAAAACTGAAAAAACAGAAAATACAGTTTCAAACCTAATTGTTCATATGAAATGGACTTTTAAATTTGCTAATTCAATTGTTAGTTATGCTTTAGAGCAGGGCTTTATTCAGCGTCATAATGACCGCTTATTATTAACCTCATTTGGCCGAGAAAAGGCCAAACGAGTTATTGTTATGGATGCTTAATTTTAATGAACTAAGGTTTTTAAAAATAATTGGTATTCTTCAAATGATAGTAAAGAATCTAGATCAGATAAATCACTTATTTCAACTTTGATTAACCAACCATTATTATATGGATCTGAATTAATTAGTTCGGGTTGGTCTGCTAATGTTGTATTTACGTCAATTATTTTTCCGCTTACCGGCGCATAAATCGAAGAAACTGTTTTAACAGATTCTATGGTTCCAAACTCGCTTTTTTGTGTGACGTCTGAATCTTTTTCTGGTAATTCAATAAATACTATTTCCCCAAGTTCATCTAGTGCATATTGAGATACTCCAATTGTAGCAATTGAATTTTCTAAAAAAATCCATTCATGATCTTCGGAATACTTTAACAAATCTTCTTGCATATGAATCTCCTTAATTATGATATTAGTAGTTGCGTCAATTATACTGATTTGAATATACAGAATCAAGATAAATAATGATATACTTTTTTCAATGTCTTTATTAATAATTGATGGGTTTTCGTTAGCGTTTCGTGCTTATTATGCATACCCGCTCTCATTAACGTTAGCAAATGGAAATCCTATTAACTCTGTATTTGGTTTTATGACATTATTATTACAGGCTATTGATCAGTTAGATCCTACTCATGTTGTTGTTTGTTTTGATCGACCTGAACCTACCTTTAGACATCAGGCTTTTGATGGCTATAAAGCCAATCGATCACCTGCTCCAGAAGACTTTCAATCTCAGGTTCCTTTACTAAAAGATGCTGTTCGTTCAGCTGGAATTTATCTTTTAGAAAAAGCGGGTTATGAAGCGGATGATTTAATGGGGAAATGTGCTGTTTTAGCTGAAAATCTTGCTATGGATGCCTTTATTTATTCTTCAGATCAGGATACCTTTCAGTTAGTTTCTGATCATATTAAAATTGTGTCTGCTAAAAAGGGCCAATCCTCATTATTTGTTTATGATCACGATGCTGTTTTTAATAAAATGGGTGTTTATCCTAATCAAGTTATTGATTTTAAAGCTTTAAAAGGAGATAGTTCTGATAATATTCCTGGTGTTAAAGGAATTGGTGATAAAACGGCGTCAACATTACTTGCGACTTATCAAACTCTTACTAATATTTATGACCATTTGGATGAGTTATCCTCTAAAAGTGTTCGAGAAAAATTGCGACACGATAAAGAGGCTGCTTTTTTATCTCAGCAACTCGCCACCATATGTACTGATATTGATCTAGATTGTGATGTCCTAGACTTTAAATTAACCTTAAATTGGTCGTCATTAAAAACCTTATTTGAATCGTATTCATTTACAAGCTTATTAAAAAAATATCAGAGACATTTTGATCAAACGGAATCGTTAGATTTTACTGAGTCACCTCAGTCTGTAACGTTTGATGCAATTTGCTTGGATTCTAAAGCGGCTTTGGAGGCTGTTTTAAATCGTGTTACTGATACGTTTGCCTTTGATTTAGAAACAACATCTTTAACGATTCACGATGCGGTAGCTGTTGGGTTATCCTTTTGTTTTAATGATAAAGAAGCGTATTATGTTCCGTTTTTAAAACATGGTACACACGCTACAGAATCCTCAACGGTTCCTTTATTTAATCTGGCTGTTAATGATGTTGATTCGTTAACTGTTCCACCTTTATTAGCTATCTTAAAGCCTTTTTTAGAGAATCCTAACATTCAAAAAATTACGCATAATGGAAAATATGATTATCAAATTTTAAAACGGTATGGCATTACGGTTAAGGGTATGAGTTTTGATACCATGTTAGCGGCCTTTCTTATTAATCCATTAGCTGGGGTAGGGCTAAAAGCTCTAACAAGCTATTATTTTAATACCGATATGGTTGCTTATGATGATTTGGTTTCTAAGGATGAGACCTTTTTGGCTGTTGATTTATTAAAGGCAACAGAATATGCCGCTGCGGATGCTTATTTTACCTTGCAACTTAAGCAGCGATTTATTAATGAACTTACAAAACTATCTCTCGATACATTGTTTTATGATATCGAATGTCCTTTACAACCTATCTTAGCTGATATGGAATATCGTGGGGTTCGTGTTGATCTTGATAAAATTCATTTTTTATCTGAAACGTTGTCTCATGAACAACGTGATTTGATGGAACGTATTTATACGTTTGCTAATAAAACATTTAATATTAACTCAACGAAACAGTTAGCTGAGGTTTTGTTTGATGATCTTAACTTACCTGTTATCAAAAAAACCAAGACAGGTCGTTCAACAGATAATAGTGTTTTAGAATCTCTCTTAGGTAAACATGATATTATTGAACTATTAATGACATATCGTACCAATGAAAAATTGTTGAGTACTTATATTAATGCCTTACCTCATTTGATTCATCCTAAAACGGGGCATATTCATACTACGTTTCATCAACATGTTGTTATTACAGGTCGTCTATCATCAACGAGCCCTAATTTACAAAATATTCCTATTCGTACCGAAAAAGGGGTTGCGATTCGTGGTGTTTTTATTCCAAGTAAACCAGATCATGTATTAATGAGTGTTGATTATTCTCAAATAGAGTTACGTTTAATGGCTCACTTTTCAAATGATCAGGCTATGATTGCTGCTTTTAATCAAGGTCTTGATATTCATGCAGCAACGGCTGCTATTATGTTTGATTGTGATGTAGCCGATGTTACATCGGATCAACGATATCAAGCAAAAGCAGTAAATTTTGGTATTATTTATGGCATTTCTTCTTTTGGTTTATCGAAAAATATTAATTGTTCAGTTGGTCAAGCTAAACACATGATTGATAACTATTTTTTGCAATTTCCAACTATCCAAGTGTTTATTGATAACACAATTTCTGATGCACGAAAAAATGAATCGGTTCGAACGGCGTTTGGTCGTATTCGTCCGTTACCAAATATCAACTCTCAACATCGATCGCAACGACAATTCGAAGAACGTGCTGCCGTAAATACGTTTTTACAAGGAACTGCTGCTGAAATTTTAAAAATGGCGATGATTCGTATTGAAAATCAGTTACAGGCATCGTCTTTAAACGCTTCAATGATTATCCAGGTTCATGATGAATTAGTATTTGATGTTTTAGAATCGGATCAAGATGCTTTAGCGACACTTGTTAGATCGGAAATGGAATCTGTTGTTAATTATTCCATCCCATTAACTGTTGATTTAGGTGTTGGAAAAAATTGGAAATTGAAATAGTTTTTTTATGTGGTATAACTATATTACGTATTACATTAAAATGTTTTATGAACGTTGTGTAATGGTTATATTTTATTCTAAAAATTTTATGAAAATTTAATTGACTAGTTTTATAACTATGTTAGAATTTTTTAATTCAAAAAAAAGTGAAATTTTTTTTATTCTGTAACGATAACTATATTAGAGTAACAAGAATAATTAAAGAGGAGTCAATATGTCATATACATCAGGAAACAATTTGGAATCTACGGATGCTGACTTAAATAATATTGATGCTAATAAATTTGTAGAGACTGTTTCTGATGGTGTTGATGAAAATTTGAAAGATAATTTTGACTCTGATTCACCTACACCTCAAAACTCTGAATCAAATTTTTCTATTCAGTCATCTCAGCCTGAAGAAGTTGATAAATCTGTTTATATTGATGATTCTGTAAAAATGTATTTACGTGAAATCGGGACTGTAAAATTATTATCAGCTCAAGAAGAAATTGTGTTAGCTAAACGTATGGAAGAGGGTGATGATGAAGCCAAACAAAAAATGATTAACGCTAACCTTCGTCTTGTTGTTTCTATCGCTAAAAAATATATTGGGCAAGGGCTTCTGTTTCTTGATCTAATTCAAGAAGGTAACGCTGGTCTTATCCGAGCTGCTGAAAAATTTGATTATCGAAAAGGATTTAAGTTTTCTACTTATGCCACTTGGTGGATTAAACAAGGTGTTACCCGTGCTATCGCTGATCAGTCTCGTACCATTCGTGTTCCTGTTCATATGGTAGAAACAATCTATAAATATAAAAAAACGTCTCGTATGCTTATGCAAAAGTTGGGTAGACAACCTACTGAAGAAGAGGTTTCTGAAGAAACAGGTATTCCTCTAGATAATATTGTTGCTATCCGTAAATACGCCCAATTACCTATCTCTCTCGAAACACCTATCGGTCAAGAAGAAGGGTCCGAACTCGGTAATTTTGTCGAAGATAAAAATAGTGTTACCCCTGAAAAACGGACCGAAAAAAATATGCTTCGTGAAAGTATTCTTCGTTCTATGGACGGTCTTAACGAACGTGAACAAATGATTCTTAAACTTCGTTTTGGTATCGATGATGGTCGTCAACGTACCTTAGAAGAAGTTGGTAAGGTTTATGGTGTTACGCGTGAACGTATTCGTCAAATCGAAGAAAAGGCTTTGCAGAAAATGAGGAAGAGTAAGAAGCTTTCTCTCATTCATACACAGTAGAACCATCATAAAATAACGCTATCTGCCCATATTTTTGGGCTTAACTCCACACCCTTCGCTGAAGCTCCGGGCTCGCGGGAGTCCGCACCCCAAAATATGAACACCTAGCGCTATTTTCTGACGGTTCCCTCCTCTTTTTTTTGTTTTTTGCTGTAGCTTTGCTTTGCTGTACCTTCGCTTTGCTTGGTAGGCGCAGGTTTTCTTTTTTTTTTTTTACTTTTGTTTTGTTTGGTAGGGCTTTTTTTGCTCATATTTTGATTAAATAGTAATTTATGTGATATCATAACTTTTCTTCACAATGTGTTAAAAAAATAGAGGTTATGTTGAATACAGAAGTTGACTTTAATTCTGCTGATTATGTGTTTCATTATACAACTTTAAACATTGCTTTAGAGGAAATTTTATTTAAAAAGAAAATAAAACTTTCTTCATCCTTAACATTGTCAGATCGTTATGAAAAAAAAATAAATTTTTCTGATAATTTAAGTGGTAGCTTTTGGGAAAAATTAAGAGATTATTTTAGAAAACAAAAAGAAAGAGGTTATTATAAGGCTTCATTTTGTCAAAATGTTTTAAATCAAAATAGTGATATATATGGATGGGCAAAGCCTAGTATGTGGGATTATTATTCTGATTCTCATTGTGGTGTTTGTTTAGTTTTTTCTCGTAAGTTATTAATTAAGTATATGAAGGAACTTACGAACAAATATAGACCTCATGCTTATTGCTATGAAATGAAATATCAATCTGAAGTTCCTGAGATTGATTTAGAAAACAATATGTTTGATATTTTTAAACGATTAATTGATCGCAAATATAAATCAGTTAAGGACAATGGTCTTGTAGATACCGTAGTTAAGTATAAAGATTTTTTTGAAAATTATGAGTTAGTTAAAAAAAATATATTTGAAGATAAATTATCTAAAAATGAATCTTTATCAAATAAATTGAAAAAAATTTTATCTACTTTACATCGTTTATCTACTTTACATCGGCCTTTAGAGAGAGAATCTGAATATTTGATTGAGGATATATTTATGGAATACATAAAAAACCAAGAATGCTTTAACTCATTGTGTGCAATTAAATATTCTGATTATCAAAATGAACGTGAATTTAGGGTGGGCGCTTTATTAACCAATAGTGAAGAGAAAAACCGTTTTTTTGATTTTCAAGATTCTTTAAAAGGGCTTATAGTTGGAGATTCTGTTTCACCAAGTTATTACCCTTCGATTTTAGATTTTTCACAAAAGTTATCTATTTGTGTTAAAAAAATAGATTGGAGTGATGATCAACCTAAATTAAAGGAGCTATCTTAATCCCTTGTTAATCTTTTGATATTTAAACGTGGTGAAATAGGGTGGGGTGGTTTTTTTTCTTAATGGTATAACGCTTATATGATTGGTTCTATTATTGC
>MDSY01042384.1_pt1 | contig 15767 bp, 15 predicted proteins | sample 811131 | NCBI WGS metagenome assembly MDSY01 (sample SAMN05326643, study PRJNA326480) | marine metagenome | isolation source: seawater | place: Atlantic Ocean: South West | collected 2010
TATTTTTTTTATCAAATATAATAGATCCCGATAAAGGTTTTAATAATCCACTTAAAATTTTTAATAAAGTGGTTTTACCTGAACCATTGGCACCTTTAATAACAAGAAGTTCTTGATTTTTAAGCTTGAAATTAAGGTTTTTAAATAATAATTTGTTGCCTCTAATACAGGAAATGTTTTTTATTTCAAAAAAAGACATTAATTTTATTTAATTAAGTTTTATATTGTAATCAATAAAGAAATTCTATGAATTTAAATATAAAAAAAAAAATTTACATTAAATAAAGATACTTTTTACTATTACAGTTTAAAAGAGTTCGAAAAACAAACTAATTTTAAAATACGAAATTTACCATTTTCTATAAGAATTCTTTTAGAGAATATAATTCGCAATCAAGGAGAAATTAATAATAATTTAAAACAAATTGAGAATTTAGTTCAAAATAATAGTTCATCAGAAATATTTTTTATGCCAAGTAGAATATTGATGCAGGATTTTACTGGTATACCAGCAATAGCAGATCTGGCTGCAATGAGGGAAAAAGTATACAAAATGGGACAAAACATAAAAAAAATAAATCCACTTGTTCCTGTTGATCTTGTTATAGACCATTCAATAAATGTTAATTTTTATGGAAATAATAATGCTTTAAAAATGAATGTAACTAGAGAATTTAAAGAAAATTCTGAAAGATATAATTTTTTAAAATGGAGTCAATTATCTTTCAATAATTTTAAAGTAATACCACCTGGTAACGGTATATGTCATCAAGTAAATTTGGAATATTTAGCTAAAGTAGTTTCAAAAAAAAGAATCAAAAAAGGAATTCTTCTTTATCCCGATACTGTTGTTGGCACTGATAGCCATACAACTATGGTTAATTCTCTTGGAGTTTTAGGATGGGGAGTTGGAGGCATTGAAGCTGAAGCTGCTATGTTGAATCAACCAATACCTATAAATGTTCCAAATGTAATTGGTGTTAATTTAAAAAAAAGATTAAAAGAGGGAATTACTGCTACAGATTTAGTTCTGAGTTTAACTAATCTTTTAAGAAAAAAAAATGTAGTAGGAAAATTTGTTGAATTTTACGGAGAAGGTTTAAAATATTTATCTTTACCAGATAGAGCTACAATATCAAATATGGCACCAGAATATGGCGCAACATGTGGTTTTTTTCCAGTTGATAATGTAACAATAAATTATTTAAAATTAACAGCAAGAAGTAATAAAAATATTGAAATTATAAAAAAATATTTAAAACTGCAAAATTTATTTAATGAAAAAAACAATGAAAAAATTAAATTTGAAAAAATTATTAATTTCGAATTAGATAAAATTGAACCCTCTATTGCTGGGCCAAAAAGACCTCAAGATTTATTAAAATTATCAAAAATATCTAAAAATTTTAAAAAAACTTATAAAGTAAAACAAAAAAAAAATAATCAATTAGATAATGGTAGTGTTGTAATTGCAGCAATAACTAGTTGTACTAATACTTCAAATCCTACTTTGATGTTAGCAGCAGCATTAGTAGCAAAAAAAGCTTATCAATTAGGACTAAAAATTAAACCTTGGGTAAAAACTTCATTAGCTCCAGGAAGTAAAGTTGTTACAGATTATTTAAAAAAAGCTAATTTACAAAAATATTTAGATTATCTAGGTTTTAATTTAGTTGGGTATGGTTGTACGACTTGTATAGGTAATTCAGGACCTTTAAAAGAAGAAGTAGAAAGAAGAATTATAAAAAAAAATCTCACTGTTTGTTCTGTATTATCTGGTAATAGAAATTTTGAAGGTAGAATTAATTCATCAGTAAAAGCTAATTATCTTGCATCACCGCCACTAGTAGTAGCATTTGCTTTATTTGGAAATATTAATATTAATTTTTATAAAGATCCTATTGGAACAAATAAAAAAAATGAAAAAGTTTATTTAAAAGATATATGGCCAAAAGAAAAAGAAATTAATTTAATTATGAATAAAATTTTAACACCTAAAATTTTCAAAAAAAGATATGCATCAATTTTAAAGGGTGATAAAGATTGGAACAAAAAAAATAAATTTAATAAATCAGATTTATACAAATGGTCAACTAAAAGTACATATATTAAAAAACCACCTTTCTTTGATGATTTAAAAAATCAAAAAAGAAAAATTACAAACATATCAAATGCTAAAATTGTTGCTTTACTAGGTGATTCGATTACTACAGATCACATTTCTCCTGCTGGTAGAATTAAATTAGATTCTCTTAGTTCGAAATATTTAAAACAAAAAAAAGTTAAAATAACAGATTTTAATACATATGGTGCAAGAAGAGGAAACCATGAAATTATGATGAGAGGAATCTTTTCTAATATGGAGATTCCTTCCGTTTTTCAACTTTCAAGAAAATATTTGAAGAGAAAAGTTCCTACAATAATTGTTGCTGGTAAAGAATATGGAACAGGCTCTTCAAGAGATTGGGCTGCAAAAGGAGTTAGTTTATTAGGAATTAAAGCTGTTTTATTTGAAACAATTGAACGAATTCATAGAACAAATTTAATTGGGATGGGCGTTTTACCTTTACAATTTATCGGAAAAGATAATATCAAAAATCTAAAATTAACTGGTAATGAAACTTTTGATTTTATTGATTTAGATACTGATTTAAAACCTAATAAAATAATTAGATGTTATATAACTTATAAAAATAATAAAAAGAAACTTATTAAAGTTAAAATAAGAATTGATAGTAAAAAAGAACTTGAATATTTAACAAATGGTGGCATTTTACCGTATGTTTTAAATAAGATTTGTGGTGAAGAAAATTCTCAAAATCTTAGTAATTTATGATATAATATAAAAATCTTATGCCTTACGTAGTTAATCAAAAATGCATAAAATGTAAGTACACCGATTGCGTGGAGGTCTGTCCTGTAGATTGTTTTTATGAAGGCGAAAATATGCTAGTTATTCATCCAGATGAGTGTATAGATTGTGGTGTATGTGAACCAGAATGCCCTGTAGAAGCTATAACGCCAGATACGGATGATAATGCAAAAGATTGGGTAGATATTAATAAAAAATTTTCAGAAAGTTGGCCAAATATATCGAAAAAAAAGGAGACTTTCTCAAAAGTTGATCAAGATAAATGGGCTAAAGAAAATGACAAAAAAAAATTGTTTAGTGAAAATCCGGGAAAAGGTGATTAAATGAAAAAAATAAAAAAAGTTAAAGCAACCCAAAAATTTAATAAAGGAGATTATATTGTTTATCCATCATATGGCCCTGGAAAAATTTCAGGTATAAAAAAAGAAATTATAGATGGAAAACGAATTGAACTTTTAATTATTTCAATTAATGAAAGAGTAATTTTAAGAGTTCCAACTGATAAAATTAAAGATTTAGGTTTACGAAAACTTAGTACTACTAATAGATTAAAAGATGCAATGGCAGTTTTAAAAGCTAAATCCAAAAAGAAAAGAAAAACAATGTGGAGCAGAAGAGCACAAGAATATGAATCAAAAATTTTATCTGGTAATTTAGTTTCAATTGCAGAAGTTCTAAAAGAATTATATAAAAAAGATTCTTTTGATGAATCTTCTTTTAGTGAAAAACAAATTTATGCATCAGCTTTAGATAGATTAGCTAGAGAATTAGCTGCAATGAAGAAATTAGATAAGGAAGCGGCAACTAAAGAACTTGAAGAAATTTTAAAAAGTGCTGCTTAAAAAACTTTATGTTAAAAAAAATAATTTTTTTTCTGAACTTTTTTTTTATTGTTAATTTAAGTTTAGCAGGAGAACGTAACGATAAAAATTTATTAACATTTGGGGCAGGTCTTTGGGATTGGAACGATACTAATACAGCAGGTTTATTTAATGTTGAATATCGACACGGTACTAGATACGGACCCTTTAAACCTATGATTGGCGGTATGGTAAATACCGATCACGGATTCCATGTCTATGCTGGAATAAGAATGGATCTTTATTTAACAGATAAAATTATTGTAACACCTAACTTTGCACCTGGTTTATATGAAAGAGGTGATGGAAAAGAACTTGGACATATAATAGAATTTAGGTCTGGTATAGATTTAGCTTATAGAAGAAATAATGGAAGTAGAATTGGTGCTGAAGTTCATCATTTGTCTAATGCTAGTTTGGATGAAAATAATCCTGGTACTGAAACTTTTCTTTTTACTTATTCTGTTCCATTAAATTAATAAAAAATGAAAATTACAATTATAGGTGCAGGATATGTCGGTCTTGTCCAATCTATTTGTTTGGCAGATTTTGGATTTAATGTAACATGTGTTGAAAAAGATCCTGAAAAACTAAAAGAATTAAAATTTGGTAGAATACCTTTTTTTGAACCAGGACTTAAAGATCTTTTTGAAAAAAATTTAAAAAGTAAAAGATTAAATTTTACAAATGAATATTCAACTAACATAGCACAATCGGATGTAATTTTTATTTGTGTAGGAACGCCACCAAAAAAAAATGGTGAAAGTAATTTAATTTTTGTCGATCAAGTTGCAAATGAAATATCGAAAAAAATGAAAGGATATACTATTGTAGTTTCTAAATCTACAGTACCTGTGGGAACTTCTAGACGTATTGAAAAAATATTAAAAAAAAAAAAATCAACAAAAATGTTTGATGTTGTTTCAAATCCTGAATTTTTAAGAGAAGGATCTGCTTTGGAAGATTTTATAAGACCAGATAAAATTATAATAGGTTGTAGATCTACTAAAGCAGAAAAAGTATTAAAAAAAGTTTATAAGCCACTTAATAGACCCTATGTTGTTACAAATAATGAAACTGCAGAAATAATTAAATATGCAAATAATTCTTTTTTAGCTACAAAAATCACTTTTATAAATGAAATTGCTGATTTGTGTGAAAATATAGGTGCTGAAGTTGAAACGGTTGCTAAAGCAATAGGACTAGATGGAAGAATAGGACCAAAATTTTTGCATCCTGGTCCAGGGTATGGAGGTTCATGTTTTCCTAAAGATATAAAATCATTAATTTTTCAAGGGAATAAAAATGCAACAGATTTAAAAATTATTAAAGCTGTTGATAAAGCAAATGATTTAAGAATTAAATCTTTATTTAAAAGAATTAAAAAAATTTTAAAAAATAAATTTAATAATATAAAAATTGGTTTTCTAGGAATAAGTTTTAAACCAAATACTGATGATGTGAGAGAAAGTCCAGGCATTAAATTAGCTAAAGATTTATCTAGAACTAAAGCAAAAATAAAAATTTATGATCCTAAAGGAATGGAAAATGCCAAAAAGGAATTATCTAAATCAATAGAATTTTGTAATAATGAATATGAAGTTGCGGAAGATGTTAATCTTTTAGTAATTATTACTGAATGGAACCAATTTAAAAATTTAGATCTTACGAAAATTAAAAAATTGATGAAAAAACCTGTAATATTAGACTTAAGAAATATATATTCTAAAGAAATTTCAAAAAATGGATTTCAATATTATTCTATAGGAAATAATTAGACTAAATATCTATCTATTTTATTAATGGTTTTTTCTAATATAAAATTTTTAGATTTTACATAACTTTTTGCTTTTTTTTGAACTTTTTTAATATAATTTTTCTTATTTAAACTATCGCTGATTAAAGAATGAAATTCTTTAAAATTATTTCCAATTAGTATACTTTTACAACCAGTCATTTCTTTTTGTATTTCTTTAAAATTAGACATTTCTCCCGTAATTATTGTGCAACCATACTTTGCTGGCTCTATAGGATTTTGCCCTCCTAATGGAGGATATGATTTACCTAAAAAAACTGTTTTTATTTTTTTATACCATAAATTTAATTGTCCTATTGAATCATCGATAATTATTTCAGAATAATTAAGATTTTTTTTAGATGAAAAAAGATTCGTTGTTGAAATTTCTTTTTTTAAATCTTTTTTTATTTTAACGGCTCTTTTTACATTTCTTGGTACTATTATTGTTAATAAATTTTTAAATTCTTTTTTTTCTTTTAGCTTTTTATGAATATTTAAAGCAAATTTCTCTTCATTTTTGTGAGTAGAAGCTGCTAGCCATACAATTTTATTTTTTATAAGTAATCCAACTTTTTTTTCTGTTTTTTTTTGAAAAGAATTTATTTGATTACAAAATTTTAAATTACCTATAAATTCTACATTATTTGCGGATAGTTTTAAAAAATTTTTTTGATCTATTTTTGACATCGTTAAAATTAAAGAAAAATTAGAAATTATTTCTTTAAAAAAAAATTTAAAGAAGGTCCAATTTTTAAATGATTTATCAGACATTCTTCCGTTAAGTAGTATTATTTTTACACCGTATTTTTTTGTTTCATCTAGAATTATTGGCCATAATTCTGATTCCATCCATAAAACTAAAGAAGGTTTCCAATAATTAAGAAATTTTTTAATAACTAATGGATTATCATGAGGTGTAAATTGATGAAAGATATTTTTATCTACAATTTTTTTAGCTAATATCGCCGATGTTTTAGTATTTGTAGTAAGTAATATTTTTGTTTTTGGTTTAATTTTTCTAATTTTTTTTATTAGTGATATCGTAGCTAAATATTCACCAATACTTGATGCATTTATCCAAATTAAATTTCCTTTAGGTCTTTTTATTGATGTAAAAGCAAATCTTTCTTTTATTCTTTTATTAATTTCTTTATTTTGGAAAATTCTTAATAAGATAATAAAAATTATCACAGGTAAAAGAATTACTGATAGTATTTTATATATAAAAATTAAAAACTTGGACATTTATAGTTATTCATACATAGCAAATAATCGTTATCTTTTACAATATTAATTACTATATTATCATTTCTAATTATTAAATAATGAGAAGCAAATTAAATATTTCTATTTTTGGCTTGGGGTATGTAGGGTTACCTTTAGCAATTAAATTATCGAAATTTTTCAATGTCATAGGATTTGATAAAAATAAACAAAGAATTAAAGAATTGAAAAGTTTTTTTGATAAAAATAAGGAAATTAGTGCAAACGAATTAAAAAAATCAAAAATTAAATATTCTACTAACTTAAATGATTTAATAATCTCAAATATATTTATTGTTACTGTTCCTACTCCTGTAACAAAATCAAATCAACCTGATTTAAAACCATTACTTTTAGCATGTAAAGATATAGGAAAAATTGTAACTAAAAATTCAATAGTAGTGTTTGAAAGTACGGTATATCCTGGAGTTACAGAAGAAATTTGTGGACCACAAATTAAAAAATATTCCGGTTTAAATCCTAGTAAAGATTTTTATTTAGGGTATTCACCTGAAAGAATGAATCCTGGAGATAAAATTCATACTGTTGATAAGATTACTAAGGTAATATCTGGGGATAATATAAAGACAGTTTCAATTTTAAAAAAGATATATGGAAAAATTAATTCCGGAAAAATCTTTGTTGCAAAAAATATTAAAACTGCAGAAGCTGCAAAAGTAATTGAAAATACACAAAGAGATATAAATGTAGCTTTTATAAATGAAATTTCTAAACTTTTCAAAAAAATAAATCTGAATATTTATGATGTTTTAGATACTGCAAAAACTAAGTGGAATTTTTTAAATTTTAAACCTGGTTTTGTTGGTGGACATTGTATTGGTGTTGATCCATACTATCTTTCTTATTTAGCAAAGAAAAAAAAAATAGGATCAAATTTAATTCTTTCTGGCAGAAAAATAAATAATGATTTTCCAATATTTTTAGCACAGTTTATAAATAGTTTTTTTAACAAAAAAAAAAAAATTTTAATTCTTGGTTTAACATTCAAAGAAAATGTTAGTGATTTAAGAAATACGAAAGTTATTAGTTTAATAAAATCATTAAAAAAAAAAGGACATAAAATTGATATACATGATTCATATGCATATGAAGATGAAGTAAAAAAAATGAAGTTAAAACTTATACCATTAAATAAAAAAGATAAATATGATGCTATTATTTTAGCAGTAGCACATGATAATTATAAAAAGTTAGATTATTCTTTTTTTAATAAAAAATTAAATAAGAATGGGAAAATATTTGATTTAAAAGCTATTTGGAGAAACAAAAAATTACCTAAAAATATAGAATATATAATTCTTTAAAAAGTAATTTTTAAATTTTTTAAAGATGAAATTATTTTAATTGGAAAAAATTTTTTTGGTAAAAATTTTATTTTATTTTTTTCCTCTTTACCGTACCCAGTTAAAACAAGAAATCCTTTTTTAAGGCCTTTTGTATTTGCTGCAATTAAGTCATTTATTTTATCTCCTACCATCCAAGATTCTTTTAAATTAATATTAAACTTTTTTTTTGCTATTAAAAACATCCCACCATTTGGTTTTCTACATGAATGATTTTTATGTTTAAAATATCCTTTACCCAAAGGATGATGTGGGCATGCAATCACTCCGTCAATATATGCTTTTTTTGAATACAATTGACTGATTATTTTTTTTTGAATTTTAACAAAGTCACTCCAATCATGTATTCCTAATCCTATTCCACCTTGGTTTGTAATTAAAATTACAGGGATTTTTTTTTTATTACATTCTTTAATAATTTTATCACACCCATTAATTAATTTTGCATCTTTAAGCTTCATAGTATAATTTGTCCAATCAATTATTACTCCATCTCTATCTAAAAATAAACATGGCGAATTAAAAAATTTCTTTTTTGTTAATTTTTCCACCCACATATTTTGTTTGTTTATTTGTTTATATTTCATAATAATTAAATTTAATATTTAAAAATTTTTTTGTGATAAATAATTTAATTAAAAAAACCTTTTTCATTATTTTTTTATTTTTTTCAAATAATGCATTTTGTTTAGATTATCAAGATAATCATGAATTTGAAATTTTTAGAAACAATAAAAAAATAGGTTATCACAAGTTATCTTTTAAAAATATAGAAGATAAAACTATTGTAAACACAGAAATTAAAATGGTTGTAAAATTAGGAATTATTCCAGTTTTTCAATATTTTCATAAAGCTGAAGAAGTTTGGTTGGGAAATAAATTTATTGAAGCAAATACTAGAACTAAAAAAAATAGTAGAGAATTTGAATTAAAAGCTATAAGAAAAGGATCCAAAATAGAGATTAACTCAAGAGGAAAAACTTTTTTTATTGATGGGGATAGTTTAATTACATCCTATTGGCAAAAAAATTGGTTAAATAAAAAAATACTTATAGATAGCCAACATGGGAAGAAAAGATTAATTAATGTAAAAAAAAAAAATATTGAAACAATAACAACTTCTTTTGGAGAAATTTCAGCTCAAAAATATCATGTTACTGGTACTAAAGAAAAACTAAAAGGAAAAAAAATAGATTATGATATTTGGTATGATGAGAAAAATAGATGGGTAAAACTCAAATTTCTTATTAAAAATTCGTTAATTGAATATTTTCTTGTAACTAAATATTAATTTTTTATAATTAATTCAATGATTAACAAAACATTTTTTTTATACGGACTACTTTTTTTTACTTTTTTTATACAAAATGGTAATGCATTTGATAAAAAAGGTAATTCATCATTTATTACGGAAGTAAAAACTGGAATAGTCCAACATGATGCAGGTGTTTTTGGAAGACAAAAAGAAGAAGGATTAGACTCAACTTTTGAATTTCTTTTTAGACCAATTAATTATAATTTATTTTGGTTAGGAAAACCTAGACCACATTTAGGAGCAACAATTAATATGTCAGGAGATACAAGCCAAGCTTATGCAGGAGTTACATGGGATTGGAAACTTCCAAAAAGAATGTTTTTTAATTTTAGTTGGGGTTTATCATATCATAATGGTAATAAAATTCACTCACCAGACAATGTTATTACTGATAAAAAAGAATTAGGTTCCAATATTTTATTTCGTGAAGCTGCAGAAATAGGTTGGAATTTTTATGGAAAAGATTCTATTTCAATCAGATTTGATCATATTTCAAATGCTAATCTTTGGGGTGAAGATGCAAACGAAGGTTTAGACACTTTAGGAATTGTTTATAGTTATAAATTTTAATTAAACTATTTAACTGCAAATTTTTTAATTAAATTTTGTTGTAATATAGTAAAAATTATTGTTAAAGGTAAAAATCCAAATACTTTAAAAGAAACCCAAAAATCTGTAGAAAAGTTTCTCCAAATAATTTCATTTAAAATTGCCATTGATATAAAAAAAAATCCCCATCTCTTTGTTAGAATATTCCAACCTATTTCATTTATTTTTATAATACTCGAAAGATAAATTTTCAAAAAATTTTTATTTATAGATAAACCAAAAAATAAAAAAATAGCAAAAAGGCAATATACAATTGTTGGCTTTAATTTAATAAAATTTGGATCATCAAAATAAATCGTTAAACCTCCAAAAATTAAAACTAAAAAAGTGGTTATTATAAGTGGGGATGAAACTTTTTTAAAATATAGATAGCTTATAATTAAAGCTATAAATGATGATATAACAAATATTTTAGTAGCAAATATTATTTCATATTTAGAGTTAATTATAAAAAATAAAATCAGGGGGACTATTTCTATTAATGACTTTATTAATGAATCTTTTTGTTCTTTCATTATTTATTTATCTAAACCCATAAGACTTTTTGCAAATTCTTGCGCTTCAAATGATTGTAAATCTTCTATTTTTTCTCCTACTCCAATTGCATGAACTGGTAATGAAAATTTTTCTGCAAGTGATAATAATATACCACCTTTTGCACTTCCATCTAACTTTGTAACTATTAAACCAGTTATTTCAGCTATCTCTTTAAAAATCTCAACTTGATTAATTGCATTTTGACCTGTTGTTGCATCTAATGTTAACAAACAATGATGAGGGCTATTAGGTTCTAATTTTCTTATGACTCTAATAATTTTTGCAAGTTCATCCATTAATTCTTTTTTATTTTGAACTCTACCTGCTGTATCAATAAAAAGTATATCAATTTTTTTTTGTTTTGCTTTTTCTAATGCTTCATACGCAAGACCAGCAGCATCACATCCTTCTTTACCTTTTATAAAATCTGCTTTAGATCTTTGAGACCAAATTTCTAATTGCTCGACTGCTGCTGCTCTAAAAGTATCACATGCTGCTATCATTACATTTTTTCCTTCTTGAGAATATTGATTAGCTAATTTACCAATAGTGGTTGTTTTTCCAGTTCCATTTACACCTACAACTAAAATAACACAAGGATTTTCTGCATTATTAAAAGTAAGTGGTTTAGCAACATTTTTTAATACCTCTTCTATCTTGCTAGCTAAAAATATTCTTACTTCATCTTGCTTTATATTTTTATCAAATTTTTCATTTGCTAACTCAGCTGTAAGCTTTTCTGCTGCAGAAGGTCCAAGATCTGCCATAATCAACAATTCTTCTAAATTATTTAAAGTTTCAATATCTAATTTTTTATTAACAAATATTTTTTTTACACCTTCTGTAATTTTTTCTGAAGATTTAAATAATCCAGTTTTTAATTTTTGAAACCAATTTTTTTTTTTCTCAGGATCCTTTTTTATTTGAGAAGATTGTTCTGGACTTTCTTTTTTTTTAAATAGACCGAAAAAACCTTTTTTTTCTGATTTAGGCCTTTTAACTTTTTCTATTGCTGGAGTTTCTGCTGGAGTTTCTGCTGGAGTTTCTGCTGGAGTTTCTGTTGGAGTTACTTTTAAAATTTTTTTTTTAACTTCTATTTTTTCTTTTCGTGATTTTTCAACATTTTCAAGATCTTTTTTAGGTATTTTTTTTTTAATTTTACTAAGAAGACTATCTTTAATTCGAGTTAACCAACCCATTATATTACCTGTGAAATTAATTTCCCATTTGTGACATTAATACCTTTAAGTGTAAGTACTTCTCCAATTTTATATTTTGAGATAGTTTTTACAGGAATGAAGTTTTCTGAATGACCATTAGTTTCGCTTTCAAATAATACTTTATGTTTTTTATTTATTTGTTTTTTTAAAAATTCTTTTAATTTTTTTTCCCCTTCATTTCTTAAAATTTTTGCTCTTTCTTTAATAATTTTTTTAGAAATTTGAGGCATTTTCGAAGCAGGTGTGTTTGGTCTGTTTGAATATGGAAAAATATGAAGATATGTTAAATCACATTCAGTTATTATTTTTTTACTATTTAAAAACATTTGGTTTGTTTCAGTAGGAAAACCAGCAATTATATCCGCGCCAAAAACAATATTTTTCCTTTTTTTTTTTAAAGTATTACATAAATTAATTGCATCTTCTCTTGTATGTCTTCTCTTCATTCTTTTTAATATTAAATTATCTCCTGATTGTAAACTTAAATGAAGATGTGGCATGAGTCTTTCTTCATGAGCAATTATATCCATTAAATTATTATCAATTTCTATAGCATCAAGTGATGACAATCTTAGTCTTTCTAAATTTTTATTTTTTTTAAAAATTTCTTTAATTAAGATTCCTAAAGTTGGTTGTTTATATAAATCATTTCCATAGGAAGTTAAATCTACACCAGTTAAAACTATTTCCTTAAAATTATTTTTTAGAAGAATATCAATTTGTTCACAAATCTTGTTTATAGGAACGCTTCTACTATTTCCTCTTCCAAATGGAATTATACAAAAAGTACATCTGTGATCACAACCCGTTTGAATTTGTATAAATGCTCTAGCTTTTTTATTAAATCCATTAATAAAATGATTGGCAGTTTCTTTAACTGACATAATGTCGTTAACTTTAATTTTTTGAGAGTTATTTTTTGAAATATTTAAATATTTCTCAAAATTAAATTTTTCTTCATTTCCTAAAATTAAACTTACTTCATCCATATTTTCATATATTTTAGGATTAATTTGAGCTGAACACCCTGTAACAATAATTTTAGCATTTGGATGATTTCTTTTTATATTCCTAATTTTTTTTTTAGCTTGTTTTTCTGCTTCTTTAGTAACTGCACATGTGTTAATAAAAAAAGTGTTTTTTAATTTTTTATTTTTTGCTTTCTCCCTAATTATTTGAGAGTCAAAACTATTAAGTCTACATCCAAAAGTAATAATATTTTGATCTTTAAAACTCATTTAAATGTATTTATCAATACTCCCTTTTTTTATTATTTTTGTTGGTCCAGTCATTAAAATATGACCGTTTTTTTTATACTCAATTTTTAATTCTCCACCTTCCATTTTAATTTTACAAATTTTTTTATTTATTAATTTTTTTTTTATTGCAGCTACAGTAGTCGCTGATGCTCCTGTTCCACATGCTTTTGTAATACCAGCTCCTCTTTCCCAAACTCTTAAAGCAATTTTATTATTATTTATAATTTTAGCAAAATTGACATTAATTTTTTCTGGAAATAACGGATTATTTTCTATTTTTGGTCCAATTTTTTTTAAATCAATTTCTTCTAGTTTTTTAACAAAAAAAATAATATGAGGATTTCCAACATTAACTGCAATAGGACTTGTAATAATATCTAAATTAAAATTTATGGTACTTAAATTTATTTTTTTTCTTAATGGTATTAGATTCCATTTAAAATAAGCTTTACCAATATCTACCGAAACATGATTATTTTTGTTTAAAAAGGCATTTAATAATGTTGCTTCAGTTTGCATTTTAATTTTTTTTTTTTTAGATTCTTTCATTAAAATATAGGCCACACATCTAGCAGCATTTCCGCAAGCTTTAGTTGGACTTCCATCAGAATTGAAAAATTTAATAAATACTCTTTTTTTTATTTTTTTATATTTATTTAAAATGACAACTTGATCACAACCTAAACCATTTTTTCTATTAGATATTTTTTTTATTTTATTTTTATTTATAGAAATATTTTCGTATCTAGAATCAATGATTACAAAATCATTCTTTAAACCATGCATTTTTATATAATTCATTTTTATTTTTATTTATAAATTTTTTTTATTTAACATATATAATCTATAATTAACGAAAAAAATATGTTTAAAAACTTATCTGAAAGATTAGCAGGGATTTTTGATAATTTAAAGTCAAGAGGTTCCCTTAGTGAAAGTGATGTTGAAACTGCTTTAAGAGAGGTAAGAGTTGCTCTTTTAGAAGCAGATGTCTCTTTGGAAGTTGTAAAAGAATTTTTAGAAAAAGCAAAAAAAAAAGCAGTTGGCTCAAAGGTTGTTAAAAGTATTTCTCCAAGCCAAATGGTCATAAAGATTGTTAATGATGTTCTTAAAGAAATTCTTGGGAAGAAAGAAGAACCAATAAATTTAAAAGCTGCGCCTCCAGTTATAATATTAATGGTTGGGCTTCAAGGTTCGGGGAAGACAACTACAAGTGCTAAAATTGCAAAAAAGTTAAAAGATAAGAATAATAAAAAAGTTATTATGGCTTCTTTAGATGTACAAAGGCCTGCCGCACAAGAACAATTAGAAACTCTTGGTAAACAAATAGAGGTTTCTACTATTGAAATTATTAAAAATCAAACACCAGTGCAAATTGCAAAAAGATCATTAGAACAAGCAAAAAAAGAAGGTTTTGATGTTTTAATTTTAGATACAGCAGGAAGACTTCAAATTGATGATATTTTAATGAAAGAAGTAAAAGAAATTAGTAAAGTTATGAATCCAACAGAAACTTTACTTGTATCAGATGCAATGATAGGACAAGAATCAGTTAATGTAGCTAAAGAATTTAATAATAAATTAAAATTAACAGGAATAATTCTTACAAGATTAGATGGAGATGCTAGAGGAGGAGCAGCTTTATCTATGCGATATATCACAGGATGCCCTATTAAATTAATTGGTATTGGTGAGAAAATGGATCAAATGGAAGTTTTTCATCCTGATAGAGTTGCAAATCGAATACTTGGAATGGGAGATGTTGTTTCTTTAGTTGAAGAAGCCTCACAAACAATTAAAAAAGAAGATGCAGAAAAATTAGATAAAAAAATAAAAGATGGTCAATTTAGTTTAGATGATTTATCTAAACAATTAGGCCAAATGAAAAAACTTGGTGGAATAAAAGGAATATTATCTAAACTTCCTGGTGCTAATAAAATACAGGATCAAATGAGTAAAGCTAATATAGATGATAAAGTTATTTTAAAACAGCAAGCAATAATATCTTCTATGACAAAAGAAGAAAGAAATAATCATAAAATTATTCATGCATCTAGAAAAAAAAGAATTGCTGCTGGTTCAGGAGCATCCATACAAGAAGTTAATAAGTTGTTGAAACAATATCATACAATGGTAAAAATGATGAAAAAGTATGGGAATATGGATAAGAAAACTTTAATGCGACAAGGTTTTGGTAATATGCTTCCTCCGGGATTGCAATAAAAATTAAATATTATATATTACAACAAAATTAATAGTAAAAAAAAATGAGTACAAGAATACGTTTAGCAAGAGCAGGTTCAAAAAACAGACCTTTTTTTAGGATAGTAGTATCTGATAAAAGAAGTCCGCGTGATGGAAAATTCATTGAAAAACTAGGAACTTATAATCCTTTGTTGTCTAAAGAAGATGAAAATAGAGTTATTTTTGATGAAGAAAGAGTTAAATATTGGTTATCAAAGGGAGCAACACCGTCTTATAAAATGGCAATTTTTTTAAGTAAATCAAATTTAGTTGAAAAGCCTCCAATACCTCAACAAACAAAAAAACATTTACCAAAAGTTAAAAAGAAAGAAGAGGCTCCAAAAACAGATGCACCAAAAGCAGATGCTAAACCAGAAGAAAAACCACAAGCAGATGCACCAAAAGCAGATGCTAAACCAGAAGAAA
>MDSY01019434.1_pt1 | contig 15759 bp, 13 predicted proteins | sample 811131 | NCBI WGS metagenome assembly MDSY01 (sample SAMN05326643, study PRJNA326480) | marine metagenome | isolation source: seawater | place: Atlantic Ocean: South West | collected 2010
TAAATCAACTAAAAAAGATTTACTATTTCATATACTAAAGAATAAAAATATTAAGCAAATACTCATATTTTCAAGAACAAAGCATGGTGCTGATAGAATTGTCCGGACTTTAAAGAAGCAAAATATTAATTCTGCAGCAATACATGGAGATAAATCACAAAGTCAGAGACAAAGAACTCTAAAAGAATTTAAAGAAAATAAATTAAGAGTATTGGTAGCTACCGATATTGCTGCTAGAGGAATTGATATTGACCAATTAAACTATGTCCTTAATTATGATATCCCTAATGAGGCAGAGACATATGTTCACAGGATAGGAAGATGTGGAAGAGCAGGCAATAAAGGAATTTCAATTTCAATTTGTGAACCAGAAGAAAACACATATGTAAAAGATATTGAAAAGCTAATAAGTAAAACAATAGATATTATTAATGATAATCCTTTTAAGCAAACTGAAAAACCAATGAATAACCAGCAGAGGAAGGAGTTTGAAAAAGAAAAGAATAGAAAAAGGCAAGAGTTTTTTAAGAATAGAAAAAATAAAAGAAGATAAAAAAAAGATTAATTATTTATCTTACTAAATATTTCATGTTCTAAAGACCCAACATACATTCCACCTATTATTTTTAATATCTGATTAGTAAACTCTATCACAGAATCTGTTCTTTCAAGGTTTATTTTTCTACCGCTATATGAAATAATATATTCTAAATCTCTTTTAAAACATATACTACAATGAAAATACTTTTCAAGAACATCTATACAACTTAACTTACTATCAGTATATAGCAACTTAAAATCTTTCTCAGCAAAATGAGTTGCAATCTCTCTTTTACTATTTCTAAATCCATTATAAACTTTAGCAACACCCATTGATATTATTTATATTTTACTCTGGTAAGTAAATAACTCAAAGTATCTTCCTTCGCTTTTAATTAATTCATCATGAGTTCCTTGCTCAGAAATTTTTCCTTGTTCTATAACTAAAATTTGAGTCGCTTGTCTTATAGTACTTAAACGATGGGCAATAACAAATGTAGTCCTTCCTTTCATGAGCTCAGCTAAACTTTTTTGTATTAATGATTCACTTTCAGTATCTAAATTAGAAGTTGCCTCATCTAATATTAATACTCTAGGATCAGCTAACATAGCTCTAGCAATAGCAATTCTTTGTCTTTGTCCTCCAGATAACTTCACACCCCTCTCGCCTATTAAAGTATCTAAACCATCATCAAAACGATCAGTAAACTCATTGACATATGCAGCCGTTACAGCTTGTATAACTTTATCTTCACTTGCTTTAGGTCGAGGAAACATAATATTTTCTCTTATTGTTCCTTCAAACAAAAAATCGTCTTGAAGAACAACTCCTAGCTGACTTCTAAATGAATTTAGACTTACTTTTGAAATATCGTTATTGTCAATTAAAACAACTCCTGAGTCAGGATTAACAAAACTAGCTACTAATGATGCAATAGTTGATTTACCAGAACCTGATGATCCAACCAAAGCCGTTACAGTACCTCTTTTTGCCTGAAAACTGATGTTATGCACAACCTCTTTACCCTTCTCATATGAAAAAGAAACATCTTTAAATTCAACATCACCAATTATTTTATTTAATTCAACTTTCCTAATCTCTTGATTAGCTTCAGATTGCATATTCATAAGTTCCTCTGTTCTATCAAGGCCAGCGAAAGCCTCTGTAAGTTGACTGCCTATATTACTCATTTGAATAATAGGAGCAATCATAAAACCAAGTAATAAGGTAAATGATAAAAAATCACCAGTTGTTAGTGTACCTTCAATTATCATGGCACCTCCCATCCCCATAATACCTACTGAAGCTAATCCTAATAAAAAAGCTGATGAACTTGTAATTACAGCTGTAGCAGTTAAACTCTTCTTGACATTTTGAAATAAACGATCAACACCCTTTTCAAAACCTATATTTTCTTGCTCTTCAGCATTAAAACCTTTTATAACACGAACACCATTCATAGTTTCTGTTAATCTTCCTGTAACCTCAGCATTTATAACTCCTCTTTTTCTAAATATAGGACGAATATATCTAAAAGCTTTAAGGGCAATAAATGCAAATAACAAAACAGGAGTAAGAACTAACAATGTCATTTTAACACTTATATTAATTAATAAAAAGAAAGAGATAATTGCCGTAATTGTGCCACCGAATAGCTGAACAAGACCAGTTCCAACAAGATTACGAACCCCCTCAACATCTCTCATTATTCTTGAAACTAATGCGCCAGATTTATTATTATCAAAATATGATATCGGTAGTGAGAGTACCTGCTTTTGTACTTTAGCACGTAATTTAGAAATTAGTAATTGTGCTTCAACACTTAAAAGACGAGTTAATGCAAAAGATGTTAAAGCTTGAATTAGAATAGCTACAGTAACAACTAATATAAGTGCAAACAATGCATCAAAATCTTTGTTTGGAATAATCTCATCCAATAACTCCTTACTCTTTAAAGGAAGCACTAAACTAGATAATCTGCTAATAACAATAAGAAATAACCCAACAGAAACAATGCCTTTTCTAGGCCAAATAAATTCTTTAAATGCCTGATTAACTGTTATTTTTGACTGTTTCATTTTTTAAAATATTTGAATCAAATTTATGATATAAAATATAAAACCCATGCTTTTCAATTACATTATAAAAAAACTTATAATAACAAAAAACAAAGGTAGAATTTTAAAATATAAGAAAGTTAAATTGATAAATTTGTTAAATAATAGATAACTTAAAAATGAAAGAATCACAACCAAATAATCCATTACATGGAATTAAATTAGCTGAAATAATTGAATATTTATACAATGAATTTGGATGGGTAGAAATGGGAGAAAGGATTAATATTAATTGTTTTACAAATAACCCAAGTATAAAATCGAGTTTAAAATTTTTAAGAAAAAATCAATGGGCTAGAGATAAAGTCGAAAAATTATATTTAAACACTATTCGGTAACTATAAAAAAGTAGCCTTGATATAAATAAATTATATTAAGGCTACTTTATACAACATTAAGTATTTAAAAGGATTATTCTTCCTCACCTGGAGATGGAGCAGAAACAGCCATAACCATTCCTGTAGCATCAAAATAATCACCAGATGATGTTATTTTACCATCCTCTACATCAAAATAATGATATGAATCAACAGAAAAAGAATTTCCAGTTTCAAGACTCTCCCCAGACCAAGTACCGTATACTCTAACACTTCCATCATTAGAAAGAGATGTTGAATCAACTCCAGGTAACCAAACTGCATTTTCAAATTTTACATTTGTAAAACCTTGCATATAAAAACTTGCTTGTCCTAAAACACCATCATAATCAACTAATCCCTGACCATACATTGGAGATTGATGCTTAACATCCTCGCTAACTAAAGACTTAAATGTTTCGAAATCTGTTGGAGTCTCATAGCAAGACATTGCTTTTTTAGCTATTTCTAAATTTGTATTGTATAAAGCTAAATTATCTGATTGAGTACAAGCAGATAAAACAACTATAAGTGATAATAATAAATTTCTCATTTTTTTTAATTTTAATTTTAATATGTGAATCTATTGATTTTATAAGACCTTAACAAATTTTTAATCTCTTTATTTAGATTTAGTATCTGTAAGATTAAAATTGCTTTATAATATAAATTAGTCTTTGTAGATAAAAAAAGCCCCTATAATAATATGATCATAGGGGCTTCACGATATTTAAATATTGTCTACTGAACAATAAGTTTCTTGTTCATAATACCAATTGAAGTTTCTATTTCTAGTAAATAAATTCCTTTACCATAATTATCTAAATTAACCTGTTTAGTATATTCACCAATAAACTTTTGTCTTTTTTCTAAATATATCTCTGCACCAAATACATTTAAAATTCTAATACTTAGATCTTGTTGTGTATCTGAGCTAAAAGAAATATTAAATAAGTCTCTAGAAGGGTTTGGATATACATCAAGATTAGTAATTGCTAATCCACCATTCATCTTTATTAATCCTGGTTGTGTCCAAAATATTGGACTTGTCCACAATGAACGATAAGATGTAATATTGGGATCACAGAAAGTTCTTCCTTGAGCTCTATATGATTCAGCTGATTGTAATCCAAACTTATTAACTGTAAGAGTTGGATAATAAACTCCAAATCCACCAGCTGTTAACCAAGAAGAACCAGCAGTATCAACCCTTAATGCTATTCTAGCAAATACATATGCTCCTGTAGAATCCCAAGAGAATGATGCTTTTGAATAATTAGCATTAAAGGTTTGCACATTTAAATTTGTCATTATCGGACAGTCTGAAGCAGTTGTAAATTGAGAAGCATTAGAATATCCTGACTCACCACCTCCACAATAGAATGCTTTCATCTTATATTCATATGTAGTACTTGAGGATAAGTTTTGTAAAACTTTAGTTGTTGTATTAAGACCAAAATTACAAAGCCCATTACCAACACCTGCTGATTTTGTATTCCAAGAAGGAGCTCCTAGCTCACGATATCGCACATAGTACTTCCAAGCCATACAATCTCCAATATTCATATTATCCCAGTTAATTTCTGCCTTAGTATCAGTTGTCCAATTTAATGATAAACCTGTTGGAACCGTATCATTACAATAAACATAATAGCATGATCCATCATCTATAGTTGCATTAATATTATAATTTAAGGCTATAGGATCTGTACAACCAATATAGATACAAGATCCATCATCAATAAGTGCTGAAGAATCGTAATTAAAGGCTAAAGAATCTGTACATCCATTTGATGTGGAATCAATACCTACGTTAACACCAACATAATTAAAACACCCATTAGCATCAAGTATATAAGAGGTATATGTTCCAGCTGGAACTCCTATAAGATTTGGAGTAGTATCATTAACAAATGAAGATAACCAGTAATATGTATAAGAAGGAATTCCACCAGAAACAAAAGAATAAATTTCTCCGTCATTAATACCAACCCCAGAAGCATCAATCACAATAAAGTTAACAATTAATGAATCAGGCTCTGATATATCAAATAAAGCGGTTTCATTATTACCATTATTATCAGTTACTATAACTGAGTATGACCCACTTACTAGATTGTTTATATCTTGATTAGTAGATCCATTACTCCATAAAAAAGTTAATGGAGGAATACCTCCACTAACAACTAAATCAATATAACCATCACTTTGACCATTACAGCTAATATCATTAACTGAAGCAGTAAGTAAAATTTGAGGATAAATACAAGAACTATCACTTATAGTTACAGTAGAATCATAATTTAATGCAAGAATATCATCGCAACCATAAACTTGAGGAAAACAAACTCCACCAGAATATGGCGCACCTCCAGATCTAATAATATTCCCAAGTGAATCAGATAATGTCCAGGAAACTTCGTTTTGCCAAATACCTCCACCACAATAAATTGAATAACAATCAGCGGGAAGACATATAGGTAATGAAAATGAAGACCCATTAGGAAATTCATTTAGCCAAGCATAGAAAAGTACATCTCCCCCAGCATCAGTGAAAGATATATAATTCCCATTCCATCCGTCTCCATAAGAATCATATAGATCTAAAGTTAATTGAGTACAATTATAATATACACAAGAATTATCATCAACAACAGCAGTAGTATCATAATTATCAGCAAAATAATCTGTACACCCCATAATAGGAGATTCAATACTTAATAAATCAATAGCAATATCACCATATGTTGTAGTACCAACAACTCCAACAATACGTATCATAATATTTGAAGTGTAAGCACTAAGGTCAATATGAGCTTGATTCCATACATCACCATGATTACCACTTTTTGTCCATAAAGTTGACCAAGTTAAACCATCATCTACAGAAACATCTACATTTAAAGAACCTATAGCTATTCCATACATGTGATATGCAAAAGACAAATAAGGATTAGTGTAAGCTAATGGATTAACACATCCAGCCTCTAATGTAGCATATGCTCCAAGAGGAAAAGAAGCACATTCTAAATGCATATAATATATACCATCAAATGCATAAGACGGCCCTGTATTGTTAGTGCTAGTAGGTCCTTGATTTCTAATCCATGGTAAATCAGTAGTTTGACCAAAACCATTATATACACCATTTGTCCAAGAAAGATTAGGAGACTCAAAACTATCGAGATCAGGTGTGCAATTATAAGGCAGGCAGATAGAATCAGAATATGGGGCACCACCAAATAATAATACAGTTCCATTAGAATCAGATAGGCTCCAACTAATTTCATTTTGATTTATTCCACCATTACATGAAATAGCATAACAATCATCAGGTAAACAAATTGAATCTAGTCCAGAACTACCAGAATTAAGAGTTGTAGAAAATATTGTATTTCCAGTTGAATCAACTATAGTAAACATATTACCATTCCATCCATTACCAGCACTATCAATCATAGTTAAATATAATATATTGCAGTTTTGACTAAATCCAATTAATGGAACTAAAAATACTATAAGTAATAATTTTTTCATTTTTTTATTTTTTTATTTTTATCAAATTCAAATTTAATATTATTTATAACTAATCTAAATAAAAATAACCTTTTATTTAGATTAATTAATTTTAAAAATACTTAAGTTAAAGTATAATACTATGCGTAGCATAGATTATTAAAGGAATAGTATTAATGAAATATCTTAAGATATTTAAAGGGTATTATTGAATCTTTCAGAAATTTGTTGTGTAAATATTCTTAAATACTTCTTTTTATCTACATCTATCAATCCACATTTCTCAGGAAGAATTATAGCATTACAGTCATTAATAAAATCAATATCACTAGAGTAATTACAAACCCTCAAAATAATATCCTCTAAATATTTGAGCATAGATAATTTATCAGAATCTGAGATTGACTTACATCTATCAAAACACTGCCCCAAATAAGAATAAAAATAAAAAAAATCAAACAACTTTGAATTTTGATGAGCTTTGTAATCAATAAAATGAATGTTTTGTTCATTATCTACTAAAATATTAAAATGAGTAAAATCACCGTGACTTAGATTTTTTTGTTTTAGTTGTTGCCATCTCAAACGAAAGGCTTTTTCCACAAGAGAAAATTGATTATGAAATTCAGCAAGAGAATATTCAGATAATAATTGAAAACCAATAAATTGTTCTTTAATCCAAGATTGATCTACTGATTTTCTCCATACATGAATTGGAATGTTATCATCATCTAATTCAAACAATATGTAGCGATCCATCTTAATAATCCCAACATAATTTAGATTAGAATTAGGTGTATTAAAAGAGTAACTAAAAATCGATGAAATATAAAATCCAAGTCTAGATTTTAATATCCTATAAAAAAAAGAATTTTTAGGAGACGATTGTAAAATCAGATCTGCAAATAATTTAGATTTAAAAACTTTATAATTAGAATAGACAAGAAACATATCTTGTTTCTTTGGAAAGCAATTAAATTTCATAATTCATTTTGTTTTGAATTTCTTTAATAGTCCTTCTTTTTTTGATCATTCCTGATAATCTAAGAAACTTAAAGTAATATTTATCAAAATAAAAATTAAAAAGTAGCTTATTACTTTTAATTGCTAAGCTCTGGATTTTTTTATTATCAAAATTATTAAGTCCTTGCATGCTATTAGAAAAACAAGATCTAATTAAATCTATTGCCTTATTACTATTTCCTTTAAATATTAATTTGGTCCACTCAAGAAAGTTCTTAGAACCTATCATCTGCTCCCAACTATTAGAATAATTATCTAAATAGATCATATAAGTAGATGAAAGACTAGAATTAGCTTTATCAAGTAAAAGATGATATGTCCAAAACGTAAAAAGCACCTCATCAGCTATATCAGGATAGAAGTACCTTTCTTCTTTAACAATAGTTGAGCAAGTAGGAATACTTTTATGAAAAAAAAGACTCTTTCTTGGAAGAAAACACATATTGAACTTAATATCTAATAAAACATCATCAATAAAAAGCTGTATTGATTCATGAGCATTTGAATACTTTATATATGTTTTTTTTGTGTCATTAGTTAATACATTTAAAAGACGGCTAAAATTATTTCTAGAAATAACTAAATCAATATCCTCAACTTTCTTAGTGAAATCAATTGGTCTCAACAAAAAATATTTAATTGAATTATCGTCAAGATAATTAAAGATATATACAAGTTTATCTCTCATTTAATAATGCCTCAATTTTTATAGTTGCAAGATCATAGGTATCTTGAATATTATACTTAGTTGTATCAATAATATAAGATGTGATACTATTAGATTTAATATATTTTTGATATAAATCTATATAATCTGATATTGCATCAGATGATATCTCTTCTTTTCGCAAATAAATAACCTCAGGATCTCCTACAAGAAGAATTACAAAATCTGGATTTGGAAGTAATTTTAAGCTATACTTATGAAATAAATTTCTAAACGTATCTTTGAAAATAATAGTACCTACATATTTATCAATAGGACACCTATCAGAAATAAGATGTTTTTTTCGAGCTAATCTAAAGTAATACAAATCATTAATGAAAATGAAGATATACTTTAAAAATATATTCCATTTTCCAGATTTTTGAGAATATAAAAATCTACTGAAATATTTATATTTTCTACTTTCAATATTATTACCAAAATAAATATATTCTAGATTATCATAAGCTTCAGCTAGCTTATTAGCTAAAGTTGTTTTACCAGTACCATCAGGACCTAAAACTGTAATTAACATTAATTATATTTTAATTTAATCATCAATGAACTATTTTGCTGGAAAAATTAACTTTTTCTTAGACATAAATTATTCTTAATATCACAAAAATAAGACCAATTAAGTAAATAAACTATAAACAAGAAGAAGAATAAATGTTATTTGATAATCTTTTTAGTAAACTCTTCAATAGCCTGATTGATATCTTTTGATAAATTCATCCAATACATAGCTGGCAGAAAAAGAAATAAAATATAGAATGATCTCCACAATAAATTTAAATATACATTATCACTTACAGGTATATAGAAACTTAAATAATAAATTACAATTAACAGAGTAATAGTATAAAGAGTTCTTACACTAAAAGGTTGAATCCTTATTTTCCAATACAAAAACATCATTTTAATAATATTAAAAAAGAATACTGAAAATGCTGTTGCAAATGCAGCTCCATTAATACCTACAATATCGTATGCAGCTAAAGGACTTGAAGAAGGAATAAAAATAAAATTTGTAAATAAAGTAATACATAGAAGCATGAAATTTGAATATAAATCAAACCTGAAATATTTAGAGTTAGCTATAATTAGTCCATTAACTCCAGTTGCAACATTAAATAATTGAGAAAAAGCAATAAAGAAAACTACTAATCTCCCGCCCTGAAATTTCTCAGGCAGTAAACTTAATGCATCATCAACATTCAGCCAGATTCCTAAAAATATTAGTCCACCAAAAATTAATTGATTTATTGCAGATTTAATATAAATATCTTTAATAGCCACTAGATCATTTTTTCCCCAAGCACTTGCAACCAAAGGCATACAAATAGACCCTATAGCTCTTGCAGGTACTCTAACAACATTTCCAATAAAGAAAGCAACTGTATAAAAAGCTACTTCTTTATATCCAATTAATTTACCAATCATTACCATATCTACTTTAGATACTAAAATGGCAGAAGCACCTCCTGTAAGAACATATAGCCCATAAACTAGAAGCTCTTTGCTTTGAATCTCATTAAAATTGAATGTTAATTTATAAGTATATTTTCTAAAAATACTTACTGAGATAAAAATTATCATTACTAAGTATAAAGCAATATATAAGTTAAGAAAAGTAGTAAAATCAATATAATCAAACCAATGTAAAAACAAAAGTAAAACATTCATACCCTTTAGAAAAACCTCTTTTAAAAATATTGGAAAAGTTGTATTTAGTATAGAATAAGAAAGAGAAGAAAGAACCTCAAAAAATGAAATAAATGCAACTAAAAAAAACACTAGATGAAAATTCATCTTTAACAAAGCAAAAGTTTTTAATTCATCAAGCTCAATAGTATTGGGCTTAATAAATTCTAAAAAACTCTCTTTAAACAAAAAATACAGAAGTAAAATAAATAAAAAACCAATTATTGGAATAAGAAAAGAAAGTGATATTAATTGATTTTTATTTTTAACTCTTGGAAAGAAACGAATTAATGTTTTTGGAGTCCCTAGCAATGAAAATGCAGAAATCATAGTAGAGTATGCAACAATAATCTGTAATAAACCTAGATGCTCAGGGTGTACATTAAAGGCATTAGGATATAATATAATAGTGGAAAAAGCGCCAAAAGTTATTCCTATGTAAAAAAACAAAGAGTTTTTAATGCTCTGATTTTTAACTATACCCATTATTTAATTGAAGTTACTGATTTAAAAAATCCCTAGTAGAATTTCCAACTTGTGTAATGTCATAATCAAAATTTGCGCCCATATCATTATTATATTTTTTGTTATGTTCTTGTCAAATATAATGCAATTATATTTATTAGATTTATCAGCAAATAACATTATAAATAAAATGAATAAAAATATTTTTGGTGAACCATTAATTACATGTAGCAAAAGCCCATTAACTGGTTTTTTTAGAAATGGTTGTTGTGATACTGATGACTCTGATTTAGGTATGCATACAGTATGTGTTATAGTTGATGAAGATTTTCTAGTCTTCTCAAAAGCTCATGGAAATGATCTAAGCACATCTTTGCCTCAATTTGGATTTACTGGTCTAAAAAATGGTGACAAATGGTGTCTTTGTGCATTGAGATGGAAAGAAGCCTTAATTAATAACGTAGCACCAAAAGTAATATTAGAAGCTACTAATGAAAAAACACTTGATATTATAAATATGCAAGATTTGATTAAAAACTCTTATAAACAGTTAAAAAAATAGATTGGGAAAATAATATACTATCTTCTTGAACTAAGTTTAGCAAGCAACCTTAGTATTTCAAGATATAACCATATTAGTGTTACCATTAATCCAAATGCACCATACCACTCCATGTACTTTGGAGCTCCATGAGCAGCTCCGGTTTCAATAAAATCAAAATCCATAACTAGATTTAAAGAAGCAATAATTACAACAAAAAGAGAGAAACCTATACTTAACATAGATGAGTTAGCTGGATTCATAACTGGTAATCCACCACTACCAAACATACTCATCAAGAAACTAATTAGATATACAATTCCAATGCCGGCTGTTGCAGCAAAAAGACCTAATTTAAAATTTTCTGTTGCCTTGATAATTTTTGATTTATAAGCAAATAAAAGAGCAAATAAAATACCTAAAGTCAGTAAAATTGCCTGAGGTACAATTCCGGGTTCAAACGCATCAGCATAGATTTTTGAAATACCACCAAGCGCTAATCCTTCAAGCAAAGCATATATTGGCACGGTAGTAGCAGACCACTCTTTTTTAAAGATAGTTACAATAGCTACAATAAATCCACCAACAAATCCTACAATAACATAATCTATAATAGCATTACTGTAAGTATAATAAGCAGCAAGTAATAAGATACACATACTAATGCCTGTTTTATTAACCGCTCCATCAATAGTCATAACCCCATCAGTTGAGGCTATTAAATTTTTAAAAGTTTTTTTGCTTAATGCTGGATTTCCAGATCGTATCATTTTAAATAAATTTTTTAATAAATTCGAAATTACAGATTATATATTAATAATAACAAACATGATTTTTATTTTAAAATTAAATCTTTTATTTTTATTTATTCTAAATATAAATTGCTTAAAATCATATAGTTATGCTTTTTTTTAAACTTGAGTTTGTTTAGTTTTGATAAAAATTATAATACTATGAAATTCATAACTGAATCAAATTTAAAAGATCGTAAAAACTTAATTAAAAATTTTACTTCTAGTAAAAAAAATAAATGTCAGTGTGGTAAGACAAAAGATTCTAATGGGAATTGCGATGGGTCACATGCAATTAAGTAAAATTTTATAATAAATTTTTATTATTAAGTTTTAGAGGGCAATTAGTCTAGAATAATTATCTTCTCTGCTGCTCCATTATCATATATTTTAAAAAATAATGAATTAGATTTAACTCTAGATACCTTTCCCAAAACATCAATAATAATAGTATTGTTTAGATTTTTTTTAATATCAATAATAGAAGTTAGATTTGGACAATAATTACCATCTGGAGCTAATTGAGGAATATAGAATTGAGGGTCAGTAATTATATTAAAAGTTAGAGTATCAATTGATTCAAATAAAAAAGGACTATATAATTCCCATTCATCTGAGATTCCAAATGCAGTTTGTGGATCATTTAGGATACCCATATTACTAACAATTGCCCAATATATATACTCAATAGCCATACACTCATAATCACAAGTAAAATCATCATAATGGTACCATGAAGATAAAGGGTATGGATTTGGAATACTTAAAAACTGTCCTCCTCTAGCAACATCCATAGCATCTGATAATAATGATGAATTAGGTTGCAAACTAAATACAGAAGGATATATATTTGTATGAGCTACATGATTAATTGTATGTAAAATTTCTTCAACTGTGGCATCATTTCCCCAGTGTCCAGGTTGACTAGGGTCAATTTCATTTCTATATAATACGGCACTAACTCCATTACCATTATAGTTATTAAAAAATATATTTTCAGCAGATGACCCTTCTGATGAAAAAATTGGCATTAATGCATTATCATTTATTAGCTGATTACTAACAAGAATATCATCAACAACACCATCTTCATCATTGTCTAATAGCTCAGCTGCCACAGCTGCTGCATGTAATACTTTCTCATCAGGAATATTATTCTCAGCATAAATACTAAAACATCCTAAAACATTAATATATTTTGTAAATGGGTAAAGAGCAGGATCATTTGGATTTGGATTAACTTCTATATTAAAGCAAACCGTATTTTGTCCAATTACTAATATAGGAAAACAAACAAAAATTATAAATAAATTTTTCATTAGTAATATAAATCTAAAGCAGTAAACATTATTATAATATTTACTTATTTGTTAATCCTGATCGCAATAGTAATGCTTCAGGTTTTGGCTCTTGGCCTCTAAACCTTTTATATAACACCATTGGATCTTCAGTACCACCTTTACTTAAAATATTATCTGCAAATGATTTACCAATTTCTTTGTTAAATATTCCATTTTCTTTAAAATATTCAAAAGCATCAGCATCTAATACTTCAGCCCATTTATAGCTATAATATCCAGAAGAATAACCTCCTGCAAAAATATGAGAAAACGCAACACTTTGACAATTAGCATCAATAGAAGAAAATAATTTAGTTTTAGCAAGTGCAAGCAATTCATTATCCTTAACATTAACAACATTAGAAGGATCAACCCCATGCCAAGACATATCTAAAAGACCTAAACTAATTTGACGTACAGTTGATATTCCTTGCATAAAAGTTGAAGATTCCTTTATTTTTTCAACAAATTCTATAGGAATTGATTCACCAGTAATATAATGTTTTGCAAAAATATCTAAACATTCTTTCTCGTAACACCAGTTTTCTAAAATCTGACTTGGTAATTCAACAAAATCCCAATATACACTTGTTCCAGAAAGACTTGGATATTGTGTATTTGCTAACATGCCATGAAGAGCATGTCCAAATTCATGAAATAGGGTTGTCACTTCATCAAAAGTTAATAATGAAGGTTTAGAATTTGTTGGTTTTGTAAAATTACAAACATTAGAAATATGCGGACGTTGATTTATTCCATCCTTAATTTTTTGATCTTTTAAAGAGCTCATCCAGGCACCATTTCTTTTTCCTTCTCTAGGGTGAAAGTCAGCATAGAAAATCGATACTAAATCATTATTCTTATTTTTAACTTCATATGTTTTTACATCTTTGTTATAAGTATCAATGTTATTAACTTTTATAAAAGAAAGTTGAAATAATTTTTCGGCAACACTAAAAGCACCATTAATAACATTTTCAAGCTTAAAATATGGCTTTAGTTTTTCATCATCAAGATTAAAAAGTTTGTTTTTTAACTTTTCAGCATAAAATCCAAAATCCCATTTTTCTAAATTATCAATTCCGTCTAATTCTTTAGCAAAATCTTGTAATTGTTTAAATTCTTTATCTGCAAAAGGTTTAGCTTTTTCTAACAAATCATTTAAAAAAGTAAAAACTGTAAAAGGATTACCAGCCATTCTTTCTTCTAAAACAAAATCTGAGTGAGTTGAATAACCAAGTAAATTAGCGCGTTGGTATCTTAATTTTGAAATTTTTAAAACATTGTCTTCATTATTAAATTCATTGTTTTTAAAACATTTTGAGCCAGATGCAATTTGAATAGATTTTCTTAACTCTCTATTTTCAGCATATTTCATGAAAGGAATAAAACTTGGGTAAGCTAAAGTAATTAACCATCCATCCTTACCTTTATTTTTTGCTAAAAGTGCAGCAGCTTCTATTTCACCATCAGGCAAACCTTTTAAATCATTTATATTAGTTAAATGAAGTTCATAATTATTAGTTTCTGCTAAAACATTCTCACTAAATCTTAACGACAATGAAGAAAGTTCTTTGTCAATATTTCTAATTATTTCTTTATTAGAATCACTTAGATTAGCGCCATTTCTTGAGAAACCTTTATAAACTTTATCAAGAAGAGTTTTTTGTTCAGCAGATAAATTTAATGTAGACTTTTTATCATATAAATATTTAACTCTAAGAAAAAGATCATTATTTAATGCAATATCATTACCGAGTTCTGAGAGTAGAGGAGAAATTTCTTGTGCTATTTTTTGAATTTCATCACTTGTTTCTGCAGAATTAATATTAAAAAAAAGACTTGAAACACGATCTAATTTTTCTCCTGAATATTCTAACACTTCAATAGTATTTTCAAAAGTTGGAACATCTAAATTAGTTGTAATAGAATTAATTTCTTGCTTCTTAGCTTCAATTAACTTTTCAAATGCTGGTAAGTAATTTTCGTTTTTAACCTTTGAAAAAGGAGCTAAATCAAAGTTTTCTAAAAGTATATTTTGTAAATTTTTCATGTAAAATAATTTTCCCAAATCTAATAAAAGTTAACGTATTTAATTAGTTGTAATTTTACTTTGTGAAGAAATTATATTTTATTATTATTTTACTTTCAATTTGTTTTCAAAAAACATTTTCACAAAGCTATAATGAGATGCTTTCCAATGATGTCGAATGGCAATTAACTAATTGTGGTAATGGATGTAACACAGATGTTTATTTTACTGATGGAGACACTATATATAATGGAAATAGTTATAGTATACTAAATGGATATCATTTTATATCAAAGACTTTTTGGTTAAGAGAAAATATACAAGATCAAAAAGTATATATGTCATTTATACACAATAATTTAAGAAGAGAAGTTTTGTTATATGATTTTGACATGCAAAAAGGTGATTCAATTAACATTGCTAATCCTATGAGTCCATTTATTAGTAATCCCGGATACTATATTGTTGATTCTGTAGTTGTTTTGCAATTACAAAATGGTCTATATTATGATCATTTCTTCCTATCATCTCTCAATCTAATGATTAATGAATCAGCTGTTTGGATTGAAGGAATAGGTTCATTAAGTTTAATAAATGCCCCAGGTGGTACGCCTAATGTAAATGGAA
>MDSY01139862.1_pt1 | contig 15758 bp, 15 predicted proteins | sample 811131 | NCBI WGS metagenome assembly MDSY01 (sample SAMN05326643, study PRJNA326480) | marine metagenome | isolation source: seawater | place: Atlantic Ocean: South West | collected 2010
AAACTATTGCCAGCGATCAGAACTTAATTTCGATGAGTTTTGGGATAAACATCAAGCTGAAAAAGCCGACACTGAATTATTTCACTTCATTGGTAAAGACATTATTAATTTTCACGGTTTATTTTGGCCGGCCATGTTAGATGCCTGTCAATTGCGCTTACCCAGTGCTATTTACGCCCACGGATTCTTAATGGTTAATGGCGAAAAGATGTCTAAGTCGCGCGGTACTTTTATTATGGCGCGCAGCTACTTAGAACACTTTAAGCCTGAGTACTTACGTTACTTTTTCGCTTCAAAATTGAGTAATGGTATTGATGATATAGACCTCAACTTAGAGGACTTCGTGCAAAAAGTTAATTCAGATTTAGTTGGCAAACTGGTTAACATTGCAAGCCGCTGCGCAGGGTTTATTAGTAAACGGTTTGATAATCAACTTGCAAAGCAGTTACCGAGTCCCGAATTACATGAGGCCCTATTAGCAGAAAGCGCCGCCATAGCAGAGGCTTATGAGCAACGTGAATTTGCTAAAGCAATGCGCATTATCATGTCATTAGCCGATCGTATTAATCAATATGTTGATGAGCAACAGCCCTGGGTGATCGCTAAGCAAGACGGCAAAGATTCTGAATTGCAAGGTATTTGCAGCCAAGCTATTTGTGGATTTGCAATACTCATTATCTATTTAAAGCCTGTTCTTCCAGAAGTCGCTAATAATGCCGAACAATTTTTAAATGCGTCATTAAACTGGACTGACCTCAACAACTCGCTGTGTGGAAAGAAAATCAATTTGTTTAAGCCACTACTAAAAAGAATTGAAACGACGCAAATTGAAAAAATGCTCTTATCCAACACCGAAATAAAAGCGTCGGTAATGACACCAAAACAACAGTCAATAGAACTCGCCAGTCATCCAAAAGAAATCAGCTTTGAAGAGTTTGCGAAAATAGATTTACGTGTTGCGTTGATCACTCGCGCAGAACATGTAGAAGGCGCCGATAAATTGCTGAAGCTGACACTGGATCTTGGCGGCCAAACTAAGACAGTTTTTTCTGGCATTAAAAGTGCCTATCAACCAAGTGATTTAGAAGGTAAACTAACTGTTATGGTGGCTAACCTTCGGCCGCGAAAAATGCGGTTTGGCATTTCAGAAGGCATGGTGCTTGCCGCAGGTTCAGATGATAATGAGATTTATTTACTTGAGCCTGGCGAAGGCGCCCAACCAGGAATGCCCATTAAGTAAACGTATTTTTAATCGTATTCAGGCAGGCTAATATGTTTAGTGAACTCGCCGTTTTGCTCGTCAGTGCTATTTTAATCAACAACTTTGTCTTAGTGCAGTTTCTAGGTCTATGCCCTTTTATGGGCGTTTCCAATAAACTTGAAACGGCTATTGGAATGTCTGCCGCCACAACCTTTGTGTTAACCTTAGCTTCCGTATGCAGTTACATCACTTATAATTACTTATTAATCCCGCTTGATTTAACTTATTTAAGAACCATTGCATTTATTTTAGTGATCGCCGTAGTGGTGCAGTTCACAGAAATGGTGGTAAAAAAAACCAGCCCCTTGCTCTACAAGGTTCTAGGGATTTTTTTACCTCTTATTACCACCAACTGCGCCGTGCTTGGCGTTGCTTTACTGAATATTAATCAACAACATAATTTTGTCCAATCGGCTCTCTATGGCTTTGGTGCCGCAGTTGGCTTTTCACTAGTATTGATTTTATTTTCCGCCATGCGAGAACGATTAGCCGTCGCTGATGTACCTGAACCCTTTCAAGGCGCAGCTATTGGCATGGTCACCGCCGGCTTAATGTCAATGGCATTTATGGGTTTTGCAGGACTCGTTTGACGATGAATAACAATGGTTGAATTTATTAGCTTAAATCCGTTACTCTCCGCATTGATCGCGCTTGCGACTTTAGGCTTATCATTCGGTGCTATTTTAGGTTTTGGTGCTGTGAAGTTTGCCGTTGAGGGTGACCCTATCGTTGAGCAAATCAACGCTATCTTGCCACAAACACAATGTGGGCAGTGCGGTTACCCGGGTTGCAAACCTTACGCTGAAGCTATTGCCGAGGGGGATGCAATTAATAAATGCCCTCCCGGTGGCGAAGCCGGCATAAATGAACTGGCGAACTTACTCGACATAGAACCGCTAGCACTTGACGATGAGCATGGCCAAGAAGATATTAAAAAAGTTGCCTTTATTCGTGAAGAAGAATGTATTGGCTGCACCAAGTGCATTCAGGCCTGCCCTATTGATGCCATTTTAGGCGCAGCAAAAGTAATGCATACCGTCATCACCACTGAATGTACCGGCTGCGACCTGTGCGTCGAACCTTGCCCAGTCGACTGTATCGATATGCTACCTATCTCTGTAGGCACCCAAGCTTGGAAATGGCAGATTCCAGATAGAAATCCCTTTTACAATGCTAACATTATCGCCAGCGATCACCGTTCAATGGATTTGTCAGGAGTAACTAAACACTAAGCTCATGAGAAAAATTTGGGATATACACGGTGGCGTTCACCCTAACGAAAACAAAACACAATCATTGGGTGAGCCAATTGTATTGTCCGCTATTCCGCCTTACTTGTACGTCCCTCTATCACAACATATTGGCGCTCCCGCTCAACCAATTGTCAAAATTGGCGACAACGTATTAAAAGGGCAAACCATCGCCTCAGCAAATGCCGCGATTAGCGTGCCAGTTCATGCACCTAGCTCAGGCATTATTTTCGCAATTGAAAATAAATCGGTGCCGCACCCATCAGGCATTGATGACATGTGCATTGTAATTAAAACTGACGGTTTAGATCAATGGCGAGAAAGAAACACCAACAAAGACTTTAGTCAACTCAGTGGCGATGAGTTACTGTCGATCATTAGAAATGCTGGCATTGCAGGCATGGGAGGAGCAGGTTTTCCAACGGCAATCAAGCTTAAAGGAAAAAACAATAAACCCATTGATACACTGATCATCAATGGCACAGAATGTGAACCTTATATCACTGCAGATCATAGCCTAATGCTTGAAAATGCTGATGATATCGCGATGGGCTTAGCCATATTAGCAAAGATCATCAAACCAAAAACCATCTTATTTGGCATTGAAGATAATAAAATGGATGCAGTGAATGGCATTGAGGTTGCCTTGGAAAAAATTGATTTTTCAGCTTATAGTGATCACGCTATCGACGTTGAGGTTGTCAGCTTTCCAACAAAATATCCTTCAGGCGGAGAAAAACAGCTCATTCAAATCCTAACGGGTAAGCAAGTACCCAGCCACGGATTGCCGGCAGATATCGGTATAGTCTGTCATAACATCGGCACAGCAGTAGCCATTCAAGATGCTGTATGCCTAGACCATCCGTTGATTTCACGTGTAACCACAGTGACAGGAGAAGCGGTAAGTCAGCCTCGTAATTACCATGTGCTTATCGGCACACCAGTCAGCTTCTTATTAGAGCAGTCCCAGTACCGCGCTGACGTTAGTAATCGACTGATCATGGGTGGACCTATGATGGGGTTTGCTTTAAATGACGCTTCAGTTCCTATCATCAAAACCAGCAATTGTGTTTTAGCACCAACTGAGACAGAGCTACCCTCACCACCGCCAGCACAAGCGTGTATTCGTTGCGGTATGTGCGCAGAAGCCTGCCCCGCGTCTTTACTACCCCAACAATTATATTGGTTTTCACAAGGTAAAGAACTTGAAAAGTTAGAACAACATAACATCGCTGATTGTATCGAATGCGGCGCTTGCTCCTATGTATGCCCAAGCAATATACCGTTAGTGCAATATTATCGTGCCTCAAAGACCGACATAAAACAACGTGAAGTCGATCATCACAATGCTGAGTTGGCTAAACGTCGTTTTGATACTAGGCAGGACCGATTACTGAGACTTGAACAAGAAAAAATAGCCGCAAAAGAGGCTCGTCAAACGGCTAGAAAAAATTCAAATAAAACTGATAAACATGTTTCACTTACATCAACCGCTAGTAATGATTCAGCTGCCTCATCTAAATCAACCGAAGACCGTGATGCAACCATTAAAGCAGCTATTAAGCGTGCGCAAGAGAAAAAATCTGCCAGTGCTGCTACCAACGAGGACCCCGTTGCGCGCGCTCAAGCGAAGCGTGAAGCGCAACTAGAACAAGATCAAGCAGATCCAGAAGCCAAACTCACTCGGGCAGTTGAAAATGCACAACAACGTTTAGAGAAATTACACATTAAATTTTCTGAAGCAAAAAAAAATAACGATAAAAATATTACTATTATTGAAACTGGGTTAGAAAAAGCGCAAGCTAAATTAATCAGCAGCCAACAAGCATTAGATGACCACCAAAAAATATCGTTTACTAACGATAAGGCTTAACAGAGTAATGGATAGAAGATCATGGCCTTAATGAGAGTAACATCACCGCATGCACATAATCGGCAAACTACCGGTCAGGTAATGCAGTTAGTTTTACTAGCCACTCTGCCAGGTGTTTTAGCGCTGACTTTTGCATTTGGCTGGGGGACGTTAGTTAATATTCTCTTGGCTGTGATATTTGCTATTGCACTAGAGGCAAGCGCATTAAAACTTCGAAAAAGGCCAATTAAATTTTATCTCAATGACTACACAGCGATAGTTACTGCTGTATTACTAGCTATTGCTTTACCGCCTTATTCATCGTGGTGGATTATTCTAGTAGGTATTTTTTTCTCCATTATTGTTGCCAAACAACTCTACGGGGGCTTGGGCTACAATCCTTTTAATCCCGCCATGGTCGGATACGTTGCATTATTAATCTCATTCCCTGTTGCTATGACCTCTTGGCCTGCCCCAATCTATCTCACACCTGATGAGTTATCCATTCCGAATCCAATTAACGCTTTGCTCATAGCTTTAACCATAATAGAGCAACCAATCATTGATGGATTTACCATGGCAACGCCCTTAGACTTAGTTCGTCAAAATGACGCTTTAATGATTGAAGATCTAATTAATGAGTATCCACAATTTGGACGCTGGAGTGGATATGGTTGGGAATGGGTAAATCTAGGCTTTCTTGTCGGTGGTATTTTTTTATTGCAGCGAAAGATTTTTACTTGGCACACGCCCGTTTCAATGCTGTTAGCCATCTTGATTATGTCTGCATTATTTTACGACGGCGGATCATCCGCCAGCGCAGGCTCGCCGTTATTTCATTTGCTTGGCGGCGCAACCATGTTTGGGGCTTGGTTTATTGCAACAGATCCCGTTTCATCCGCGGCGAGCAATAAAGGACGAGTCATTTATGGCGCGGGAATTGGCTTATTAACGTTCATAATTCGAAAATGGGGTAACTACCCTGATGCGGTTGCTTTTGCGGTACTGCTAATGAACTTCTCAGCACCGTTAATAGACCACTATACACAAACTAAGCCTTATGGTCACAATACCCAAAAGAAGAGCTAAACCATCTATGAGCGATCAACAAGACACTGAAGAGCAATTAGAGACTGGCGGTAAAGTCGCCGTTCATGATAAAAGCTTATCTCGATCTATTATTATTAATAGCTTAGCGCTCGGTGCCTTTGCCTTAGTGTGTACAATTATTATTGCACTAACCTACATTAATACAGCTGATAATATCCAACAACAAAAAAAACGTGCGCAGCTCAAAGCTCTGTATCAAATTGTTCCACAGACGTCACATGATAATGACTTACTGGCAGACAATATTCATCTACAAGTTAGTGAGCTTGGCCATCGACAAGCTCAAACAATCTACCTTGCCTCTCAACAAGGAAAGCCATCAGTAATCGTCTATCCAGTGACAACAACAGACGGTTACAGTGGCGATATTAATTATATTATTGGCATAAATATTGACGACAATTCTATTGCTGGCGTCAGGGTCATCAATCATAAGGAAACACCAGGCCTAGGCGACAAGATCGAATTGAGAAAGTCACCCTGGATACTGTCATTCAATAATCTAAGTCTTAAAAACACCAAGACTGAAGATTGGACAGTAAAAAAAAGTGGCGGTATGTTTGATGGTTTCACTGGCGCAACCATTACGCCTCGATCAGTCACTCGCTCCATTGCTCGAACACTCAATTATCACCAGCTTTTTATTAAACAACTTCTGGAAAAAATTGCTAAAAATACTCATCAAAAGGTAAGCAATGACTAACTATGCAGACATCACCCGCAATGGTTTGTGGGATAATAATCCTGCTTTAGTGCAGCTACTAGGGCTTTGTCCATTACTGGGCGTATCGAATTCAGTAGTTAACTCAATTGGCTTGGGACTTGCAACCATTTTTGTTTTGGTTGCCTCGAATACCTTCGTGTCCATTATTAAGAATGTGACACCCGCGGCCATACGTTTACCTACATTTGTGATGATCATCGCAGCCGCAGTCACTTGCATAGAATTATTAATGCAAGCCTACACTTATGAACTGTATGAGATACTTGGCATTTTCTTACCATTAATAACGACCAATTGCTTAATTTTAGGTCGTGCTGATGGTTTTGCCTGTAAAAATACTGTGGGCGCATCCATCTACGATGGATTAATGATGGGTATAGGTTTCGCATTAGCTTTATATCTTCTCGGTGCAATGCGTGAGCTGATTGGCACTGGAGCGTTATTTGCTAATATGGATTTATTATTTGGTGCCGCTGCGATCGATTGGAAGATAACTTTTTATGCTGATTATCCTCAATTCTTACTGGCGATTTTGCCACCCGGCGCTTTTATTCTCACAGGCTTAATAATTGCGGGTAAAAACTATATTGACAATCAGATCAAAAAACGTAATGAAACTCGGACTGATGACGCTGAAAAGATTTCAAAACGAGTGAGAGTAACAGGTAAAATAGACTAAGACACCATTCGACTATTTCACTGTCATACCGCATAAGTGCAATAAGTCTTCGCGCTGGCACATTATTTTTATGCGATTGCGGTATTGATCATTGGGATAATGCGCCATTAATTGATCACCCACCACTAAAGCATGCTCAAAAAATTGTGAATCGAGGTATAAACCCCATGAAAACACTAGCCAAGGTTCTTTAATTACCTGATCTTGTATGACAGCTTGCTGAATAATAGGGCCCATTATCGCCATTGCATTAGCTGCGTCAGCTCGATGATAGTAGCTCCGCGCAACTAAGACTTGTAGATCATCATCTATCAATAGTTGCCTTGAATTGGCGTCTGCAACTTGTGTAATGACACTTTGATAATCTCCTTGCAAATAATAAACTTGGGCCAGTGTATAAACCGCCTCACTTCTGGTCACTAAGTCGAGATACTTACTTTTAATAATTTTCTGGTAAGTTTTAATCGCTTCAGGATATTTTTTCTGATGGGATAATGCATAAGCAAGTAAACGCAAGTACTGATCGGTCTCATAACCGCTTTTGCACTCCAACCGAGCTAATGTCTTTAGGTCTTTCTCAGCTTCTAGGACTTTATGATTTTGAATTAATTCATGACTATGGTCTAACGCCTGCTGGCAATCGGCACCTAATCGCTGGGGTTGATCGGTTACGATTGAAACGGGAAGATTATTAGGGGGGCTTATACATCCGCTCAAAAACAATAGAATTATCAAACAACTCAACGTAAAGGTTGTATAACGCAGATGCTTATCGGTAGTTACTGGCATATTTTCAATCATTCAAAAATAGAGTTTAACTTTTAGCTACGGCTGCCACTGTTCTTCCGGCCCAGCGGCCAAAAAAGGTTACATCAGCCACTGACATTCCACTGGCATATCCATCACCGGTGCGTGGCATGCCTGCCGTAGTTCGACCTGCCGCGTACAAGCCTTTTATAACTTCACGCTCGCCCGTTAATACTTCGCCACTGGGCAATGTATCCAAACCACCAAGGGTAAACATTGAATACATTGCTCCACGACCAAGACTGCAATCAAGAGCGGCATATGGTCCTTTAATAGGTTCTAACCATTCAGGGATTTTATGAAACTTAGGATCTTCACCCTTCGCAGCGTAATGATTATAAAATTCAACCGTTTGTTTTAAGGCCATTTCCGGGAGACCTAACTCACTTTCTAACTCGGTGATTGTTTCACCGGTGCCGGCTATATCAGCACCCATATAATTACTGTTTTGGTAGTCACCAATATTTTCGATACTAAAGACCAAAAATATTCTATCGCCAGGTTGCTGCAAACAGTAGTTCCCGACTCGACTGTGGTAACAGTCTTCGTTAATAAACCGTTGGCCAGCGGAATTAACAAAGATACCCTTGGTTAGACTCGCAGGGGGGTAAAAAGGCAGTGTCGTTAGTCCCTCATGCATATTAATTGCCGCGCCGCCAACGCCCATGCCCATCAAGATACCCGCGCCATCATCACCGGGGTTGCCCGTTGGCGCATTGCACTTAGACAGCATTGGCGCGTATCGCTTCAGCATACTTTCGTTCATAACAAAACCACCTGCACATAACACCACACCTTTACGTGTTTTAATGTTGAGCTCTTGTTGATTTTGTCTAACGACAATGCCTTTCACTTCTCCGTCAATGTCTTGAATCAATGTCAAAGCCCTGGTTTCATACTCGACATTAATCTGACGATTCTCTACGTTTTCTGTCATTATCTTCATGAATAAAGGGCCGCCATTATCGCCCTCGACATGCAGATTATGGCCGCGGGGAACCGGCTTTGCCACTTGATTAAATGGCCAAACCTTTTCATTGCCCGTATACAAAATGCCGTCATCGGTGGTGACCATTATAGCCCTTTCTTTAAACTCGGTATCTTTAAACGGTATGCCCCGATCAACCAACCAATTAAAGTGCGACAAACCGCCTTCCGAAAACGCACGAATTTTATCATCATCGCCCTGCTCTCCATTGCAGAGTTTTAAATAGTTATAAATATTCTCAGTAGAATCCTCATAACCGCACGCTTTTTGTACGCGTGTTCCACCATTGCCGCCTAAATAAATCTCAGCACTCGACATGGCTGTTGACCCACCAGAAGCGCTGGCCAGCTCAAATATCGTTACCTCTGCACCCGCATCACTGGCTTCTATCGCCGCACAAGCGCCTGCACCGCCAAAGCCAATAACAGCTACGTCTAATTCTTTATGCCATTGTGATATATCTTGAAAACGACGTGGCTGAGTGGGTTTTGATTTTTCCGACATGTGATTTACCTGTTGATCTATAAAATATAACTGCTATAAAAATATTAGTAAAAAGCTCATCATTGTCGCCACAACACCAGAAAGTAATGCAATATTTAGAATAGCTTGTCCTTGACCTAAGTGCGCCAACAATGATTCCATTGCTGACATTCCACCGCTGGCTAACTTTATAACTGGAAACTCAATGACCGAAACATAAAATGTCATGCCAATGGCGACCGATAAAAGCATCATTCTACCGATGCTATCCATCGGAATGGCAAAATAAATCGCCATCAAGAATAATATGTTCCCCACTGTGCCGCCAATACTCATAGACAAGAATTGTTTTTTGCTATTATTTTTATAATCAAAATCAAAAAATAACGGGGCTGGCTTTTCTTTAACGGTGTAGTCTGCACGCGAAAAATATGCACCCAAAAAATGACTCCATTCATGAAGAATATGCGCCATCGCAATACCGAATAGCACTGAGGCCAGCACGGAGAAACCTGATGCGAACGCCAAGTCTGAAACTAGCCGCCATGCGTCTGCTGCCGCCCAAAAAGTCAGGGCTGCTACAAAGATCGAACCATGTACACCAAATTGCATGAACAAATTTCGCCGATTCTTACCGGCTAAACTTATGTCTTGCTTGACGCCAAAGGCTTGCTCAATGTCAGCCGCAGCTTGTTCGTCAGAAAATGATTGATGCGGAGATGATTCATTATTTGTTTTATTATTCATTATTTCACCAGTCGAAATTTAAATCCTTTCGAAACAGGACCCTAATCTATATTAACAGCTCCACAGAAGGCTTTTATTAGCAATTTAATTCAAATACCACTTCAATTGAATGGGTTTTCGTTACTTTACGACTCTATTTTGACCTGATAACTCTCAATATAGCTTTTAGCCTCCTTTTTAAGTGTTTCGGTATCCATACCCAGGTCCTCTGGTCGATAACTGTGTTTACCATGCTTACCTTTAGGCTTTTGAGCTAAATAGTTTTTAATCGTTTGTTGGTACTCCTGAGTGAATTTCTTACCCGATATACGATAAACCGACTCAAGCGCCTTAACTGGGTCACTCATTAAATCGCTGAAATGCAAGTCAATAAAACGTTCAGGTAACTCGCCAGCAAGCCTTCGTCGATGAATATCCATCATCATGTCGTTTCTTGCATTGCCTGTCAGATCCCTTAATTGCTCCAGATTTTCTCGGTCGCTGCGCATGTATCGAGATACAGCAAGGGTCGATAAGCCAGAAGGTACCGTCTTTAAAGGATCTCTATGGTTAAGAATAATCCAAGCATCAGGATAAATTGAAAAGACTAAATCAAGCATCGGTAAATAAGTGGGCGTTTTTAATACCCAGTGCGGGACTTTTTTATCAGGATTTTTTTTTCTATGCTCAAACTGCATCACCTGCATAATCACTTTTTGGTATTTCATCGCAGCTTCAGGATCCATTGGAAAAGTCTGTACATCATGAAGGACCCACCAAAGCATGCCACCAAAAGATGGTTTTTGAACCCCTATACATTCATCGGGAATGTCCGCACGTAACTCGTGAATCGCAACCAATTGCGGACACACATCAAGCCATAAATCTTGCTCACACTCTGTAAGTTGTAATAAAGTTTCTTCGTCGCCTAAGTCATCTGTCGGATGAAACGCTCGCCATGCGATCGGTGCTAAAGAATCAGTATCTTGGCCAAGCAATTCAAGCGTAATAGTGGTGCCAGAGCGACCGGTACCCGTAATAATCAGAGGCTCAAGAATTTCTTCATTGAGTATCTCAGGCTGATCAGTTATTTTTTTTGTCAAGTACAATCGACTTTGCAGGCAACGTAAAATCTCTTGCCTTACCTGAAGTCGACCCATGACATTTAAATCTGCTTCAGCTTCTAAGCTGGCAACAAGGCCCTCTAAACGTCCACGCCAATCGCCATCAATGCGCTCGCCAAAATCACTTAAGCCTGTTATTCGGCTACTGGCTTCAATCATTTCGTTAGGTTCAAGGCTAATTAACTCGGCTGCACCACCAACGGTACCAGCCATCAAATTAATTCGCTTAACTAAATCTGGACGAGGAAATCTTTCGGCAAGGGTTTTCATAGTTAGCACACATTAAGTAAAGAAAAAAACGCCGTTGAGCGTCAAAAAATGAATAGTAAAATATACGTATTAGTGCCAACAGTTACCAGAGACAATTGATTAGATTGACAATTATTAAGGAATAACGATACGAAAACGGACAGCAATCCCTCGTTTCAATGCAAGAGACTTTCCCACTATTACTTTTGTGCGTTGTAGGGTGGCTTTACTCTTCAGCAAGAGCCTCGTCATTCAATGTAACAAGGGTCGATAAAATATCATCAACAACGGCATTGTCGAGACCTTTATCTACTATCTCGGTGTTATGGGTAATATAAATCATTAAAGATTCAGCCGCCAAATACCACTCACGCCAAGCACCATCATCATCATCGTATTGAAACAGCAAACCTTGGGCAGATGCCAAACTGATTGCAGTACTAGCATGACCTTGATCGATCAAGTGTTCAGCAAATCCATTTAGATCAGCCACACTGACTTGGCCTTGCGGCTTACGAATCACAGTAATATCTACTTCACTAACACTGTCGCAGTCTGTGATGGTAACAGAGTCGTCATCCATCTCAGCAGTCCATTCATCGGGCAGTTCTAAACACCACCATTGAGTTTGCACAATTGACATAGACTTTCCTATACGGGGTTAATAACACATTGAAATGTTAGCGCAGCTTCTCGCATTGCTGTATCAGCAAGCAAACTAGGATAATAACTTTCTCGTCGGCCCGTCATCAAAAAACCAGCTTCATAATACAAGGCAATAGCTTGAAAATTGCTTTCACGCACTTCTAAAAAAATATTTTTTATCGCTAATTTCTGACAGTTATCAATAAGTGAACGAAGTAAACAGCTCGCCATACCACGTCTTTTCTTACAAGGGTCAACTGCAATAAAAAGCAACTCGCATTGATCGGCAATAACGCTAAACAAACACGCACCACTGATATTTTTTGAGTCGACTACAACCTGCATAGAATAGTTAGATTTAGCCAAACAGTCAGGCAGAGACTTTAACGGCCAACTACCACTTGCCTCTTTGTCCCACCAATGGGCTAAGGATAAATAGTCATTATCATGATAATAGCGAATATCCAAGCTTGATTACCTAGTCTGCCGTAATCTTACGAAAAGATTGTATGCAACGCCAAAAAACGTGCTTTAGGTGAGGCTGGGCCCATAACTCAGCCGAGCTGTGCGTGGTTAATATATCAACCGTGTCCTTTTCAGATGCGGTCTTATTATCACTGAATAAATTCGGATTGCTGTCGTAATCCGCCACTAATGTAGAGACTCGTCCCATCAATAATAATTGATGAATATTATGCTCTTCCACTCTCCGCTGAAGCCATGCTGCAAAAATGTCTTTCGCAGCGATATTAGAATTTGCCGACAAGCTTCTTTCGGGCAGCGGCCACACGAATTGATCTTGTTGGCTTGCCGATGAAGCGTTATGACTCACTTTATGACCTAAAGAAAATAGCACCGAATGAATCCAAGATTGATAGGCGCTATTGGCACAATGTAAATCACTGACATCGTCAACAATTAATAGCCCGTGGCTATAACTAGCCGTAAGAGTGAATACTGTTAAGATCTCTGCGGCAGATAAAATAGTCGCTGCAGGCGGCCTGTCGATGACTTTTGCTCCGCTGACTTTATCTTTTGCGCTTACAGGTAAAGTCTCCGCTCTAACAGACGTATTACGATCTATGCCTTTTAATTCGGCTATTAATCGATCACGATGCGCTGGCGGCGACGAAGAAGCCTCACTCGCATTAATAGAATGACTGAATTGATCTTCATTGTGCTTAATTGATGGCTCGACGGCCAAACGATGGTCGTCAGGATTAGCAATCCAATGGCCTGGCTCTGCACCAGGCAAAGATTTGATAGGCTGCCATAGGTCGATACCCATAGCCGATAAATAAGCGTTGCGGTGTTCACGATACATATTCTGAACTCAACCTAATCCATAACCAATTTGGTTTACAGTGTAATGAAACCAAAAATAACTCCGAGAATGCTATCTTACACGATCATTAGCAACCACGCCGATATGATCAGCCACTAGCAAGAACGAAGATAATTATTGACTGCACAAAGAATGGCCTGCAGTGAAGCATCGACGATATCACGACTTAAACCAACGCCACTCAAGCGCAGACCGGCTATATTCATTTGCACGTAACACGCAGCCTCAGAGCTAACATTGTGACTTAACGCATGCTCAGTGTAATCGACCAATACCAGTTCTTGCCCAATTAACTTTGCTAAACCGCTGACAAAGGACTCAACCACACCAGCGCCTTCGGCAACCACATCTAACGGTTGGCCATCTCGAATTAATTTTGCCGTCAAGTGATCATGGCCCGCCCGATGATTAATCTCAAAAGAATCTAGCGAATACGGCGTTTGCTGATGTAAATAATGCTCTTGGAATAATGTCCAAATTGCGTCAGGTGACACTTCGGCTTCGCACTGCTCAGCATGACGCTGGACAACGGTGCTAAAATCAATCTGTAACCATCGAGGTAGCTGAAGACCTCGCATTTGTTCTAAGACATAGGCAATACCCCCTTTTCCTGATTGACTATTAATGCGAATGACTTCTTGATATGAGCGTCCTAAATCAGCCGGATCAATGGGCAAGTAGGCCACATCCCAAGGTTGATCATCTTGCTGGACAGCGAGGCACTTTTTAATCGCGTCTTGATGGCTGCCAGAAAAGGCCGTAAATACCAGCTCGCCCGCATAGGGATGACGTGGATGAACCGGTAAATGAGTACACGCTTTGACTACTTGAATAATTTCATCAATATTAGAAAAATCTAACATTGGGTGAACACCTCGACTGTATAGATTCATTCCCATCGTCACAATATCCATGTTTCCAGTACGTTCACCGTTGCCTAGTAACGTTCCTTCGACACGATCTGCGCCGCCCTGAACGGCCAATTCTGCTGCAGCAACTGCACAGCCTCGGTCATTGTGGGTATGCAGGCTCACCAAAACGGCATCGCGAGATTGAACTTGCCGACAAAAGTACTCGATTTGGTCGGCATAGACATTCGGCGTAGTCATTTCAACGGTCGCGGGTAGATTTAAAATAATCGGCCATTCTGGCGTCGGTTGCCAGACATCAATCACCGCATTACAAACTTCAATGGCGTAGTCAATTTCAGTGCCAGTGAAACTTTCTGGGGAGTATTGAAAAAACCAATCAGTATCGGGTTGCGCTTCGGCATACTGCTTTACCAGTTCAGCTCCTTTTACCGCAATGGCTTTTATACCGGCTTGATCCAAACCAAATACTTTTTCTCGCTGCACGGTAGACGTGGAATTATAAACATGAACAATGGCCTGTTTCGCGCCTTGCAGTGATTCATAAGATCGACGGATAAGGTCTTCGCGCGCTTGGGTGAGGACCTGAATTTTAACATCATCAGGAATTAATCGTTGCTCAATCAAACATCGAACAAAGTCAAAATCAGTTTGGGAGGCCGCTGGAAAACCCACTTCTATTTCTTTAAAACCGACCTTGACTAATAAATCAAATAACTGCAGCTTTTGCGCTACGGTCATTGGCTCTATTAATGCTTGATTACCGTCGCGCAAATCGACACTGCACCAGCTAGGTGCATGACGAATGACCTGATCAGGCCATGTTCGGTCAGTCAGTTGCACGGGTAAATGCGGTGCATATTTGCGGTGATCAAAACCTGTCATAAGGTTATTCCTGGACTAAGAGTAAAAAAACGAGTGGAATCTTTATGTAAGACGTATCAGTGTATCGCAAATTGATGAGCGAAAAAGAACAAAAACAACACTATATGCGTGATATTATTAATAATAGTCCTATATTTTGCTTAAAGTTAGTTTATTTGACTAATTTTATGGTTATATTAGGATAAAAGCATTAACACCCATGACGTTATAAAGGCGAAACATGATACAAACGCATCTAGATCGCACCGACAAAAAGATTTTAATTGAGCTTCAAAATAATGCTCGTATCAGCAATCTAGAGCTTGCTGAATTAGTTGGGCTCTCTGCCACGCCCTGTGCAAGACGGGTTAAACGACTGGAGGATTGCGGCATTATTCAGCGTCATGTCACACTACTTGACGAGACATTGCTGGGTTTGTCGCTCACGGCGCTTATCAGCATCAGCATGGATAGGCACACGCCCGAACGATTTGCCAATTTTGAAGAACAAATAAGTCAATTTCCAGAAATTATCGAGTGCAGTATAGTCACTGGGCAATCAGCTGATTACTTGCTCAAAGCCATGCTGCCAGACATGGCACGTTATGAGGAGTTTCTTCTCGGACGACTGACTAAAATTGACGGAGTAACCGGTGTCCATTCCAGTTTTGTACTGCGCAAAGTGATTAACCGAGCCAATCTGCCACTGAATCATCTCTAACACATTAGCCACATATCACTATCAACCGCTTGACAGGATTTAGAGCAAGTCATAGCATAGG
>MDSY01094760.1_pt1 | contig 15757 bp, 9 predicted proteins | sample 811131 | NCBI WGS metagenome assembly MDSY01 (sample SAMN05326643, study PRJNA326480) | marine metagenome | isolation source: seawater | place: Atlantic Ocean: South West | collected 2010
ATCTTGCATGTCCTCCAGTTCCACGCAAAGCATATGCACTGGCCGCTGCTGGACAGGGGAAAGCCGTGTTTTTAGAAAAACCATTGGGCATTAATGTAGGTGAAAGCTGTGAATTGGTGAGGAAACTCACTGCCGCGAGGGTTCCGACAGCGGTAAACTTTACTCAGGCTGCTGGACGTGCATTAACCGATATTTCTGCGGCTGCTAAATGCGGTGAATTGGGCGACTTGATGGGTGTTGATATCATCGTGACCTATCCGCAGTGGCCGCGAGGATGGCAACAGAAGGCGGATTGGCTGCGTTTTTCTGATGAAGGAGGAATGACTCGTGAGGTAATTTCGCATTTTATATTTTTGAGTGAACGCATTTTGGGGCCGCTGAAATTAGTCTGGGCATTTACAGATTATCCCGCTGACCGTAATTTATGTGAGACCCAGGTTGCGGCGCGTTTAGTTAATGAAGTGGGTTTACCTGTTACGATTTTGGGGAGTGTCGGTGGCGCGCAACCTGAGCGGCAAGAGGTAACAATCAAAGGTTCCAAAATAAGCCGGCGAATTTCTGAATTTTCCATCGATACGGTTTCATCAGGAGGGCCATTTGTGCTTACGGACACCATGCCTGATGACACCCGTGCAACTAGCTTAAAGGCCCAATTAGATGATCTGACGCTTTTGATGGCCGGCAAACCCAACCGCCTGGCAACTCTCGATGAGGCACTTCGGGTTCAAATTCTGATTGAGGGTATTTTGGGAAGTCCCAGCTTGATTGATCAATAATGCGCAACATCGACGATAGCTGTTGTCAGGTTCAACATTTCGCCTGTCGATTCAGGTCAAGGGTGTGATCTCTTTGTGTAGGCAAAGCTGTGCATATTATGACGGTGAAGAACTATAATCTATGGCTAGTATTTACCAACATTTTTCTGTTTGTTTGGAGCGATACACAAAAGAAGGTCCAACAATGAAACTCCGTGCTAATCATCCTTATCCCTCGCGTCGTTCCGCAGTTTTGGCTGAAAACGTCGTCACGACATCCCATCCTTTGGCGGCGCAAGCAGGACTTTTGATGCTTGGCAGAGGTGGTAATGCGGTGGATGCTGCGATTGCAACGGCGATCACACTGACGCTGGTTGAGCCAACAGGCAACGGGATAGGGTCAGATGCCTTTGCTATCGTTTGGGATGGTCAGGAATTGCATGGCCTGAATGCCTCTGGGCGGTCGCCTGCTGGCTGGAATCAGGAACGTTTCGCTAAGTATGATGAGATGCCCTTTCGCGGCTGGGAAAGCGTAACGGTCCCAGGTGCAGTATCCGCATGGGTTGCTTTGTCTGAAAGGTTCGGCAAGCTACCGTTTGCTGATTTGTTTGGGCCAGCAATTGGTTACGCGAGCGAAGGGTTTGCCGTCACGCCAGTTATCGCAGAATTATGGCGTCGTGCCGCAGAGGATCTTGGTGATCACCCTGGTTTCGCTGAGACGTTCTTACCAAACGGGAAAGCACCTAAAGCTGGCGAACGGTTTGTAAACAAGCCCCTGGCAAAGACACTTCAATTGATAGCGCAGACCAAAGGTGAGGCGTTCTATAAAGGTACCTTGGCTGATGCAATTTGCGACTTTGCGTTGGAACACGGTGCGGCGTTGAGTAGGGAGGATATGGCTGCACATAAGGTCGATTGGTGTGGCACTCTCTCTAAGAAATTTGACGATTTGGAATTGCATGAAATCCCACCAAATGGCCAAGGCATCGCTGCTTTGATGGCGTTGGGTATTCTGTCACATACCCGCATTCGTGATCTCGGAAGTGATGATCCGCTAGCAATCCATCTTCAAGTAGAAGCGATAAAATTGGCGCTTGTAGACGCAGAGAACTATGTCGCAGATGATAAATATATGACGGGTGTCACATCTGAAATTTTGCTAGACGAAACCTATTTGGCCAGCAGGGCTGCGTTGATCGACGAAACTTGTGCGCAGGATTTTAAAGCCGGTGCACCGATCAACGGTGGTACGGTTTATCTAACAGCTGCCGATGCATCCGGTATGATGGTGTCCTTCATTCAATCAAACTATGCAGGGTTCGGATCTGGCATTGCTATTCCGGGCACGGGTATAGCAATGCAAAACCGCGGTGCTGGGTTTTCGCTTGATCCAGCTAGTCCAAATGTAGTGGGGCCTAATAAGCGCCCGTTTCATACTATCATTCCAGGATTTTTGATGGGGCCTGATGGTCCTTTAATGAGCTTTGGCGTTATGGGAGGGCCAATGCAGGCGCAAGGTCATGTGCAAATGGTATTGCGGACCCAAGTTTGGGGTCAAGATCCGCAGATGGCTGTTGATGCGCCGCGTTGGCGATTTGTTGTGGGATTAGAGCTCGCGTGTGAGGATGTGATGCCAGCAGAGACGTTGAAGTATTTGGCACAGATAGGCCATTTGATCGAGTTTGAATCGCCAGACAACGCCTTTGGCTTTGGCGGAGCACAACTGATTTGTCGATTGCCTGGTGGGGATTATGCTTCAGGTTCTGATCCACGCAAGGACGGTCTGGCCGCGGGGTTCTAGTTGAGCCGTACTGTCAGAGTAACCTGTCTTAACGCCATCTCTACTCAGGCACCAATTTCAAGCTAAACCGTGCCGCTGCTCTCGCTGAGTGGTGTCAATTGCTAAGCGCATAGATTTAGGCTTGGCCAGGAATGTATTGCATGCTCTGACTAGTTTGGCAGCTCCTCTCTGGCCAATCTCTATCTTGTGGGCAGGCACAGTGCTCTTGCCGTCGTATTAACACTTAAGGGGGGGCGTAGCTAGATCACAATGACTTTATTAGGTAGGTGATTCATTTTAAAAGATCTCCTTGTAGGTTTCAGTAGACCGCCCTACTAATTAACATGTGAACTAATTATGTTATCGGTGTTAACTAAACTATCAGTAGGGAGATACTTGCAATGCAGTTTCATTTGAATGGGTTCAAACCGGGGAACTATCAGGTTCCTGACGCAGCTAGAAAGCCTAACCCCATCCCTCCAATTCAGGATCTACCAAGCGAAGTGGACGTTCTAATAATCGGCACTGGTCCTGCTGGTCTGACGATGGCGCGGCAAATGTCTGAGTTTGCCGACATTAAAACCTGCATTGTCGACATGGCGCCCGGACCGTTACTGTTTGGCCGCGCTGACGGTATTTCATGCCGCACGATCGAGATTATGGAAGCCTTCAACAGCAGCGAAATGGTGGTCAAAGAAACCTACCATCTGATGCAAAACACCTTCTGGGAACCGGATGCGGCGAACCCCAAAAACATTAAACGCACCCATAAGATCGCTGATGCCCGCGCGGGCCTGTCTGAGTTTACGCACGGCATTGTCAACCAAGCACGACTGCACGAGTTACTACTGGATGGCATGTCGAACTCGATCACCAATCTGCGCCCGCATTATAGCCGCGAATTGGTTGATATGAAGATCGACGAAAGCCTGACCCTAGACCTCAATGCGCATCCGATCACAGCTACTTTCAATCGGACCGATGACGCAGGTGCGGACGTAGTCGAAACGGTAAAGGCACGTTTTGTCGTAGGTAGCGACGGTGGTAGAAGCCGCGTTCGCAAAAGTCTGGGCATCACGTTAGAGGGTGACACGGCCAATAAGGCGTGGGGTGTCATGGACATCCTGCTCAACACGGATTTTCCAGACATTCGTGTCAAAAGCTTTATCCAGTCCAAGGACCATGGCGCGGTCATGACAATCCCACGCGAAGGTGGTTACTTAATTCGGTTCTATGTCGAGATGGATCAGATGGACCGAGGCACACGTGTATCCGACATCAACGTTACCGAACAGGACCTGATCGCCAAAGCGCAAAAGATTTTTCATCCCTACATATTGGAGGTGAAAGAGGTGGCTTGGTGGTCAATCTATTCTGTGGGCCAGCGCCTCGCTGATCGGTTTGACAACCGACCAGCGGGAAGTTCAGACGACATCATTCCGCGTGTCTTCGTGTCCGGTGATGCCTGCCACACGCACAGCCCAAAAGGCGGCTGGGGCTTGAACACATCATTGCCAGACACCTTTAATCTGGGTTGGAAGATAGCGGCGGTTCTGCAAGGCAAGAGCGAACCAAAGTTGCTCGACACCTACAGCACTGAGCGGCGCAAAGTTGCGCGACAGCTGATTGACGCTGACCGAGAGCTGTCAAAATTGGTTGCAACACGGCCTTCTGTGGGCGGCGCGTCAGACGAGGCCAAAGTCGACACGGCCAAAATTGAAGCCTTTATGAAGCGCCAAAGCGGTTTCGTAAGTGGAACATCTATCGAGTATTTTCCCTCTTATATTTGCACTGGGCAAGAAAACCAACATTTGGCGACTGGCTATAAAATCGGGCAACGTTTTCACTCGGCGGAGGCAACCCGTGTGGCTGACGGCAGAAGCCAGCATTTGGGCCATCTGGTCAAGGCCGACGGTCGCTGGCGCGTATTCTTGTTTGGCGGCGCACAAAACCCGATAGACACCACTTCAGCAGCGTATCAATTCATTGATTTTTTGGCGAACTCCGTCTCTTCACCGGTGCTAAAATACACGCCGAAAGGTCTCGATATTGATGCGGTTATTGATACATATGCGGTTTTCCAACAGCAAGACTTGTCGATGCATGACTTGCATGGCTACCTGTGGCCAACAAAAGGCAAATACGGCCTGAGAGACTATGAAAAGGTATTCCACGGCCAAGATGGCAATGACGTTTACGATCTTCGCGGCATTGACCGTAGCAATGGTTGCGTTGTGATTGTTAGGCCTGATCAGCATATCGCCTCAATCTTGCCTGTCACGTCACATGCGGAGGTTTCAAAGTTCTTTGAAGTCTTCATGATTGGGCAGGCTTAGCGCGAAATCTCAATCACGGCTACGTAGCTAAAGAGGGCTCTGCCAGATAAAATTACTTGAGACGGGTAGGGCGACTTTGTAACCTCGCCCAATGACAAATCACTCTCCATTTCGCTACTTTAAACCTGGCCTGGGGTTCCTGAGCCATCTTGCCTAGGCCCTTGGGCCGGGAACCTAGAACCATGGGCCCACGGTCCACTGACAATAGAGCACGCACCTTCGCCCCGCCTTTCGTGTTTACTTAGCTCAGTTGGGATTGGAGGGCTTGGCTCGGGCCGTGGTCCGTGGGTCAAGCCACCCGCGCCTAGCTACACGACTCAGGTTTTAGTATAATAAAACCCTATGGATAGATGATAGTTGAGCACAACGAAAGCCAATCTAAAACCATGGCTCTACGGCCCAAACCGGCAAGGTCATAGGTGCGAGGCTCGTACCCGTCGCGGGAACTTGTGCCAGCGCTCCGCTAGGCTCCCTGTGGGGTGCTGTAAGCTCCATGGAGGGGCTTCCACCGGTCCCACACCCGGACCAAGGACGGTCTTGCGCGACTCACAGAGACTAGAACCAAGCATGGCGAGTTCACCAAAGAGAAGCGCGCAGAAGCTAAACGCCGGGCCGAGATCGGGCGCCAGATGCGTGGTGAATTGAAGGAGCTGGAGGCGTTGTCATGTTTGTTGTTCCCTTTGTCTTCGCTTTTTATCCAGAATTATTGCTTATTCCTGCTGCGGTAGTTGATCCCAATTCCATCGCAGGGGCTGTAACATATTTGGTTGGTTATGATGGTGATATTCATGTTGGCTCGTTGCTCTGGCTGTTGGTTAGGGTAATCTTGGCGCTATATTTGCTTGCCAGTGCGCTCGCACAGTTTGACTTGATGCGCCTAAAATATTGGGAAACGGCAATTCGCTTGGCGTTGGCTGCCATGATTATGTCTGCCAATCCATGGATTTTGGGCCCTACAATTGTAGTAGGCCTGCTCATCTGCGCTCGTACGCGCTTGATACACATACAAAAAGTAGAAGCATAGGAACGTCATATGAAGTTTTTGGTTGGGCAAAGTTTACCTGACTCAGTTGTTATTCGGTGCGCTTAGGCGAATCAAAACTCACATCTCATTTAAAACTGAAGCCTTGTTTAGTTTCGTACCCATGGAGCAGCGTCTGATGTGCAGATATTTAACTGCTGAAAAGTAGGGGTTACTGTACTAGATCGCTACAGTTGAGGTTCAGGGCCCCGCGTCTCGGACCATGGCCCTTTAGTATTAGCCTTGTAAATTCATTTGGGGGTGATTTTGTTTGTTAACGCCATCTCTACTCACAAACCAATTTCAAACTAAACCGTGCGGCTGCTCTTGCCGAGTGAAGTCAATTATTGAGCCCATAGATTTAGGCTGTGCCTGCGATCCGATGCGAGTTCGCGTTGGTCTGGCAGGAGCCCCTAGGTTCTAAGGTGTTTTGGGACTGTCTTTCCATCACGTTCGAGTTCGGCTTGATCCCAGTAGCCTATTATGATGCCGGGCGGCTCTTTATTTTTGGTCATTTTGTTGATAGTTTGAGGCGTCAGGGTGATGCGTGTGTGATGATTGCGCGCCCATTCAAAATGAAGATCTCTTAGCCGCTGTGTCTCTGTGGAATATTTTTGGTTGTTGCCCAGATTGATTAACTCATTGGGATCTTTTTCCAGATCGTAAAGCAGTGGCTGCATGTTTTCCACATGTACATATTTCCAACGCCCATCAAAGATCATGATTAGGCGTGCATCTTTCTCGTTTAATCCTAAAGTGATGCGGGCATCTCTGGTAGCATAGTCATATTCGCTAACACAATAATCGCGCCAAATGCAGTCTTTCCCGTGGAGTAGCGGCTGAAGCGAGCGGCCTTCTAATATATGCGCTGGAGGTGTTCCACCGAGCGCCTCGATGAAGGTTGGAGCCAAATCAATCGCTTCAACCAACCTATCTGTTGTGGTGCCGCGGGTCGCATCCGCCGCCTCTCTGGGATCATAGATGATCAATGGCACACGGGCGCTGCAATCGTAAAATAGATCTTTTTCACCAAGCCAATGATCTCCTAGATTGTCACCATGATCAGAGGTGAAAACAATCATTGTGTCCTCCATGCGATCCGTTTCTTCAAGATAGGCCAACAAGCGGCCCATTTGATCGTCCAATTCTTTGATCAGGCCCATGTAAGCCGGAACAACACAGTCGCGCACTTCTTGCCGCGCAAAAGTACGGTTTACCCTCATATCCATCCAAGCCTCAAGCAGTGGGTGATCTGGATGTTTCTCCGCCTCCGATCGATTGACCGGAGGAAGGTCATCTGTGGAGTACATGTCATTGTAGGGCGCAGGCGCCAGATATGGCCAATGCGGCTTGATATAACTCAAATGACATAGCCAAGGAGCCGCCGATTGTGCCTTCATGAAGTCAATGCCCCGGGTCGTCAGCCAAGCGGTCTCTGAATGTTCTTTGGGCACTCTGGCGGGATATTTTGAATTTTTCAAAATCCAGCCAGAGCAAAATGACCCATCTGGCCGAACGCCGGTGTTGGCCCATTCTTCCCAAGGGTTGTCGCCATCCATCCCATGGCGGTGCAGGTAATCATCATAATCAGCGGCATGGCGATTGGGGTAGTCGGAATGGTTGGTACCATCGTCGCGTAGAAATACGTCAAACCCAGCTTCGCAGGCACGCTGCCCAGCTTCACTGCTAGGATCAACGCCCAGACGCGCCAAGCTGGCCATGTCTGGGGTCGCATGGGTCTTGCCCACCAGATTGCAGCTGACGCCAAGATCGCGCAAATGGTCCCCAAGGGTAGGCTCACCGATCCGTAGGGGGAAACCGTTCCAAGTGGAGCCATGACTGCGCGGATAGCGCCCAGTGTAACTACTCATGCGGCTGGGTCCACAAATGGGAGATTGTACATATGTCTTGTTGAACTGCATACCCATAGAGGCTAGCCGGTCGATGTTTGGTGTTGAGATATGCTGCGCGCCATAGCAGCTCAAATAATCCCAACGTAGTTGGTCCACCATGATCCACAATACATTCATCTCAAGCCTCTTGAATTAGCCTACTGCGCCGATCCTGTTAACCAGAGTATCTGTGCGCAGTAGTCGTTGTCACATAAAATGATCTCAAGATCATCTTATTTCGCAGGCCTCATCAAAAGTAAGGCGATAGGCCCTGGCGCGGATCTGATCGTTGCCAACACCATGGCCGATATTGATCAACATGCTCGCCCGCCAAGTACTTTGTGAATAAAATGCTGCATTTATTTTCTCGGCATCAAAGCCAGCCATTGGGCCACAATCTAGACCAAGTGAGCGCGCCGCCATAACCAAATACCCTGCCTGCATCCATGTGTTGAGAGTGGCTTTTTTCACTAGAATCTCAGGGTGCTGTTTTGCGAGGGCCTCTGAGTCCAGATGTGGAGCCAGCTTTGAAATATGGCTGTAAAATTCCAGATCGTGGGCCACTACAACAACCACGGGGGCGGAGCGGATTTTGTCACGGTTCCCGGGGGCTGCGGCCTCAATAACTTTGTCAAACTCATCTGCTGAGGTAACAAATGTTAGACGCATAGGGCAAAAATTGGATTCCGTAGGAGCGAGTTTAACGAGGTCATAAAGTTTGTGTAAACTTTGTTCGGGGACCGGCTGATCGGTGAAAAGCCTATGCGTCCGAGCAGCTTCAAATAGCACTTTTATTGAATCTTCTTGTATCATTGTGTTACTTTCATTCTTTGCGAAGTTTTTATTTTATTTTTTACAGATGCTACCCAATCTCAGTCAAGTGAGGTTCATTTTGCATTCTCATCGTAGCAACAAAAGGACGTACTTGAAATAAAAATCGTTATATCAATATATAAAAATAAAAAATCGTTTTTATAGACTCTTATGAAAATAAATGCTTCTTTCCTGTAGGATAGTTTTAGGGTTGATCGCACATTTCATCTCTGTCGAAAACAGTTATGCCCATTGCCCAAAGCATAACTGCATTAATTCAAAAGGGCAGATGGGAGTAAACTATGTTCAAAAAACTTCAAAGGACCGCCATTGCTGTGGTAGCTCTACTTGCTGCCCCACTGGTACATGCACAAGTAAATTTAACTGCTGAGACGGCCTCCCCGAGCAGTACGCCCGGTGTTTCAGTTGTTGCACTTGCGGAGGTGGCCGCAAAACACAATGTTGCTAACATTCAAGTGAGCGCTGGTCAGACCTTGACCAATTCGGTGCAAAACGTTGCTGAGGGTAAATCTGATATTGCAGCTGCGCCATTCGTGCTTCCGTTCTTAATGTCGCGCGCTGCTGGTCCCTATGCAAAGCTCGGCAAGGAAAAAGGTGCGGAACTGGGTGCAAAAGTTGCCGTGCTTTATACTTATCGGATCGCCTGTCAGGGTCTGTATGCCTTTGACAGCTCAAACTTTGGCGGATATGACGGCATCAAGGGTTCAACTGTTTTCAACGGGCCACCACGCGGGGCAGCTTTGACCAACGCACGTTTGCTTGTACGCCTTGTCACTGGGCTGGAAGAAGAGAAGGACTATAACGCGGTTCAAGTTAATTGGGGCCAAGCGGTCGCAACTATTAAAGATGGTTCTGCTGATGCTTTCGTTCTTCCGATGAGTTTCCCGGATAGCCGCGTCTTGCCGGCGCTTTCAGCCGGTGATGTGACAATCTGGTCCATGCCGCGCGACGCTTTTGAGGGAGAAACTTTCCAAAAAGTGACTAAAAAACCTGGTACTGTTGCGGTGACGTTGCCAATCTCGGATATGGGTTATGCAAACGGTGTGACAGTTATCTCTGAAGATGACCAATACCGTTGTCCAGGCACCGTTGGTGGCGAAATCGTTAATGTCGATATGGACTTTGAAACGGCTAAGGGTTTGACGGCAGCCTTTTTGAAAGAACTCGATACATATAAGAAAAAAACTCCTTTCATGCCAAACTCATGGCATGGTGAGACCGATATTGCCTTGACTGATATGTGTGGGCTTAACACGATCAAATATCATCCTGGGGCTGTCGCTGCCTGGGAGGCTGCAGGCTATCCCATTCCTGACTGCGCTAAATAATAGCTGACCTGGACGCCCACCTCACTCGTGGGCGTCCACTCCTCACAAAACAATAATTTATCATGAGGTAGGCTATGTCTAGCGAAACAAAACCTGAGCATTTTCCAAAAGACCGTGGTTTGAGATGGGTTTATTTTCTGTCTGTCTTCATGGTTATTTTGGGCTTGGTGAATTCAACGCCGGGTATCCCTGGTTACGACCAGCTTGTGGCTCAGATCGTTGGGATTGACGGTACAACATTTCGAAAATTCCCTTTTGAGTGGTTTTACCCCTTCTTTTTTGCTCTTATGATGATCATTGTGGCTCTCAAGCATTCGTTATGGCGCAGCTGGATCGCCGCTTCGCCGCTTCAGCGCGGATTTGGGCTTTCTATGGACATTGCTTTGGTCGTAATGGCCCTTACGGTCTCACTAACATTTTATATTGAAATAGAGGCTATTTGCCTAATCGATCAGGTGACCGGCGACCGGGCCCGATTGATCGCGGATATTATCAACTCAGAAAAAGAAATGGCGGAATTGTTGGGTATGGTTCCTTCTACCACATTTGAAGACCCACAATGTGTGAATACCACTGGTGGGTGGTTGGTCTTGATCGTAGGTTTGGGAATAGTTATATTTCTTGCCTATAATATTAAAGTCTGGGGCCTGCCGCTGGTCTTTGTCGCGATACTGATTGCTGCCTATACTATAACTACGGTTCTGGTTTGGTATTTTTATGGGGCCGACGATATTAACAAATACCTCGTGACCAAATTAGCAGGCGAGCCACGCCTGCTGAGTGATGGTCGACCGCGAATACATGACATTTTGGTCAATAACTCCACGGGGATGTTGGGACGCTTTATGAATATCGTTCTCAACACTATTTTTCCCTATCTCATTTTGGGCTCATTATTTGGTGCCTCTGCCGGTGGCCGGTCTTTGATCAAAGTTGCATTTCGCCTAACCCGTAATTTGCGTGGAGGGCCTGCGCATGCCGCTGTGGTCTCTTCTGCGATGTTTGGAACCATATCTGGTGGGCCAATTGTGAATGTCCTATCAACCGGCGTTTTGACTATTCCCATGATGCTGAAACGTGGTTTCTCCAAAACCTTTGCGGGCGGTGTAGAGGCGGCGGCCTCGTCAGGTGGCTCGATCATGCCACCAGTGATGGGGGTGGCTGCATTTGTCTTGGCTGCACTGACGGCGGTGCCTTACTCCAGTGTGATCACCGCTGCGATTATTCCGGCGATTGCCTATTTCTTCTGCCTATTTTTGTCTGTCGTTTTCCAATCTCGTAAGCAAAATATAAAGGCGATCGGAACCATCACCGAAGAGATGCGGCTTAATCTGCAAGATGGGCTAAATCTGATCATGATTGCTGCGCCGATCCTACTGATCCTTTTGCTGTTACTGACAGATAAGGGCTCTGTGGGCTGTGGATTTTTTGGCGGCTTGCTTGGGGCGGAACGGACCATCACTGCGAACGGCTGTGAGGTGCATACTTTGCCGTGGATTCTCAAACTTGGCCTTAATGCGGCAGGGGACGCCGGCAGTGCGGGCTGGTTTGCGGTGATGCTGCTGATTGTGTTGTTGCTGCTAGATCCAGAAGTGCGTTCAAAGCCGAGAAAAATTATCGATGGCCTATCACAAGCTGGCATTCTCATTTCTAGTCTTTACTTGATGTTTTTGACCGTCTCAATCATCGATTTTTGCCTTAACTTTACCGGTCTTCCGGTATTTTTCTCACTTGATGTGGTGCAGTGGCTGCAGGGGTTGGATCTCGGCAATACCGGGCCGGTCGTCTTTCAATTAATCGCGCTATGCCTCACAATGCTGATTGCAGTTTTGCTCGGCATGGGTATGCCAGCGGTGCCGGCCTATATAAACGTGGCGCTGCTCATGGGGCCAGTACTGGCTGGGTTAGGTTTAGGCAATTTCACGGCACATATGTTCATTTTCTATTTTGCAGTTGCGAGCGCTATTACCCCGCCTGTGGCTCTGGCGGCTTTTGCCGCATCAACCATCACCAAAGCGGGCCCCATGGGGACAGCCATGTCAGCGGTCAAGTCTGGCATTGTGATTTTTATGATTCCCTATGTCTTCGCCTTCCATCCAGAGATCCTGCTGATTGAGGAGGCGCGCATGGTGAGTAACGAAATTGGTGGCAGCGGCAGCGGTTTTTCTTACCTGCCCGGCTATGGTAGTACAATTGACTTACAAGCTCTACTTATCCTGCTGTTTAGGCTGGCACTGGCGCTGTATCTGGTCTCAAGTTCATTGGCGCGATTTGATACTGGGCCAATGGGGACGGCTGAGGTCGTGGTCCGTCTGGGTTTGGCGATATTGTTGCTGTTCAAAGCGCCATTGATTTTTGGCGTTGCGATCTTGGCGGCTTTTGGGGTCATTGCATGGCATAGGCTAAGTCAGTCAGCCCCGGCCACACGTAGAGTCTAGAATCTATGCGTTAAATCTTAGCCACAATTTACGATTTTGTAACGGAGTTAATATATGAGTGATGCGAAGCCTCTTGAGGCCCAAGTGAGCATCGTCGGCGCCGGACCGGTTGGCATTCTATTAGCCATTTTACTTGGCCAAAGAGGTCATCAAGTGGTTCTAGTCGACCGCTGGTTAAGCATTTACGATCGCCCACGGGCTGTGACGATGGACGCTGAGGTGGCCCGTATCCTGGCAACTTTTGGAATTGACTGTGACACTGATCCAGCCTTTGAGAATCATAAAGAACTTTACTACTGGAAAAATGCCAAGCTCGAAGATCTTCAAATTGTGGATTGGGAAAGTCTTGCGCCCTCAGGCTGGCATGTCACCTATTGGTTCAATCAGCCGGAACTTGAAACCCGGTTGATGTCTATTGCGCAATCACTTGAAACTGTAAACGTGCTGCGCGGCTGGCAAGCGATAAATCTAGAAAATGGGCCTGACATGGTCATCTTAGATCTACGCCAAACCCCGGAAGTATTAGGCGCGGCTGGCGAGACCCGTTCTGTGCGCTCGCAGTATGTGGTTGGGGCTGATGGGGCCAATAGCTTTGTCAGAGATGCTCTCGGGATGCCGATGATCGACAAAGGTTATTTTTTCGATTGGTTGATTCTCGATATGATCCCTGATGCGGGATATGAGATGTCGCCGGCCCAATGGCAATTATGCGATCCCAGACGTCCTACGACGCTTGTGCCTGGCGGTCCCGGCCGCCGTCGGTGGGAGTTTATGGTCCTACCAAATGAAAATGTGTTAGAAATGGCGAAACCTGAAGTGGCTTGGCAGCTCCTGGAGCCGTGGGGATTAAACCCCCAAAACGCGAAATTAGAGCGCAGTGCTGTCTATAAATTCCAGGCGCGTTGGGCTGAAAAATGGCGCTCTGGCCGATGTATGATTGCCGGTGACGCTGCGCATTTGATGCCTCCCTTTGCTGGCGAAGGAATGTGTGCTGGCCTACGTGACGCAGTGGCGCTGGGCTGGCGCTTAGGTGCTGTTTTGGATGGCACCTTAGCCGATACTGTGTTGGATAGTTATGAGAGTGAGCGCAAGCCACATGCAAAGCACTATATTGAGTTCAGCCAGCAGCTTGGTGATATTATTTGTATTGTCGATCCTGAGAAGGCCGCCGAAAGGGATCGCATAATGATGGAGGATTTGGCTGCGCGCAATCATCAAGCTATTACTGGCGATCATGTTAAGCTTGGTTCGGGTATCTGGTGTGAAGCTACTGCTGGCGCTGGTGAGATCTCCGCACAAGGCATTGTCGAATATCAAGGGCAGACAGATAGGTTCGATCAGGCGGTTGGTCAGGGATGGTTCATTCTGGCTTTGAATGCCAACGGGCATGACCTTCTAACTGAACCACAATTTGAGGTATTTACGCATTTAGGCGGGCGGATTTTATCTATTGGTGCTGTTGGTGCTGGTTGTGATGTTTTGGACATAGAAGGATTTTACGCTGGCTGGATGGCAGAGCTTGTGGCAAAATACATCATAATTCGTCCTGATTTTTATGTTGCCGCCAGCGCTGAGACAGCGGCTGAACTCTCTGCCTGTTTCAATCAGCTCATGCTGTCATTGCCTTTTACAGCCCTAGATCCGACTCCGCGCAGGAAATCGCTTTAATCTGGACTTCAATTCAAAATCATTTTAATCAGGAATACCATCTCTAGTCATTCACTAATTTCAATTTCAACCGTCCTGCTGCTCTTGGCAATCGGCTCTGATTATTGAGTGCATAATCTAGTTTATAACTGTAATCCGATGTAAGCTCTCATTTGTCTGACAGCACTTCTTACGTGTTTGATGGAGCCATGACAGAACCTTTCCTCAGAAGGTATGAACCCCAAATATTAATTCAAAAAGGAGTTTTTTTGCCAAAATAATTTTAATCAAGGGAGAAACTTCTCCGTATAAAATGGTGTCTCCGTGATTAAACACAATCAGCACTGCGCCCACTAAAGAAGCAGTAATAAAAACTTTTTGGGGCTCCGATCAGAAAGTGGTATGTCAAGAAATTTTATGCTTTGGATATAGATCATAGTGTAAGGTCATTATAATTAGTTCAGATATGGTTGTCTCTAGAAGCCTCATTGAGCATTCAATTCAGATCAAAATTTTGATTGGAGAGAGACATTGAAAAGCTCAATTTACCTTCATTCACGAGCCATTTTCGAATTTCGTATGTTCTAGCCCCAGTAGAATGCATGGGATCGCCATCTGCTAGAGAACGAGCTGCAGCCAAATTCTGGGCGCGATAGATTATCATACCCTCTGCATTCATATGCTCGCCAGTCACATCCGATACCGGACCGGCCATCACCAATGCGCCGGAGGCCTCCATCTGTTTTTGATATGCCAGATGATCAGGCAGAGTTTCCTTGATCAAGTCCATGTCACCAGCGGGATTGGTTTTGACAAGAAACAATTCCATTGCAAGCGCACCACGCTTTTTAGCTTCAGCTTTATAGTCATTCCAGGCAGGCATCTTCGCCGCTCCTTGTTTTTGAATCAACTATAACATTAATATGTCTAAAATAAATAAAAAAATCGATTTTATTAGACAGGAGCTGGAAATAGTATTAATTTAAAACAAATGTAAATTGGGTGAAATATCATGAGTGACCTAAAATCAGATAATATACGCCGAGAGGCGCAAAATGATGTTGCGGGTCTACGCTCTAAAATTTCGAGTTTGACTGAAGACCAGGTTGATTTGATTTTATCTGGTGCGTGGTCTCATTGCGCTTGGAAAGATACCCGGGTGTACCGCTCTTTATTATGCTGATTGAGGGCATGGGGTTAAGCCTTGTTTGGTTTGGTATTATAACCGTCATAGGCGCGGAAATCGGTCTGCTTACACCGCCTCTTGGCATTTCTTGTTTCGCAATCAAGAACACTCTAAACAATTCTGATATCACGCTGAAAGACGTGTTCTTAGGGTCATTTTCTTTCGCTATTATAATGCTATTGGTGCCAATTTTGCTGATCAAATTCCCAATTCTATCCACTGTATTACTGTAACCTAACGGAGCTTATCGCCATGAAGAATGTTTCTATCGATACTATCACACAGGCATTTGTGGATTATTGCAGCAATGACACCGACCCGCGCACTATGTTTGTTTTGGAAAAAATGGTTGAACATCTTCATGCATTTGCAAAAGAAACCCAGCTGACACATGCGGAATGGGCGCGAGGATTAAAATTTTTAACCGATGCGGGTAAGATCTCTGATGATGTGCGCAATGAGTTTGTGCTTATCTCAGATGTGACGGGGCTTTCCTCCTTGGTCGATATGATCGGTTCACAGCATGCGGGAACCTCCTCG
>MDSY01022118.1_pt1 | contig 15754 bp, 21 predicted proteins | sample 811131 | NCBI WGS metagenome assembly MDSY01 (sample SAMN05326643, study PRJNA326480) | marine metagenome | isolation source: seawater | place: Atlantic Ocean: South West | collected 2010
AAATAGTCAAACGTAGAAGTAATTGGAAAACAACAAGGAACATTGTGGAAGGACATAAGCAATTAGAACTACATAATGAAAACCTAACAATTTATAAAAGTAAATTTAAAAAATTTGTTATGCCTTATAAAAAAGTAAATGGCGAGTTAAGACCTTTTAAGAGCGACCCAAAGAAAGCTCATGGCATATGCGGAAATCCAGACGTGCCGATATTATACAAAAATAAATTGTATAAATGTGCACCTATTGCCAATCTAAAAGAACTGGATAAGAAAGGCTTGTACAAATACGAAGGGATAGGGCCTAACGGAGATCTTGAACCGTTAATCAGCAATATTAACAAACCCGAATCAGTTTGCGCCATGTGTCCTGAAGATCCAGGCCATAGTATAGATCATTTCAAAAAAGAAAATGTGGATGTCAAAGCAATTTAAGAAAAAATTACTCACTGCCGGTTGTGGGATAAGCCAAGCAAGTTTTCCACATTGGCCAACATGGGTGAAATATCCTGAAATGACTCACAACCTTTCGCACATCAATGTTGGTGGGCCAGCAAGTGGAAATGAATTCATAGCCCATAATGTAATCGCAAATCTTGAAGATGTGGACTGTGCAATAATTGTATGGACAAATTATGCCAAGATAGATCTTTACATCGAGTCCCAAGACATAGTTGATGAGATCAAAACCTATGACACCCGAAACTTTTTATTGAATAGATTTGGTCGGGTGATTCAGGATGCCCCTGCTTGGTGGCCTTCAAGTGTCAGTGGTGGCAACAGGATCAAGGACTGGATCAACAGCAACATATACAGTGATGCATACCAAGTTGATAAATCATTAATGCATATCTCTGGAGTGCAGAAAGCACTCGAAAGTAAAAACATAGACTATTTCATGTTTTTTGGATATGACTTGCCTTTGACCAAAGCGGAACAATATGGAATTGATCTGAAACGTTTTGTGACCTTGCAATCTTTATACGACAACTACTTTTCAAGTGACTGGCAGAAAAAATTTTCAACCACAAACGAATACGGATTGGTCCCGGTTGCTGGTTGGCATTGGGAGTTCTACAATCAATATATCTACGGAATACTTAATAAAAATTTTCAAAAGAAAAATGTTGATCTGCAAAAGATTACTTCAGCAGTTAATGAAATAACAGCAAAACGTTTCAAGGAAGGCATCTCGTGAAAATAGCTATTCATCTAAGGAAAGACAATAATGAAAGCAATCCTGAGTTGACTGCCAAATTTGGAGATCATAAACATGAAACAAAAGTAAAAAATATAAGTGAGGTCATAACTTTAAGTGACATCGATCACCGATCTGACAATAAATTAGTCATAGAAAGAAATGATCGTGAGCTTTACAACACCAAACAAGACCACCATTCTAATAAAATTTATATAGATAAAATAATCGTAGACGAATTTTGGCAGTTTGATAAAGATTTCTATCCGCCTGTCACTGTATTCAATGAAGAATATCGGAGACACATAGCAGAAGTTGGCTCTGCGGATTGGATCAAAAACAGCATTAAACATAACACAGATCTGTACTTCAATGGGAGACTTGAATGGAAAGTCAAATACCCGGTCAGACGTTGTTTTTTTAAGGACATTGAAAGATGATTGTGTATCTAGGAATGCCAAAATGTGCCAGCACTTGGTTGTACAATAAAATTAAAAAAAATTTTGGCTACAACGGCAAGAAAGAACCTCACACACTTGTTGAATATGGAACCAAAAATAACAACATGATTGACTTCTCTACCAACAACTGGAGTATGGATAGTAGCACAGCACTGAAGATCGACAATGATGTATCAAAATATATATTCATTGTGAGAGATCCTATAGAGTTGGCCACAAGTTATTACATGCAAACAAAATTGAAGGAAGAATCTTTCAATGACTTTGTTTTCTCATTGGTAAAGACAAAATTTATCTGTTTTGGAGACATAATCGAGAGATGGTACAAGTTAGTTGATAAAAAAAAGATATTGATCTATGATTACAACAAAGATATCCAAGGCAGGCACAAAGCTTTTATCTCTGATGTATGTAAAAACTTAAACTTGGATAGCTATGATCAAACCGTGCCTTTGCAAGACAAGATATTTGTAACTCACAACAAGCCACAGCTCACTTGCACGGACAAAAATCTCAATGAAATCATTAAAACGCAGTTTACAAAGTTCAAGCAAATTACACAAGGTTGACACTTAACCATTTTCAATATATAATGGTAATAACAAAAGCAACATCTGGTGGGTGTAGCGGTCATTCGTAAACGCTTTTTTTAAACGCCCTTTAGGCTATGCATTTGGAGGCGGAGGCCGGTGACAGGCTAAACCGCGATCCTGCATTTTATTACATCGGGTGTTGCTTTCGTAAAGTTATGAGTGATAAAACTAAAGAACTTCTGGAAGGCTTAGGTAATATTTTGAGGAAACCTAGTGCGTTCGAACATGACAAGATGACAACGTACACCAACATGTTTTACACATCAATTCCGGAAGACATACATAAATTACCAAAACGATACGATAAGGCAAAACGGCATAAGGATGTAGATGGTGACGAATATATCTGGATTGATCGTGTGTACGGAGGTCTATACGGCGGCACTTTACGTGAAGCAAACGGATACACCTACAAAGGAAAGCTATCTAAGAAGAGACGATTGATAGAGAGAAAAGATATGTTTGGAGAAACACAAAGATTTTACAGCCGTTGCACCGTGACAGCTGACGGAAGATGGTTCGACAACTGTGGACTTCCTATAGAGAAACCATCAATGTTGGAACCGGAGAAAGTCAAGACCAAAGAAGAGATAGAAGAAGAAAAGCAGGAGAAAGCTGAAATTGCCAAAAGGAAAGAAGCAGAAATACTATCAAAATTAAAATAATGCAGAAAGATATTTACAATGAAGATTACTTTGGCACGTTGATGTGTGTGCTAGTGGACAATGCTAGGAAGTTACTTCCTACATTCAACCCTACCAAAGAATTACATAAGATACAAAATGATATGTGCCTTGCAGGAACGTGGAGTGATAAGGTTCCTTTGGGCACAATAATACACACTGTCCCTCAAGAGTCCGTAATAAAATTACAAGAAGCTGTGTTACCTGAATATAGGAGACTGGCGGCTAATCTTATAGACAAGTTCATAGACACATTCGAGGAACAGGGTGGACGTAGAATTGAAATCATAGAAGTATATGAAAAATTGTATAAATGGAAAAAATAGTTTAATGAGCAAAAATAAATCCAAAACATATCTTGCAAAGCTTTTTGAACCAAGCAAGAAGAGACTGCTTAATAATGCGTTTCACATGATGATCACTGCTGAAGACAAATGGTTTAGGGATTATTGGTCAAGGGTATATGCTCATCTTTGCAAACAATACAATAATCTAAACTAAATATTTCTGTAGCGCCACAATCAAGTGACGTCGGCATAACCACTGACCTCAGGGCCGGGCCGTGTGTGGGATTTCACCACTAGCATTTTAACAAAAAGTATATTAAAATAAAATATGGAACAGTTAATCGCTGTAATATTTGGTATATGTGTAGGCACAATTACGGGTGTTATTCCTGGCATAGGTGTGTTGGTTGCGATGGTCTTATCAACTCCGTTCATAATGCATTGGGACATCGTATCTCTTTTACTTTTTTACATGAGTGTGGCAAGTATGGTGCAATTCACCGGTACAGTTCCTAGTATCTATCTTGGAGTACCTGGAGAAACAAATTCATTGCCCGCGGTTATAGAAGGCACCAAACATTCTCGTAAAGGTCTTGCCCAGCTGGGTATAGGACTAAGTGCAATTGGAAGTGTATTAGGAAGTATGGTGGCAGTGTTGTTAACATGGCTAGCCATCGAATCAATGAGCAAATACATGGTGTTCTTTTTCAGCAACCAAGTTAAATTTTCAATTTACATTATAATAATTTTATTTTGTATATTTGTATACAACAAAAAGAATTTTTTGCTGAATCTGATCCTCTGTATGATTGGCTTTGCCTTGAGTATGCCAGGTGAAAGTGATATCAGTCCAGGCTTTAGGTTTTGGTTCGGTATCACAGACTTGAAGTATGGGATTCCGTTGATGCCTATATTAATTGGCTTACTTGTGGTACCTAATCTATTCAAATTGAAAACAATCAAAAACAACAAGATTGTTAACCAAATGACCATTTCATTTGCTAGAGTCTGTATGGCATTTAAAAGTAAAATTTTATCGTCTTTGCGTGGAAGCGTGATAGGATTTTTTTGCGGACTAGTGCCTGGTGTGACCACGGTACTAGCAACCAACGCCTCATATAGTTTGGAAAAAAAGTTGCATAAAAATAATAGTAGCAGGCAATTACTTGCATCTGAAACAGCCAACAATGCCGGTCAGTTTAGTTCGATGTTGCCATTGCTTCTTATTGGTATACCTATCACAGGATCAGAGGTTGTTTTATACTCTTTGCTGATTGATGCAGGCTGGTCACCATTCCAGTTTGATAACCTGGATAACAATATTACTATGATTTTTTCAACCATTGTGCCGTGGTTTGTGCTGGTAAATGTCATAGCCATACTGATTGCCTGGCCGTTTGCTAAACAACTTCTAAAAATAGTGGGCATGAATAAAAATATATTGATCGCAACAATAATCACAATTGTAATCTTGCTGAATTTGTATGTAGGAATTCTAGATTACAGAGCTGGTCCATACATGATCTACTTGCTTTTATTTTCAGTTTGTGGTATAATGTTTAGGAATACGGAAACGGTGCCATTAATTTTTATGTTTATATTAGGTAACGAGATAGAAGGAGTGTTTTATCGTCAATTTTTAATTTAGGAGGAAAAAATGAAAACATTAATAATTATAATTTTTACATTACTGTCGTTTGGAAAAACCTTAGCAGGTGAAATCACACTAATCAATAACGGCAAACCTGGTGGTTCCAGTGATGCCAGGACAAAAATTTATCACGAAGGCCTTAAAAAATTAGGCTATCAAGTAAACTATGAAAACATTGGACAAATTACACAGAGTGTTGAATTCTTTATGAATTATAATAAGCCTGTGTTAATGACCTACGTGAATATTTTTGCAGGTAAACAAGAAGTTTTACACACAATGGACAACTTCGTTCTTTTGGAGTACCTACAACCTCTTTACATTTGCTCAACAAAACAAATGGCTACACTTCCTGAAAACATCACCGTTGCATATGGAAAAAGTTATAACCCAAAGATGATTTTCAGGATATTTGAAGCAATGGGCAAGAATGCAACACTGGTTCCTTACAAGAACAGCGGTGCAGTCTTAGAAGCAATTTTAGGTGGCGATGTTGACGTGGCCTTCAATAATCAAGGAAAGTCACTCAAGTATTTGAAAAGTGGCAAAGGTTCGTGTCATGGCCATACAGGTGATGTTGTCAGCATTGGTGTAGAACCTTTAAAGGCACAATACAATATTGATTTCGAATTGCCAATCATGATAGCAAGTGTCATTGCAAAAAATGTTGATCTCGATTCATTACGTAAAGATTTAATTGAAATAATCAATGGCAAAGATTTTGTTGATTATCATCAAAAGAAAAAATTAATAACGTATACAACAAGTAGGATAGACGAGTACAAAATTACTAAAGAATCTGAACTATTATGGAAATAAAATTTATTCCAGTCACTAGAATATATGAAGAGGTTCGTGATACCTTAAACATTAGAACTGAACAAGTTTATGGCACTGATCAACAGTTCGAAGGAAGGTTCATGGGCGAATGCGAGGAAATCCTTAAACATTATTCAGGTAGAAAACACGCTTTCATTACTACCAGTGGGACTGCTTCTATTACAATAATGTTAATGGCGGCTGGTATTAAACCATACGATAGGGTGGCAACAACAAATTATTCGTGTCCTGCCACTGTAATGCCAATTAAAATGTTGGGTGCCATTCCTGTTTACAATGACATCGACATGCATGGCCAAATGAAGTTTGACAATATATCTGACGTCAAGGCAGTTCTCGGCACTGGCTTATATGGAGATTGTTTTGACTTTGATAAAATCAAGAATCTCGGCGTTCCTGTTCTTAATGATTCCGCACAAAGTTTCATGGCAAAATACAAAGGCATCGAAAGCACAAAGCTAGGTGACATGAGCATAATAAGTTTCAGCACTAATAAAAATTGTCCGGTGTTTGGAACCTATGGTGCAGTATTGACCGATAATGATGACATGGCAGATGCAATATTTCTCATGAGGAGAAATGGCTACAAGTCCCGAGACGTTGGAACAGGGATCAAATACATAGGAATGAATGCACAACCAACCGAAGATAAATGTGCCCAACTACTTACTAGTCTGGAAAGATTGCCTGCATGGCAGAACAGGAGGAAACAAATAGCCGATAACCTCACAGAGAAGTTGAGTCAGATAGGGGTTTGTCTACGCAAATCTCCTTCTTATAGCTCGACCAATTATCACAAATATTGTATTTTTGTAAAAAACAAGTGGCAGTTCCGGGACAAAATGAAAGAATTTGGGGTCGAATGCCTGTTACACTACACCTACAATTTTGCGAACACAGAAGTTTTACGTGGAGTAAACATTCATGACTATCAAGGAACTGAATTTTATAAAGATCATGCAATAACAATACCGGCCAATCCATGGTTACGTGATGAAGAAATTGACCATATCGTGCAGAGTATAAAACATTGTATAACCAAGGAGGATATTGACTTATGCCAAAAGATGTAAGAGTGCCTTTATTTGATTTTGCGAAACAACAAAACTTGTATCACTTTGATATCGACCAACCGGACGACAATGATATAATTTTAAAGCCAAAGTTTATTGGTGATTGGCAAAAGGACCTTGATAATTTCAAGCCTAGACCAACTGATTTCAATCTTGAAAAACAGCACACGCGGATGCAGATTGAAGAATGGATGAATCTTAGATATGACATTTCGAAGTTTTTCAGCAAGATGATTCCTGATGAAACAACACCCATAATAAAAAAAATGGCCGAAGCCATACCTTTTGATTCTAAAGAAAACATCCAAATGCAAATTACAGAACAGAAGCCTGGCCAATATATTCCATATCACATGGATGTCCTTACGTCTTCAGGAATCGAAGCCAGTAAAGTAGTAAAAAACGGATACCGTATAATAATATTTTTGACAGATTGGAAGCCAGGTGAGTTCATGATATGGGGCACAACTCCTATACAGAAATGGAAGGCAGGCTGGATTTTGGCTTGGCCGGCATTGAAGTATCCACATGGTACAGCTAATTCAAGTCATCATGCAGGATATAGATGTCGAATAAGTGGACTTGCAACCAAAGAGACAATGGATTGGATAGCAAGTGATAGGCTGATAGATGTCACAGGGCTATAAAGTTAACAATCAAATATTCACTAACCTTTGGAGAGCTTTGGATTATGCCAAACAAAAAAATAGCCATGTCAATTTTGTGTATCATAACGATGTGTTTTGTAATCTACAAGGAATGAAAGTTGATCAATCATATGATTATCGATCGATCTTTCTTAAAAAATTATTCAAGCAATCTCAAAATTTATTATATTCAGGGGGAAGTGATAGCCATACTATTTTGAAGCTAAGTGAATCATTAGGGCTTCAATGGGAATCTGTGGTCACAGTTTTGTCTGGTCCAACAGAAGATAGCGAAGCCAACAATGAATATCTGCCGGCTATAAATTATCTTAAAAATACACAACACAATCATGTGATTTTAAATCATGATTTATCCTACTATGAAAAAATTTATAGTGATCCAAATTGGATGTATAAACATGGTGGCGAGATTAATTTTAGACCTGATTACATCGATGCAAATCCTTTGTTCAGCAAAAATAAAAATTATATCAGCGGACAGGAAAAACCATGGTTGTTATATAAAGAAGGACGTTGGTATTCATGGTTCGTGGACACCAATTGTATCGAATATATCCATTTGGACAATGTGACATTTTTTTTCGTAAGTCCACAAATGCCTGAAATCTACATTCAAGACTGTAGGAAAATTAGAGATATCTATGTAGATAAGCACGGCCTACCTAGAGATGGCACAATTGTTGAACGTAAAATGTATAACAGAGACATCCTAAACAATTATTCTAACACCAATAAATCAAACACCGTTGTTACAAACAACAAAAACAGTTTAGCTGTGAAACATCTATGGCAAATGGGTAGAACAGATCTCATCTACCAATGGCTAACCACAGTCCAACAACACAAAGAAAATCATCAATATGGTCTCAAGTGGAATGATAATTTTGTTCCACAAGATTTTGTCAGCTGGTTAATCGACATAGATAGTTTAGAAAGCCTAGATACGGCTGAACTGCATAATTTATTACATAAAAAAGTATTATAAATTGGCAAAACTAAACCAGTTGACGGAAATACCATATAGTGCTATAATATGGTAATTTAGGAGGAACAATTATGTATAAATGTTCAGCAAAAGCACAATTGGTTATGGACCAGGTTAGATCTAGATGTCAATCTGATACACAAACTAATAACAAATGGCATGGGAGATCAGGAAACTACATGTATATCATGGGCAGAGAGAATGCAGATGGTAAGGCTACAGGTGTAGTTCATAAAATTTCCGATGACGGTACACATAAATTATGTGGATCTTTCAAGATTATGTCTGATGGTATAATCACAAGGTTTACAGGTTTAAGTAAAGCAGATTGGAATTCATTTATGAATTCAGCAGAAGCAGAGTACAAAGCAAAATATTCTGAGACTGCACCTGCAGAAGCAACAGAAAAAGTTGCAGTATAAATCAATACCTGGCGGGTTCGAACGCATATGTTTAATTGACTCGGCCCGCCACTTAATATGATAAGAATTAAAACATATATAAAATTAATTACTATAACACTCCTACTTACTGCGTTGATCGTGGGAGCGGCGTTCTATTATGGCACGTTCAATCCAAATAAAAAGGTAATAGAAAATATACAAAAAGAGTTTCATAAAAAAGAAGTTGCAGAAGTTATCTACCTCGGATTGGTACAGCCAGAATATGATTACAATAGTAAAAAAACTTTTATCCAAGCAACCGGAAAGTGTGTTGACTTTTTAAATTTCACTACAGATAGGAAAAACAGAGTGCCGACTTCGATGATAATTGCAATGGCAGGAATAGAGAGTGCATGGGGCACAAGTAGATTTGCCAAAGAAGGTAACGCACTTTTTGGAGTTAGGACATGGGACCTATCGACTCCTCACATGAAACCAAAAGATTTACCTGATGCAAATTTTGGAGTTAAAAAATACAATACAAAATGCGATAGTGTGAAAGACATGATAAGAATACTTAATACACATCCTGCTTACGAAGACTTTAGGAATGAAAGAGCTATTCAAATAGATGAATCAAAATGGGACTATAAAAAGTTGCTGGCCGGAATCACTGCTTGGAGCACAAATCCACGATACAAAGACATCATTTGGTCTGCTATAGTTGACAACAATTTACCGTAGTGTTATAATACTAAATATGGGTTATATTCAAATTAGATTAGCAAAACGCATGAAGAAAAAAATAGAAAATAGCCGTAGAAATAGAGAGGCACAGGCCAATCATGAAGAGTGGTTATATTCACAAGGCCTGGACACATATACATTAAAACAAAGCTCTAAGAAGTTTAAGGGATATGACAAGCCAATTTACACGCCTGATCCTAATTATCCAAAGACCGGTGACAAGATTCCTGTGAATGCAGGCGGAAATAAAAAGCAACAGCAACAATATTCCGGTGAAAGAAAATTACTGGGTATTGGATTAATGCACAAAAGCAATCTTGTGCCAGTATGGGACGAAGAAGGTGCAAAAGAAATTACCCTGATGAAGGGCAACAAATAAGTACGTGCCTATGGCACGAATAGGACGAAAATCAACACTACAATGGATTAAAGAGGATTATAATTCAAATCCTTTAAGGTTTGCCTGTGAGGTAGTTGGCATGATATCCAACCTCATAGCTTCTTTGATCCTGATGTGGTTTTCTCCATATCCACCAATGTTTATCGCTTACATATTTTTCCTAATCGCCACTGCGTTTTTGATGTATGGAGCATGGAGCCGTAAGAGTTTTGGATTCACGGTGATGTATTTGGTATATTTGGGCATAGACGGTATAGGATTTATCAAAACCATACTATAAAAACCTAATAAAATCAATACTTTTTGCAAGATCAACTCTGGTTGACGTATTTGGAAATTGTGCTATAATTTAGTATGATTAAATTAATTATACTTTTTGCAATCTTTCTTGCAGTATATCCAATGATAGGTGATGGCTACGCACAATTTAGTGAAGACTTTAATGTAGACGGTGTGTTCCATTTCATTTCAAACTTCATTGCAGGGTTGTCAGAAATGGTTGACAAAGTAAAAGACTAGGAGAAACATGAAACAATCAATTAAATTAGTTTTGATTTTGGTTGCAGGTATTTTACTTGCTCAGTGTTCTGGCACTTACAAAGTTAAACCTGATCTTAATAAAACTGGTGTAATCAAACAAACACCAAAATGGTATGTGAAGTATGACAGGGAAACCATGTTCAAATATCAAGAATCCGGCACAGCCGTATCGCCAGACATGGAACTGGCCGTGAAAAAAGCTGTGTTGTTGGCAAAAGCAAAATTGCTTGATAGAGTGAATGGTGAAATGAATAGTCAGACAACTATCAAGAAGACAGAAGTAGGTAATGACGAAGACCTGACAGTGACTGGAAGTTCCGAAGACTTGATTGTCAACAAAGTTGACAACATGATCGCCGAGGGCTATTTGGTTACCAAGTCTGAAGTTTTTATCACAAAAAATAAAAGCTATAGAGCCTTTGTGCTTATAGAAGTCAAGAAGAGTGCGTTAGGAGTTTAGGGTATGAGAGCAATTATATTATTTGTTGCTCTTTTACTCCTCTCCGTGTTTGCTACCTTGTACACTAATCAGGCCCAGGCTGGCGGCCCTTGGAGTGATCAATATTGTAATATAGAAACTACAAAGATCAAGATAGTGGACCAGGATGGAAACATTGTAAAAAATATGACAGAGGAGAAAATGACTTGCAATGATGGCGCCAGTGATTTTCTAGAAGGAATGGGAATTGCAAAATCCTGTGAAATTTATACTTGGCACATATGGTTGAACGGCAGATTAGTAGAACAAAGGAATATAGTTTGCGAAAAATTGGATGGAAGTTATGAACTTGTTAAAGGTTATCATAATATTAATTAGTATATCGTCGCTGTCGTATGCGGGCAACCTACCAAAGGATGCAGAAGGTAGCCTTGAGAAGATGCCTGTGCCAATCTGGATCGAAGATGATCAAATGAACTTCCCCATGTTCATGTGGAGAACCACACAATACATCAGTTTTAGGCTGAGTAAAACAGAAAAAAGGATGCATCAATCCGCAGTATTTTTTATGCTTAACAATGCCGAAAATGGCAAAATTGTAAGCTGGTATAGCGATAAAAGAGAAGTTAGTGGTAAAGTCAGGGTGATACACTCTTATCCCATTTCAAGCGGCCTTTGCCGTACATATCAAGCATACATTAAGGTTAAGGGCAAATCAAGGCATATAACAAATAATGCCTGTAAATATATTGGATCGCCTAGTTGGACATTTTATAAATAATCTTATAAATAACACTATTAAAGTAAGGAATTTATAATATGGCAACGGTAGAACCAAAATCGGCGGCAGTTTCTTTAGCACAACCAGCAGGGCAAATGTTCACAGTAGACATAGCTCAGGGTGCATTTTTAGATGATAACACAACAGGTGGCGGAAGAGTATCTCCTTGCCACGCAGATGACTTCGCGACTAAACCTACAACATTAAATGAGTCATTAAAAGTATCAAGAGGATTGATTAGATACAAATTAATGATGGCCAAATTGGCTATTCGTTCAAACTTTCAAGTGCATAATATAGTGACAACATATGCGGCTGATGAGGGAGATAGCCCAATAACAGATTTAAACTTTACATTAATATTTGATACCGCAGATTTTGTACCAACTACTGGTACTACAATCGATGGATCAACATCTACAACAACTAAAGCACAATTTATCAGAGATAAAATAGCAGAAGCATTAGTGGCTACGCACACAGAGAAAGCTTCAGTGTTTAATCCAACGTCGGGCGATGGACTTGTTGCCGATAGAGAAGTGACTGTAGGTCCGGTCATAAGTGGAAACGAAGGTGAAATTGTTGAGGCAATAACGGTTGCTGAAGTAACAACATTTAGACCTAACACTGCTAACCAAACACCAACTGATAGTGCGTTGACATACTCAGCAGAGTAATATTACCAAATAATTCAATAGCATATAAACCTCGGTTAATGTATAGTTAAATACTTCTATGTTTATAGCAATCTTAACTTTGTTGTCAGCACTATCTATCTCAGGTGTGGCCATATTCTATTCAGTGATTGGACTGGCTACTATTTTTCCTGGAGCATTTTGGCCAGTGGTGATAATGGGTTCGGTCCTGGAGGTTGGCAAATTAGTCACTGCATCGTGGCTATATCGTAACTGGAAGCAAACCAGGTTTTTATTAAAAACTTATCTCACAATTGCAGTCGTGGTCCTTAGCTTGATCACATCAATGGGAATATTTGGATTTTTATCAAAGGCCCATCTCGAACAAAACCTCGCTGAAAACACAGTGATGCAACGGATAGAAATAATAAACAGCAAGATTGAAAGTGAAAACACATTCATCAAAAGGCAAAATGCTATTATAGATAGGAATGAAAAGTCACTTGTTAGAACGGAAGGCACGAATAAAGAAGCAATTGAAATTGAAAAACAAAGTTTAAAGGACGTCCAAGACAAATTTAAAACACTACTTACAGTCGAGACCAACGCGGTCAAAGAATTGAACGACAGGATGAAAATCCTGGATAAGGATGTTAGCGATGTGCTCAAATCAAACAAATCATTTTTCAATGAAGAAAAAGCGGCCGCAGAATTAAAGGCATCACAGAAAGAAGAGAGAGCCTTAATTAACCAAAAGATTACAGAAGCACAAGAAAGAATCGCAATTCTCAAACAAGATTATACCAAGGACACAGATCTAGTGCAAAAACGTATTGATAAGCTACGTGATGGCAACGTGGACGACAAGTCAGATGTTGTGTTGGCAATCAAGGAAGCTGAAGCAAATATTTTACAGGCGCAAAATAACATTGACGACTTGATAATAGACAGAGAACCATTACAGGCCAAAATGATCAAATTGGAGGCCGAAGTTGGACCTGTGAAATATATCGCATCTTTGGTGGTGGACTGGGGAGTTGCCACAGAAGTGGACACATCGGAGGCAGTAAGATGGGTGATTCTAATAATAATTTGTGTGTTCGACCCACTGGCTGTGTTGTTGTTAGTAGCGGCTAACCAAAGCCTATTGAAGAGATTCCCAGTGCAACCTCTACCGCCTGAAGAAATTGTAAACCTAGAGAAGCCCGACGATGAAGATATAACTTTGAAATGGAACGAAGCCGTGCAAAAAAATGCAGAAAATAAAATGAAAGAGGCCACCGAGCAATTAAAAGACTGGCAGACAAAATTGAGTGCATTTAATGACAAGGTCGAAAAGCCAGAGCATAAGAAAGTTGACATCATACAAGAAGATGAAAACGATTCTGATTGGGGAAGCGGAATAATTGTACCTGAAAAGCTTACAGACGATAAACACGCAGAATTTGTAGAAAGAGAAAAGGCAGAGCAGTTGCATTTGGAAGAAGTAGCAAGGAAAGCCAGAGAAGAGGACAAGACAGTAGATAATTTAAGAGATGGTTTTGATCCAGATGAAGTGGAAGGATACGAGGAATTCAATAAAAAATACGAAACAAAAAATTTAAGTGAAGAATTACAAGATGATCTGGAACCATTGCCAGAACATGAAAGAATCAAACCAGATCTAACCGAAGTTATAGAGCCTGGAAGTGACAATCAGCCTACCAAAGGAATGTTAGGGCAAAGGGTGGTGGACAAGAAAGGTAAGGTTGTTGAGCCCCCAAAGCCGATACTGAGTAATTGGCAACGCAATGAACTCCTGGATAAATTTCATAAGGAACATGGTAACTTCGAAGACTATGTCCAAAATGAAGAGCAAGACGAAAACACACTTTGGAATAAATCCACCAACAACAAAAGATTGACCACTGAAGTAGAATATCACACTCGGGTTGAGCAACGTATAAATTCACTAATCACGCAAATTGAAAATGGTGAAATTGATATTAATGACTTGTCCAAAGAAGATCAAAGTGTTATACTGCAAATAATGAACCAAGACAAGGATAATGGATAATAAGAGTGTAGGTGGAAAACTTACTTTGGTCACTCCTCCGTCAATGATCAATCCTAGTGGCATCAGTTTCACACTGGTTGATTTTGACGAAAAACAAAAAGATATTTTTAGCAGAGCCATTGATAAAAGTTTTCCCACAGAAGATATCACTGTGTACATGTATGATAACAAAAATATCGACGATGAGTGGTACAACATGGCTACACAAAAAAGCAATTACATTATCAAGAGCTCGGAAAATATATTGGATAAAATTAAAGTAATAAAGGAACAACATGTCAGACAGTCATCTAATTTGTAGTTTTTGTAGCAAGTCCAGAAAAGATGTTACAAAAATGATCGTTGGGGCAACAAAGGTGGCCATTTGTAATGAATGTGTCAAACTGTGTGTGGAAATACTTGAAGAGGATGTCATTAAGGCAAGGCACGAGAAGTTGGTTGCAGGTGGCAAGGACATATTGAATCCTGTGAGCATAAAGGAACATTTGGATCAATATGTGATAGGCCAAGATCAGGCCAAAACAGTTTTGTCAGTCGCGGTGTCTAATCATTACAAGAGAATCACACAACCACCTGTAGACTTTGATCTTGATAAGTCCAATGTTATCATTCTCGGTGCGACTGGTGCTGGAAAAACTTTGATGGCGAGAACAATTGCCAAATATCTCGATGTTCCGTTTGCGATAGCGGATGCCACCACACTGACAGAATCAGGATACGTCGGAGAGGATGTTGAGAATGTTGTGCAAAAGTTATATGCAAACGCAGATGGTGATATTGAAAAAACACAAAGAGGAATAATTTTCATTGATGAGATTGATAAGATATGCCGTAAAGGTGAAAACACAAGCCTTACCAGAGATGTGTCCGGCGAGGGAGTGCAACAAGGACTATTAAAAATTGTGGAAGGCACAGATTGTAGAGTGCCGCCGCATGGTGGCAGGAAACATCCAGATCAGCAGATGATCAAAATCAATACCCAGGATATCCTTTTCATAGTTGGCGGTGCGTTCAATGACCTAGATAGGCAGATGAGGGCAAAAAAGGCCGGAGGTATTGGATTTGGATCTACCTTAAAACAAGACGTGGAGGAGAACTTGTTACATGATGTTAAACCAGAGGACCTTATCAAATTTGGTCTTATTCCGGAGTTTGTGGGGAGATTTTCTATGATAACTGCGATTGATACCCTCTCCGAGGAGCAACTGGTGCGTATACTCACCGAGCCCAAAAATGCAATCATCAAACAGATACAATATCTATTCGGTCTCGACAACATACAAATTGAATTTACCAAAGAAGCAAAAGATTCAATTGCCAAAAAAGCTAAAGATC
>MDSY01056190.1_pt1 | contig 15747 bp, 8 predicted proteins | sample 811131 | NCBI WGS metagenome assembly MDSY01 (sample SAMN05326643, study PRJNA326480) | marine metagenome | isolation source: seawater | place: Atlantic Ocean: South West | collected 2010
ATTGGAGAGCCTATTGCTCGCTATGGCCCATTTGTGATGAATACAAGGGAAGAGATAATGCAGGCCATAGATGACTATCAGAATGGTATTTTTGCTTGACTAGATACTCTTTCGCTTTGGGAAGTCCTCATATAGCAAAGGTCAGTCGGCGGACTGTTCACCATGAAGCGAGGTTCCAGAGCGTGGAAGAAGACTGGTAATCAGCGATGGAAGTGGCGCAAGAAGAAGCTACGCCGTCGTAAGCGTGCTCGCCGACAGGCTAAGCAATGATGCTGAACGGTAAACGAACAGGGGAGTATAGTATAACCTGGTAGTATTGCTGGCTCCAATTGCAGGGATGATGACGGTAATTCTGACGATTGATTTTATCAATTTCCGATGACCTTGTTGTCCCACCAGCCGTACACAAAAACACTTAGTGGCGGATCAGAAGATACCAGCCGGTCGGGGTTCAAATCCCTGTGCTCCCACCACTTTCTTCAAGTTTTGATTAATCTATTAACCAACATGTTGATGTCCAATGTGTTCTTGAATTATATTAGGGCAAGCATATGCGTCAAGTTTTCACAATCGTTTGTTTGATTTTATTCATGGCACCTCTTACCGGTTCTCTCGGTGATGTGGAGCACACTGATTCTCAATGGTCAACTACAATTCCACAGATGACTCCCATAATCCATCAAGATCTGGATTGGTGGGAAAGGACGACAATGGACTCCAATAATAACGGAATCTTTGATTCGCTTGAAACCCTAGAAGGGCCGGTTGGAATCGGGCTTTCATACGGGCAAGATGTTACAGAATCTGATGTTGCATTACTTGAATCAATGGGATATGAAATTACAGATGTAATTGAATCTGTAGATGCAGTACTTCTTGGAGTAATCAACTCTTCAGACGTGTGGTCGCTTTCGGAAATCGACGGTGTAGTAATGGTTGAACGATATGGACAAGTTATACTATGGGGAGATGTACAAACTCCTAACATCTTGGCAGAACCGTCTGATGTATATCCTCACGCAGCATGGAATCACACCCCATTGAGAGGTGCTGGAATCAATATCGCAATGGTTGATACCGGAACTGATAACGAACATCCAGGACTTAAGGATAAATTCGTGGCAGGATATGATGCGGTTTGTTACTTGCATACAGATCCTGATTGTGTTCTAGCAGGTGGATCCAGAGAAACCGATGGTTCATTCGATCCAGATGATGGTAATCAACATGGTACCGCTTGTATGGGTATGGCTGCTGCTACCGGCTTAGATGCTAATGGGGAACAAACAGGACACGAAGGCAGTGCACCTAATGCAAGCCTAATCGATGTTAGAATAGGTACAGATGCAGGCGCTGGTCCTTTCGAGAATTATCTTCTATCACAAGAGTTCTACGAGTCAGCAATGAATGGTCTTCAATGGATTATCGACAATAAGGACACAGCATGGCCTGGTGTTGATGAAAGTCTGCATGGTATTGACATCATTTCACTTTCTTGGGGTATCACAAGCCATGAAGGAGGAGGCAGTGATGGAGAAGATATGCATTCAAGAATCCTGAATGAAGCAACTCTTGCAGGAGTAGCTGTAAGCGTTGCAGCAGGAAATGACGGGCCTGATAATGATGGCCTCTCCGGAATGGGTTCATCCTCACTATCAATAACCGTCGGTGCTACTGATGATATGAATACAATCGACAGAGATGACGATACTATTGCTGGTTATTCAAGTCGTGGCCCTCGTAGAGATAATGGGGATTCTAATCCTATTGACGAAATGAAGCCTGATGTGACAGCACCGGGTTCAGACATTATACAGGCTGAAGCTTGTGTTACTTCAGGAGGGTGCAACAATTTCATTGGAGGAGATGCTTCTCAGAATGGTTACACCGGAAGAGGTTCTGGTACATCTTATGCAACTCCTGCAGTAACTGGAGTTATTGCTCTAATGATGGAAGTTAATGATGAGATTAATCCTCTGGCCATTAGAGAGATTCTTCGCTCAACCGCTACCAGAATGGGACCAGCATCTCAACCCGAACACGACCCTCACTGGAACGTAGACTTCGGATGGGGATTGGTCAATGCTCATGATGCAGTATGGACTGCGCAATATCTCAACATGTCAGGAATAAGCACTTCTGATATGAATTTAGATTTACAGGTTCACATTGAGAATATATCCTCTGAAGGCACTCTAAACACTTACACGGGACAAGCCTGGAGCCGTGGTGATGTTATGGAAATAATTCAATATTCAACAGATGGAGGAGAGACCTGGACAGAAGTAATGTATGAGTCTGTAGAAGGTCCAATGAGTACATACGAGTCTTTCCAGTTCCAATTTACCGTAGATCTCGATTCATTACCAGAGGGATATAACATGATAATAGTTAGAGCAATAGACGAATCAGGTGCATCTTCGATGGTATCTTGGGATTCTGTAGAGGGAGGGGGCAACTTAGATTCTCAAGGCAGTGTAGATTCAATAGGCCGAATAATGTTCATTGGAGTAGTAGCATTAGCAATACTTGTCTTTGGCGCATTTGTAGCTATTCAACAACGTGATGACACACCACTTGGAATCCCGTTGGAACAAATTGACGGTGAAGATTTTTACCCTGATGGTGATGAACCATTAGTTGCAACATTACTCGATGATGAAGAAGATAACACCTCATCTTGAAAAGTGGACTCGTAGTCGTCAAGGTATGCGTGGCTTCTCCAAGAGAGCATTAGATATCCAGCCGACTGGCGTTCGTAAGATGTTTGACATGGCTGGTGATGATGTTATTTCATTCGGTCTTGGTGAACCCGATTTCCAACCTCCAGACATCGCTATCGAAGCAATGTATCAGGCAATGAAAGATGGTCACAACAAGTATACAACAACAGCGGGCTTACCTGCTCTTAGAAGTAAAATTGCACAATCTTGGGATAATTTATCTCCAGGGTTAGATGAGACTAATGTCTGTATGACCATGAGCGGAACGAACGCTCTACTAACCATCTTTGCATCATTGGTTGATCCGGGGAAAAACGTCCTTTTACCCGAGCCATATTTCCCGCTTTACGGTCCGGATGTCGGTCTTTGGGGTGGTGAGCCCAGGTTTTATGAGTGCTTATTCGAGAATGAATTTGTCCCTACAATCGAGCATCTTGAAAGTTTAGTAGACGATGACACTGTAGCTATTCTCTATAATTTCCCATCCAATCCAACCGGTGCAACAATTACTCCTGACCAAAGAGATGCACTACTTTCATTCGCTCAGAAGAATGATTTGTGGCTGATTACGGATGAGGTGTATGACAGGATAGTTTTCGATGGTGAACACGTTTCCTTTGTTGGTAGTGATGATGAACGAGTTATTTTGATTAATTCGTTTTCCAAAACTTTCGCTATGACTGGATGGAGAATTGGATATATCATGTCTGCAAATAAAGAGGCTATGTCACAGATGACCAAGCTTCAATATTACATTACAGCCTGTTCTAATGATGCTATGCAATATGCTGTTTTATCCGCTTTTGAGAACGCTAATGATTATCCGGACAAAATGTGTGCTGAATTCAAAGAGAGGAGAGACTTGATTTGCTCTCGTCTAAATTCCATGCCCGGTGTACAATGTCATGTGCCAGAGGGCGCATTCTATGTATTTCCCAAGGTTGATGTCCCTGGCATGACAAGTCAAGAAGTAGCAGTTGAATTGCTAAAGGGTGGCGTTCTGTGTTCTCCAGGTACCGCATTCGGTAAGTCGGGAGAGGGCCATTTACGATTTGCATATACAATTTCTCGAAGTGATATATCGCTAGGTATGGACAAAACTGAAGCCGTTCTGAAGAGATTACGTGGCGAATGATATGTGGAGTTTATTTTTTGAATTCCTATTCGGGGCTATTTTGGCTCATTTGATAACAAGAGTTCCTTTCTTGACATTTCCAAGACTGAAGGCTTGGAATGAACAATTTAATCCTCATCCACACTCTGTATATGTTGATGCACACCTTATTCAAAGGGTAATGCATATGCGATTATTCTACTGGTTAGGATTACTTTTCGCAATTATACCCCTATTCTTTGGTTGGATTAGTCTTGAGTATGGCTCCTCCCCTATTGGTTTTGGAATGTGGGCTGTTTCAGGTTGGCTAATTCTCTCAAGAGTAACTGCCCTATTGGCAGGTGGAGAGTCACCATGGACAAAGGAACTTGCTATGAGATTACAACTGGTAAGGAATGTTGCAGAATCTGAGGAATCATGCTGTAACTTTCCGAATCCAGTTTGGGAAGTAACTTCGGTACGTTGTTCTGTTTGTAGTAAAAATCTCCTCAATGTCTCTAGGCCAGACTTGGGGCGGAAACGTAGTGATGGCTGGATTATGGGCTTTGTTAGGTTGATTCTAACTGACGGTAGGCCAATAGTCGCTAATGAAGAAGAGTAACTAGTCAAACATTGATCCGAATCCTTCGAATTCAGACTCTTCCTCTTCTTGAGGTAATTCGATATTTTGTGTAACATCGCTAGCAAATTCAGTTTCGTCTACGAATGAAAATGTATCACTTGTAGTGGACACAGCATCCATTCCACTATTCATTGCCTGTGGTGCTGAATTTGTTGCTGCAATTGCAGTAGTTCCTGCAGTCTGGGCCTTTGCAGCAATACCTGAAGCTGCTGTTGCTGCAATTCCGATACCGATTCCAACCGTCGCTCCAGCTACAGCCCCCACAACTCTTCCAGCGGAAACTAGTGCTCCTCCGTCTCCTTCTTGCTCAGGCGATTTAATTTCAGCTTCATCGCCAATTCGCATCCATTCAGGGGGTGTTCCCGAGCCTCCGCCTAAGCATGCCAATGTAGTGAATGCTGCGAGTGGCATAACTGCTAATGCAGTCAATAGGTCAAGGAAGGACGTATCTGGAACACTTCCTATTCGAAGGAAATCTTCCATAAAAGACTGTTCAAGATTTAAATTGTGAGTTACATCTGCTCCAACCCATGATAGAACGATTACGCTTGCTAGACGCCCCATTAGCCACAGAACCAAAACTGGTGCTAACCATGATAATTTAGTCATTGAAATTAACCAACGCCGAGTAAATGCTGCAATTGTTATGTGTTTACGTGCAAATTTAGGAAATACTCTCATTACCATAATTAGTACAATTAGATAACAAGCCATTGCGACCTCTAATCTTCGGTTTGCTCTTATCCATTCTTCTGGAATGAATATGACGAATCCCAATGGTATTACTACCAGTAATAACTGGAACGGAATCGCAAGTAAAACAAGCCCTCCATGTGTTGAGAGTAATGAATGCCTTTTGTGAATTCTATCACTGACCATTACAGTTAATTTGGCATGGGGAGACTTAGCATGACTTCTTCTAGAATTGCGTAATCCTGCAGCATCTCGCTTTGATCTAGTCAAACCCAATGCGGCTCTCCATCCACCTTTTTCGACTACAGAGATCGGTGTGAATCCGCCAAATAATAACGCTAACATCAGTGCCAACATTCCGTATGCTAGCGATGCAGTGATTATCCATGGAATCATTTCTGATTGAAAGGACATGGTAAAGTTCTCAGAGGCATATTGAAAATCAACTAGGTATGTGATTGAGAATGCAGCCATTGGAGTTAGGAAAATCTGACAGAAAACAAGCCCTGTCAACCAGAGCCGAGCCGCTAATGGCCCTTTGTCCGAATACTCACCCACGCTTGTATCCAGACTCTATGCTTCACAAAGGTTGCCCTTCATCTTGGTCTCTTCAGGCCGATTAAAACAGTAGTCGCACCCAGCCATTGCCCCTGTCCCCTACGGGGACATGGGACGGGGACATTCATATGCGAAACGAATGTCGCATGCTTGTTGATGTATATGCGCAAGTCGATACCATTCCTATTGGTGACCATTCTTCTTATGCAGTCCATGCTAATCATGACTGTAGATAGTGTCGAAGCGACTTCGGGCCGCGGTGGTTCATCTGATGATTTTTCAGTTTCTGAAATAACAGTCAATTCAACAGGGATCAATCAATGGATTCAACCGGACGGTAGCGTCTTGGTTTACGTCGCAAAAGGAGACATAGTTGACATTTCTGTTGAAGTAAAGAGAGGCGGTGGTGCTCTTCAAGGTTCTAGCGCTAAAGTCTCAGTCGAAATGGTTCATCCAATCGGTTTCGTAATGAATACAACCTCTTGGGAAACAGTTCCAATGCTCGGGGGGCAATCTTACACTGACTCCTTCACATGGGAAGCTTCAGTGGCCCATTCAATTCTCAACGTCTCCACGAATGAACTATCAGGTGGAGTCATAATCCGTGCTACAGTTTACAATTCTGCAGATGACCGCAATGAGAATGACATTCTCGAGGAGGCGTTACCAGTGGCAATTTCACAAGATGACATGGAAGCCGAAGGAGATCCTAGGGATTCACAGTTCCCTACCGCTTCTCTTCCGACTTTCTATCCTGGAGAGTTTCCTATCGATGGTAGTGATTCAAGCGGTCTTGGATTCTGGCAAGAAGACAACTCTGCTTCGGTAGTTGGAGATAATAATTGGCGCCACTCCAATTCAGGTTCCGATTACCCTTCTAATTCACGAAGTAGGCTTGTTTTCGCATTCCGTGGGGCTGACAGCAATTGTGGATATGGGGCCTCTCTAGATGGCGGTTTATCACAAGTTTACCAACAGTGGATGTGCAAGTTACAATTGAATTCAGCGGGATTAGTCTCTGTTCAAATGCACGCACAAACATGGGGCCAGATGGGAGCCGGTGACATTGTTGCCCTAGAATTGTGGAGAGGTAATGGTGCCCCTCAAAGCACAATCTCTCATAATTTCGTAGAAGACGCTCCAAGCACTTCAGCAGGATCATGGAGCAATATTTCATGGGACCCAACCGAGATTCTGGGAGGACATTCTTGGTCTTACGGAATTCTATTCCAATCAGATGGCTCTGGAGCAACTAGTGGAATGCACGTCGATGATTTCGTTATGTTCGGTATTGAGAAAGTTAGCGAATACACTTTGGACATAGACTGTGACAACCCAACCAGTGGATTTACAACTCCTCCAAACACAATCGTTCCAATGTTTTGTTCGATTACCAATAATGGCTACATGTCTGCTCAAGTCCGAATTCAGTCAAACGTTTCGAATTCTTCTTGGATGAATCCTAGTCTACCTATGATTAGAATCGACAGCGAAAATCCAACTCAGCACGGAATCAATGTTATCCTGCCAGTTATCCCTGCAGGAAACACTTCTGACATGTGGATAAACCTCTCAATCCCTGCTGGCTCTGATGTACAGCAACAAGTTTGGCAAGTTTGGTGGGATGACGCAGGAGGTACTCAACTTGGTGAAATGGGTCGAATTACTTCAGATATTGCAATTACAGAACAATATGGAGTTCATCTTTCCTCTACAGCCCCACTACTAGCAGCTTCTCTATTACCTGGTGAAACAACAGATATCCCATTCAAATTACAGAATGCTGGAAACAGAGAAGCAGGATTTACAGTTACTTCGAACTTCCAAACCGAAGGTTGGGTCTCCTTTGTAACAGACTTAAATCACAGTATAGTGCAAATGCCGATGCCATTAACAAAAGGAGAAGAGGTACAACTACTATTGAATGTATCAGCACCTTCTGAGGCAACTCCAGGGGAAGTTCCATTTTCCCTTAGAGCAGTTTGCCCATCATGTGGCCAATCCTTATTCGGAAACGATGTAATCTCAAAGAAAATCGATGTACCTGTGCTCAGGGAGTTCACTATGGTGGCTGAAGAAATGGAAATCGTGGCCGGAGCTAATGGTAACGCTAGAGTCGTTTACATCGATTTGTTAAATCTTGGAAATGATGACGAATCATATTCTCTTGAATTGGTTCAATCAAATTGGAAATTACAAGCATATCTTTCCGCTGATGAAACACCAGTCCTAGATGCATGGGATGGCGAGACAAGTTTAGCACTTAATTTGCCAATGCCTGTTGGTCTCTCACCTGGCCTTTACACAGCAAGAATAACTGCATCAAGTATTGATGACCCGAGTGTGAAGGAACAAATTACGATTAATATCGATGTTGTCGATACTGCTGCAGTAATGGTGACAGATGAGGATTCAGACCAATCCTATATTCCTGGAGACGTAGCCCAATCAATGAGGTTCGAAGTTAGAAATGATGGTAATGAAGCGGACCGTTTCACAATGTCCCTTGAAGTTCCTGAAGGAATGAATGCCAACTTTGCACAACTTGTCGAAGGCGACTTAACTCCTATGCTTGAACCAGGTTCTTCTTACAATGTAACCGTAACATTCACTTTTGACGAAGGAACAAATGGTCAATTAATCCTCAAGGTAATCGCTACGAGTGTGAATGATGATACCGTTTCCAGTTATGGAAAGTGCACTTACAGAGTTGGTTCTCAAAATTGGTTGAGGATCATATCTACTGAATCTACTCTGATCGATGAATCAGGAGAGTATGAGGTAGTTGTCCGTATTAGAAATCAGTATGATGAGGGACAATCGGTCTCAGTATCTATGGACCAAGGAGATACAAATCGTTGGTACAGTGCTTCAATCGACAGTACCGATAGAGACTTTTGGCTCGAACTTGAAGGTGAGAGGGAAGTAACAATCATATTCAAGGTTCAAAGTTCAAGCTTACAAAATTTAGAAGAGGACTTTGTTGAGACTTCTGTGACCATTTGGGCAATCTCAAATTCGGTTGAAGATGCAGCATCTTTAGAATTACCAGTTACCCTCAAGAGGACAACACTCTCCAGTGGCGATGGTGATTCTGCAAGTTCTGGTAGTTCGGCCGATTGGGTTGGGATTGGAATTTGGGTGGTTGGCGCCGCTCTAATTATCTCGTTACTAGGTGTTTTATTGATGATTATTAATGGCGGTGAAGAAGAAGATGAGCCAGATTGGTCTGAGGATGGCTATGAAGACAATATCTCCGCCACCTACGGAGCGGTTGCGGCTGCCCCAACGGTTGGTTCCATGGAAAGTCCAAAACCGGTCCCAGAGATAGTTTCTGCTCCCCAATTCTCGCCTCCGGCTGAAGTTGTTTCGGGACCACCTGTGCCCGCAGCAGGCCTTCCAGACGGTTGGACTATGGAGCAATGGGGTCACTACGGTCAACAGTGGCTTGACAATCAGTGACAAAATATTCACGACGATGGGTTGAAGACATACCCCCCGTGCCGGTGAACTGCAGAGGTTTTGCATATGTATGGAAATGGACAAGCACCAATCTTCATCTTAAAGGAAGGAGTTCAAAGAACACGTGGCCGTAGCGCACAGTCGAACAATATCGCCGCTGCTAAAGCAGTAGCGGACGCAGTTAGGAGCACATTAGGCCCTAAAGGCATGGACAAAATGTTGGTTGACAGCATGGGTGATGTAGTAATCACTAATGACGGTGCAACTATACTCAAAGAGATGGACATAGAACACCCTGCTGCTAAGATGATCATTGAAGTAGCAAAGACTCAGGAACAACATTGCTATGATGGAACTACCTCAGCAGTCGTACTTTCGGGAGAATTACTCAAAAGGTCGGAGGATCTAATCGAGCAAAACGTTCACCCTACTGTAATCTGTGAAGGATTTAGATTAGCAGCAGAGAAAGCAGTTGGATGCTTAGAATCTCACGGGATATCTACAGAAAACGATGATTCAGTTTTGATGGAGGTTGCGAAAACAGCACTTACTGGTAAGTCAGCAGGAGCAGTCAAGTCTTTCCTAGCAGATATTTGTGTACGTGCAGTCAATTCAGTAGGTACTATTGAAGATGGAGAGCGAATGGTCGATTTGTCTGATATCAAAGTCGAAAAGCGCCAAGGTGGCTCTATCAAAGATAGTACTCTTGTCGATGGAATTATCCTCGACAAAGAGCGAGTGCACGCAGGAATGCCACGTTCGATTACTGGCGCCAAAGTCGCACTAATAAACAGCGCAATAGAAGTCAAGAAGACAGAAGTTGATGCTAAGATTCAGATTACAGACCCTTCAATGCTAGCATCTTTCTTAGAAGAGGAAGAGAACTACATCAAGGGATTAGTCATAAAAATCCAAGAAAGCGGTGCAAATGTAGTAATCTGTCAGAAAGGAATCGATGACCTTGCTCAGCATTACATGTCCAAGGCTGGAATATTTGCGATTCGCCGTGCGAAGAAGAGTGACATGGAAGCTCTATCAAAGGCAACAGGCGGTCGTGTTGTAACCAATATGGACGATCTAACTTCTGAGGATCTTGGAGCAGCAGCGAAGGTTGAGGAGCGAAAGATTGGAGAGTCCGATATGACTTTCCTGACTGGATGCCCTGAAGCCAAGTCTGTCTCGGTTCTACTTCGAGGTGGAACAGAACACGTAGTCGATGAAATCCGTCGTGCTTTCGATGATGCAGTTGGAGTAGTTTCAGTTGCTTGGGAAGACGGTGCAGTTTTGACCGGTGGCGGAAGTGTTCTAGCCGCTCTGTCTCGCGATTTGCGTGCTTATGCAGAATCTGTTGGCGGTCGCGAACAGATGGCGATTGAAGCCTTTGCAAGTGCACTGGAAATAATTCCACGCACTCTAGCAGAAAATGCAGGTCTCGATCCAGTTACCACAATTATTCAACTAAGAAAAGCTCATGCTGACGGAAAAGCATTCTCTGGAATCAATGTTGAAGATGGTGGAGTAATGGATATGTTCGCTGCAAATGTTTTGGAGCCTCAGCGAGTAGTTGAGCAAGCGATTCAATCTGCAACAGAAACCGCGATTATGATTTTGCGAATCGACGATGTTATTTCGTCCAAGGGTGTTTCCGGTGGAGACATGATGGGTGGAATGGACGATTTCCATATGTGATGTTGTCTGCTGAAATAATATCTAATAGACCTCTCCCTAAAGGGAGAGGCAAGGAACCTTCAAAGACTACACCCTAGTCGTCAGTATTGCTCAGTCTGAGCGGGGGTGTTCTAATCTCACAAGTCGCCGGTAACCCTGACATCGCAATTTTCTTTGGCTCTCAGACTGGAAATGCTGAGGAACTCGCTGAGAAAACGGCGAAATTGGCTAAAAAAGTAGGTCTTAATCCAAAGGTTTTCGACATGGATGGTTTTGACCCGTCTACCTTTTCTTCTCACAAAAGAATACTCATAATTACCTCCACATGGGGTGAAGGCGACATGCCAGATAATGCTGAAGACCTTTGGCTTGCTATAGGAGGATTGAATCCTAGTTTAGCCGGTGTGAATTTTTCAGTATGTGCAATTGGCGATACATCGTACGATGAGTTCTGCCAAGCGGGTATCGATTGGGATGAGAAATTTGCATCACTAGGTGCTAATCGTGTCCACCCAATACAGTTATGCGATGTTGATCATGAACCAGAATGGCAAAAATGGGCTAACGCTGTGATTCCAATTATCGCAGCTGTTGACGGAGGCGCTGCTGTAGAGGCTTCGGCCGATGTCGAAGTAGCAACAATTCCTTCCATTGAGCCCAAAATGGCTGTTAGTAGTGGCACAGGAGATTTGTCTGGGCTTCTGTCTGGCGATCGTAGCATTGCAATTTTCTTCGGTTCTCAGACCGGTAATGCAGAAGGATTGGCAGAAAAAACTGCGAAGTTAGCTAAATCGTATGGTCTTGAACCAACAGTGATTGACATGGAAGGTTATGACCCTGCCAAGTTTGCAACACACAAACGTATTTTGATCATTACATCAACCTGGGGAGAAGGAGAAATGCCAGACAACGCTGATGTGGTCTGGAACGCCATCTGTAACTCAAATCCTGCATTATCCTCTGTTCACTATTCAGTATGTGCTATTGGAGACACAGCATATGATGAGTTCTGTAAAGCAGGGCTGGATTGGGACCAGAAATTCGCATCCTTAGGAGCAACTTCTATTGAAGAGATTAAACTGTGCAATGTAGACTTCGAACCAGAATGGCTGGTTTGGGTCAATGAAGCACTTCCAAAGATAGCATGTGTTGATTCCACCGGTGTATTCCAAGAAGACCTGCTCGAGCAAATGCGTTCATATGGAGCAGGGGATGCTGAAGAAGACTCAGGTGCAGGGGACTTTGCACCACCATCGATAATCGTACCTGAGATCTCAGTTACGATGAAGTTATTCAGATATGATCCAATGAAGGCTCAATCGGGATATGATGCAATCGCAATCGTTTTACCTGGTCATGCGACAATTGAAGATGCTCTTGTTGCAGTAAAGAGGGATGTAGACGGTTCTCTCACTTTCAGAAGCGGTTCAATCGCCGGGATAAACCCTCTAACTGGAATCAAAGCAAACGGCCGGATTGTTCCTGCTGACACAACCAGAATCTGCGACTTAGTTGGCAGTGGAGCTACCCTGAAGATAGAACCGGTTCCTGGTTACGAGGTTGTCAAAGACCTGATGGTGTCCTACGACCGTTACGATACCGCTCGCTCCAACTCTAAGCCTTGGATGAATGCAGACCCTAGGCAAGGAGAGCGCCTTGCTAGCGGAGCACCCATGGGAGTCATGTCTTCCACAGAAGCCATTCGTTTGCATGCATTGGCAGATGTTGGTTCACTCCAGTTGGTCAATGCAATGTCAGATACTTATGATGTCGACGATGTTTACTCGGGACCGGGAATTGCATTACAGCGCTGGGTTCGAAGTCAAGATTCACGTTCGGGACATTCTCATGTCAAGCACATGTTTGAATTGATGCAAGGCAAAGGCGGAGTTTGGGATGAAGCTGACATTTCATCTATCCATCGCCATGGAATCGATGGTTCTCAAGCAGCGGACTCACTTTATGCAGCACGTGCTAGATTGTTAGCACAATTCAAGTTCTCAGGAAAGACTGGACGTCTAGTCAAGAATTATTCACGTTCTGTTAAGATGTCTGGTAATGTTAACGAGACTACTCTCTATCGCTCAGTACTAGGCCCTCTTGGATTAGGTTCGAACATCATGAACGGTGTTTCGCTACGTATGATGCTAGGTTTCACAAGAAACGGGGGTCCAATAATGCGTGGATTCCAGGGTATGCTTATTCCTCCTGCTGGTATTGGCAAGATACCTAATATGTTCAATGGCAAGGTTGCTAATCACCATGAAGTGGTTGCAATTTTCAACGAGTTGGATAGAAGATTCTGAGGTGAGGTCATGGTAAAATATTCCTATTACCCTGGAAATGTAGTTCGCCAATCCTCCATGGAAGTTGAAGATACAATTCAACCATTGTGCCGAACTCTAGGAATTGAATTGATTGAGATTGTGGGTTACAATAGCGACGGTGGAAACATCATCAAACAAGGTAACAGAGAACTGCAACTTGCGCTAAATGCAAGAAATCTCGCCCTCGCAGAGATGAACGGCCATGACATCATCACTCCTTGTGCTTCAGCCCAAGGTATTCTACACGAATCATTGGACATCTTCAAAAATGATCCAATCGCATTAGCAGATGCTAATCGTATTCTTGAGAAAACAACTGGAATGACCCTAGACGGGACTGAAATTACATCTAATCACCTTCTTCATGTACTGGTGGATGAAATCGGACTTGAAAAGGTCGAAGCCGCAGTTGTAAACCCCTTAGATCTAGATATCGCTTGCTACTACGGCCCTCACATGCAGCGTAAAGGCGCCTGTGGAGAAGATGATGCTTGGAATCCTACTTACATGGAACAACTAGTTACCGCCCTTGGTGGTCGCCCTGTTGAATATGGAACTAAGACCTCAAGTGTCGGTAATCCTTCGATTCTATCTCTCGGAGATTCAGTAATGAGAATGACGGCAAGAGTCCTAAATGACGCCAAGAAGGCAGGTGCACAAGTTCTGGTAAGTGCATGTACCCTTTCACATTCCAATCTCGATTCATACCAAGGTAAGGCTGGCCGAGTCGCAAATAAGGACACCAATATTCCAGTTGTTAATCTAACTGAGATTATCGCTTTCGCATTAGGGCACTTCACAGATCGTTATGCACAACTTAGAACACGTGCTTTGATTATTGGTTCATGAGTTCCCATGAAGGAATTTGAACAATTCCTTGGCTTGAATTGATGACACACCACTTATTTGAGTCAGTTCGTGCTCACTCATTGTACAAAGTCCCATTATGTCTCCGGCAACTGCCATTATTTTGCTTGCACTTGCAGCTCCTATTCCTGGTAGTTCCGCAAGAACCTTCGCTCTTTTTGCAAGTACTTCACCAGACCATCTTTTGGACAAGTCCCCTTCCTCAATTTCTCCATTAATTATCGACATAATCTCGGATGAGGCCGCCACAATTGCAGATTTCTCAGCATCTTTCGGCCTTTTTCTGGCATGATTAATTAACAAATCTAGAACTCTTGCTTCTCTTTTTGCAGCTATCGATACAAACCTGGCTGTTTGTTCAGGGGAGCCAGTCATGATAACTGGTAGTCCCAAATCTAGAGTTATCCATGCCATAGCACCGTGTATTGCATTTGGGTGTACTCTCTGAGTTTCATTAGATTCCACTATTATCAGCGGTCTAGGTGCTGCACTGTGCAATCTTCGTGCTTGATGAATCAACCTTCCATCGATTAAGGAATCTACCAAATCTCTAGCACTTTTTCTTTCAATCAAAATACGGTCCGATATTCTAATGTCTCCTACTGTTAAGTGTTCCATGCTAATTTGGTGGCCACATAATTTTAGCATAGATGGCAGAGTAGAATTGGCTTCTCGATGATCGATAGTAATCAAGTTCTGTGAATCCTTTTCTTCACTCATAGAGTTTGTTTCAGTCATAGCAGCAGCGGCTGTTGCTGACTCTTGTTCTCTAGAATGTGTAATAGTTCCATCAAGAACAGGTTTCCACCAATCTTCCTTTTTGGCTTGTTTTGGGGGTGAAGAAAATTCTGCAAGTGATTTCTGGGCTTTTGGACGATTAGATAGAATTACCTTTTTTGTTTCCTTTTTTGTGTTAGAGGTGACGGTTTTCTTTGGAATTTCTTTTTCTCGAAATAGTCTTTTTTCTTCATCATGAATAAAAGATTCAGCATTTTGACCATCTATGGTGAACAATGAGAGAATATCTGACTTTGGTGGTGCCCTTCTTGGTAACCTCGATTGGTTTTTCAGAGTCTCTAAAGTTCTATACATCAAAGCCTCACGTCGCAATGAGGCCTGTTGAACGTACTCATCTCTTGTTCCTTTAGCCAACAGGATGTGAACATCGCCATCCTTCTGCCTAGCCGTGCGGCCTCTTCGTTGAATTGCTCTTATTGCACTTGGAACCGGTTCATACAGAATCACACTATCTGCTGCTGGAACATCCAGACCTTCTTCCCCTACACTGGTCGCCACCAATACATTGATTTCTCCATCCTTGAATCTCTCTAGTTGAGCAATTTGCTCTTTCTGTTTCATCCCTAGTTGACTTCCTTTACTCGCTTGTCCTACAAATCGGCCCGGATTGATACCTGGATGTTCTTCGAGAATTTGCATTAGGTTATCGACAGTATCTCTGTACTCTGTAAATACAATCACCTTTCCCTTTCCCTCTAGGCCTTTTTTTACTAAATCTAGCACCAATGCTGGTTTTGGGTGGTATTCTTTTTTCGATTTGTTTTGGCTGTAGAAATCTGCAACTGCTGTTAATGAGAGAAATCTCTTAGTTTTACGATCGGTATCTGCTCTAGCCCGCTCGATATACATAACCGCGCATCTTAGCCCTTGAGTATCCAGTAAATCTAGCAGTCTGTGGAGTCTGCGTATATCTCC